>Ga0315282_10005140_pt1 | contig 22430 bp, 23 predicted proteins | sample YL17G07_20_MG_FD_203693 | JGI IMG/M metagenome (GOLD analysis project Ga0315282, IMG submission 203693) | Sediment microbial communities from Yellowstone Lake, YNP, Wyoming, USA - YL17G07_20 | ecosystem: Environmental > Aquatic > Freshwater > Lake > Sediment | place: USA: Wyoming | collected... | reverse complement strand
AGTATCAGTGGCACGGGACCGCGACCGACACCCCGATCTACCAGATCAACATCCTGAAGCAGGGCCCGGGTGGTCCGGGCGACGTAATCCCGGAGAACCTCATCTACCACACGCTGCCGACCAGCGATACCTGGGATACCTGGTACAGCGACTCGCCGGCCACCTACATCCGGGACGACAACTCCGTCTGGCTGGATAGCTGCGGCTGTCCGCAGAACGGCAACGCCTTCTACACCTACATTGACGTCGCCCGCGTGAAGCTCTGGATCAAGCCGGGGACCACCATCTCCGCGCCCACCGCCAGCTTCACCGGCACGCCCACCACCGGCTATGTGCCGTTGAGTGTGACCTTCACCGACTCCTCCACCGGCAGCCCAGCCTTCTGGGCCTGGGACTTTGGCGATGGCGCCTCGGCCACTGACCAGAGCCCGAGCCACAGCTACAGCACCGCGGGTACGTACAGCGTGACCCTCACCGTGAACAACGGCTATGGTTCGAACTCCCTGACTCGCAGCAACTACATCACCGCCAACGACTTGCCGCCGGCGCCGGTGGCCAACTTCTCCGGCACCCCGACCGCGGGCAACGCTCCCTTGGCGGTAAGCTTCACCGACTCCTCCACCAACACCCCGACCGCGTGGTCCTGGGACTTCGGGGACTCCAACACCTCCACAGTGCAGAACCCGAGCCACACCTACGCGGCCGGCACCTACACCGTCTCCCTGACGGCCACCAACGCGGGCGGTTCGGACGGCGAGACCAAGACCAACTACATCACCGTCACGGTCGCCCCACCCACGTTCGTTGCCGCCGGGTCCGTGGCCTCCGGCACCGGTACGATCACGCCCGCGCTGCCCTCCGGGATCGCGAGCAACGACATCCTGCTGCTGTTCCTGGAGACGGCCAACCAGGCCATCTCCATCTCCAACCAGAACGGCGGCACCTGGACGCAGGCAACCAACTCCCCGCAAGGCTACGGCACCGCGGGGGCCTCCAACGCGACGCGCCTCACCGTGTTCTGGTCCCGGTACAATGGGACCCAAGGTGCGCCGACGGCCAGCGACTCGGGCAATCACCAGATCGGCCGCATCATCGCCATTCGCGGGGCGACGACCTCTGGTGACCCCTGCAATGTGACCGCGGGCGGCACGGAGTCTACCGTTGACACCAGCGGCGCCATCCCTGGAGCCACCACCACGGTGGACAACACTCTCGTGGTGGCGGCGATTGCCACCTCCTTGCCCGACACGAACGGCACCTCCAACTTCTCGTCCTGGACCAACGCCGACCTGAGCAGCGTTTCCGAGCGGACGGATAACACGCGGAGTTCGGGCAACGGCGGCGGGCTGGGAGTGGCGACCGGCGTGAAGGCAACGGCCGGGGCCTACACGACCACCAGCGTAACCTGCGGCACGGCTTCGACCAAGGCGATGATGAGCATCGCCATCAAGCCGTAGCCTCGCACGGTAGGGCAGGCTTTAGCCTGCCCACCAGAACCACCGGCCTGGGGAGCGATCCCCGGGCCGGTGCGCGTCCCGGGCCACCCTCGAACGTCGGCTTGGGCCAATGCCGCGACATACGGCCGGCGTGGTGCACCCGGCTTGTCGCGCCGCGAGTAGACTCCGCACGGCGGTGGTAGCACTGCACTACAAGGTTTCGGGTCGTAGCCGGAAGGAGAGTTCCCATGCGACACACGCTCGTATGGTTAGCCGTTCTTGTTGTGCTACTCGCAGCCCAGGCAGCGAACGCGTCTGCGGGTTCGGCCACCGGATCCCGGCCGATCGTCATCTCGGTGAACGGCCAGCCGCAGCACTTCGATACGCCGCCGCTGGAGGTGAGTGGCCACGTGCTCGTCCCCCTGAGAGGCGTTTTCGAGTCCCTCGGCGCGGTGGTAATCTGGAGCGAAGATACGGGCGCGGTGACGGTGCAGAGCAGCCAGCAGGTTCGGCTGCGGGTGGGGAGCCGAGAGGCCTTCGTGGGAGACCGCGCGGTGAAGCTGGAGATCGCGCCCCGGCTCTACCAGGGGCGGGTGTACGTTCCCCTGCGCTTCGTGAGCGAGTCCCTCGGGGCCAGCGTGGCGTGGAGCCCGACGCAGCGGAGGATCGAGATCGCCACCGCGGCTCCGAGCGTCGCCGGCTTCCGCAGGGAGCCGGTGCCGCCGGCGAAGCCCGTGTCTCCGGAACCGTCCATCCAGTCGGCCCCGCCCGACAAACCGGCAGCGCCCGCGGCGCCGGAGGCGCCGAGCCCGGCCGCGCCGGATACCTCCTCGGACAGCGACGCGCCGCATCAGTGGAAGGTGTGACCGGGCAGGCGGTACCTCAGCCGAACCACACCGCGTAGCCTGAAACGAGGTCGGGCACGAACGCGCCCAGCAGGCCCCACACGACCCCGGCCGTGAAGACGTGGCCCAGGGCGAAACCCAAGAAGGCCGGGATCGCGGCCCGGTAGAGTCTGATTCCGCCGTAGCGCAGGATCAGCGTCTTGCACACCCACACGATCAGAAACGAGAGCCAGACAATATCGCCGGCCGCGGTGGCGACCGCGAAGCCGAGGGGATGGAGGGGAAACGCGCCGAGCGCGGAACGCAGCCACACCAGCAGGGCCGCTGCGACAAAGCCGCCCCCGGTGGCGACGATGCGGGAGGGATCGGGGGCCAGGGCCGTGCGTTGCACCTGGGTCACCTGCCCGAAGTCGGAGTAGGCCAGCCACGTGCCCCAGATGTCCCCATTGCGCAAATGCGTCGAGCCGTACTGGTAGTAGGGGACGAGGTGGAAGTAGAAGGCGACGGCGACGCCGACGAGGAGGGCGAGCATCACCACTACGGCCATGTGAGACGGCTTCATGCGCGTCTGCTCCGCGGTCTTGAAGCTGTCCACCTGGTAGCCGATGAGGGCGGGGAAGTACCCGCGCGCGAGGAACGTCAGCAGCGCCAGCGCGGTGAGCGAGGCCGGACCGCCATTGCTCAGCAGGGCCGCACTGCCGAAGGTGTACATCAGCATCTGCTTGGGGATGTAGAAGGGAAAGGCCCAGATGAGCGGGATCCCCGCCTCCGCACGAATACGTGCACACACCAGCGCGACGCAGCCGAGCAGACCCAGATAGAGGAGGGCGAGCCAGGCGGCCATTCCTGCGAGACAGCAGAAGCCGAGGACGAGGAGGGAGCTGGCGGCGAAACCCAGGAGCGCCCAGCGGAGAGGGAACGGCGAGCCCGGGTCGCGCGGGCTGGGCGCCCGGGTGAAGAGGTCGAGGAGGGCCCGCTTGAAGGTGCCGCGCGTTGACCACAGCAATCCCAGCCCAAGGAGGAGAAAGGCCCCCATGCTCTGCTCCTGCGGGTAGGGAATGCCGGCGGTGTTGTACCCGAGGGAGCCGGCGAGGAGGGCCTCGAACTTGTAGACGAAAAAGAAGAACCAGATGGAGAAGCTGACCTCCGTGGAGACGAGGAAGCCGAAGCCGATGAGGAGCGGCGTGAAGGCAACGGTGAGGGGGAACACGGTGTTCCAAGGCAGGCTCGCGTTCGTGGGTCCGACGGAGGTGTACCAGGGAATGCCGGGCATCGCGGGCCGGAGGGCGTGGACGATGTTGATGAGGTTGAAGAGGAAGGTGAGGCTGAAGCCGATCCACATGATGGGGTTGAGGAAGAAGGGACGCTGCGTGGCGCGACCCGTGCCGGACTCGGTCATCTCCAGGGCGAGTTCGACGATGGGGAAGCTGAGGCGCTCCTCCTGCATCCAGCGCTTGCGCACCAGCACCAAGAGGCAGAGCATGGCGCACCAGAAGACGGCGAAGAAGCCGGTCCAGGCGAGGAGGGGAACCCACCACTCCTCCCAAGGGACCGATCCCCCGCCCATATAGAGGCCGAGGATGGTCGGGCTGCTGTGCGGGACCAGCCAGGTGGGGATGAAGCGCTGGAGCGAGGCCATGCCGTTGGCGGGGGTGGCCCACCACCAGAGCGCCGTGACGGTGGAGACCCAATAGCGGGCCACTCCGCAGCCGGCCATGGAGATGGCGATGCCAACGAAGGTGTAGACCGTGAGCATCTCCACGCGGCTGAACTGCGCCCCGCGCCGGAGAAAGCGCAGCAGCGGGTTCAGCGCGAGCAGCAGGAACAGCACGGCGAGGGCGGGGATGGCCGGCACGGACTCCGTGATCTGGGTGGCGATCACGAGGATTTCCGCCTGCCGCACCCACACGCCGCAGATGATGGTGAGAAGGACCGCAAGCAGGAGGGCGCGCCAGGTCAGTCCTTCCGTTGCCTGCGCCGCAGTCGGCTGAACCCGGGATTGCGTCAGACCGGGGAGTGCCACACCCCCATCTTTCGGCGTCTGCGAGCGCGCCCCCTGCGGGCCGCGAGGCGGCTAGGACGCGAGCCGCGCTGCCACCGCGGGGCAGGTCGGGAAGGCCGCGTGCGGCTCGCGCTGGTACCAGTAGGCGACGGAGGCCACGTCGTCGTCGAGCGGGGCGTAGCGGCGCTCATTGCTGTAGCCCAGCGTTTGCACTGTTGCCCGCAGGTCCTCCCCAAAGCCGATGGCGTCCAGCAGGTGCCAGCGGTACATGCCGTAATGGCGCGGGGCGGGAACGCTGTCGGGTTGCGCGAGGGGGAGGCCAAGGAAGGGGGTGCAGAAGGCGCGCCGGTTGCCGTCCTGTTCTGCATCGAAGCCCCACGCGCCGCCGAAGTAGTCCTCGGTCCCGTTGTCCGCGAGCGTCGGGAACTCCCCGTCTCCATCGAGGTAGAACTTCACTTCTCCTTCGCCCCACCAGCCGGGGTAGAAGGTTCGCCACGCGAGGTAGGTGCCGACGTAAAGCCCCTCGCCCTTCACGCCATCCACGATGGTGTAGAGGGGGTAGGCGCGGTCGGTGCGGGCCCGGCGCCACTGCGCGTGGAAGTAGGCCGCGCTCTCGGGCACGTCGTGCAGCTTGTAGAGCGCCCGGTAGGCGACGATGCGGGCCTCCTTGTCGGCCTCGTTCTCGAGGGTGATGCGGGCCCGGCGGCGGAACGGCATCTGCCAGTAGCAGTTGCAGCCGCGCAGCGGGTTCACGACGACGGGGAGGGAGTTGACCGTGTGGGGAAACGCATCGTGGCCCATGGCGAAGAAGTCGCCGACGGGCACCTCGACCGAGGGAACCACCTCGTCATCCCAGTAGAAACGCAGCACCAGCGCGCGGTACTCGCGCAGGTCGCTGGTGATGAAGAACTCGTTGATACAACCGGGGCCCTGGATGTCGGCGAGGACCGCGGTCTCCCCCGCGGCGACGGAGATGAAGGGCCGCACCTTCCAACCGCGGCCCAGGTTCAGCGCCAGGTCGCTGTGCCGCAGGAACGGGTCCCCGGGGTTCGGGTCCCAGATGCAGCCCTGGCCCTTCTCTCCGGTCGGGTTCTCGGCGGAGATCTGTCGGGTGACAGCGCCGGCCTGGAAGGGCAGCGCCCCGAGCAAGCCGGGGAGCATCGAGTGCATGGCAGGCCTCACGTGGTGGAGTTGCGATGTGGGCCGTGTTCGGGGGAGGAGGGGGGAGGTCCTGCGCTCCAGAGCTGGGGAAGACCGGGGACCGTGGCTCTCCGCTGTCCAGGGCCACGGGCTTACTGCCCCTGCCTCTTCCCGGCCTCCACTCGCGTGAGCGCGCGCTGCACCGCGTCTCGGACGACTGGGTCGGCGGAGGAGGCTGCCGCCTGAAGAGCGCTCTCGCTGTCCGCGAGTTCTGGGTCGTCGCGGCCCACGCGGTCGAGCAAGTGGGCTGCAGCCGCGCGCACTTCCGGGTTCTGGTTCTGGAGGTCGCCGATGATGCTCGCGACGGAAGGCCCAATGAAAGTGAGGCCGGACGGGCGCACCCGGTTCTCCGGCGAGAGAAGCGCGCGAAGGTCAGAGGGATTGGGGTGGTCACGAGGGCCGACCAGGACGAACGGAGAGACCTGCTCCAACTCGCCTGCACCATAGACCTTGCCGGCGCGCCGATCGTAGACGAGGTGGGTCTGACAGCTTGCGATCCAGTCTCCTTTGGGCCCGATCGCTTGCATAAAGACCAGCCAGCGCCCGTCCGCGCTCGCCACCAGCGAGGCCGGAGCGTCGGTGCGAAGTGACAGGGCCTGCGGCCTGACGAGCCGCGCCGGGAAGTCCGGGTCTCCGTAGCCGAGCACGCGCTCGCGCCTGAAGAGGAGCCCGCGGCTGACGTCCGTGGTGAGTAGATACTCGGGGAGCGTCGCGCGCAGGCGGTAGACCGAGCCATCCCGGAGCCGAAGACGGCCGATCTCATGCCAGCCCAGGACCATGCCGCCCAGGCCGAAGGCCTCGACCAGTGGCATCGCGAGGAGTGCGCCGACGAGGCCCCACTGGATCCCCCGCCCCCGTCTGTACCTGACGATCAGAACGAAGAAGAGGGCCACCCACGCCACGGGAAGCAGGCAAAGGCCGGCAAGCCGCAAGCTATCATAGGGAAAGGCCACGACCTTTCCTGCCGGCCACGGACCGAGTCCCGGGAGCTGATACCACCCCAGACCCGCCACGACCAGGAGCGGAAGTGCCCACAGAAGCGCAGTGCCGATACGCCGCCATGTCACGGACCCAGACCTCCTCCGCCGCTCATGGTAGCGCCCGGGCGAGCGCGGCCGCAAGCACTCAGGTGCGCGGGGGGGGCCTCAGAAGCTGCAACGGTAGGGGGCCGACTCTGGACCAGCGGCCCGGCTCGGCCGAACCGAAAGCCTGCGCGCCGTTCAGGCGGCGGCGAACTCGGTCTTTGGGACAGCTACGAACACGGCCCGCTCACCGGCCGCGGTCACTCGCTGTTCCAACTGCTCTGCGAGGAGTCGGTCTTCCTCGTCTACCTCGTCCAGGTAGATGATGGCGTCAACTTCGTCGGGCGCCTGGATGACGTGAACCCGCCACGGGCGTTTGCCGCGAACACGCTCGAACTCGCCAGTGATGTAGGTTTCTATGTCCATGGAGCTCGGTGTCGTTGCCGGGTAGAATGGGCCCGGCTCGGATACGCGATCACCGCTCATGCTATTGCACCTCTTCCCTGGAGATACCCGCGACACGCCTGCACGAACTCAGCCGCCTCCTGCTTCGCCCGTTGCTGCAGTTCGCGCAGGCTCTGCTCTGGTGCGACATAGGGCGAATAGTCGGCCTCGTTCCGCGTCGAATGCCACTTCTTCAAACGGTCCTGGTGCTTGCCGCGCTCAGGAAAGTCCTTGGGAAGGTCCATTCAAACCTTGTCGTGCCGCGTGACGTCTGTTCTGCTGTGGCCGAAGATGGCCGCCCGTCCGGCGTGATGCATAGCGTAATAGGACCGGGAGATGGCGTTCCGCGAACCGATAGCGTTGTCCTCCGCCATCTCATGCGCGGATGCCAGGAAGGCCTCTGCGAGTTCCAGCCGCTGCGTCACGAACCCGCACAACACCTCTTGGAACCGGGCCACGTCCACCGGTCGGCCTCGCGTACCAGTCGATCGAGGGCCGTGATAGCTTCGCCGCTGAGCCCGCTCAGGTGTCTTCCCGCCATCTCGATTCCGCTTGGTGCCCCTGGCAGGACTTGTGCGCCTCGGGCGCATTTGAATCCGTCGTCTGACGCCCCCGTCGGCCGTTCCCCCTAGACCCCAGCCCCTGCGCGTGGTACCCCTGGCAGGATTTGAACCTGCGTTTCAGGCTCCGGAGGCCTGCGCCTTATCCACTTGGCCACAGGGGCACGCGGTCATTATATCCTGCGGACGCGGCTCGGTCAACGCGTCCGCGTCAGGCCTGCCGCCCAACGGGAATGACGTACAGCGGCTCGTGCTCCTTGGGCAGGTGGGCGGCCGCGGCCACCGCGGCGTCATCGAAGGCGCCGACGGGCACCGAGGCGAGGCCGAGCGCCTCGGCCTGGAGGTGCACGTTCTCGGCCGCGTGCCCCACGTCAATATGGACGTAGCGGACGCCCCGCTCGTGATAGCGGCGGGTAGTGCGCGCGTAGACCGCGGCGAAGAGCAGCGATACCGGCGCCTCCCCGACAAAGCTTTGCCCGAACGCGGCGGCGCAGAGCGCCGGGCGAACGTCCTCCGCCCACGTCTTCTCCAGACCGTGCTCCGCGGGAAGATAGCGAAAGAGGCCCTCCGCGCAGGCCAAGTATAGCTCCAAGGGGTACCGCGCGCCGGCCGAAGGTGCGGCGCGCAGCCCGCCGTCGGCGGTGATGCCCTGCGCCGACCAGAGGAGCTGCGCGATATCGGCCAGGGAGAGCGGGTCGGGCCTGTATCGGCGCACGCTGCGGCGGCGCGCGAGCAGCTTCTCCACCGCCTCGGCTCCGTCCCGTCTCGCTTCCGGCAGCGGGACCCGATCTCCCACCTTCGCCTTCGCCAGCACGGCCAGCTCCGACATTGGCTCCTCCCCTTTCACGGTTCCAGGCCCGGACCCTCCGCGGCGTTGGTCTTCTTCGCCACTATGACCGCGTCGGTGATGGCATAGGCCCAGAGAACCACTGCGAGCACGATCCAGATGATGGCCCCGGAAAGGCCGGCCGCGAGGTCGCGGGTGGCCTTAAGCTGCGCGGACGCGGAGTAGACGACGAGCATCATCAGCACCAGCCAGGCGACGGCCAGCGCGGCGCCCTTGATTACCTGCCAATTGTAGAGCTGTCCGAGGCCCGGCATGAGGAGCGAAAGGGCGCCGGCGAGGAGGGGCTTGCGCGCCTGGTCCTTGGGAGCGCGCCCCCCGAGCACCGCGTTCATGAATTCGAGCTGGCTCTGGCGCGCGGCCCACCGCACCGCCGCGCGCGCCACTTTGTCCTCCAGCTCCATTCGCTTCGGGTTCAGCTCCCGCGCGCGCTTGAAGCTGGCGAGGGCGTCCGAGCCCCGGTTGATCTCCATCAGCACATCGCCGATGAACTCGTGAACCTCCCAGTTCTTCTCCTCCAGCACGAGCGCATCGTGCGCCATCCGCAGGGCCTGCTCCTTGTCCCCGCGCACCCGCGCGAGCGTAGCGCGACCCATTAGCTCGCGCACCCGCTGGCGGGAATCGCGCGGACCTTCACTCATCGGACTCGGCCTCCGGCGCCAGTTCGGTGCGCGGCGCGTCGCTCCACAGGCGCTCCAGCGCGTAGAACCCGCGGCGCTCTTCGGAGAAGATGTGCACCACCACGTCGCCGTAGTCGAGCAGCACCCAGTCGGCCTCCTGATATCCCTCCGTCCCGAACGGGCGCACGCGCCGCTCCTCGAAGCGCTGCAGCACCCGGTCCGCGAGCGCGCGGATGTGGATGTTCGAGGTGCCGTGACAGATCAGGAAATAGTCCGTGATCACGGTCAGCGGGCGCATGTCCAGCACCACCGGGTCCACGGCCTTCAGATCCAGCACCGCCTCCTCCGCGATCCCAAGCTTCTCCTCGGGGGACAGCGGCGCCGGGCCGATCTCTGGTTGTCTCGCCGGCCTGTTCCTCATGTCAGTCCTTGTGGGCTGCCCCTCCATTACTGGGCCGGGACAGGCAGCAGGGGATCCGCCACCAGATCCCGCCCGACGACCACCGTCACGTCGGCCTGGGTGCGACCCGCCGGTGCGACGGTGACCGCACCCCTCCCCAGCCACCCCGCGACCCGCTCCGCGCGCCCGGCCGACCGGCCGTGACTCACCACCAGCGTGGTCTCGCTCTGCCCGGCCGCGTTGCCCACCTCCACGATGTCACACCCCTGGGCCTTGAGCACGTCCGCGACCCGGGACGCCAGCCCCTCCACGTGGGTGCCGTTGAGGACAGCCACCCGTATGCCCTGGTGCAGCAGGACCTCGTTGACGGTGTCGCGGACCTTCACCGGATCCAGCTCGAGCATGTCGGCCCCACCGACCTGTATGGTCCTGGCCGGGAGCGTGGCGGTGCGGATCGCTTCCGGCGACCCCTGCTCGAAAAGCCGCTTGAGCGAGGCCAGATCGGGCATGGTCAGATCGGTGTTCACGGTCTTCAGGAACGTGTCCAGCACCTTCGGGATCTCGGTCACGTGCTCCGGCGAGAAGAGCTTCTTGATCACCACGCCCATGAACTTGCGCTGCCGTTCGACGCGCGCGAAGTCACCGATCGCGTCGTGCCGGAAGCGTACGTATCCCATCGCCTGGGTCCCGTTCAGGTGCTGGAACCCCGGCTGGAGGTCAATGTAGAGGTGCTGCGAGCGGTCGCGGTAGAACATCCGCTTCTCCACCTCCAGGTCCACGCCGCCGATGGCATCCACCAGCGTTACCAGCCCCGGCACATTCACCTCGACGTAGTGATCCACCGGAAGACCGATCACCGTCTCCACGGTCTGAACCGTGAGGTGCAGGCCGCCGATGGAATGAGAGGCGTTGATGCGGGTGAACCCCGCGCCGGGGATCTCTACGCGACTGTCCCGGGGAATGGAGACCACGGAGATCTCGCCGGTCCTGGGATAGATCATCGCGAACATGATGGTGTCCGCCAGGCCGCGCCCCTCGGAGTTGTCCACCCCGACCAGCAAGAGGCTGACGTGGCCGGCGCCGCCGAAGGGAGGCGTCATCAGGTCACTGAACCAGCCGCCGCCGCTGCTCCCACTCGACACCAGGCCCAGGGCCGCGCCGCACAGGAAGAGGCAAATCCCCGCGGCCCCCCAGATGAGCCACCACCACTGGAAGCCTCGAGGCTTCTTATAGTACAGGCGCTTTCCTTCCAGGATGTCGTACACTCCCGCACCTCGCGGGCGGCCCTCGGCTGGCTAGCCGGCCGCCCGAGCCCCCTCCGCTGCCGCGTAGAGATGATGCGACGCGATGTACTGCGCCACCGCCGGCGGCACCAGATAGCGCAACGACTCGCCCGCCGCGGCGCGCGCGCGCAGCTCCGAGGAGGAGACGGCGACGCCGGGGATGTCGAGCACCCGCACCCGCCGCCAGATCTCCGGCCGAAGGGCCGCCGCGAGCCGCGCACTATCGTAGCCGGGCCGCGCCACCGCGATGAACTCGCACAGCCGGGCGATCTCCTCCGGCTGATGCCACGTCAGCACCTCGAGCATCGCGTCCGCCCCGGTGATGAAGTACAACCGCCCGCGGGGACCGAGCTGCTCGCGGAAGAACCGCATCGTGTCTACCGTATAGGAGGGACCCGGCCGCTCGATCTCGAGGCGCGAGGCTTCGAAGTCCGGGTTCCCGGCCACCGCCAGCGCAACCATCGCGTAGCGGTGCTCGGCCGAGGTGACCTGGTAGTCGCGCTTGTGCGGGGGCTCGCCGTTGGGCATGAAGACCACGCGATCCAGCCCGAACCGCAGGCGCGCCTCCTCCGCCGCCACCAGGTGCCCCAGGTGGATCGGGTCGAACGTCCCCCCCATGATTCCTAGCGTCGCACCACCCATCGCCTAGGCCGTTTCCGACTCCTCGCCTCTTCGCCTCTTCGCCTCTTCGTTCATCCCCGGATCTGCCCCTCCCCCACGACGATGTACTTGTAGCTGGTCAGCTCCGCCAGCCCCATGGGGCCGCGGGCGTGCAGCTTCTGGTTGCTGATCCCGATTTCGGCGCCGAAGCCGAACTCGCCGCCATCGGTGAAGCGGGTGGAGGTGTTGACGTACACCGCAGCCGAGTCCACGCCGTGGGTGAAGCACTGCGCCGCGGTGAAGTCGCGGGTGATGATGGCATCGGAGTGGCGGGTGCCGTAGCGGCTGATATGCGCGACGGCCTCCTCCACACTGTCCACCACCTTCACGGCCATGATCATCGCGAGATACTCGGTGGGCCAGTCTTCTTCCGTCGCCGCAACCGCGCCCTTCAGGTACGGCAGGCTGCGCTCGCAGGCGCGCAACTCCACGCCCGCGTCTTGCAGCGCCTTCCCCACCCGCGGCAGGAACTCCGCCGCGATCGCCTGGTGTACCAGCAGCTTCTCGGCAGCATTGCACACGGAGGGGCGGCTGCACTTCGCGTTCACCGTGACGCGCTCGGCCATGTCGAGGTCGGCCGAAGCGTCCACGTACACGTGGCAGTTGCCCTCTCCGGTCTCGATCACCGGGATCCTCGCCTCCCGCTTGACGCGCTGAATCAGGTCGTGCCCGCCCCGCGGGATGAGCACGTCAATGTACTTGTCCATCTGCATCAGCAGGCCCACCGCCGCGCGGTCTGTCGTCTCGATGAGTTGAATCGCACCCGCGGGCAGGCCCACCTTCTCCCCCGCCTCCGTGATGATCTTCACCAGGCAGATGTTGGAGAGGATCGCGTCCGAGCCGCCCCGCAGGATGGTGGCGTTGCCGGACTTCAGGCAGAGCGCCGCCGCGTCCACCGTCACGTTCGGCCGGGATTCGTAGATGATGCCGATCACGCCCAGGGGGACGCGCACTTTGGTGATCTCCAGGCCGTTCGGGAGGCGCCAGCCGTCCAGCACCTCCCCCACCGGATCGGTGAGCGCGGCCACGTGGCGCAGGGCCGCGGCCATCTCGGCGATGCGCTTCTCGTTGAGGAGCAGGCGGTCCACCGGCGCGTTCGACTTCTTCTGCGTCACGTTCTCCACATCGCTCGCGTTCGCGGCCAGGATCTCGGCCGCGTTGGCCTCGATCGCCTTCGCCATCGCGACCAGGATGCGATCCTTGTCCGCGCGGGTCAGCGCCGCCAACTGCGCCGCCGCCGCCCGGGCCCGCACCGCTTTCTCTTGCAGTTCCGAAATGGTAGTCGTCACCGCCGTCTCTCCTCAGGCCCTCCGCTGCTTCGACCCTACTCCACGAACGTAAGTTCCACCTCGCCGATGCGCACCAGGTCCCCGTCCTTGGCCCCCAGCCCGCGCAAACGCTGGATCACGTGCATCCGCTCCAGCCGCCGGTGGAGGTGGCGCACCGCCTCTGTGTTGTCCAGGTCGGTCATGATCACCACCCGCTCCACCGCGGCGCCGGTGACCTGAAACGTGTTCCCGTCTATTCTTACCACCTGGACCGGCGCTTCTCTTTCCTCGACTTCGGACGCGCGTGGCGCGGGCGCGACCTCCGTCTCGGCCGGCAGGCGGTCCAGCAAGTCCGCCGTCTGCGCCATGAGCGGATACACGCCCTCGCCGGTGAGCGCGGAGATGCGGAGACTGCGATAGCCGCGCCCCGTCAGATAGGCTTCGAAGGCCGCCAGCTTCCCCTCCTCCGGGTTCAGGTCCATCTTGTTCAGGGCCACGAGTTGCGGTCGCTCCGCCAGCGCGAGATCGTGCCGCGCCAGCTCCTCGTTGACGATCTCGAAATCCTGCTGCGGCGAGCGCTCCGGGACGCTGACGTCCAGCACGTGAATCAGCGCGCGGGTGCGCTCGACGTGGCGAAGGAAGGCATGCCCGCGCCCCGCGCCGAGGTGCGCGCCCTCCACCAGCCCCGGCAGGTCGGCCATCACGAAGCTCCTCCCCTCCTCCACTCGCACCACCCCGAGGTTCGGCGCCAACGTCGTGAACGGATAGTCCGCGATCTTCGGCCGCGCGGCCGAGGCCTGCGCGATGAGGCTGGACTTGCCCACGTTCGGCAGGCCGATCACGCCCACGTCCGCGAGCAGCTTCAGCTCCAGCTTCAGCCGCAAGGCCTGGCCCGGCTCCCCCTTCTCCGCAAAGCGAGGCGACTGACGCGTGGAGGTGGCGAAGTGCGCATTGCCGTGTCCCCCCCGCCCGCCCGCGGCCAGCACTACCCGTTGCTCCGGTGCCACCAGGTCGGCGATCAGCGTCCCGGAGCCGGCCTCGCGAATGGTGGTGCCGCTCGGAAGCCGCAACTCCACCTCCGCGCCGTTCTTCCCGTGCCACCTCTTTCCCGACCCGTTGCCGCCGCGGGGCGCGGTGAAGTGAGAGTGGTAGGTGAAGTCTATCAGGGTGCGGACGTGCGGATCGGCCACCGCGACGATGCTCCCGCCGCGACCGCCGTCGCCCCCATCCGGGCCCCCCCGCGGGACGTGCTTCTCGCGGCGAAAGCTGACAACGCCGTCGCCGCCGTCGCCAGCCTTCACTTCGATTTGCGCCTCGTCAACAAACACGGTTGGCCTGCGCGGCCTCCCCGGCTCAGCCCGCGGGAACGACGTTCACGACCCGCCGCCCACCGGCCGCACCGAACTCCACCACCCCTTCCACCTTCGCGAACAGGGTGTCGTCGCGCCCCAGGCCGACGTTGCGCCCGGCGTGAATCTTCGTGCCGCGCTGACGAATGATGATGCTGCCGGCCGGAACCAGCGTCCCGCCATAGGCCTTCACGCCCAGCCGCTTCGACTTGCTGTCGCGGCCGTTGCGGGAACTTCCCATTCCCTTCTTATGCGCCATGACTAACTCCCTCCTGCCGCCGTCGCGATCTTCTCCACCTTGACCCGGGTGAAGGATTGGCGATGGCCCTTCTTGCGCTTGTAGTTCTTCTTCGCCTTGTAGGTGAACACGACCACCTTGCGATCGCGGCCGTGCGCCAGCACCCGACACGTGACTTTGGCCCCCGCCACCCACGGCGCGCCCACCTGTATGTTACCCTCGTCCTGGACGAGAGCCACCTTGTCGAAGTCCACCGAGTCGCCGGGGGCCGCCTCCAGCTTCTCCACCATCAGCACTTCGTCCGGCTCGACGCGGTACTGCTTCCCGCCGGTTTCGATGATCGCGTACATACGCTCCTCCAAACCTTGCGAGTGTACCAAAACGGCGGCTGAGTGTCAAATGCGGTTTGACTCCAGAGCGCCCTGCGGGAAGCCAGGTCGCCTCCGCGGCCTGTCCGCCGGAGCTCCGCGAAATCGCGCTTGACAGTTGGCCTGCGCCGCGTTAGAATTACCTTTGTTATAGAGGTAATGCTGAGACAGAGGTAATCGGGCATGAAGGCTGATCCGCAGTTGGTGAAGGGAACGGTGCGGCTCCTGGTGCTCCGCTTGCTGGAGCGAGAGCCGATGTACGGCTACCAGATCATTCAGCACTTGCGGGAGCGTAGCGAGGGGTACTTCCAGCTCGGCGAGGGCGCGCTCTATCCCCTGCTCCACGAACTGGAAGAGCAGCGCTTCGTGCGGCCGGAATGGCAGGAACAGGAGAGCCGCCCGCGGCGGCGCTACTACCATCTGACCGCAAAGGGCCGCAAGGAGCTGGCGCGAAGGATGGAAACCTGGCAGGGCTTCACCCAGGCCGTAGACTCCGTACTGGAGGTCCGCTATGTCTGACTTCGATGCCTACCTCAAGCAGTTGCGGGAGTCGCTGGACGTCACGCCCGCGCGGGCGGAGGTGATCCTCGCGGAGGCCCTCAGCCACCTCGAGACCAAGGCGGCGGAGCTGCAGGGGACCGGCCTGAGTCGCGAGGAGGCGGTGCGCGCCGCGGTCGCGGACTTCGGGGAGGCGAAGCCCACCGCCCAGGCCCTCACCCGCGCCAACGGCCGGCACCGCGGCCACAGCGCTCTCCGCCTGGTCCTGGCGATGGGGGCGATGCTTCTTGCGGCCGCCAGTACCACCGGATGGGTGCTTGCCGCCGTTACCCGGGGTGCAGTCTTGTCGCAGATGGGTTCATGGACCAGCCGCGTGTTTGTCCTGATGGGCCGATGGCCCCCGGATGGGTTCCTCTTGGGCATGATTGTCTGCCTGGCGCCCGCGGCCCTGGCTGCGGGGGCCGTCGGCGGCCGGCGCCACGCGTGGACGGCGATCACGCCTTGCCTCCTGTGGTGGGGCTTCTGCACCGTCTCAGCTCTGACCGGATGCCTGCAGCCCGGTGCCAGCGTGGCTGAGATCGCACGCGGACTGGTACTGTGGCCCGCGGTGGCCGCGGTGATCTTGTGGGCCCTGGCCCGCGTGGGAGCAGCGGCCGCGTCACGCCCGTGGACGCGCTTCGCGGTGGTGACGGTCTGCGCCATCTACTCGGTGCTCGGGCTCGTGCAACTGCCTCTTGCTGTCGCCCATGCATGATCCCAAGACCGCGCTGCAGACGTTCATCACCGCGGAGGTGGCATACATCGCGCTCCTGGTGGCGGCGGAACGGGACGGCCGCATCAGCCGCGCGCGCCTGGTGAGGCCGGGGGCGGTAGGCATGGTCGCCCTGGGGTCACTGGCCTGCCTCGCGGCCATTGCCGGCGCAGTGGCCAAGGCCTAACCGCCGCGGCTACTTCCGCCTCCCCAATTGCCGCGATCCTCGCCGCAACAGCCCCGTGCGCCGGGGCGCCTCCTCGGGTGCAGCCGGCGGTGACGGAGCGACCGGCGCGGGCGCAGGTCTCGGCGCAGGCCGCGGCGCAGGCCTCGGCTCGGGCCTGGGCGCCGGAGGAGGCGGAGGGGCCTCTGCTCGCGGCGGCCGGGGCTGCTCCCGCCTGACCTCGCGCGGCTCGGCGCTCTCCGGGCGCTGGCCTCCGGTCTCCGGTCCTTCCCGCCGGCCTTCCGAGCGACCCCGCCCTCGTCCGCCGCGGCGCCGCCGCCGCTTCTCGGGGGAGACCCCTGCTGCTTCCGGTCCGCGTTCCTCCGGCCTCGGCGCCGGCGGCGGAGGCGTGACCTCGACCGCGGCCACAGGCTCGGGCGCGGCCGCGGTCGGCGGGACCTCCGGCTTGTGCTTGCTGCGCGAACGTCTCCGGCTGGGCCGCTTGCGCGGCGCAGCGCCTTCAGCCGCCGCCTCAGGTATCGGAGCGGGTTCGAGCTTGGCCGGCTGCTCCTCGGCTGCGGGCGCCGCGGCCAGGCCTTCGGGCTTGCGCCGGCCCCGCGGGCGCCGGCGACTCGGGCGCTTGCGCGCCAACGCCTCCACCCCCTCCGCGGGGGGCAGCGGCTCCGCCTCCACCGGCGCGGGCGGTTCGGCCTCGACGACATGCTCTTGTGCGACCGGCGCGCCGCTCGGCCCCTCCGGGCGGCGGCGACCTCTCCCCCGTCTGCGACTGCTGCGCCGGGGCGGGCCCTCGGAGGGCGGCGCCGCGATCTCGGGGACAGCTTCCTCCTCCTGGACCGGTGCGCGTTCGGGCGCCAGCTCCGGCGCGGCCTCCACGCCCTTTCGCCCGCGGCCGCGGCGGCGCCGCGTGCCTCCCTCCTCAGGAGTCGCAGGACGCGGCTCGTGTCCCTTCGCATAGCCGATCCCGAACGAGTGCCCGGCCTGCGTCAGCACCACCGGGAAGGGCAGCTCCAGCGAGGCCGGCAGTCCTTCGATAAGCACCCGGTAGCCACCATACCAGCCACCCCGAGCCTCCCCGTTGGGCTCCGCCGGGTCGAGGGCGGCGACAGGCACCTCGTCTCCCTTCATCGGCAGCGCGACCTCGCGGTGGGCGTTGGCCATGGTGGTGGGGAGGATATCGAACTCCTCCGTGCCCCGGTTCTCGTCCGCCCGCACGTACACCGGGCAGCCGGTGGTCTTGTCCAACACGACGGACCGAAGACCGCTCTCGCCCACGATCACATCGGCGACTCGCGGCGCGGCGCGCACGATGAAGGCCCCGGACTTGTCCTCCGCGGCGATGCGCCGCACCTCTCGCTCGATCTTCAGCGCCACCGTCAGCGGCGTGCGCACGCGGCCCAGGCCGGCGCAGATGGGGCAGGCCTCGGTAATGATCCCCATCAGGCTCTCCCCGCGGCGCTTGCGCGTCATCTCGATCAGCCCGAGCGGGCTGAGGTGGACGATGTTGGTCTTCTGCCGGTCCTTCTTGAGCGCGTCCTGAAAGGCCTTCATCACCTTCTGGCGGTGGCGCGGCCGGTCCATATCAATGAAGTCTATGACGATGATGCCGCCCAGGTCGCGCAGGCGCAGTTGCCGGCCGATCTCCTCCGCCGCTTCGAGGTTGGTGCGCAGGATGGTGTCGGCCAGGCCCGTCGTGCCGGTGAAGCGCCCGGTGTTGACGTCAATCGCGGTGAACGCCTCCGCCTGGTCAATGCTGATGTACCCGCCCGCGCGCAGCCACACCCGCCGCCGCAGCAGTCGGTCTATCTCCCCCTCGATCCCGTACTTGTAGAAGATCGGCAGCTTGCCCCGGTAGCGCTTCACCCGCTTGCGCAGGTGGGGCGCGATGGCGTCTATCAGCTCCACCGCGTTGTCGTACACGCCCTTCGCATCTATGAACAGGCTGTCCACTTCCTCGTTGAACGCGTCGCGAATCACCTGGTAGGTAAGGGTCAGGTCCTGGTGCAGCAAGGCCGGGCCGCGGGTGTGCGCGGCCTTCTGCATGAGCCGGTCGCGCAGGTCGGTGAGCACGCGCAGATCGGCGGTCAGTTCCTGCTTGTTCTTCCCCTCCGCCTCCGTGCGGATGATCAGGCTGCAGCCCTTGGGGCGGATCTCCTCCCCGATCTTGCGCACCCGGTCCCGTTCCTTGCGCTCCTCGATCTTGCGGGAAACGCCGATCTGCCGGTCGTCCGACAGTAGCAGCACGAGATACCGGCCGGGCAAGGCCAGCCGCGTGCTCGCCCGCGCGCCCTTCGCCGCCACCGGCGCGCGGATGATCTGCACCACCACTTCCTGGCCCGACTTCAGCCGCTGCGTGATCGGGGCCGAGCTCGGCACGTTCGAGCTGGTGACGCCGGTCTCGGTGACATACCCGACGTCGTCGGCGCACAAGAAGACGTTCTTCTCCAGACCGACATCGGCGAAGGCGGCGTCCATGCCCGGAAGCACGCTCACCACTTTCGCCTTGAAGATACTCCCGACGAGCCGCGGATCGCGCTCGACGTGCAACTCCGCCAGTTCCCCGTCCTCGATGATCGCCACTCGCGATTCGAGGTCGTCGGCGGCTACGATGATTTCCTTTTTCATGCTCTCCAATGCTTTCTACACAACCAAATCTGTGTGCACTGCCGGGTGCCTCCCGGCAGGCCTCCTGCCCGCGGCAGCGGGCGTCTTAGTGCCCGCGGCGCGGGCGTCCCCACGTGCGGCGCAGGGCGGTCTGCGGGCGGGGCGCCTCCGGAGGCGGCGCCTCTGCGCCCGCGTACAGCCCCGCGCGGTGGATGCGCGCGGCCTCGGGATCGCAGGCGCCGAGCAGCGCCACGATCTCCCCCGGCTTCGCGCCTCCGTGGCTGCCGGTGCGCAGGCGCAGGTGCAGGGCCACCCTTCCCTCGCCCGCCTCTTCCGCGCGCGCGCTCAACAGCATGGGCCGCACGTCAATCTCACGTTCCTCGTGCTCCCCGCGGCGAGTGACCACGAGCTGATCACGCGCGAGCAGGGCCTGCAAACGCTCCTGCACCTCGGCCACACTGACCGCGGTCGGCATGGTCACGCGGTACTCCGCCACGTCCAACTCGCCAAAGGTCTCTCTTCTCTTATACCCTGGCACGATCCAAGCGTCCATTACTTCGAAGCCCGCAGGAAGCTGCACGTTCAGCCGCTCCTTCACGTTGTCCGCCGGCAGCGCCTCGCGGAGGTGAAGAGAGAACACCTCCGCCTCGCCGGTGACTCCCATCGGCATGGGCGGCCCGTAGCTCAGCTTCGGGTGCGGGTTGTGCCCCTGGGTCAGTTCCAGCGGGAGCGCCGCCCGCCGCAGCGCGCGCTCCAGCGTGCGCTTCAGGTCGAGGTGCCCGACCCAGCGCAGCTCACCGCCCTTTCGATAGCGGCACACGTACTGCGCCATCACGCCCCCTCCCCGGCGAGGGCGCGGGCCGCCTCGCGTTCCAGCAGTTGCCGCTCCACCCCGCAGGCGATGTGGTCCCAGGCCAGGGGCCGGTCCGTGGGAAGCGCGGCGTTGGCATAGTCGTGCAGGTCGAGCCCCGCCTCGGCGAAGGCCTCCTGCCAGCGGGCGAACTGGAACAGTTCGCCCCACGCGTCGAAGCGCGCGCCCCGCCGCCACGCGCACTCCAGCGCGCGGGAGACGCGCCGGTCGCCCCGGGAGAAGGCCGCCTCCAGCGCGCTCGCCTCCGGGTTCGTCCAGGAGAGCTTGACGCTTCTGTCCCGCAGGTGCTGCTGGAGCAGCCGCTGCTTCGCGCCGAGCGACTCGAGGCTGTCCTGCGCGGCCCACTGGAACGGCGTGTGTGGCTTGGGCACGAAGGAGGAGACGCTCACGCCGAGCTGCAGCCGGCCCCGCCGGTCGCGCAGTGCGCCTCGCGCAAAGCCCGCCAGCCGATGCACCAGGTCCGCGATGCCCAGAACGTCCTCCTCCGTCTCCGTGGGGAGGCCGATCATGAAATACAGCTTGAGGCGACTCCACCCGCTGGAGAAGGCCGCCTCGGCCGCGGCAAAGAGGTCGTCCTCCGTGACGTGCTTGTGGATCGCCGCCCGCAGCCGCGCCGTCCCCGCCTCCGGGGCAAAGGTCAGTCCGCTCTTGCGCACCTGCTGAATGGTGTTCGCGAGGGCCACGGAGAAGGCGTCCGCGCGCAGCGACGGCAGCGACACTCCGACTCCCTCCGGCCCGAACCGCGCCACCAGCCGCTCGGCCAGTTCCCCGATGTCGGGATGGTCCACGCTGCTGAAGCCCAGCAGCGAGATCTCGTCATAGCCGGTGGCCGCGACCGCCTCTTCGGCCTGCTGCAAGAGCGTCTCGACCCGCCGCAGCCGCCGCGGCCGGTACACCATCCCCGCCTGGCAGAAGCGGCACCCGCGCCCGCACCCCCGCATGATCTCCAGCGTGACGCGGGCGTGCACCGTCTCCAGGAACGGCACGAGTTGGCGGGTCGGGAAGAAGGACCGGTCGAAGTCCTCGACCACGCGCCACGGGATGCGCTCCGGCGCGCCGTCCCAGGGGAGGACCCGGCCCAGCGGCCCGTCTCCCTCCGGAACGTAGTCGTAACGGGAGGGCACGTAGACCCCCTCGATCTCGGCCAGCCGGGCGAGCGCCGTCGCTCTGTCGGGCGAGGCGACGGCCTCCGCGATCTCCAGGATCGCCTCCTCCCCCTCCCCCACCAGGATGGCGTCGAAGAACTCCGCCACCGGCTCGGGGTTCACCCCGCCGACGCCGCCGCCGATCACCAGCGGATCGCCCTCGCCGCGGTCGGCCGCGCGGAGCGGAATGCCCGCCAGGTCGAGGAGGTTGAGGACGTTGGCGTAGGTGAGTTCATAAGGGAGCGTGATCCCGATGGCATCGAACTCCCGCAGGGGGGTGCGGGATTCGAGGCTCATCAGGGGCAGGCCGTGGGCGCGAAGCTGCTCCTCCATGTCCGGCCAGGGAGAGAAGACGCGCTCCGCGAGAAAGGAGGGGTGGGAGTTGAGGACGCCGTACAGCACCTGCAGCCCGAGGTGCGACATCCCTACTTCATAGACATCGGGATAGGCCAGCGCGAACCGCGCCCGCACGGACCCGCCGTCCTTGTGGGCCGCGTTCCATTCGCCATTGGTATAGCGCGCGGGCTTGCTCACCCGCGCCAGCAGCGTCTCGAAATCCAAAATCTGTCCGTTCACCCACAACGGGGGCGGCGGCTCTCGCTCTTCGCTTCGCTCAGAGCAGGCCGCCTACTCCCCGCCACCCCGGGCACCCCTGCCCACCGTCCCTACACCCTCGCCCCTCGCCCCTTCGCCTTCTCGCCTCCCCCTCCCCTCCGCCTCTTCGCCTCTCGCCTCTTCGCCTCTTCGGCCTTACGCCGCCACCGCCTCCATCACCGCATCCGGAATATCGAAGTTCGCGTACACCTGCTGCACATCGTCCAGGTCTTCCAGCGCGTCCATCAGGCGGAGCATCTGGTGCGCCTTCTTCTCATCCAGGGTCACGCGATTCTGCGGCAGCATCGTCACCTCGGCGCTCTCGTACTTGATCCCCTTTGCCTCCAGCGCCGCGCGCACCCCCGGCAGATCGCCCGGCGCGGTGCGCACCTCGTGGGAGGCTTCGTCTGACTGCATATCTTCCGCGCCCGCCTCCAGCGCGATCTCCAGCAGCGTGTCCTCGTCCGCGGCCTCCCGCGGCACCACGATCAGCCCCTTCTGGTCGAACATCCACGCGACGCAGTTGGACTCGCCCAGGTGCCCGCCGTTGCGGCTGAGGGCGGAGCGGATCTCGCCCACGGTGCGGTTGCGGTTATCGGTGAGGGTATGCACCATCACCGCCACCCCGCCCGGGCCGTATCCCTCATAGCTGATCGGCTCGAAGTGCTCCCCGCCGGACTCGCCGGTGCCCCGCTGGATGGCGCGCTTGATGTTGTCCTGGGGCATGCCCGCTTCCCGCGCCTTGTCCAGGATAGAGCGGAGGCGGACGTTCATGTTCGGATCGCCGCCGCCGTCCCTGGCCGCCGCCAGAATGGCGCGGCCGATCTTGCCGAAGATCTTGCTCCGCTTGGCATCCTGCGCGCCCTTGCGCAGGCGAATGTTGTGCCACTTGGAATGTCCAGACATGCTCGGGGGCCCTCCAGAACTCGCACCCCAATGGTACCGCAAAGGCACGAGGTTGGCAAGGAGGGAGGGAGATCGGCGATGACTTGGAACACCCGTTGCTGGGACATGGCCTGCTCTCGGCGAATTCGAGGGATTTGAACTCTCTCGAAGGTCCGCGACTTGAGCAGCGCTTCCCTCCTTTTCCCTCACCAAACCTGGTAACCGCCAGGATTTTGTAACTCCTAACCCCGCGCGGAGGCCTTGAGGGTGAGGCGTGTTCACGTGCGGTGGTGTGAGGGAGGAAGCTCAGCTCAGGTGAGCAGCGACTGGAATGGCACGCCGGCCAGCACGCCGCTCAGGGA
>Ga0315282_10005139_pt1 | contig 22432 bp, 17 predicted proteins | sample YL17G07_20_MG_FD_203693 | JGI IMG/M metagenome (GOLD analysis project Ga0315282, IMG submission 203693) | Sediment microbial communities from Yellowstone Lake, YNP, Wyoming, USA - YL17G07_20 | ecosystem: Environmental > Aquatic > Freshwater > Lake > Sediment | place: USA: Wyoming | collected... | reverse complement strand
AGGTATAGGCAGTCTTGACCAGGTGGGGGCTGAGGCCCGGCAGGGAGCAGCCTGGAAAGAAGACCCGACGGGCTCGCCCGGTGGCCGGGTCCGGCCGGCTCAGGGCAAAGATGGGGTGAGTGCCCCAACGCTCGTAGTTTTGCACACTCTTATGCTGGGGCAGCGGGGCTTTACCCTCGGCCACCAGGCGCTCCCGGAACTCCAGGCAGGCCAGGCCGGCATCCAGCCCCTGGGGGCAGACCGCCCCGCAGAGGCCGCAAATCTGGCAGGAATAAGGGATGACCGGTTCGGCCTGGCCCCGCTCCTCCAGGATTTGCACCAGGTCCTTGGCGGTTGGGTGGACGCCCTGGACATAGTGTTGCAGAAAAGTGCAGTTCCTGACGCATTGGGAGCAGGTGCAGGCCAGACACCGGGCCGCCTCTTCCCGGGCCGCGGCCGGGCTGAACCCCTGCTCCACTTCGGCCTGCGGTTGAGCCAGGCGCTCGGCCGGGCTGAGCTCTGCCATGGCCTGCCGGGGCGCAGGGGAGACGTGGGCGGCGTCCACCACCAGCGAACTACCGCGGCCGGCCAGGGGCGGCAAGCCCTCCGGCAAGTCCCGGCCCGCCAAGTAAGCTGCGATGGCCAGGGCGGCCCGGCGGCCGGCGGCAAAGGCCGCCACCGCGGTGCTGGGTCCGGTGATCAAGTCGCCGCCGGCAAAGACGCCGGGAATGCGAGTGGCCAAACTCACCGGGTCTGCGTCCAACTTCGCCTTGGAGGAAGTGTCGAAGCCCAGCCCCGGGCCGAAAAACCTGAAGTCCGCGGTCTGGCCCACGGCAATGATGACGGTATCCGCCTCGAGGGTAAACTCCGATCCGGCCAGGGGCACTGGATCAGGACGCCCGTCGGCAGCCGCTTCCCGCAGTTCGGTTTGGCGAGCCCAAAGCCCCTGGACCCGGCCCTCTCCGAAAAAGCGCGCCGGCAGGGTGAGGAAATGGAACTGAACCCCCTCGCGCCGGGCCTCGGCCACCGCCGATTCCAGGACCGGCATGAGGGCCGCGGTGCGGCGATACAGGAGATGGACTTCCCTGGCTCCAAGCCTTAGGGCGCTCCGGGCCGCGTCCAGCGCGGTGTCGCCGCCGCCGATGACCGCCACCCGGGGGCCTACCGTGGGCGGCGCTCCGGAGTTGGCGGCGCGCAAAAAATCGAGGCCGTACCAGACCTGGTCCAGGCTTTCGCCGGCTGCCTCCAGAAGCAGGTTTTTGTGGCAGCCCACGGCCAGGAAGACCGCAGCGAAATCCCGGCGCAGTTCCTCCAACTGGACATCCCGGCCCAGGCGGGTGCGGAGGCGCACCTCGGCTCCCAGCTTCTCGATGAGGCCGGTTTCCCGGTCCAGGACCTCCCGGGGCAGGCGGTAGGCCGGCACATAGAGACGCAGGGCCCCGCCCAACTGGGCTTCGGCTTCGAAGACGGTTACCCGGTAGCCCCGCAGTCTGAGCTCATAGGCCGCCATCAGCCCCGCCGGGCCGCTGCCCACTACGGCCACGCGTTCCGGCCTCTCCGGACCGGGGGCAACCCGGAGGACGGCTTCGGGGTCCTGGTCGGCCAGGTACCTTTTTAACCCGGCAATGGCGATGGGTCCACCCAGGGATTGGCGGGTGCAGGCCGCCTCGCAGGGGCGGGTGCAGATGCGGCCCAGGATGCCGGGGAAGGGGCAGCGCTCCAGCACCACCGCCAGGGCCTCGGCCGGCTTGCCCTCCTGCAGGAAGCGGATCTGTTCCCGCACCCGGATATCCAGGGGGCAGGCGGCCTGGCACGGAGGCGGCGCCAAACCGATGCACTCCGTCAGGATTTTGTCATGCCAGCTAAGGGAGAAATTTTCTGAACCAGTCATGGGGTCTCAGGGAAGACTAGTTGCGGCGGTAGCTCTCGGCGTGGGAGTTGGTCAGGTTCCGCTCAATGCGTCAGCTTAGGGGAAAGCCGAAATTGCAGAAATAACCGGCTGAGGCTTTATGGGCGCCTGATAAATTTTTGGCCAATTTTTTGGCCAAAACTCTGGGTGGCATAACACTCTTTGCCCTTGACCGCGACTCCCACTCCCAAATGGGTATAAGCAGGGTCGAGAATATTCTTGCGATGGCCGGGGGAGATCATCCAACTGTCCACGATGACCCGGGCCGAGGTCTTAACGTCGGAGTAATCATTTCTCTGGCCCATATGGATATTCTCGCCGATCTTTCCCATCAAACCGATCTTCGCCGGTTTTTCATCATCATAATGATCTATGATGGTTTTGCCTTCAGGATTGGTGTGGCTGAAGTAATGGCGCTTGGCCATGTCGTCGCTTTTTCCCCGAGCCATGGTCGTCAGCGTCTCATCCGGCTCCAGCGCAGACAGGCCGTTTTTGCGGCGCGCCTCGTTGGTGAGCTGGAAGATGCGCCGTTCCAATTCCTTGGGGTGCTCAATGCCGTCCTGCCTGGTCAAGGCTCCTGAATGGGTTCGTACCTGCCCCCAGGCCCAAGGCGGCTGCAGCAAGGTAACCGACAGCAGCGCCAGGCCCAGGGCCCAGTGCGCGGCGTACTTCATCGCGTGCCCTCCGTAGCCGGTAGTATAGTTTAATTATAGCTCTGTTGGCCTTTTTAATAAAGACTTTTGGCCGGGTTGGCGCCCTGACCGCCGGCTCATGATGGGCCCGCTTCGAAAACGGTCTGGAGCGAGTCTAAATCTCCACCGACTCGCCTTGCCGGGCCTTGACTTTTCTGAAGATCACCGGCAGCAGGCTGACCACCGCCACCAGGGTGACCCCGATGATCAGCCAGATGGAGACCTGGCCCCGGAGGAGCGCCAACAGGTTGCTGGATACCAGGACAAAGGCTATGGTCCAGGGCAACATGGCGAAAAAAGTGGCGATGGCATAAGGCAGAAAGGGAATCCTGGTGAGGCCGAAGGCGTAGTTGAGCACAAAAAACGGCAGGACCGGGATGAGCCTGGTGAAGGCGACGATTTTCCAGCCGTGCTGGGCCACCTTTTCATCCAGGTGGGTCAGCTTGGAGCCGCTGATTTTGGCCGCCACCCAGTCCCGGGCCAGGTAGCGAGCCACCAGGAAGGCCAGGGAAGCTCCGGCCGGGGCCCCGATGGCGGTATAGATCACCCCCCAGACCGGGCCGAACACCACGCCCCCGGCCAGAGTGAGGGGCAGGCAGGGCAAAAACAGGGTCGGGACGATGGCCCAGGCCAGCAGGTAAATAATCGGGCTCCACATGCCGTAGGCCGCCACGAACCGGCGCAGGCGGTCTTCCTGAAAATACTCCTGGAGATTAAAGGCCCGGGCCACGATAAACAGGCCCGCCAAGGCCAGGATGAAGATGAGAGGCCGGGTGAAAGAGACCTTTTCCGGGGAGGCGGGATCTAGCGCAGGAATTTCTGGCATTAGCGCTCCATTGATCTTATTCAGAGATTAAGCTGCCCCCATGGCGGCCAACAATGCCCGGGCGGTTCGGTCGCTGCGCCAGCCTGGCCGGCGGGGCGGATGCGTCTGCTTCAGAAAGTCCACCAGATCGGCATAGGTGTCGATATCTTGCCAATGGGGCAGGAGGTGGACACTAAGGGAGAGTTTTCGGGCCCGGTTCAGGGTGTCGCTCAGCACCGTAGCGGTGGACCAGGAAAGGCCCTCAAACAGCTCTGGATAAAGGGCCTTGAGTCCGATCAGATAATAGCCGCCGTCCAGGGACGGACCCAGGACCACCTCGGCTCGTCCGGACGCCAATTCTTCCTGGGCTTCGAGCAGAATGGCGCCGGGCAGGTCCGGGGTATCGCAGCCCCGGAGGAGAATGGTCTCGAAGCCGCCGGCGAAGCCCCAGGCAAAGGCCCGGGCCTGGCGTTTCCCGAGATCAGGGCCTTCCTGGGGAATGAGCCGCACCGGGGCCGGGGCCAAATGCCGAAAAAAACCGTAAGCGCCGGCAGGGGCGTAGGCCAGGGCCAACTCCATCCCAGGGAGCCGGGTCATGCCCTCCAGGATATCTTTGATAAAGCAATGATACAGACGGCAAGCATCTTCGGGGCGCAAAGGAGGGCTGAGGCGGGTTTTTACTTGCCCCGGGACCGGTTCCTTGGCGAAAATGATGCTCAGGGTGGTCATATGTCAAAACGTTCCTCAGTGACAATTAGGCCGGGAAACAGACAGCAGGTGCCGCCGCCATTGCCTCCGGTCATCTCCATCGTCCTGCCCGTCCTCAACGAAGCCCGCGTCCTGGCCGAAACTCTAACGGCACTGCCGGTGGCGGCCGACGTGGAAATCATCCTGGTGGACGGCGGCAGCACCGACGGCACCTGGGAATTGGCGGGCCGTTTTCCCCACCTGCGCCTTCTTGCGGCGCCCCGGGGCCGCGGCTGCCAGATGAATGCCGGGGCCCGGTCCGCCCGGGGAGAATTGCTGGCTTTCCTGCACGCCGACACCAGGCTTTTGCCGGACCACCTGGCCACGCTGCGCCGGGTCGCCGCGGACCCCGCCTTTAGCGCCGGCGCCTTCGAGCTGGCCCTGTCTCCGCCGACGCCGGCCCTCAGATTCATCGCCTGGGGCGCCAACTGGCGCAGCCGCCTCCTCGGCCTGCCCTACGGCGACCAGGTCCTGACCCTGCGCCGCGACCTGTTCCACGCCCTGGGAGGCTTCGCCCACCGCCGGCCCGAAGACCTGGACCTGGTGCTCCGGCTCAAACGCTGCAGCCGGCTGCGTCTGCTATCCCCGCCGGTGATCAGCTCCGGCCGCCGCTGGCTGGAGCAGGGTTACTTTGCCGCCACCCGGCGCCACTGGCTGGCGCTGGCGCGGCACCTGGCGGAACGCACCTTCACCCGCCGCTGGCCGGCGCGGGGAGATTTAAATACAGGGGTAAAAGGTTAAAAGGGGAAAAGGGAAAAAGGAAAAAGTTGTGTGCCGGGCTTTCCCTTTTACCCTTTTCGCCATTTCCCCTTTTACCCCTTTTTCGTCAAACAGCCCCCGCAGGAGGAACCGGCCGCGGCGGTGCAGCCGTAGCAGTGGTCTCCCAGGTTGAGGGGCCGGTGTGACAGGACTGGGAGGTCGAAGTCCCAGATGGTCTGGGGCAGGCCCTCAGCCAGGGGCAAATTCAGGGCCTGGTTGAAGTCGCAATCAAAGAGGCGTCCCTCCCAGGAGACGCTGATGAGGTTCCGGCACATCAGGCCGGTTACGGTGGCCGGGTTAAAGCCAGCCGCCAACTTCCCCATGTAGCGATCGTAGTTGCTGGACTTTTCCAGGTATTCCTTGAAGCGCCCGATGGGCATGTTGAGCAGGGTGTATAACCGGTTGAAGTCGATGTCGTAGCGCTTTTTCAACTCCTGCTGAAAGCGGTCTTCCAAGGGGCCCTGTTCCGGCGGCAGATAGGCGCCGGCGGGGTTATACATCAGGTGCAGTTTGAGGTGCGACTCCTCGCGTCCGTATCCGACGCGGTTCAGGCGCCGCAAGGCCTCCAGGCTTTTTAGAAATACCCCCGGACCCCGCAGGCGATCCACCGGGTCTTGTTGAAAATAGGGCAGGGAACAGACCAGTTCGACCCGATGGTCCCGGAAAAATTCCGGCAGGTGCTCATGGTCCGGTTCCAGGAGGATGGTGAGGTTGCAGCGCACCAGGAGGTGGACGTCCAGCCGGGAAAGGCGCTGTACTAGATATTCGAAATGAGGATTAATTTCCGGCGAGCCGCCGGTCAGGTCCACCACCGGGATGGACCAGCGGGCCACGACGGCGATGACCGCGTTGATGGCGGCCTGCCCCATCTGTTCGGGGCGGTCGGGACCGGCGGCCAGATGGCAGTGGCGGCAGGACTGATTGCAGCGCCACCCGAGGTTCACCTGCAAGGTGTTGACCTGCGCGGCCGTGAGGTCCGGGAAGCCAAGTTGCGCCAGCTTCCGAGCAAAGGGCACCATTTACCGGCGTCCTTAAATGGTGATTTTTTCCACGGTATTGTGAACCTGGATGCCGTGGATCAGGGTGGCGCCGCCCCGGATAACCGCGGCCACGTGCATGGCTTCGGTCATCTCCTCCATATTGGAGCCGGCCTCCAAGGAGGCCCGGGTATAGGCGTCGATGCAGTAGGGACACTGCACCGCGTGGGCCACCGCCAGGGCGATGAGGGCCTTCTCCCGCACCGTCAAGGCCCCGGCCGCCATCACCCCCTGGTAATAGTTCATGAAGTAGTCGAAGAGCTCGGGGCGGTGCTTGCCGATCTCGCTGAACCTCTCCAGGTCGTTTTCTTCATAATAGTGCGACATGGGTCCTCCTGGAGGATAGTTTAACAAAAGGCGGTTAAAAAAAGGGCGGGTTTTTCACCCGCCCCTGAATTTTCCGGGATGGTCCGCTTTTCTAAAACCGGGTGAATCCGGTGAAGCTGTAGATATCGCCCATTAACTCCTCGTATTCGCCTTTGAGTTTCTGGTACATGCGGGCATTTTCCATGGCCAGGGCCGCTTGCTCCGCCAGGGAGGAGATGAAGGTGATTTCGTCTTCGGAGAAATCCCGCGGCTCGCTGGTATAAATGCGCATAACCCCGATGACGTTGCCCTTCAGGGTGATGGGCACGCTCAGAATGGACTTGATGCCTTCCTCCAGGGACTCCTTGGGATAGGTGGCCCGGTCATCGCGGGCCACGTCGTAAATGGAGACCGCCTTGCCCAGCATGGCCTCGGTGATGGACTTGTCGGTACCCACCGGGCCCTTGGTGATGTAGCGGTCGCTCAGGCCGTAGGAGGCCACCAACTCCATTTTCAGGCGCTTGTCATCCAGCAGGCGCACGGCCGCGGCCTTGATGTCCAGGGCGGTGACCGCGGTCTTCACCAAAAGCTGCAACACCTTCTTGACATCCAGGGCCGAATTCACCGCCTTGGAGACTTCCAGTAACCCTTTGAGGAATTGGAGTTCCCGGGTGCGGGCTTCGTAAATCATGGCATTGCTGATGGCCTGGGCCCCCAACTCCGCCACGGAGCAGGCGAAGTCCACTTCCTCCATGGTGAATTCCCGGGGTTCGCCCGTCACCAGGCGCATGACGCCGATGACCTTGCCCTTGGAAACCATGGGGATGGCCACCAAGGTGGCGATGCCTTCCTCCTTGGCCTCTTGGGGGTACTGAATCCGGGGGTCGGTGGTGGCGTCGTAAATGGCCACCGGCCGGCCGCTCAGAGCCTCGGTGATGCTCTTATCCAGGTCCACCGGGCCTTTCTTCAGGTATTTTTCACTCAACCCCTGCGCCGCCACCAACTCCATAGTGCTGGTCCTGGGGTTGATCAGGCGGATGGTGGCTCCTTTGAGACCCATTACTGCGGTGATCTGGCGCACAATCTGATCCAGGACTTCATCCACCGCCAGGGTAGAGGACAAAACCTTGCTGATCTCCATGAAACTCCGGAGATACGTCTTGTCTTTAGATGACATCATGCCCGGCCCTCCTTAGAAAATCTCAACCCCCAAGGGAATCTTGGTGAACGGTTTCTAAGCTCACCCTATATTACCAGATATGCCGGCAGAGGAACAGTTTCTTTGGCGGTTCCCCTGCTCCGAGTCTATAAAATAAGTCTTCCCTCGACGTGCGGCAATATCTAATCGAAAATAGCTTGCAGCTATCTGCTTTCAGCGGTCAGGAAAAAATCCAACATTATTTCCTCCCTCTACCCCTGCTTGCGGGGGAGAGGGCTGGGGCAAGGGGGGGCAGGGGCGGCTGGCGAGCCGCTCCTACGGCTTTTCAGACTCGCCCAAATTCCCTTGTAATCTGGGCCGGGACTTGGAGTATAATCCAAGTATGGAAAATAAACTCAAATTTGAGCCTTTATATTTCCAGGACCGGCTGACCGTAATCAATCCTTATGCTCACATCGGGGTGGTGACCCTGTGGTCCAAGGTGGATTACGTCATCGAGCGCTTCCGCCAGGCCGGGGTGGACCTGGACCCGGCCACCAGCCCCATCGCGGTCTTCGGCAATCTCTACGGCAACGGCCTCAGGGAGATGCTGCGGAATCTGCTGTATAACCCTCAGATTCGGGTGCTCTTGATTTGTGGGAATAATCGTTCCGGCTCTTATGAAGAATTGAAAAATTTTTTTGACCAGGGACTGGAGGCCGTTAAGGGATCGCCGATTCAATATAAAAAGCCGGAAGCGGAAGTCGAAGTCGCTTCCTGCCGCATCAGGGGGACGAAGCGGATCATTGATGACCTGGTGCGGCCGGATCATTTTTCAACCTCCAAAGCCAATCCCCCCCGCCTGTTCTGGTTAGGGGACCCACAGGGAGGCGACACCGAGGCCAATATTAAGAATTTTTTCGCGACGAGGTCTGAACCGGCTGCCGACGCCGTCCGCGTTCAAATTCCCCTACCTGAAGTTGAGGTGCAGTACTTCCCCAGCAATCCCCGGGCCCACTTGCTGGAGAGGGATGGCATCCTGGATGCCTGGAAAGAAGTTCTCCATCTCCTTAGCCGTTTCGGCCGTCGTGTCACCCTGAAGAAAGGCGAACGCCTGGAATTGCAGCACGTCAAGGTGGTGGTGGAAAAACCCCGGTTTGAGCCAGACGAGAAACTCCGGGCCGTCAATCTGGACCCCGACCGGCTGCGGCGCTACCAGGAGGACATCCTCCAGGGCGAGAGGCGCGCTGACGAAACCTATAATTACGGCCATCGTCTGCGCCGCTATTTCGGCCTGGACACCCTGGCGGCCTGCGCCGCGCGGCTTAAAATGGACCGAGAGGATCGCAAGGCCTATGTGACTTTGTGGGACAACACCCGCGACCTGGGCCAGGTGGAGGGCCGCCCCTGCCTGGTTTCCCTGTATTTTCGCAAGTTCGACGAAAAATTGACCATGAGCGCCGCGTTTCGGACCCACAACGCCATGGACGCCTATCCCTTAAACCTTTACGGCCTGATGGCCATTCAGGGCTGGGTGGCAGGGGAGGCCGGGTTGGCCCCGGGGGCCCTGGTGGTCATCAGCCACTCTTTGGGGCTGGACCCCAAGGAACTGGACCGGGCTTTGCTCATCATCGGCCAGCGCCCCTTCAAGGTGCGTCTGGATCCCATGGGCTACTTCCGCATCACCCTGGACGGCAAAGAGATTTTGGTCGAGCACCGCTTCGAGGACGTCACCCTTAAAGAATATCGGGGCAAGAAGGCCGAGCGCTTGCAACATGAAATCGCCCGGGACGTGGCCCTGTCGGATATCAATCACGCCATCTACCTGGGGCGGCAACTGGCCCGGGCCGAGGCGGCCCTGAAGGAAGGCCGGGAGTTTGTGCAGGAATAGCGGTCAGCAGTCAGCTATCAGCTTTCAGCCAAAGCAGAGGATTGGCGAAAGTGTGGAGTGTAGGGTGGGCACTGCCCACCAGTTATTCTGCAAATTACCAGCGGGACGTCAATAATGATTTTGGTGGCACAGGCGTCTCGCCTGTGCGCCGCAGGCTTTTTGTAAGGGCCTGCGGCTGCCAAATTACCACAGAGCACCGGCTGGAAGCCGGTGCCACCAAACCAATGACTGATTCACTTCATGCCAACCTGGTAAGGGGCTGGGAGGCCGGCCTTACCCCGGAAAATCCCGCCTCGGCGCCACTCATCCTCATCGGCACGGTGCACGGCGATCCGCAGGGATATGAGCGGGCCATGAAGTTGCTGCAACGGTGGCAGCCGGATCTGGTCACGGTGGAAGTGAGCCGCTTCTCCCTGCGCTACCGGCGGCGCCAGGAGCCCCGCTGGCAGCGCCTGTTGCGGCAAGCCCTGGAAGAGTTGCCGGCTGCGTCGGCCGAGCATCTGGCCATTCGCCGCCTGCTGGCCCAGGTGGCGCTGCCCTTTGAGGTGGGGGTGGCCCGGGACTACTCCCGGCGGTATGGCACCCCGTGGCGGCCTCTGGACCTGGGAGGTCCTTCCCGCCGTCACCTGCCCCGCTACGCCCGGGAGCTCTTGGCCCCGGAAAATATGCGGGCCTTGCTGGACACCGAGGATGAGCCCCTGGAAGACTACGTCGCCAAGGAGTACCGCCGGGCCCGGCTGGCCTGCGATCGCCCCCTCTGGCGGCCCTTGGGGGCAAATGCGGAGACGGTGCGCTGCTTTGTCAGGGAGCGCCTCCTGGCCCGGCGGCTGCGGCATTGCCTGGCCGGATCTGGCCGGGTGGCGCATCTCGGGGGCTGGGAGCACCTGGCGCCCTGGAGGGATGGCGCCAGCCTGTGGCAGGGACTGGCGGACCTTGGGCCACTGCGCCTCTTTCTGGACGAAGCTGACGGAGAAAATTAAGAAAATCTCGTGCCAAGACGCCAAGAACGCCAAGATATAGTGATTCCCAAAAGGTTTTTCCGAATGGCCAGATATTTCATCGTAGGGGCACAGCTTGCTGTGCCCTCAAACCGGCATGGGCATAGCAAGCTATGCCCCTACAAAACGAAATTGCTTTTGGCAACCGTTATGAATATGGCAGCTTGCGCCGATGACTCGTCTGGGCTGACGGTTGCAGGCTGAAACCTGAAAGCTATTAGACACTAAGAATATTTCGTGCTAAATTAAAACGTTTTTATGTCCTGAAAGGATATCATGGAGTTACGACCTGTCACCCTGCCTCTCGCCGGCGACCGAACCATTCGGGCCGTCCTGGGAGTGCCTCGCTCCAAGACCATGGCCGCCATCCTGGTGCTGGCCCACGGGGCCAATAACAATATGGATTATCCCTTGATTGCCGAACTGCACGAGAAGCTGGCCCGCCAGGGGCTGGTCACGGTGCGCTTCAATTTTCCCTACGCCGAAGAAGGGCGGAAACGGCCGGACCCGGACGAAGTCCTGGAGGGGGTTTACCGTCTGGTGCTGGAGTACGTGGCGGAACTGGAAGAGTTCAAAGGCCTGGAGCTTTACCTGGGAGGAAAATCCATGGGGGCCCGCCTGGCCGCGCAACTAGTGGCCCGGGAGGTGGGGGCCAGCGGCCTGGTCCTTCTGGGCTATCCCTTACATCCCCCCGGCAAGCCGGAGATTCTGCGGGACCAACCGTTGTATCAGTTGCCCTGTCCCACCCTGTTCATCGAAGGAGCCCGGGACCCCTTCTGCCGCCTGGACCTGCTGGGGAACGTGTTGGGCCGGATGCCGGTGCGGAGCGATGTGCACGTCATCCCCAAGGGGGGGCACTCCTTTGAGGCCGGCGGCGGCGCCATGGCTCCGGATTTGCCGGATGAAATCTGCCGGGTGATCCTGGGGTGGATGGATAGTTTGTAGGGGTCAGGGGTTAGGGGTTAGGGACCGGAGGGTGTGCTTTCTATTCCCTAATCCCTAATCCCTAATCCCTAATCCCTAATCCCTAATCCCTGACCCCTGGTCCCTGAGGGCCATTTGCAATAAGAATGGTTAAATAATTATGAGCGTAATCTTGGTAGTAGACGATGATACCCCGACCCGGGAGGCGCTGGCCACGGGCTTGAAGAAGCTGGGCCACGAGATCCTATCGGCCGCCACCGGCGCCGCGGCCATAGACGAGGTGCGGCGTCATGAAGTGGATCTGGCCATCATCGATCTGAAGCTGCCGGACATGGTGGGCACCGAACTCTTCGGGGCCTTGCGGATTCTGCGCCCCCAGGCCATCGCCATCATGATCTCCGGCCACGCCACCGTGGATGAGGCCGTGTCCGCCCTGAAGCGGGGCATTTATGACTTCATCACCAAAGATTTCCGCATGGGCGAACTGCGCAAGGTGGTGAGCAAGGCCCTGGAGACCCAAAAGCTCCTGGTGGAGAACGAAAGGTTGCGCCAGGCCCTGCAGGACCGGGGACCCACCGGCCGCATCATCGGGCGGGGCCCGGCCCTACTCAAGGTCATCCACATGGTGAACCAGGTGGCCCCCATGAAGAGCACCGCGCTCCTCTCCGGGGAATCCGGGGTGGGCAAGGAGCTCATCGCCGAAGCCATCCATTACCAGAGCCCCCGGCGGCCCAAGCCCTTTGTCAAGGTGAATTGCGGCGCCCTGCCGGAAGGGCTCATTGAATCGGAGCTCTTCGGCCACGAGAAGGGCGCCTTCACCGGGGCCATCCAGCAGCGCAAGGGGCGCTTCGAGCTGGCCGACGGCGGCACTCTTTTTCTGGACGAGATCAGCGAGATGCCCCCGGCCACCCAGGTGAAGCTGCTGCGGGTGCTCCAGGAAGGAGAATTCGAAAGGGTAGGGGGATCCCAGACCCTGAAGGTGGACGTGCGGTTGATTGCGGCCACCAACGTGGACCTGGAAGCCGCGGTGGCCGCCAAACGCTTCCGCAAGGACCTGTTCTACCGCCTCAACGTCATCCACCTCACCATCCCGCCCCTGCGGGAGCGGGTGGAGGATATTCCCTTGCTGGCTCTGCACTTCCTGGACAAGTTCTGCATGGAAAACGACCGCCCGGCCATGGGATTCAGCCCGGAGGCCATGCGGACCTTGGAAGGCTACGCCTGGCCGGGGAACGTGAGGGAGTTGCAGAACGTGGTGGAGCGGGCCGTGGCCCTGACCACCGGCAACATCGTGGCCTTCGAGGACCTGCCGGACGAGATCCGGCGGCACTCCCCGGAGGACGATAAGATCGTCCTGCCGGTGGGAGTCACTATGGACGAGATCGAGCGTCTGGCCATCCTCCAGACCCTGAAGAAGACCCACGGCGACAAGGAACTGGCGGCCCGCCTGCTGGGCATCGGCCTGGCCACCCTCTATCGTCGTCTCAAGGAGATGGAAGTGAAAGAGCCGACGCCGGCGGAGCCGGAAAATGGCTAGTCTCTCGTTTCTAGACATAAGGTCCCTGCCGGTGAAAGAAGCCGAGGCGGTGATCCTGCCCATCCCCTACGAAGCCACGGTGACCTATGGCGGCGGCACCCGGGAAGGCCCCGAGGCCATCCTGGCCGCGTCCCGGCAGGTGGAGTTGTGGGACGAGGAGTATAACTGGGACCCCAGCTCCGCCATCCACCTGGCCACCGCCATGCCCGTCCTGCCGGAGGCCTCCGGCCCCCAGGCCATGCTGGACAAGATCCGCCGCCTGGTGCAGTCCTGGATTTCCCAGGGGAAATTCATCGCCGCCTTAGGGGGCGAGCACACCATCACCACGGCCCTGGTGCAGGCGGCCCAGACCCGCTACCCGGACCTGACGGTGGTGGCCCTGGACGCCCACGCCGATCTTAGGGAGAGCTACGACGGCAGCAAACTCTCCCACGCCTGCGTCATGCGCCGCATTTACGAGCTGGGCCGGCCCCTGACCCTGCTGGCGACCCGCAGCTACTCCAGGGAGGAGGCCGACCTTATCTGGGTGGCGCCGCGTTTCAAGATGTTCAAGGCCAGGGAGTTGCACAGCCCGGAAGTCTGGCAGGCGGCCCTGGAGCATCTAAAGGCCATCCCGGGGCCGGTCTATCTTTCCATCGATCTGGACGCCCTGGACCCGGCCATCATGCCCGGGGTGGGGACGCCTGAGCCCGGCGGTCTCACTTATTACCAGGCGCTCACCATTATCGAGACCATAGCCCGACGCGGCCCCGTCATCGGTCTGGACCTGGTGGAACTGGCCCCCATCCCGGGACAACGGGTGAGCGAATTCACCGCGGCCCGGCTGCTGTATAAGGCGCTGGGGTATATATATCAATCTCGGAAGAAATGACGGTTTTCGGTTTATGGTTTTTTTCTCGTTCCCAAGCTGCGCTTGGGAATGCCCTTCATCACTCGCCAAGCTAAGCTTGGCAGCCATTTTCGTTCCCAAGTGCAACTTGGGAACGAGTGTAAAGTTGGTGGCACAGGCGTCTCGCCTGTGCAAGCGCAGGCTAAAGCCTGCGGCTACAAGTTATTGAGCCGGGAATTGGAAACAAAAGCCGATAAGAAACAGGTTTCTAAAATGCGCAGAAAGCACGAAGACTTTCACGACGGAGCCAAAGACGGCTTGACGCCGTTAGAACCCTTGGAACTCAATAAGATTGAGGACTTCGACCAGCTCCTTAAGGCCATGGGGCAGACCGCCTTCGGCGGCCGCTCCCTGGGCGAGGCGGCCGACGTGTTGGAGGCCATGCTGCTGGACCCCGATTGCACCGTGGTGGGCACCTTTTCCGGGGCCATGAGCGTCGCCAAGATGGGCCTGCTCATCTGCGACATGATCGACCGGGGCTGGCTGCAAGCCATCGTCACCACCGGGGCCCTGGTGGCCCACGGCTTCATCGAGACCCTGGGCCGGGTGCATTACAAGTATCCGGAAAATGTTCCCGACCGGGTGCTGTTCCAGCAGGGTTACAACCGCATCTATGACACGTTGGAGATGGAAGCCAACCTGGACTACGCCGAAGACGTCTTCCGCTCGGTGCTGGAGAAGCTGGACCAGGATCAGGTGTGGTCCTCTGCCGGCCTTTGCCGGGAACTGGGAAAATATTTGTCGGAACACAGCGGCGCCCCGGGTATCTTGCGGAATGCCTATCTCAAGGGGGTGCCGGTGTTCATCCCGGCCTTCACCGACTCGGAACTGGGTCTGGACCTGGCGGGTTACATGGTGCGAGGGGCTCTGGCGGCCGGGCAGGAATTCCGGGCGGCCCTGGGGGCGCTGTCCTTGCAATTCAACCCGTTTCTGGACCTGGGGGCATACGCCCAGCAGGCCCTAACGGCCAAGAAGCTGGGGATCTTCACCATCGGCGGGGGCGTGCCCCGGAACTGGGCTCAGCAGGTGGCGCCCTACCTGGAGTTGCTAAGCACCCGCTTGCAGATTGAGTTGCCGGAAGTGCGGTTTCACTACGGGGTGCGGATCTGTCCCGAGCCGGCCCATTGGGGCGGCTTGAGCGGCTGCACCTTTAAGGAAGGGGTTTCCTGGGGGAAATTCGTCTCGCCGGAGGAGGGCGGCCGTTTCGCCGAGGTCCTGTGCGACGCCACCATCGCCTGGCCGCTCCTCCTCAAGGGCGTGTCCCAACGCCTGGAGAAAGGCCAGACAAAATAGAAGGAGCGGTTCCGGCTCAGGCAGTGCCGCAGTTTAACAGAGCCAGGCCGACGATGATGGCCAAGACCAGCAATACGGCCCACATGGCCACGGTCACGGTCTTGGGTCCGGATAAATTCTGCAGAAATTTTCCGATTTCCATACCCACCTCTCGATATTCTTTAATAATGCTGCGCTTAAATTCGTCCCCGCCGGCGGACCGGTCAACCGCTCAGCGGCGGGCATCTCCAGATTTCCAGGATAATTATTACAACGAAGGTCAGAGCTGTATATCGGGGAGTCCCTGATTTTGTACTTCGAAATTCCTGTGTTTGGGGAAGGAGAGAATCAGGCGGAAGGAACTGATCCGGTCAGCGGCGGGTTTGCTCTCCGGGGGGTAGGGCGCAGGCGGCGCAGCTACAGAACCGCCCGGCTATCTTCAAAGAAAATCTTGCGGCCACAGGGGGCCCTATCTGGTTTTCGCTTGATAGATAAACGATTTTAATTTCTCAAAATAAGCCTTGCCGCCCACCAGATAGGTGTCGTTGTGGTGGGCCCCGGAGATGATATAGAGTTCTTTGGGGTCACGGGCTGCGGCGTACAGGCGGCGGCCCATCGCCACCGGGATGATCTCGTCCTGGCCGCCGTGGATGAGGAGCAGCGGCACCTTGAGTTTAGCAATCTTTCCCAGATTGTCATAGGGGATGCTGGGCCGCCAGTCGAACATGAAGGGCGCGAAGAGCTTGGCCATGTCCGAGGAGTTGGTGAAAGCCGATTCGAGGATCAGGGCGCGGCAGGGGACCCGGACCGCCAGGTCCGTGGCCAGGGCGGTGCCCAGGGAGCGGCCGAAGAGGACGAGGTCGCCGGCCGGCACCTTTCGGGTTTCGGCCAGGTAACGGTAGGCCGCGGCGGCATCTTTAAAAGTTCCTTCCCGGCTGATCTTCCCCTGGGATTTGCCGTATTCCCGGTAATCGAAGATGAAGACCTGGACCCCGGCGAGGTCGTGCAGCAGCTTGAGATTCTCCAGGCGGTGGCTGATGTTGCCGGCGTTGCCGTGGAACCACACCAAGACCGGCGCTCCGGTCTTGGGGACCCACCAGCCGTGCAGACGCACCCCGTCTTCGGCCTCAAACCAGACCTCCTCATACTCCAGGCCGTAATCCCCGGGAGTGCCGATGAGGTTAGGGTCCGGAAAGAAGACGATGCCCTTCTCAGAAAATTCCCAGAACATGGGAGCCTCAGTCGGGAAAGGTTGGGGCGGGGTCACCCCACCCCTAAAAACATTTTAACATGCCGACGGATTTAGGTGTATTCTTGCCCGGCAGAATTAGTGAATTTTTGCTTTACAAGGTTTGGGGCCATTAACCTGAGGCTAATGGCCCCTATATGTAAAATGGGCAGAAGGCCAAGCGGGTGAGGAGCGTAGGCCCTCTGCCCGTATCACCTTTCCCACGGCGGACTTAACCCAGGAAAAACCCCAGGATGTAACGCAGGGCCAGGCCGGAGATAACGAAGCCCAGGCCGATGCGGATGGTCTTGCCGGAGAAATACTTTTGGAGGCGGGCCCCCAGGTACATGCCCAGGAAGCCGCCGGCCCCGAACAGGGCCCCAAGGGCCCAATCCGGGGAGACCCCGCCGACATTGGGATAAAACGGCGCCATTATTGTGTAAATGCCCACCCCGGCCACGGAGGTGAGGAAGGTGCCCATCAGGGCGGCGCCGGCAATGGTGTAGATGGGCAATTGAAAGATGGCGGCCAGGAAAGGGGCGATGATGGCGCCGCCGCCGATGCCGTAGGTGCCGCCGATGAGGCCCACCACCAGGGCCAGCAAGAACAGGGCCGGGGCGTTAAAGGTGAAGGTTTCCCCCAGGAATTCGTAAGAGACTCGTTTGAGGCTCCAATGAGAGGTGCGTACCCGGGCCGCAGCAGGCAGACCGCGGCCGGTGGTCTGACCGGACTCCTGCAAGACTTTTTTCAGGCGTTCCTGCACCCGGGCCTCGAACTCCAGAATCCCGGCCTTCTTACGTTTGGCCCGGGGGGTCTGTTCATAGAGCAGGCGCAGGCCGATATACAGGAGGACGCAGCCCACGAAGAGTTTGAAACTCCGGGGGTCCAGCATCCAATTGACCCGGATCAGGGCCCCGAAGAAGATGCCCGGCAGGGTCCCGAGGATCACCACCCAGGTGACGGGCCAGTTCATGCGGCCCTCCCGGATGAAGCGGTAGACGCCGCTGGGAATGGCGACGATATTAAAGACCAGATTGGTGGGACTCACCGCCGGGCTGGTGAAATTGAGGATGCTCACCTGGAAGGGCAGCAGCAGAAAGGCTCCGGAGACGCCGCCCATGGAGGTGAAGGTGGACACCACCAGGGCGATGAGGGGCGGCACGAGCGGGTTAACTTCTACCCCGGACACCGGAAAGAGCATACCCTGATCCTCTTGTGAATATTTTCGCAATATTATGCCAACAATCATCTCCCTGTCAAATAAATTTTTCCTTGATCCAGATGAAGCTCATCAATGCCGAGCCTGGGGGCGCCGAAAAAAACCATCTCGATGCCGACGAGGAGCCAAATATTTTTTATACCGGAAATTATCTGTAATTTGCGGTACTTCCCTGTAAGGAAGGGAAATAGTTAAAAAAATTGCACCGGAATCCTGGATAGAAATAGCGGGGACAGGACTAACTAATTGAAAATACTAATTAAATTATAATAGTAAAATCTGGCATACATTCTGCATATTAATGAAGGCAAATACGAACCCATTTAGGGATCCCCCCATCCCCCATTTAAGGAAAGTTCGTATCCATTTCTCCTTTTCACCCACTGGCCGGGTTTCCCCCCCCGGCCAGTATTTTTTTGGGGGGGGATAGGAAAGCGAAAACGCCTTAACCTGAAAAAAATGGAACAGAGGGGAGTTACTCCTGAAAAGGTTCCGGCCGCAAATTAAGGGTCCGTTTTCTTAACGGCCAGCACCATTAACCGATAATCAACCGGGGCAATTCGACCGGAAGTCGAATTGCCCCAATTATTGAGCCAATATGGTCAGCTATTGCTAATCATTCCCCAGGAGCAACCACAGCCATGGGGGAATCCCCTTGCCTGCGCCGTTCCCGGGGCCCCCCGGGGCGGGGAAAGCCCATACCTTGTTAGAGAAGCTGTATTTGTAAGTAAGGTCGGTTCCCGACGCCCCTCCCAGGAGGAAGATTTTATCCTGGTACTTGCCTGGCGAAGGTGTGTAGAGGCCGCTCCTGGCCAGGACATTGGGAGGAAGCACCCAGATGCCCAGATAATTCATGATGGAAGGCATCCAATAACTCCTGGCGAGATTATACCACTCCCCATCCGCATATTCATCAACGTAGATCGAGTTCAACAAAGACGGCTTGGTGCCGCGCAGGCAGTAGACCTTGCCCCCGAAATTGATTCCGGCGGCCCCGCCCCGGGGCCTGACCAGGTGACGCTGCGGGGTCCATTGGTCAGCGACGGGATCGTACTCCTGTACCAGTCTCTGCTGAGATGTCGTGCTTGAACTGGAGAATCCGCCCATGACCCAGATCTTACCCGAAGCGGTGGGGGCGACCGCGGCATAGGCGGTGGCGGTGGGCAAAACCCTTATGCCACTCCAGGCGTTGGTCGCCGGGTCAAAGATGTAGGCGTCCGTGACCGCGTTAGTGGTGCCGGTGGCCTTTAACCCGCCAAAGGCATAGAGCTTGCCGCCGAGGCTGGTCACGGCGCATTGCATCATGGCCTTGGGCAGCGGTGGACCAGCCTCCCAGGTCAGGGTAGCGGTATCGAAAATCTGGAGGTTGGGCACCACTAAGGTAGTACCGGTAACGGGATCTTCCCATAAGCCGCCTACCACATAAATCTTGCTGCCGATGCTGGCCGCCCCGGCGTTGCTCACCGGCGAACCCTTCGGCATCATCCAATCCGAGTCGATCACCGCGTGGTTCGTATCCAGGGAATACTTCTCCACATGGGGTACAATTCCCCAATAACTGAGCCCACCGATGATCCAGACATCATTGCCGATCTGGGCGCTGGCCGCCAGGGCCCGGCCCAGGATGAGATTGCCCACCTGCCTTTCACGGGAGATATTGCTGAAGCAGGCCCCCCGGGAGGTCAGGCCCGCGTCGTTGGTCACCAGCAGCCTGCCGGTGCCCTTGGGCAAGCCCTGCGGCACGGTGGCGACGATCTGGTTCGGGTGCGCCGGAGTATTCCATCTCACTATATTTGCGGTGGGAAAGGTCGTCCCCAAAAAACTGAGGGTGCCGCTGGCGCCGAAGTTCGTTCCGGTGATCACCAGGGTGTCGCCGGTATCGGCCCGGCCTGGAACGATGGTAGGATCAATGGAAGGGGGGGTAGGGGGCACTTCAAATATGGAGAAGACGGCCGGGGTGTTATCCGGCACCAGCAGGGAATTGAGCAGATTTAAGCGCCCTTCGGTGGCGCAAATGGCGCGAAAATCTTGCGGCAGTCCATCTTCCGCGCCATTCAAAATCATGCCCTTGATCTGGGTCCAATCTTTATCAGGGTACTTATTCCACAACAGGGCGCAGGCGCCGGCCACATGGGCCGCGGCAAATGAAGTCCCGCTTCCGACGTTGCCGTATGGGGGAGTTCCACTAATCTTGGTACTATAAATATTAGAACCGGGAGCGAACAGGTCCACGGTGGCCAGGCCATAACTGCTGTTGGTTTGCTTTTTATCAGACTCGTCGGAGGCGCCGACGCTGATGATGTTATCCAGGATAACGGCGTCGGGGTTGACCGTGGGCCCTGAATAGTCGGCTACTTCATGATCGTAACAGGAGGGATAATTGGGGAAAATGTCATTATCCTCGTCGTTGTTGCCGGCGGCGGCCACTACCAGGGCCCCGGCAAGCTGGGCCGTGCGCAAGGCGTCGTGCAGGGGGGGGTAATAGCCTGAGGAGGACTGCGACCAACCCAGAGTCAGTACCAAGTGCGCGGCCGCCTTTTGCGCCTGTGCCAGGGCATAACCGATGCAGGTGATGGCTGCAGCCGAGTCGCCAGTGGAACCGTTCATGCACTTCAGGGCCATGATTTGGGTTTGCCAGTTGATGCCGGCGATACCTAGATTGTTGTTACCGAAGGCGCCGATGATTCCCGCCATGGCGGTGCCATGGCCGTAAGTGTCCATGACGTTATTGACCCAATTGTTGGGAGCGGGGGGGTAGTAACCGGAAGTGTTGATGCCAAAATAGTCATTGATATAAGCGTCGTTGTCATCATCTGCACCGTCATTAAATCCCTGCGGGGCATATCCTGACGGGAAAAGGGTATTTACCCAGAGGTTGTTGATGACGGTAGGGGGATTGGGGAAGCTGTAGCCTACGGGGAAACCATTAATATAAAAATCCTCATGGTCATATTTCACACCGGTGTCAATCACCGCCACGATAGTCTTTTTGCTGTAGGGGTCGGGGGGGACGACGCCGCCGGGATAGACGATATTCCAGGCCTCCGGGGCCTTGATCACCGGCAAGCTCCATTGGTTGGAGTAGTAGGTATCGTTGGTGGGATTACTCTGCGCTTTGATCACGACATTGGGCTCGGCATATTCCACCGCGCCGCTGCGGTAGAGGGTGTCAATGGCCTGGCCCACCGACAGTTGGGACGGCAGTTTCACATGTAAGACGCCGATATTGGGATGGATCCGCAGGACCTGGCCCTGGATCTTTTGTAAGGCGTCCTGGGCCTTGGTGGGCAGGGCCGCGGCAAATTCCGCCGCCGCCGCGCCATGAACACTAGGAAAGTGCTCCCGGCTGGGCTTGCCGCGAAAAGTGGCCGGCGACTCTTTAAATTTTACCAGCACTTCCCCGGGGACGTAGGCCGCGTCCAGGCTTTTAGGCGGTTTAAAAGTATGATGGTCCGTCGTTTGAGCCTGGGCCTGGTATGAGGCTCCGGCCATGACCAGGAGAAGTGCGGTCCAACCAACCCAATAAAACCATTTTCCACCTTTGCCTGAACTCATGATCGCACCCCTATCTCCTTTGAATGACTTTAGAATCTGTTGACCCGCGATTATGCGGCGGTTTATCTTCGCAGGCCCAAATAGCCGATGGCCTGCCTTTATCCGGGTATTACTATCGCACTTGCTTGCTTAAGATGAACATCGGGATATTCCTGATTTTTGGATACGAAATGGCTGAAAATTGCCAAAAAATGATTCTGATCAGGATATTAGGAGTCGATTTCTTCTCCTTCTGCCACTGCCCGGTCGGAGATTTTGGAATGGGCCCCGTGCCGCTTTTCTTCCCAGACAGGCGGCTAAAGAATGCGGGGTGAGGATGAGGTCTAGATCGGCCTGAAGACAAGATCGCTTAAAATTCAGAATGACCCAGTGGCCTGGGTTTCAGTCGACCGCCGCGCTTACGGCCCGGCTTTATGGGCAAACCAGTCAAGCCGAAAGGTCCCACACTGAGCAGGGAAAGGAGCGAGACTTGGATTTCCGCCTGCTCCAACTAAGACAAGAATTGACGTCTGCGGGTATATTACAGAATATAATCCTGCGCCAAAAAAAGGGGCGAACCCAAGGTTCGCCCCTACGCTTATATCCAGGGCTCGCTATTCCCAGGAGTCCTCCACCGTGGTGAGGACCGCCAGTTTCACCGGCTGGACCTTGCGGTAAACCTGGTCGGGCTGGCACTGCTGGCCGTCCACCAAGAGCAGGTCTTGCTCGATGGAGATGCTGAAGAGGCGCTCGTTTTCCTGGAGATAAGGCAGGATCAGGTTCCAGTCCGCCTCGGTGAGTTCGACGATCTCGCCGCCGTTCAACTGCTCGTCCACCACCTGCTCGTAGGGGTCGCGGATGTAGAGGGCGCCTCCGGAGGCCAGGGAAAAGAGGTTGGAGCCGGGGTAGGGGTTGCGCTGCGGTCGCAGGCGACCCCGGGCGTCATATTCCAGGCCGTTGACGATGACAAAGCCGCCGTCCTTGAAGACGTCGCCGGCCATGAAGGATTCCGCCAGGAAGTCCAGGGCGGTGCCGTTGATCACCACCCGGGGCCGGCCCACGGCGTTGATCAGGGGGCGGCCGGCGGCGTTGCCCAGGATGTAGACTTCCCCGCCCTTGGCGCCGTACATGAAGGTCTGGCCCACGTCGCCGTGAACCACCAGTTTGCCCCGTTTCATGATCTGCCCCAACTGGTCCTGGGCGTTGCCGTGGATCTGGATGGCCATGCCGTCGATGCCGGAGGCCAGGTAGTCGCCGGTGCTGCCGTAGGCGTCGATGCGCACCCCGTCGGTGTTGAGCCCGAAGCCGCAGCCCAGGAAGCGCTGCCCCTTGTAGCCGTAGGTGAGGAATTGCTTCCAGCCCAGCGTGAAGGCCTGGCACAGGAGGCGGGCGTCGCAGTCTTCCCCTTCCGGGGGGAAGCCGGCGGCATCCAGGACCAGGACGGCGTCAGCCTGATGGGGGGCCAACAGTTGCTCCCGGCTGTCCCAATCAATCCGGCGGTAGCGGCTAACATGATTCTCGCCGATTGCCGGGGTTGCCTGGAAAATCCTGGTCAGGGTCTCCTGGAT
>Ga0315282_10005138_pt1 | contig 22434 bp, 15 predicted proteins | sample YL17G07_20_MG_FD_203693 | JGI IMG/M metagenome (GOLD analysis project Ga0315282, IMG submission 203693) | Sediment microbial communities from Yellowstone Lake, YNP, Wyoming, USA - YL17G07_20 | ecosystem: Environmental > Aquatic > Freshwater > Lake > Sediment | place: USA: Wyoming | collected... | reverse complement strand
CTCATTATTCTGTCAACTCCGACAAGACTTCCGACCAAGTATTGCAGACCGTTGAAGATGGGCCTGAGTTTGAGGGGCGACCCACGTGCCGTCAGCTCGGCCTTCTCATCAACTAGTTCGTCCTCCTGCGAAAATAGGTTCGGAGTCCCACCTTCAGGCGGAAGGAGAGTCGGGTGAAGCCGGGACTGCGAACTTTTGATCCCTTTCGGGGTGGCGCAACGCGCCATGACGGACTCCTCCGAAAATCGCTTTGTTGTAGTCCAGCCCCTCGTGGGCGTTCGCTCTGCTGTCCCTCGCTGTGTCCATTTGCAGGAAGACGGAGCACAACGGCGTGGGTTCTTCCTTGGTTGCCGGAACGCGACCAGATCGTCAGGCCAGATCGTCGAACGCCCACGAGGGGCTAGACTACAACGGCCCACGCATTTTCATAGCTTTCGGGGTGGTGCAACGCGCCATGATGGCTCTCACGGACCTCCATCGAATCGGTTGCTCATCCCAACCTCCCGCCTCGCTTGGGGGTCATAAGAATAGCGAGACGCATGTTAGCATTCATTTTCCGCAAGGCAAGACCGAAGAGAAGACCGTGGCGAGGGCTTTGGAATGACTTTCCAATTCTCGAGGCCGTTATCTCGCGGAGGGTCCGGCTCGAAAGCGATTGACAGAAGCGAACCGCGGTTCCTAGAGTTCGATGAGGTTTCGGTCAATCGCGCGGCCGGAAGATGTAAGATTGTGTCCGTCAAACCCGTTTTCCATCGCGCCGCCGTCTCGGGCGCTCTGGTCATACTGTTTTTTGCCGGGTCGCTGTTTGGCCAGTCGCCCGAACGCGACGCGGCGAGCGAAGCGCTTTACAGCGCCAATGGCTTGTTCAACCGCCGTTTCTATGATCTGGCGGGCGACGAATACCGCGCCTTTCTGAAAAAATATCCCAGCCATGCCAAAGCCAATGATGCGCGCTACGCGTTGGGGCTTTGTTTCTATCACACGGACAAGTTTCGCGAGGCGGCCGAGCAGTTCGACGCCCTCGCGGCAAAGGAGTCTTTTGCCCAGGCCGCCGAGGTCCATTGCCTCCTGGGCCAATGTCGGCTGGCGTTGGGCGACTACGCGGCGGCCGAGAAGGCGTTTTCCTGGGTGATCGAAAAGCGCGCCGACGCGGACATGGCCGACGATGCCGCGGCGGGTTTGGCCGAGACCTTCATCGCCCGCGAGCAATGGCAGCAGGCGGCCGAGCGGTATGAGGCGCTGATCGCGCGCTGGCCCAAAAGCCCGCTGGTCGAACGCGCGCTGTTCCAATCCTCGGTCGCCTGGACGAGGTTGCGCCAGTTCGACAAAGCCCAGTCGCGCCTCGAGGATTTCATCAAAAAAACCCCCGGCTCGCCACAGGTTCAGCAGGCCGAAATCCTTCTCGGCGATTGTCTGCGCGAGGCCGGCAAGGCCGACAAGGCCGCCGAGCATTATGACATCGCCGCCCACCGCCTCAAAGGCGAGTTTCGGCCCGAAGCGCTCCTGGGGCTGGCGCTTTCGAATTTCCAGGCCGGGCGGTTCGACCAGGCCGGTGCCGCGGCCGAGGAGCTGCGGCGCGATTTCTCCAAAAGCAACCTGCTCCCGCTGGCAGACCTTTATCGTGCCCGGTCGCTTCTGGAGCGGAAGCGGTTCGCCGAGGCCGAGCGGCTTCTGGCGGAATCATCCAAAACGAGCGCGGGACGGACGGCCGAGATCGCCTATTGGCGCGCGCGGTGCCTCGTGGGCCTGGGGAAGCCCGCCGACGCCGAGAGAAGCCTCCTCGGCGCCCTCGCGCAGTTTCCCAGGAACGATGTTCGCGCCGAAATGTGGTTTGATCTCGCCGGCGTTCGGATGGCCCAGAGCAAGTTCGCCGAAGCCGCCGACAGTCTCGATGGACTGGTCGCTGAATTCCCGACCGGTCCGCTTGCCGAAGAGTCCGCTCAGCTGGCTTGCTTTTGCCTCCATCGCGCCGGCCAGTATGACCAAAGCCTGAAGCGATGTGAATCGTTCTTGAGGGCCAACCCCACCAGCCGCTGGGCCGATGCGCTGTCTTTTCTTGCGGCTGAGAATCTCTTTCTGTCGAAGCAATTCGGCGAGGCGGCGAAGCGCTACCGCGCTTTCGTCGAGCGCTATCCGAAATCGAAGGACGTCGAGAAGGCGCAGTTTCGACTGGGCGCCGTCGCTCACGGCCAGAAACGGTTCGACGAAGCAATCAAGATTCTGCAACCGGTCGCCGACCGCCCAACGACCGACCCCGTGCTGGTCCAGGCGGGCTACCTTATCGGCGATGCGTTTTTCCAGCAGGGCAAACATGCCGAAGCGGCGAAGCATCTGGAGCGTTTTGCCGGCGGCGAAAAGACCGCGGCCAATCGCGATGATGCGTTGTTGAAGTTGGGAATTGCGTTGCGCGAGTCCGGCAACGGTGAAAAGGCGGTAGCGGCCTTCGATCGGCTGGCCAGGGAATGTAGCCAGAGCCCGTTGGTTGCGCGCGCCCTTCTCGAATCCGGCCAAACTCATTATGCACGCAAAGCCTATGGCCAGGCAAGCCGCTGCTTCGAACAGCTCGCGGCGCGACAAGACGCCGGCGATCTGGCTGCCGCTGCCCTCTATAACCTCGGTTGCATCGCCGCCGATCAGAAGAAATGGGACGAGGCGGCGAAGCGGTTCGACGAACTGGCCAAAAAGTTCCCCTCGCATCCGCAGGCCGCCGAGGCTTCGGTTCGTCGCGCGATCGCCCTGATTCAACTGGAGTCCTTCACCGAAGCCGACGAGCTCTTGCAGCAGTTCCTCCAGAAGAATCCCCAGTCCTCCGCGGCCGATACGGCACTTCTCACGCTCGGCATCGCGGTCTCGAAGGCCGGGCGCGACCGCTGGGCCCTCGAACAATTCGACCGGCTGCTGGCGCATTCGCCCAAGTCGCCGCCGGCCGACCGGGCGCTCTACGAGGCGGCCTGGGCCTGCCGCCGGCTGAAAGAAATGGATCAGGTCCGCACGCGCTACCAGCGGTTGTTCGAACAATTCCCGCAAAGCCCGCTGGCCGAAGCCGCGGCGCTGGAAATCGCCGATCTGGACTTCGAGGCCAAGGAGTACCTTGCGGCGATCCAGCGGCTCGAACCTCTGATTCAGCGCACGCGCGACGGCGATCTCAAGGCGCGGGCGCTCTATCGGCTGGGGTGGTGTCGCTTCGAGCGCGGCGAGTTTGATCTTGCGGCCGAGCCATTCGAGCGCCTCGTTGCCGAATTTCCGAAAGCCAATTTGGCTGCCGAGGCGAGCTACCAGGCCGGCGAAACGCGGTTCCGTCTCAAGGAGTATGACAAGGCGCTCGCGCACTACGACCGGATCGTAAATCAATACCCGAAGTTCAATCTCTACGAGGAAAGTTCGCTGCGGGTAGGGGAATGCCAGGCGCTGGCCGAGCGGTTTGCCGAATCCGAGAAAGCGTCGGCCGCTTTTCTGGAGAAGTCTCCGACGAGTCCTTTGGCCTATCGCGCCCAGTTCAATCTCGGATGGGCGTGCGAGAATCTGAAGCGCCACGACGAAGCGATCGCGGTCTATCGGGCGCTGCTGGACTCGGGCTATCGTGGCGAGCTGACGGCGCGCGCCCAGTTCCAAATCGGCGAGTGCCTGTTCGCGCAAAGCAAGTTCGCCGACGCGGTCAAGGAATTGCTCAAGGTCGAGATTCTCTATTCCTATCCGCAGTGGAGTGCGCGTGCGTTGCTGGAGATGGGACATGCCTTGGAGAAGATGAACAAGACGGCCGAAGCCCGTGCCCGCTTTATCGAACTTCGCGATAAATATCCCAAGAGCGACGAGGCGCGAGCGGCCGAAAAGCGCCTGGCCGAGCTGGGTCAGCGCCAAAAATAACCGAGGCCCGCGCTGGTTTTCACAGTGTGGGAAGTCTGCTGAATAAGGAGACGTCTTGATGAAACCCGAACGTGAGCTACGTCCCTCGAGAATCTCTGGTGCAGCCTGCTGTGCAATGGCGGTGCTTGCGATTGCACTGTTGGCCTCCACCGTCGCGCTGGCGATGGCCGCCGACGAGCCTCCGTCGGATCAACCACCTCCGGTGGCGGTTCCCTTCAAGCATCCTCGCACCCTGTGGGAGCTGACCGTGGCGGGCGGAATCGTGATGATTCCCATCGGCCTGTGCTCGGTGGTGGCCTTGGCCGTAGCCTTCGAGCGCCTGGTCAGTCTGCGGCGCAACCGGATCATCCCTCCCAGTTTCATGAAGGGGTTGATCGAAGCGTTTGGTCCGGACGGCACGAATGTCGAAAGCGCGCTGGCCTATTGCGACCGTCGGGCGTCGCCTCTTTCGAACATCATCCGCGCGGGCATCCTGAGACTGGGCCGTCGCCTGGAAATCGTCGAAAAGGCGGTCGAAGACGCGGCCGCCAGCGAGATGGCCCGCATGCGTCGCGGTCTCGAAGCGCTGGCCATCGTGGGAACCGTCTCGCCGCTGCTGGGTCTTCTGGGAACCATCTATGGAATGATCAGCGCGTTTCGCAACGCTGCCCAACACGGTCTCGGCCGCGGTGAACTGCTGGCCTCGGGGATTTACGTGGCGTTGGTCACCACCGCTGCGGGGCTGACCGTCGCCATTCCAACGCTGCTGGTTTACTATTATTTTATCGGTCGGATCGAAAACTTCGCCGACGGGCTCGAGGCGATCAGCAATCAGTTTCTCGACCAATGCCACGACGAGCCGGCGATTCCTTCCTTGACCCATGCTCGCTTGGCGGGCGAGGAAAAACCGGGCCATTGGATTGATCCCTCGGCTGACGCAAGCACGCAAGGGTTACGGTAGGGAGAAGTGGGAAGTGAGAGGCCAGAGGCAAGAGGTGAGAGGCGAGAGGTGGGAGGCGAGAGAAAGAAGTGAGAGGCCAGAGGCAAGAAGTGAGAAGCGAGAGGTGGGAGGCGAGAGAAAGAAGTGAGAGGCCAGAGGCAAGAAGTGAGAGGCGAGAGGTGGGAGGCGAGAGAAAGAAGTGAGAGGCCAGAGGCAAGAGGTGAGAGGCGAGAGGTGGGAGGCGAGAGAAAGAAGTGAGAGGCCAGAGGCAAGAAGTGAGAAGCGAGAGGTGGGAGGCGAGAGAAAGAAGTGAGAGGCCAGAGGCAAGAGGTGAGAGGCGGGAGAAAAAGTCTGTCTGTTCAGCGGGCCGGCTTTGGGTACTTTGCAGGCCTCGTAGAGACGTTGGAGTTTGGACTATCCAAGTATGTAAAACGACCGCTGACATACCTATTCGTCCAGCCTCGGAGAGGCGAAAGAACGCTAGCCACGGGCGTAAGCCCGTGGAAACCGACGTCCCCATTCCGGTCAAGCCCTGAAAGGGCGATCGAAACGCAAGCGTGGGAGATGGCGCCAAACCCAGACGAAAAAAGAGACCGATCAACGGACCAACGACCCGTTAACGCCGCAGAGTTCAGGAGATGGTAATGCGTATCCCGCGGCACTTTGTTCACGAAAAGCCATCCATCAACATCACTCCGCTCGTGGACCTGATGTTCAATCTGATCATTTTCTTTCTGGTCAGCTCTCAATTCCACGAGGAGGAGCGAGACATTCAGGTCAATCTTCCCCAGACGCAGATCGTCGAAACGCTGAGCACCGCCGCGCGGACGGTGCTGATCATCAACGTCCGCCGCGACGGAAGCTATATCGTCGGCGGGAACACGGTTGCGCCGGATGCGCTGCGTGCGATTGTTGTGAAGATGGTCAAAGCCAATCCCGATCAGAAAGTCCTTGTCCGCGCCGACAAGCAAGCGCTCCACGGCTACGTCGCCGCGGCGATCAGCGTCTGCAAGGAGGCCGGGATACGCCAGGCCAACATCGGCTACGAGTTACCGCATTGATCGCTGTCTGTCTGAGGTTCATGGAGTCAGAATGAGTGGCGGGAGAGACACACAATCCTTTTGGCCGGCCGCGCGCGGGAAACGGCCGGCGACGCGACGCCGCCTCGCGGTGTTGGCGGGCGTTCTATTCTTTGTGGCCGTTGGCCGAGGGGGCGCATCTGCCGCTTCTCAACCGCCCGCTCTCCCGATGTCCGTCGTTTTGGACGGCTCCACGCAACCGGTGGTGCTCCCGGTGCTGCCGGTTCCCGCCCCACCGCCAAGAGACGGCCAGACAATCGTCCTGCCGCCGGCAAAGCTAACGCCGGAACCGGTCAAGCCGCGGGTCGAATCGCGCTCGGCTCTCCTGGTCCGTTTCGTGAGCGTTCTCTGGCAACGGGCGCGCGTCCCACTTTTCCTCCTGGTGCTCGGGATCGTCTTTCTGGCTTTCCTGATCTGGTCGGTGCGCCGTCCCGGTCCCACGCGCTGGCGTTCGCTGACGGCGCGTTCGGTGGTGCTCTCGGTCATTATCCATCTGATGCTGCTGCTGTCGTTCGACTCGCTCGTTTTGTCGCAGCGCATCTTGCAGACCATACGCGACCCGGAGTTCGAGGTTCTGCTCGATTCCAACAGCCTGGCCGAAGAAAAAGTGAGCCTGGGAATCCGCGAGGAGGCGGCCGAATTGCCGCTGGCCAACGCCGCCACCGCCGTCGCAGTGGCGCCCAAAGAAGCCGAGCTTCCGCTTTCCGAGATGGCCCCTGTCGAGCAACCGTCAGTAGTGGCTCCCGCCCGCCTCGAAGCGACAGCGTTCCAACTGCCGGTAGACATTGTGGAACCCAAACCCGTCGCAAAGGAAGAGCCGGCGACGCCGCTGGCCGCGCGCCCCTCGAGCGACTTCCGGGTATTGCTGCCGCAAGTGACTTTTGAGACGCCCAAGCTGCCGACTCTGCCGGAGCACGAGAGGCCATCTGCGGCGACCGCGGCGATTGCTCCGCAGAAGATCGAGCAACCGCTTGCGGGAGGGCCGGCGATCGCGTCGGGCCCCGTGGGCGCTGCGACATCCGCCACAGCGCCGTCCCTGGGTCCGGCCGCGCCTTTAACCGCCAGCCTGGCCGCCTTTCCCGCGCCGCCGGGAGTCAGCAGGGGTGCGCCGATCGAGCCGGCCCCGCCGCCGCGCGTTCTGGTGCCGCGACCGTCTCCCCGCCCCGTGCCGCCGCCCTTTGTTCTCGAAGAGCGCCCGGTCAGCGACGAATCCTACAAACTGCGTCCGCCCGAGCAACGGGCGAAGGTGCTCGAGCGGTTGGGCGGGACGACCGAGACCGAAGAGACGGTGCGCCTCGCCCTGAAGTGGCTGGCCGCCCACCAAAGCGAAGACGGCCGCTGGGCCGTCGCGGGCTTCGATGTGAAGTGCGGCCAGTGTGGCGGACAGGGCGAGTACGGAAAGCAGGACGTGGCGGCCACGGGGCTGGCGGTGCTGGCCTTTCTCGGGGCCAACCACAGCCACAAAGCGGAGGGGCCCTATCGCGAGACCGTGGCGCGCGCGATCAAATGGCTCACCGACCAGGCGCGCGAGAACGGCGACCTGCGCGGCCAGGGCAACATGTACGATCAAGGCATGGGCACGATGGCTTTGGCCGAAGCCTGCGGCATGACCCGCGATCCGTCGTTGCGGTTGGTGGTCACGCGCGCCGCGCAATTCATCGCTGCCGCGCAGAACCGCGAGACCGGCGGCTGGCGCTATTTTCCCGGCGAGGAGGGCGACACGTCCGTCTTTGGCTGGCAGGTCATGGCGCTGGTGAGCGCAACGCGAGCCGGCGTGCCCGTTCCACAGGAGGCCCTGAAGCTGTCGGAACGCTGGCTCGAACGCGTCGGCGGCGGCGAGCACGGCGGCCTCTGCGGCTACCAGGGCAAAACTCCTACCATGGCGATGGCAGCCGAGGGGATGTTCTCGCGCCAGTTGCTCGGCCGCTCCCCGACCGACCCCATGATGGTCGAAGCCGCCGACTATTTGCGCACGCATCTGCCGGAGGCGTCCGAACCCAACATGTATTATTGGTATTACGGGACGCTCGCGCTTTTTCAGCACCAGGGACCGGCCTGGGAGGACTGGAATCGCGCGATGCGCAAGGCCTTGCTTTTGCGGCAGGAGAAATCCGGCACGCGCAACGGCAGTTGGCCTCCGGCCGGCCAGTGGGGAAAGCAAGGCGGCCGCGTGATCGAGACGGCGATGGCGGCCCTTAGCCTCGAAGTCTACTACCGCTACCTGCCGCTCTATGCGCCGCTACCGACGACGGCTGTTTCGAAACCCGCCGCTGTTTCCACAGGCCCACCGGGCGGCACCAGCCGCGATACGAAGAAATCAACCAAGCCTGCCGCTTCGAAAAAGGCGCCATCACCCAGCACGAAAACCCCGAAGCAGAAACCGAAGTAGCGTAGGCTGTCAGGCTGCGAAAACCGCGGCAGACCAGACGGTCCACCCCACTCTCTCAAGGCCATAACTCGATCGGGAAGGGGGCTGCGCCCAGGTCACTTGTAATAGAATTGACTTGACCTGGATTGGCGTAGAGGCGACAAGAAAGGGAGCTCAATGGGTGAATCGTAAGAGTTACAGTTAGTGTCGCCGCGTCTTTCGACCTTCGGAATCGCATGACGCGGAATGAGGGGGGGAGAATGATGAAGCGAACACCAACGATTATCCTGTCGCTGGCCCTGCTCCTGTTTGCCGGGCTGGTGATTTCGAACGGCGGCCGGTGGGCCGACGGCGCATTGTTTTCCGGAAGACGCGCCAAGAACGCCGCGGACTCCGGGCGGCCGTTGCCTCGGCGCTATGCAAAGGTGAGCCTCGGGAACGATGACTCCAAGGTTCTTGCGGTCATCCTTGAGGCCTCGAAGGGAACGGCCAGCGGCTACGACGTGCTCTATGCCGGCAACGAGTTTCCTGCGGAGCTGGAGCAGGCCAGGAAGCGGGAAGCGAAAGTCACCAAGCAGTCCACGCGAGTCGTCTGCGCCTTTTCGCCGCTCGACGTGGATCCCGCCTGCGACAAGAACGCCGGGGTTACCTCGAGTTCTGCCTCGGTCGCCATCCGCGGTTGCAGAGAAGGCAGCCAGGAGATTTTCTGTCTCAGGTCCAGGCTGGCGCTGCGTCAGGGCGACACCCGATGGCAATCCAACTCCACGGTTCGGATGAACCCGTCCACCAGCGCCGAGAAAGCCCCACTGGTGCGCCTAAACGGCAAGCCGAAGCTCACGATCCGGACACGGCACGGCTTCCAGCAGAAGGGCAATATGGGAATCGCTTTGCCGCTGCAAGCCGGCGAGGAGGAGCTGGAATACACCAAGAGCGGCAAGCCCCTGGAAGCCACCGTGGTGATCAAGAAGCCGGATGGCGAGGTGGTCCACAACGCCACAGCCGGGCTGGACAAGTTTGTGTTCGGGTGAGGTGGCCGCTGCGGGTATTCCGTGCGAATACCAAAAGGGAACTACACGATCGAAGCCAGTGTGGATGCCGGTCCGCTGGCGGGTGTGCTCCAGGCCACGCATAAGGTGAAGTTTTAGGCAAATCGGGGAAAGCGGCGTCGAGCCGAAAGTCGCTTTTTGGACGGTGGCGGCTTGACAGCGCTTTCCTTTTTGTCGAACGTCTTGACTGGAAGACGTGTGGCAAAATCAGGACCGACCCACCAAGCGTTAGCTTTTGAGAGAGGGGGACGGCGGTGAAACGGATCGCGTATCTTGGCGTAGTGCGAATCGCGTGCCTCGGGCTGGGGTTTGCTGTGTGGCTGATGACCGGGCAGGCGCGCGCGGCTCAATCTTTGGATGTGAAAACGACCCAGAACACCCAGAAGATGATGCCCTACCAGGTCTTCGAGCTGACCTTTCAGCATGAGGCGAAGTACCACAACCCCACGTGGGACGTACCGATTGACGTGGACTTCCTCGCGCCCAGCGGGAAAAAGGCCCGGGTGGGCGGCTTCTTCTACGGCTCCTCAAAACCGCAAAAGCCCATCATCAAAGAACAGAAAGTCAATGCGGCCGTTTCGAGGAAGACGGCCACATGGGCCTGCGAGCCGGCTGATCTCTGGAAAGCGCGCTTTGTTCCCGGCGAACTCGGACGCTGGGAGTTCCACTATGTTTTCCGCGACAACGAGGGCCGGAGCGCCGTCGGCAGCGGCTCGTTCGAGGTCGTGAAGGGGCGCGTCCACCAGAAGGGGCCGATCAAGATCAATCCGAACAATCCCATGCGCTTCATCTATGAGGACGGAAGCCCGTACTTCCCCATTGGCTTTCAGGATGGCATCCACGACGGCAACAACAACGGCTCGGCGCTGGACGTTGTTGCCATGGAAGGCCCCTTCCGGCCCGACCCTGAAGGCAAGCGGCCCAAGCCACCGGCGGGCGCGCTGTTTGCCCGCGGTCCGCTGGCTGCGCCCCAAAACGGCGACGTGCAGTTTGGGCGCCACGCCCGCGCCGGCTTCGATCTCTGGCGATTTTCGCCCAACAATTTCTCGATCCCGGTTTTTGTCACGCCCGAGAATTCCGGGGCTGCCTCACTCGACAATGTGCGCTGGGAACAAGCCAAGATGGTGGACGAGTTGCTCCAGATGACGCACAAATACCGAATCCGCAACTTCTACGGCCTCTTCGGCTATCATAACGTTTTTGCGCTCGATCCCACCAACGCCGAGGGCATGACCAAGGTCAAGCGACTCATCAAGTACAGCGTGGATCGCTGGGGCGCCTACGTGGATTTCTGGGAGTTTCTCAACGAGCAGAAAGCCTCCGCCGACTGGTATGCCATCGTGATTCCCTACCTCAAGGAGATTGATCCCTACCATCGGCCCATCTCGACCAGCTGGGAGCGGCCCGAAATCGAGGGGATCGAGATTGACGCGCCCCATTGGTATGGAAACGAGGACGAGCTGGCATCGGACGAAGTCACGGTTGCCCAGCTCAACCGCCAGCGGAAATTCGGGAAGCCCATCGTCTATGGCGAGCAGGGAAATTCGCGCGGAAAGGACGACCGCACCAGCGAAGGGATCGGCGGGGTTTGGGATCCCGGCTCGGCGCGGCGGATGCGCGTGCGGCTCTGGACCGCCTTTTTCAACGAGGCCGCTTTCATTTTCTGGGAAACCTCCTACGCCAAAGACGGCCACTACATGAATCTCTGGATCGGGCCGGAGGAGCGGCAATACGTGCATGCGCTTCAGGATTTTGCCTATCGCCTCGATCCGGAGATCAAGATGGTCAAGCCCGGACTTGGCGGGCCGCAGGCCAATGAGGTGCGGGCTTATGGATTGAGATCGCCGAAGCGCGCCGCGGTGTATCTCCACCATTATCGTTGCGCCGAGTGCATGAAGGCCCAGCGCCCGGGAGGCCAACACATCCGCCACAGTTGGAATCACGACCGCGGCGACGTGAAGGGGCTCCAGCTGAAGATTGACGTTCCCCAGGCGGCGAAAGGCTATTGGTACAGTCCCACCGACGCCATGATCCTGGGGCGATTTGACGCGCCGGCGGGGGAAGGCACTTTCGTCGCGCCACCCTTCAAAGTTGACCTGGCGCTCCTCATCACCGAGGCCGGTCTGCCCGACATTGACGGCGATGGCAAGCCCAACGATTTGGACGATGACAACGACAATGACGGCGTGGTCAACGCGAAGGACGCTTTTCCGCTCGAACGCGAAGAGTGGGCCGACGCCGATGGCGACCGGATCGGCGACAACATGGATGCCGACATTGACGCCGACGGCGTGGCCGACGACCTGAACAAGAACGGCATTCCCGACAACGAAGAACTCGACTGGGACGGCGACGGCGTTCCCACCTCGGGAGCCATCCCGTGGGACGCCTTCCCGCGCGATCCCAAAGAGTGGCGCGACACCGACGGCGACGGCATCGGCGACAACGCCGATCCCGACGACGACGGCGACGGTTTCACCGACGAAGAGGAACTCCACGCCGGCACGGACCCGCTCGATCCGCTCAGTTTTCCGTAACGGGGAATGGGGAGAAAGCGTGGGGTAGACTGTCCAGTGCGGCGATTTGCGGAGGCTGACGGCCTACGCCACTTTTTGTGGCTAACAGCCCCGCCTCCCGCCTCTACCTATACAACGTCCACGCCGACCGGGTCGAGGTGTCCTTCCGCGGAGTTCGCGCCCAGGACTCGTTGGAGTAGGCGGAGTAGCCGCCGGAGTTGTACGCTCTCACCCGATAGCCCAAAAACACATTGTCCTTCAACCCCGTGTGGCGAAAAGTCCTGATATTAGGGCCGAGGATCGCCACCTTCAGCCATGCGCCGGTGGTCCCCACTTTGTTCTCCACCTCAAAACCGTCTTCGTTGTTGGAGTTGTCGCGCCACCAGAGCGTGACGGCAGTTTGCGAGGTGGCCGTAGCGCTGAGCCCGGTCGGTGCCGCGGGAGGTGTGGGGAACGTCTTGGCATAGGCGGTATTGGAATAAGACGAAGAGCCGGCGGAGTTGAACGCGCGAACCTGGTAGTAGTAAAGGTGATCGGGCAGCAGGCCCGTATGCTGAAACGAGGTGGTGTTCGCCGGCAGCGAGGCGATCTGCGACCACAAACCGCCGGCACCAACCTTGCGCTCGATTCGGTAGCCCGTTTCATAGCTGGAGTTGTCCGACCAGGTCAGATTGATCTGGGTGGAGGAGACCGGCATGGCCACCAGAGACGATGGGGGAGCAGGGATCGTACCCGGTCCGGCGTACCGCAGAATCCACAACCCGTCCGATCCGGCGGCCACATAGACCAGTCCCCCGGCGACGGTGATGCCCGCAGGGCTGACCCCGGCGTCATAGGAGCCGCGCAGCGTCGGGTTCGATGGATTGCTGACATCCAGGATCACCAGCCCGCCGGACTCCGGATAGAGCGGCGCGCCCCAGGTCACATAGGCCAGATTGCTCGAAACGTAAACACCGTGAGCGCCCTCGGGAGTCACATAAGAGCCACGCGAAACCGGTGCCGCCGGGTTGCTCACACTGACAATCTTGAGCCCCCAGTAGCTGTCGGCGAGATACGCCAGCGTGCCCGAAAGAAAAACACTTTCGGGGTAGGCCGTGCTGTAGGCATACGTGCCGCGAAGCGTCGGTGCGGCGGGGTTGGTGACGTTGAGGATTTGAAGGCCGCTTCTCATGGTGGCCAGATAGGCCGACCCTCCCACAACCTGCACATCTCGGGCCGATCCCGGCGATGTCGGATAGGTGCCGCGCCGAACCGGCTGCGACGGAGTGCTCACATCCAGGATCGCCAGTCCCGATTTCATGTCGGCCACGTAGGCCAGACCGGACGCCAGACGAACGTTCCGCGCCTCGCCCGGCGTATCATAGAAACTGTAGAGGCGCGGTTGGGCGGGGTTGGACACGTTGATCATCTGAAGGCCGGTGCTGGTTCCACAAGCCACAAAGGCCAGCGTCCCCGCGAGATAGACTCCCGACGCGGTGCCGGACGTATGGTAGGAACCGAGGAGCGTCGGCAGCGAAGGAGTGGTGACGTTGATGATCTGCAGGCCTCCCAGCGCATCGGCAACATAGGCGCGCGCGCCGGAGACAAACACGCCGCGGGCATCGCCTCCCGTGTAGATCCGGCCGAGGAGTTCGGTGTTCCATTGCTGTGCGCGAACATTCGCTGCACCCGCAAACATTGCCAAACCCAGCCAGGCGAGGACCCGGCCCGTATTCCGGCGAAACGGCAAGCTCAGGATGGCCGGCTTTCTTGGCCAGAGGTCGAACACCTTCGTGGGCTCCCCTTTCGGCGGTCTCAAGCAGCAACATTCTCACGTTCAGCGCAGGTAGTTCAGCGTAAGCGCTTTCTGCCTATTGACCTGCCCGCCGGCTTTTGGTCAAGCCGAAACTTGTCCCTCTCTTTCGCCGGGAGGGAGTTGCGAAAAGCAAAGTGGCGCGGGCTGTCAGCCTGTGAATCGTGCGGAAATCGGCCAGATACCCCTTTGCAGCGCCCAGTCTTTACGCCAGCCGATCTGTAACATCGCTTTTCGCAACTCCCTCTTCGCCGGCGAGTGCGATAGGCCTCTCGTGCCACTCCCGTGGCCTGTCCGCCTGCGGAAAGGTCCTTCTACAGGGTAACGACCGCGAACGCTCAACCGTTTTGGCGATCTGCTTGCAGAAACAGGGGGTGTGTACGAACAGCCTGAAGGGCTAAAGACGCTGGATCGCGGAGCCTTGGGACCACGGGAAGCAACTGCTGCCCGACGACTCTGTTTCGCGCAAACCGCTAAACGCTTGTGGCTAGCAGCCTGCGCTACGGCCATGATTTTCTCCGTTGATTACTCACGGAAGCTCGTTCTCACTATGCGCGTGAGGGAAGAGACCATGCAGAGGCACTATGACATCGTTAACCAGCGGCTGGTGGAGAAATCCGACGGCCGGTGTCCCATCACGGTTTTTGTCAACCCCGACGAGAACGAAAAGAAATACCTGGTCGGGGAGCTGAAACTCGACGAACACACGCTCCTTTCGGCTCTCGACCCCGATGAGCTCTCTCGTCTGGAGTTCGAGCCCGAACACGCCGCCATCATCTTCAAGCGGCCCAGGAACTACTCGGGCGCCGAGCAGTTCCTGTTCAAAGTCTCCTCGGCCGGCGGTTTCCTGTTCAAAGAGCGCCTGATCCTTGTGGTGCCCGATGATATTGCGCTGTTCGACGGCATGGAGTTTACCCGGCTCTACTCGCCCGCCGGCCTGATCCTCCGGCTCATCTCTCGCACCATCGTCCGCTTTCGCGAGCATCTCAAGGTCATCAGCATGATCTCCGATGAGCTCCAGGACAAGATTTACAGCGCCATGGAGAACAAGCAGCTCATCAACATGTTCACGCTCCAGAAGAGCCTGGTCTACTACGTCAATGCCCTCAACTCCAACGGCGCGCTCATCGAAAAACTCAGGAATAGTGCCGCGAAGATCGGTTTCAGCGCCGAGGAGATTGACTTCCTGGACGACATCCTGATCGAAAACGGGCAGTGCTATAAACAGGCCGACATTTACGCCAACATCCTTGCCAGCCTGATGGATGCCCGGGTTTCCATCGTCAGCAACAATCTCAATGTTCTCATCAAGACCCTTACCATCATCACCATCTGCATCATGCTTCCCACCCTCGTGGTCAGCGTCTTCTCGATGAACGTCAAGATCCCCATTGATCAACATCCCCACGCCTTCTGGATGATTATGGCGATGGCCTTCGCGTCGGTCATCTGCGTCATGGTATTCTGGCGTTTCAAGAAGTGGTGAGGCGCCGTTCCAAAGCGTGGATGGACCTTCCCGCGATGTGGCGCGCCCCCGGGGCCTTGCGTCAATCCGGAGCTACTAGTCCTAAAACCAGCGCGTTTTGACGCGTCGCGGGAACAGCAGCTTCTGAATCCCGCGCCGAACAAGGCTATTCTGTAGTTCGCCAGATAGCTGTTCGGCGGGCGGATCCACATTTCCCGTGACGGCATCCCGGGCCGTACCCCATTCCGGCCGGAAACCCAACCATCGTTATGGAGAGCAAGCCATCGTCGCTCTGGAAGAAACGACCATGTTGGCTCTGACTCACTCTCTCCAGCCAGAATCACACTTCCTTCGCGATGGAGCGTTTTCGAGCGTATGAAGAGCGGCGACTCTCGCAGGCCGTCGTTGTGCTGGACGGCCGTTCGGTCTCTCTGGCCTCGCGCGGATGATCTCTTCGGCCAACGATGACGGTTGGGATTCTCTTTCCATTCCGCCCCGGTTTCATGCAGGAAAGTACGCTGGTTTCAGGGCTAGCCGCTCGTGGGCGTTCGTTCAATCGCCAATGGACGCGCCATGCGGTAGGGGGACGAACGCCCACAAGGGGCTATGCTCCAACAAACCGATCATCTTCGAGCGACTTGACAACGGGCCGGAAAGAGTATCCCGTACAGCAACGAGCATCGCGATCAGGAAAAGGAGAGCGGGTCACGATGAAGAAGAACAGGATTTCGCGGCGCGGTTTCATCACGCGGGTCGGCGCGGCCGTTGGCGGGCCGATCATTATCTCGTCTTATGCCCGGGGACAGGACAAGGTCGCTTCACCGTCGAACCGGATCACGCTGGGCATGATCGGCACGGGCGACCATGGCACGAACTGGAACCTGAAGCGATTCTTTCGCGAACCCGACGTGCAGATCGTGGCGGTCTGCGACGTGGATTCGGAGCGGCGCGAAACCGCCAAGAGCCTGGTCGAGAAACAGTACGCCGAAGAGCTGTCGAAAAGCAGCTACAAAGGGTGCGCGTCCTATCCTGACTTCCGCCAAATCATCGAGCGCAAAGACATTGATGCCGTGATGATCTCGACGCCCGACCACTGGCACGTGATCCCGGCCATCAGGGCGGCCAAAGCGGGGAAGGATATCGAATGCGAGAAACCGCTCTCGTTGACCGTTGCGGAAGGCCGCGTGCTCGCCGACGCGGTGAAAAGGCACAATCGGATCTTTCAGACCTCGTCGGAGAATCGCTCTTATGAATGTTACTATCGCATGGTTGAACTCGTTCGCAACGGTCGCATCGGCAAGCTGCGCCACGTCGCGGTGACCTTGCCGCGGGGCCATTCGATTCGCCCCGCCAGCATGGAATTCGGTCCGCCGCCGAAAGGATTCGACTACAATCTGTGGCTCGGCCAGGCGCCCGAAGCGCCCTATTGCGAGGCGCGCTGCCACTGGAATTTCCGCTGGATTCTCGACTATTCCGGCGGGCAGCTGACCGACTGGGGCGCGCACCTCATTGACATCGCGCAGTGGGGCAACGACACCGAGCACACCGGCCCGGTCGAGGTCGAAGGAAAGGGCGTTTTCCCCAAAGCGGGGCTTTACAACACCGCCACGGACTTCGACATCAACTACCGGTACGCCAACGGTGTCACGCTCAACGTCTCGTCCAGCCAGCCCGGCATTCGTTTCGAGGGAACCGAAGGATGGGTGGGCAACAAGGGCTGGAACGCGCCGCTCGAGGCGGAACCGAAGACAATTCTCACGTCGCAGATCGGGCCGAACGAAATCCATGTGTACAAGGAACCGGCGGGCGAACAGCGGAATTTTCTCGATTGCGTCAAGTCGCGCAAGCCGTGCTATGCCCCGGCCGAGGTCGGCCATCGCACCATCACGATCGCCCACATCGGCCATATCGCGATCCGTCTCGGCCGCCAGCTGAAATGGGATCCCGACAAGGAACGCTTCATTGGCGACGACGAAGCCAATAAGCTGCTCAGCCGCTCCATACGCGCGCCGTGGCATCTGTAGGACAGGTTGGCAACCTGTCGCGGCGCGGTAAGGCCGCTTTGAAAACGATTGCGCCGCTGAGGTTTCCAAGCGATACTGGCTTTGTGATTTCGCCGAAGGAGTTTAAGCCATGACCAAGCTGCTCGAACAGGCCTTCGCCGAAGTTTCGAAATTGCCGGCCGAAGAACACGGCGCGTTTGAGGCGCGGATCATGGCCAAGGCGAAAGCCAAGGGCTTGGTTTGGTCGCACCTCCATCCGACATGGAAGCGAGGAACGAGACTATGAGGAATTGCGTGGGATTATTTGCCGCGGTCTTGTTATTTGTCGGTTCTCTCTCTTATGTCACTGAAGCGGCGGAGGAACAATCGGCGAAGGGAGGGCTGATTAATCCCTTCTTCGCCATGGACACGGCCACGGATCGCAAATCGCCGGCCAAGGCGCAGGCCGAGATGGTCAAGGAGTTGGGCTACGCGGGGATCGGGTGCGACATCAATCTGATGCCCGCCATGCTCAAGGCCGCAGACGAGGTGGGCACAAAACTCTTCTCCGTTTATGTCGGCGCGAACGTTGATCCCGCCAAGACCAAATACGATCCCAAACTCAAAGACGTCATCCAGTCCCTGAAAGGCCGCGGCACGATCATCTGGCTCTTCATCACGGGCGGAAAGCCTTCGAGTACCGAGAGCGACGAGCGGGCGGTCGAGATCGTGCGCGAAGTGGCCGATCTGGCCGCCGAGTCGGGCTTGCGTGTCGCGCTTTACCCGCACACCGGATTCTATATCCAGCATGTGGACGACGCGATTCGTCTTGCGAAGAAAGCGGATCGAAGGAACGTCGGCGTCACTTTCAACCTCTGCCATTGGCTCCGGACCGAGGACGAGAACAACCTCGAACCGCTCCTCAAGCGCGCGATGCCCCTTCTCTACCTGGTCACGATCAACGGCGCCGACAGCGGCGGCAAGGATTGGAACACGCTCATTCAGACACTCGACCGCGGCACCTTCGACAACGCCAGACTCCTGACAATACTCAGGAACCTCGGTTACACCGGCCCGATCGGCTTTCAGGGCTACGGCCTCAAAAGCGACGCGCGAGACAATCTCAAGCGGACCATAGACACCTGGCAGAAACTGTCGGCCCGCGTCGCGGTTGCGAAGGATTGATGCCGACAAGGCCACGAACAGACCGAGCAGCGAGAGTGGAGACACATGAGCACGTCCGAATGTGATCGTCGTGATTTTCTCAAGGTCGCGGCTCTTGGAGCGGTTGGCCGACGAAGCGCTGTCCGAATATCGTGCTGGTCGGTCCGAAATCCTTGACCCCGATAATCTATGACCGATCGCACAGCAGAACGTTTTCGGAAGGCATTCCGGGTACTCCCGACATCGGTGCAACGCCCCTCGAAGTCCGCGTATAGGCTTTTCAAGACGGATCCAAGTCACCCAAACGCGTCAAAAAACTCATCCCAAAAGCGTCTTAATTCCGAACCCCGATTGTCGGATTCACGCTGAACCAGGACCAAACACCTAGTCGAGATATCAGGCAAAAGTCACGCCGACTTCACATTGTGCGAGCATAGTGAGAAATTATGTATTGATCGCGGGTAGAGTGATCGAAACCCGGAGCAGGATGACGATGCTTTTGAGTAAAGAGCGACCCACTGAAGCTCGGCCCGGGGATTGATTGGAGGGCCGCAGTCACTGAAAAATGGAAGAATCACAGGCCCGGTGGCCAAGGTACGCCCTATCGTGGCGGAAAGGAGGCGATTCAGGGCTCGCATGTCACGGTTTGGGCGATAGGTTTTGGGATAGGCTGCAAGGAAAGACATGTGTTCATCATGTCAGCATTGGGGATGACTGATTCTGGATCGTCATCCCTCATCTGATGCGGGAGGCAAGAATCATGAAGGTGCAAGGAACGAGAATCTGGCGGGGGAGAATCCGGCGCCGGTGGGTTGAAGGCCTGCTTGGACTGGCCATGGGGATGGTCGCTCTGAGTGGCGCCGGAGCCCTGGCCAAAGAGCCGGATTCATCCGGCAATCAATTGGCCCACCACCGCAGCCCGGGTGTGGAGACGGCGAAAGCGTTGTTGAACGCGGCCAACAAGAGCGCCTATGTGAATTAGTGGGTGGCCATCGCCAAAAGCGAGAACATCACCAGCGCCACGGCCAAGGCCGCTGCCATCCGGCAAGCCAAAAATGACCTGAAGTCCGACCTCAATCTCGCCAAGGAACAGTACAAAATGCGCATAAGGGTTTCCGATATGCTGGGCGGGGCCGCCTATGACCCGGCCATCAAGCCCGAGGATTTTGTCAGCGGCGTCAGCAATCCCTGTTTCACCCTCATACCCGGCATGACTTTCGTCTACGAGAAGAAATCCCAGGGGCAAACCGAGCGCGTCGAGGTGACGGTGACCAGTGAAACCAAGGTCATCATGGGCGTCACCTGCATGGTCGTAATGGACAGCGCGACCGTGGATGGGGAACTGGTGGAGGACACGATTGACTGGTATGCGCAGGATAAGGCCGGCAACGTTTGGTATTTCGGGGAAATCTCCAGGCAGTATGAAGACGGAGACTTGGTCAGCTTACAGGGATCGTGGAAGGCCGGGGTGAATGGGGCCAAACCCGGCATTGTTATGGCGGCGCACCCGAACGTCAATGAGATACACCGGCAGGAGTTTGCCCCCGCTGTGGCCGAGGACATGTCCCAGGTGGCCGGCCTGAACCAAACGGCCAGGATGCCGTTCGGCGTCTTTCGCGACTGCCTGGAAACCGTTGATTTCACGGCCATTGATGCCGGCAAACTGGAGCTGAAGTTTTTCTCTCCGACGGTGGGCCAGGTGGTGCTGACCATTGACGCCGAAACCGGCGAACGCGAGGAACTGGTGGAAATACTCTACTAAGAAGAAATCGGGAACGGTCCCGCTTCTTCTGTAATCCGACAATTGACCCGTTCGGCCAGGACGCCAAAATCCAAGCCGAACGGCAAGATGGAGGTGTTACACCAATCGCTCAAGCGCGAGTGCATCCGCGCCCAGACACCAATTGGGAGCGGTTGCACAGCGCTGTGGGCTGCCTCGCGCCGATTGACAAATCAGTCCTTGCAGGCAGGAGCGTTCATCTGCGGTCAGCACGACCTGGAAAGGCGTCGTGATTATCCATCACAATAATACGAGCGGGTTACTACTCACCATCAACTTAGAGGCTCAAAGAAAAATCAACCGCAGAGGGCGCGGAGAGACGCGGAGAGACGCGGAGAGGTTTCAAGAGACAGAATCGAGGCGAGAGTTTTTCTCTGCGTTCCTCCGCGTTTTCTGCGGTTAAGTCATTTGTTTTAGGCACTCTTATTCTCCCCAAATCCTCATGAGGATGGAGGAAATGTGTGGGATTGCAGGTTTGTTCTCGCTCACTGCCAGGCCCATCTCCGAACGCTCTTTGCTCTTCATGACTCAGCGCCTTCGGCATCGGGGACCGGATGACGGCGGAATAGTTCTCTTTCACGGCAAAACGCATCAGACGTTCATTGGAGAAACCGAGATATCGCGCGCAGAGACCGTTCGTGGCTCTATGGCAGGATTGGGACATCGCCGACTGGCCATTATAGATCCGACATCGGGAATCCAGCCCATGAGCGATCACTCCGGCCGATACTGGCTGGTCTATAACGGAGAAATCTACAATCACGTGCAAATCCGCAGGACTTTGGAAAACGAAGGCGCCGTGTTTCGGACTCACAGCGACACCGAGGTCCTGCTGCACAGTCTGATCCGATGGGGAATGACCGCACTAACTCGAATCGAGGGAATGTACGCCTTTGCCTTCTGGGATAGTAATACGCATACTCTACTACTGGTTCGTGACCGGTTTGGGATTAAGCCATTATACTATACGCTGCGGGACGGCATTCTTGCTTTCGGTTCGGAAATCAAAGCGCTGCTTGAACTCGAAGGCCTTATCTGGCATTTGAATAAAGCTGCACTACTCGATTACCTGACCTATCGCTATATTCCGGGGCCGGGCACCATATATAGAGAAATCCAGTCTCTTCCCGCGGCTCACGCCTTCCGAATTCAATTCGATGGCACAATCAATACCCGCATCTGGTCATACTGGGACCTTACTGTTTCTGCCGAAAGGCGGATTTCGCTGAACGACGCTGCCGAAGAACTGGATTCGCTGCTCGATGTGGTCTGTCGCGAGCACCTTATTTCGGATGTTCCGATCGGTACGTTTCTCAGTGGAGGGATCGATTCCGGCTCCGTTGTCGTCCATTCGCAGGCCAACAGTCCCCGACCCATGGTTGCGGTCACCGTCGGCTTCAAGGGTATGGATAATACCAAGTTCAACGAAATTGGCGTGGCCCGACAAATCGCGAGCCAGGTGGGCGCCGTGCCGAAGCCGGTAGAAATGGATTTTGATGTTTTCGGCTTGCTGCCCGAAATCGTGAAGGCATTCGACGAGCCGATGGCCGACCCATCGGCCCTGCCTGTGTACTTGATGATGCGAGTGGCGCGCGGAGAAGCCAAGGTCATGCTTTCGGGCGACGGAGGCGATGAAGTATTCGGCGGTTACAATCGCTACCGGCGGGCATTGGGCACTCGGGAAAATCCAATTGTGAGAAGAGCGCGTGATTTCATTTTACGAACGCTGGGTCGGTTGGAAGAACACTATATGAAGCGTTACCTCGATATTGTGCGGATATCGACACCAGCCGAGGCGCATGATCTTCTCAACATGGAGGCGCCCGCCCTGAATACCAATCATGGCTTTCCGCTTGCTGGAATCGATAAACGCTATCCGGTTGCCGCAAATCGCGACGTTCTCACTCAATGGCAGCACCTGGATATCCAAACATACCTTGTTGACGACAATCTGAAAAAGGCGGATCGAATGGGTATGGCGTGGGGAGTCGAGGTGCGCGTTCCTTTGCTGGATCGGCGTATCGTGGAGTTCGGGCTTTCTCTGCCGTGGCGTTTGCGATTTGACGGAATACGGGGAAAAACCGTCCTTCGGGAATCTCTAAGAAAGCACTTGCCCGAGCGCGCTGTTCGCCGCGGCAAAGCCGGTTTCAAGGTTCCGCTGTCCGGGTGGATCCGCAGCGCGGATGGGCGAAGATGTCTCGAGGGTTTACTTAATCCGTCGCAGCCGATTTGGGATCTTCTCCATCCGTCGGTTGCCAAGAAGTGGGTGAGTCAGCATTTTGCGGAGAAGAAGAATCGGTCGGAGCAGATCTGGTCGCTTCTTGTGTTGAATGAGTGGCTGCATTCGGCGCGGTTGGCGTAATCACATGCTGCCTGGCCGGCCGATGTTGCCGATGGTTTTGTCAGCCTATTGTCCCTCTTGAAAGGTTCGATCACAATGAAGAATAGGAGCATATCAG
>Ga0315282_10005137_pt1 | contig 22434 bp, 25 predicted proteins | sample YL17G07_20_MG_FD_203693 | JGI IMG/M metagenome (GOLD analysis project Ga0315282, IMG submission 203693) | Sediment microbial communities from Yellowstone Lake, YNP, Wyoming, USA - YL17G07_20 | ecosystem: Environmental > Aquatic > Freshwater > Lake > Sediment | place: USA: Wyoming | collected... | reverse complement strand
AGTTGGCGCAGGTCAATTGTAAAGCGTCATTGTGATATTATTTTGCGTTTCGCCCGTTGGGCCGTTATTCGATGGTATTGGGAGAGTATGGCTAAAAAAAGCGTCGCCAGTAATGATCTATGACAAGGATTCATTATTAATTGATGCTATTCAGTTTACAAATGCTGGGCAAAAACACGACTCCTTAAGCTGTTAAGAAGGTTGACCAACTCGACGTTGAGTCTCATGAACTCGATCGCCTCGACCTCGGCCGTGCTCACGGCATTAACACACTCATGGTATTTTTTCCCTTCAATTATCTCACAGGCACCAACGGTGTCCTCGATGATGCTAAGTTGTGATTTTACTTGCTTCATGGTCTGGCGCAGTTTAGCCATCAATTCCTTCAGCTCTTTATCATTCTTATAATCTTGAACCATGATACAAAATATGAACACAGAAATATAATATTAAGTCGCGCGATGCGCCACACAATTTTAGAATGGGGGGCAAATCTCGAAGGCGCACCTACACCCCACCAATAGTTTATCCCCCGAATTTTGACAGCACTTTTCACAACCCCTCAGATGCCGACAACTTGACAGAACCCATGCAGATATACCACAACTACATCAGGCCACATTAGGGGCTTAATGGTAAGATGCCCGCAGAAGCATGTGGAGTGGAAATCAAGGGCGAAAACAAGTGGATAACCCTAATCCAGAATGCAAGCCTAAAACAAAAACGGTTTAAATTTTATTAAATGATAATATGGTCGTGTGGAGATTTATACCCTCACAACCTGTTTAAAAGTATTATTGTCCTTTATTTTTAATTGCATTTCTCACAGTGTCGCCATTCGTGGTATGGAAATCTAGTGGTGTCTTATCGAACGTCTCAGCCACAGATTCATAAAACCTTTCTTTCTCAAAATTTCCGCTATCCGATCTGAACTTCTTAGCGTAGAATATCGTTAACTCAGCCACTTGATCCGCATGGAAGTTAAACATCTCCGATAGCATATGGATATCCTCAATGGTCTCTTGATATTCACTTTTTGAATAAGCACTAGTCTTATGATCTTTCATGTCCTTTCCTCCATTTAACTGTTCTAACGCCAGCAATAGCCTAAATTTATTGGTATCTGGCATATGCTGACACATACGATTCTCTAGATATCATCTACCTATATCTTATAAATGCTTGTTGTCTAACGCAAAGTTGACAGAACAGTCAAAACCTTATCCCCCGATTTTACACACCCAATTTAGGATAATCTCATCCCCCGCCAACCCTAAAACAAAGTATATATAGAAGTGCAAACGTATAATAGCCTGGAGAATTATAATTTATATTTTTTAATTTGTACTATTTGTACTATTAGTAAAGGAGGTTTTGTATTTGGCACAACAATCAGGCGGCCAACAGTATATAATTTTAAAAGAAGGCTCCAGCAGGACAAGGGGCCGCGACGCTCAGGGAATGAATCTCATGGCCGCGAGGGCCGTGGCCGAGGCCGTCAGGACCACGCTGGGTCCGAAGGGCATGGACAAGATGCTCGTCGACTCGCTTGGCGACGTCGTCATCACGAACGATGGCGTTACGATCCTTAAGGAAATGGACATCGAGCACCCCGCTGCGAAGATGATCGTCGAGATCGCCAAGACCCAGGACGATGAGGTCGGCGACGGCACGACCACCGCAGTCGTATTAGCCGGCGAGTTACTCAAGAGGTCCGAGAACCTGTTAGACCAGGACATCCACCCGACCGTCATCGCGGCGGGTTACAGACTGGCAGCTACCAAGGCGAGAGAGATCCTCGACTCGCTGGCATACCCCGTAACCATCAAGGATGAGGACCTGCTCAAGCAGTTCGCGATCACCGCCATGACCGGTAAGGGCCCGGAGGTAGTCGGCGAGAAGCTCGCAGACCTCGTGGTCAAGTCCATCAAAGCCGTCATTGACGAGAACGGCAAGGTCGACGTCGAAGATATCAAGATCGAGAAGAAGGTCGGTGGTACCATCGGCGATTTCGAATTAATCCAGGGCCTGGTTATCGATAAGGAACGGATACACCCGAACATGCCGAAGACAGTGAAGAACGCGAAGATCGCGCTGCTCGACACTCCGCTGGAGATCAAAAAGACCGAGATCGATGCAAAGATCGAGATCACCAGCCCGGACCAGCTCCAATCCTTCCTGGACCAGGAAGAGAAGATGCTGAAGAACATGGTCGACAAGATCAAGGCGACCGGCGCCAACGTGGTCTTCGTCCAAAAGGGCGTGGACGACCTCGTGCAGCACTACCTGGCAAAGGCCGGCATCATGGCCGCCCGGAGGGTCAAGGAATCTGACCTCAAGATGCTCGCCAAGGCGACCGGCGCCAGGGTCAGCACCAGCCTCGATGAATTGGCAAAAGAAGACCTGGGCATCGCCGGCCTCGTGGAAGAGCGCAAGATCGGCGACGAGAGCATGATCTTCGTCGAGAAGTGCAAGGACCCGAAGGCAGTCTCTCTCATACTGCGGGGCGGAACGGAGCACGTCGTTGACGAGCTCGAAAGGGCGGTCCATGATGCGCTCCGCGTCGTCGGCATCGTCGTCGAGGACAAGAAGTACGTCGCGGGCGGCGGCTCGACCGAAATCGAGCTGGCGCTGCGCCTGAAGGAGTTCGCGTCCACCGTCGGCGGCAGGGAACAGCTGGCCATTGAAGCGTTCGCCGAATCCATGGAGATCATCCCGAGGACCCTTGCGGAGAACGCGGGCCTGGATCCGATCGACATTATCGTCGACCTGAGGAGTAAGCACGAGGGCAAGAGGGGCGACGGCAAGACATTTGGCATCAATGTCTTTACCGGCGAGGCCGTGGACATGAAGAAGGCCGGCGTTATCGAGCCGTTACGCGTCAAGACACAGGCAATCAGCGGCGCCTCTGAGGTAGCCGTCATGATCCTGCGGATCGACGACGTCATTGCCGCCAGCAAGTTATCCGGCGGCCGTGGCGGACCGGGCAGCATGCCACCCGGCATGGGCGACATGGGCATGTAAGGTCACCACCTTACATTCCTCATCTTTTTCTTCGCATTTGTACTATTCAACATAGCCAATAAAAGAGAGCATGGTAAAATTGAAAATGGCAACACTGACCTATTAGATTTTAGTGGCTTAATAGAAAATCCAATAATCGGATTAAACCCTAATAAAATATTAGGCGAATATCCATATCCAATAATCCTCAAATCGCTCTTTGTATCGGATGTTGTATCTAATAGAATTAGTAAATCTGATTACCCACCTGAAGTTTTAAAAGAAATATTCAGCCCAAAATTAAAAGAAGGCGATAAAGCATGAACCCACTATTAATAAGCGGCTTTGGCACGTCGATAAGCGTCGATAAAAGAAAGCTCATTATAAACAACTCTAAACTTAACGAGCATTTAGAATTCTATCCCCACCAGATCGACAATGATAGCATTATCATCGAGGGCCATACGGGTAATATTAGTTTCGAGGCGATACGATGGCTATCCAAACACGATATACCTGTTACCATGCTTAATTGGAATGGCAACCTGTTAGCGTGTATCAACCCTACAGAACCGAGTAATGGGAAGCTCAGGGCAAAACAATACGCAAGGTACTGCGATGATAACACCCGATACGATATAGCCTACCATATTATCGAGGAAAAAGTTAGGCAATCCCACAATCTGTTAAAAGAATTATCCAGGTACTACGAAGGCATCGACATCATGGCATTCGAGAAAGCTATAGATGCTGAAAAGCCCCATTATGATCCGGATGATAAGCGGAGGGTTAAGGATCGGCTTAACGCTATTTTAGTGTATGAGGGCAAAATAGCCGCCATGTATTGGGAATACCTCGCAAAAATATATGTTTTTTTATTTCTATATTTTTAGTCAATTCACCTTCATTTTTTATTGAGCTACTCTCCGAATTTTTGTCCATATTTTTATCAATTGGTTTATTATATTTTTTCATAAAACTTAGTTGCTGCTCATACTTATATTTTTAAAGTTATTTAAATAATTTTTTAAATCGTACAATAATTCATAGTCGCTTGCTGTAATGGGTGGTTTTGTCGCTCCGTATTTAATGTTCAATTCTTCCAATTTTGATAAAAAATTAAAACAGATATCTCGCCCTCCATATTCCCACTCCGATCCTGGGGAATCAGGATCTAAAACGTATAGGTTATCGAAGGGTCTCCAAGTCTCATCTGTTGTAATTCTAGCTTTATTTAATAAATCCTCAATTTTATTACATAAAATAAGATACTGTTGATTAATCTTACCATCATTAACAATTATAAAACCACTAAAATAGGTATCCAATAAACTTGCAAATATATCATAGAATCTTAATAATAGTAGAATATTTTTTTCAACATCAATTGAGCTCTTAAAATTAATTACCATTGCATTAACATATCTCAAAGGTAATAAAATAATTTTTCGTTTTGGAATTGTTTTCTATTGATAAGCTAGCAAAATCCCAACATTAAATCAACTAAAGCTAGAAATAACACAATTAGGAAATAACTTACAAATAACTAATAACAATAGTGGGATTGTACTAGTGAAGTGACACTTTCGCCCCACGGACTATATCCCCTTGCATATCATGGGCAAGCTCTAAATTGAACTAAAAGACTTATTTTCATAAAAGTAGAAGCAACTGCAATTTTTAGGATGCTAACTATATCCCCAAAAGCATGATGGGCCCGCTGCGATTTGAACGCAGGGCCTCTCGGTTATCAGCCGAGCGCTTGTCGCTGCCTTCCGGGCAGTTCCGACCTGGCTAAGCTACGGGCCCCAACAACTCTTGTAAAAGACATTAATACTACATAAAAGTTATGTTCACACGCTTTGAAGCGGGGTACATAATGGATTTATATTAGTAACTAGCATTTTTTGCCTGAAATGAAGTGCGACAGGTGCGGCAAAGAGGCCGTCATCTTCCAGAAGTACTCGGGCATGCACCTCTGCGCCGCCCATGAGATCGCGGATGTGGAGCGCAAGATAAAGAAGCATATGCGGCAGAAGCGAATGGTCGTCCCGGGCGATCACGTGGCCGTGGCGATGAGCGGAGGCAAGGACAGCGCCGTCACACTGTCGATCCTGGTAGAGACTTTCGGTAAACGCCCGGATATCAGGTTTACCGCCATCACGATAGACGAGGGCATCGAGGGCTACCGTAATTTCTCCATACCGAAGGTCAAGGAGCTCTGCGATACGCTGGAGGTGCCACACGTGGTCGTCTCTTTTAAGGAGGAAATGGGGTGCACGCTGGACGAGATGCTCAAGCGCGAGCGCAAGGAGGCCTCATGCACTTATTGCGGCGTTTTCAGGCGCACGCTGCTTAATAAAAAGGCCCGGGAGATAGGAGCGAATAAGCTGGCTACAGGCCACAACCTCGATGACGACGCCCAGGTAGTCCTCATGAACGTCATGAACGGCGACGTCGAGAGGCTGGCCAGGCTCAGGCCGTCCTGCTCACAGGAAGGGCTCGTGCCCCGCATCAAGCCTCTAGTGGACGTGCCGGAGCGGGAGGTCGCTCTCTACGCATTCATCAAGAAGCTACCCTTTTACATGGGCGAGTGCCCCTATGCCCGCGAGTCCCTCAGGGGGGAGATAAAGGACGTGCTGAACGATTTCGAGTTCAAGCACCCGGGCACCAAGTATTCGATCATGCGCGGCTTCGGTAATATGGTCGACTGCCTGAAGGAAAAATACAAGCAGGTGCCGCTTGAGAAATGCGAGCTCTGCGGCGAGCCGTCCATCGAGAAGATATGCCAGACATGTAAGCTCAAACAGCGTATCAAAATCTAAAAATGGACACAGCTACAGCGCAGCCAGCTTCTTTTTAAGTGCGCCTGTGGGCACGCTGCGCGATGGCGGTCTCCAGCTTAAACTTCATCATCCGGTCATCCGGCGAGAGCTTCAGGGCCTCTTCATACTCTTTTATCGCCTCGTCGAACATGCGCCTTCTCTCGTAGATGTCGCCGAGCAGGAGGTGAGTTTCCGCATTGCCCGGGTCGACTCCAAGGGAGGCGTCCAGCTCGACGAGCGCGTCGTCCAGATTGCCCTCGTGATAGAGCTCATAGCCTTTTTTGAAGTGCGGGTCCGCTCCACGCGTGGCACACTCTCCGGGCACGAGGTCGATGTAGATCCTGTTGTCGTGCGCGCACTCCTCGAACTCGGGATTGCAGTCCGGGTGCTGGGGGATATCGATCTCCGGCGGATCCTCACAGATGTCCTTTTCGTCCTTTTTATCCATAATATAGAATAAGCGATCACGAATAAATTCTTTTTCTGCGCATATGGACGTATAATAAGCTGTGAACCTCGAGTGAAAACAAAAATTTGTGAGCCCGGCGGCCTTATCCCTTTGCCACCGCGATGGGCACAAGCCTCGCCACTTTCCTGGAGATGCCCAGCCTGTGCACGACATCGACGACGTCGTCGATCTGCTTGTATACTTCGGGGGCTTCCTCGGCAATGGCGGCGTCCTTAGGCGCCTTCACGATGATGCCGCGCCCCAGTAATTCCCGCTTAACCTCACTGCCCCGGATACTTCTTAAAGCCTCATGGCGGCTCATGACGCGCCCCGCGCCATGGCAGGTGCTGCCGAAGGACAGCTCCATGCCTTTCTGCGTGCCGACTAAAACGTAGGAGGCACTGCCCATGCTGCCAGGAATTATCACAGGTTGGCCTACGTCTCTGTAGGCCGTCGGAACTTCAGGGCGGCCCAGCGGGAAAGCCCTGGTCGCGCCCTTACGGTGGACGCATAGTTTCTTTTTAACGCCGTCGACCTCATGCTCCTCGAACTTAGCCACATTATGGGCCACGTCGTATAACAGGTCCATTTTAACATCGGACCTGTAGTATCTTTTAAATGTCTCTCGTACCCAGTGGGAGATGATCTGCCTGTTGGCCCAGGCGTAGTTAGCGCCCGCGGCCATGGCGGCGAAATAATCCTGCGCTTCTTTAGAGGACAGCGGGGCGCATGCCAGCTGCCGGTCGTAGAGCCTTATGCCATACTTCCCGGAGGCCTGCTCCATCACCTTTACATAATCGGTACAGATCTGGTGGCCGGCGCCCCTCGAGCCGCAGTGGATCATGACGGTGACCTGGCCTTCCTTCAAGCCGAACTTCTCCGCCACCGTATTATCGAAGACCTTCTCCACCATCTGTATCTCCAAAAAGTGGTTACCGCTACCCAGGGTGCCGAGCTGGGGACGCCCGCGGTCCCGGGCCTTTTTGCTCACCTTCGAGGGGTCGGCACCCTTCATCTCGCCGTTCTCCTCGCAATGCTCCAGGTCCGCCTTGACTCCGTAGCCGTTCTCCACGGCCCACCTGGCGCCGGTCCCGAAGACCTCGCTGAGCTGGGCGTCGTTCACTCTGAACCCTGACTCGGAGCCCAGCCCGGATGGGACGGCCTCGTATAATGCGTTAATTAGGTCGTTCGCGTGGGGCCGTACCTTGTCATCAGTCAGCTCGGAACGAAGGAGGCGCACGCCGCAATTAATATCGAAGCCCACGCCGCCGGGGCTGATGACCCCCGTCTCCATATCGAAGGCGGCGACGCCCCCGATGGGGAAGCCATAGCCGATGTGGACGTCGGGCATCGCCATCGCGTACTTCTGGATGCCCGGGAGCGTGGCCACGTTGGCCGTCTGCTCGACCGCGCCGCTCTCAAGGCCCCCTATCAGGGCATCCGATAAAAAGATACGCCCCGGCACGTTCATGCCGGGTTTATAGTCCTGAGGGATCTCCCAAACATCCTCAGCTATCTTTTTCAGTTTATCTGCCGTAACCATGCAATATCATCCGGTTAAATGTCCAATAATACTTGTGCCTCATATATATTATTTCTTTTTTCAAATCGCAGGTCGTGGAATGTCACGGCCTTTATGTTCAAGAAGATCTCCGGGTGCCTGTCCAGGCTTTCGCCCATCGCCCTGGCCTTTAAACGATAAGCTCCGCCCTCTTCCGTAACGTGTGCCTCGAACTTCCCGAAGACCAGCCTATCAACGTCGAAGATGTAGAGCAGCTCCGAGAGCCAGTCGTATAAAAGCAGGTCAAGCGCGTCGCCCGATAGCTCGACGTCTTTTTCCACGGCAGGCCGGACAGTGGAGGGGTCGACCATCAGGCCGGTCATGGCCAGCGCCGCGCTCACAAAGGCCTCGTCGACGGTCCGCCCGTAGGCGATGAACTCGGCGTCCGCAGTGTGCTCGAGATACTCAAATTTCTTCATTTAATCTAATAGAAAATTAGGCAATGCTTAGTATAAATAAGTCATCAGCATAGTGTCGTCGATGACGTCGATATACCTGGCCTGGGTAGCGGATATGTACAGAATGTGCTCGCCGACAGGGACCTTAATATCGTTCGGCTTGGGCTTCTTTATGGCGATAGGCAACAAAATGGGCCCCCCGCAAGAGGTACAAACGCGGTAGTCCCGCTTCTGCTCCTTAATATAACTAATGACCTCTTCGCTGATGTGGAATTGCTTCACCGGGCTACTGACCGACTTAACAATCATTTCACCATACAATGAAGCTAATGAAAAATAAAGTTATCGCCCCACGTGAAAGTAGAAAATATTAATACTTACGGATATTACTAATACCAAGTGGTATAAATACCTGAAAGACAAACGGGGATAGGGTAAGGCAATCTTATCGAGTTCATATGGTCTTGTGGTGATCAGTGTGGTGGAATATCCCGGTGAAAGCTGGAAACAGGAACAATTAATAGACGCCCTCAAGGGCAAAGACGTTTTATTGAAAATGGGCGCCATCAGGGTGATACAGGAAAAGCCGAAGGAAGAGTACGTCGCCTCGCTGATGGACGCATTAAACGACAGCGATCGGCTCGTCAGGCTCAACGCTGCCATCACGCTCGGCAAGGCCAGGGACCCGCTCGCCATCCCCGCCCTCATTTACCACGCGGTCTCGGACCCCGACAAAGACGTCAGATTATACTCGTCATGGGCGTTCAGGCAAGTGGACTATGCCAGGGCCTCGCCCCAGCTCGTAAAAGTGCTCCTGGAGAGCGGCAAGCCCGAGATGATAAGGTTCGCCGCTAACGAGATACGGCAGAAGAACGACGGGAAGGCCGTCGATGCGCTCATCCAGCGCTTTAATAGTAGAGGGTTTTATACCGGCTATGACCTGGACATGCCGGCCATCAACGGCCTCTACGAGATCGGCTATGCGACTGTGGAGCCGCTGGTGAAGTGCCTGGATAACGATGATACCAGGGTGCGGGCCAGCGCCATCTATACGCTGGGCAAGATCGGCGACGAGCGGGCCATACAGCCTTTTATTAATCACCTGCCCGCGGCCAGCCTGGAAATGCGCTCCCGCATCAGCGACGCCCTCATAAAGATAGGAAGGGTCTCCATACCCGCGCTGACCAGGCTTCTAGATAATAAGGACCGGGAAATAAAATGGATCGCCGCTTACAGCCTGGCCCAGATAGGGGCCGATGCCGAGGCATCCCTGCTGAATACGCTAAAGCAGCGCGGCCCCCAGGCCAGCGAGGAGATCATCTATGCGCTGGGCCTCGCCGGCAGAAAGGATTCCTTCGCGCCTTTATATGACATTTACATCTCGACGCCGGACGACAGCGTCAAGGCGTGGGCGACCATCGCCCTGGCGGGCATACTGGCCACGAGCTACCACGGCATCGCCGACAGGGCATCGGCCGACCGGTTCTTAAACGAGCTGGGCGAACAGCTGAAGCCACACATGTTGCTGTCATATGATACGCTCCACTCGCTGGGGAAAATTTACATCACCAGGGGCTTCTCTCAGGACTCTGGGTCATTCAAGGCGAACCTCGAGCTCGGCGTCAAGTGCTTCGACCTTTCGCTGATCGAGAAGGACAACGCCGCCGCCCGGGCATTCCGCCTGTTCTACGGCTCTTACGTCAAGCTCATGACCTCCAAGTCCTCGGAGATAATGAACTATATAGAGAGGGACGTTACAGACCTGAAAAAAGAGGCGGAAAGATCGAGCAATAAAAAAGAGATCGTTTTCTTAATGGATAAGCTGCTCAAGGTGCTGCAGGGCGCTTACGAGGACAGGGGATTCGACTTTATCGGGAGCTTCAGGGCGTTTTCGGGATTATGCGCGCAGATGGAGCCTTTCCTCGACGACTTTTACAGCAGCGATGACGTGAAGAGGCCTGCGGCGAAGGAGCAGCCGACGCTGCACGCGGACATCGGCATGATACAGGACAGGATTGACGCTCTTCTGAAGGCTTTCGGGGAACGCGACGACGCTGAATCGGCCGCCCAGGCATACCGCCTGTCCACCGAGGTCGCCAGGCTCGACACGGGCGTGTACGATGATTACCGCGTTGTGGAGTCCTGCCTCAAAAACATCGCCAGCCGCATGAAGCTGTCGAACGAGGAGAAATCCGATCTCTATTTTAAGATCTTGCTCATTAGTAAGAACGGGGTCTCGCAGATACAGCTTGTGCTGGACCAGATGCTGAAAGGCGCTAACCTGGCGCCCATGGAACGCGCGGCCGTCGAGGCGAAGAAGGAAGGCCGCAAGGTGAGCACGCTCGAATACGTCGCCATCGCCGTCATCGTGATAGCGCTCATCGCGGTGATCGTGCTGGCCCTCAACAAGTTCGGAGTCATCCACCTGCCGTTTACGCTGCCGGTTAGCTGGCTCAACCCGTCTTTCGCCGACGCATTATTGGGCATCTTCTGAGCCCATCTTTTTTATTTTCCCGGTATTTTTGCTGCCAACTTTTTAGCATATCACGCGATTATTATGTTATGGGGGATACGGGCATGGCACAGGGCGGCGATTCGGCGTTCTTCGAGGAGATAGACCTGGCCGGGGACTTTCCCGACATCGACGACGTCGAAGGCTACGTGGAGCAGGCGGGCTATTATGACAGCTCCCGCGTGGAACGCACATACTTTTACCGAGTCGGGAACACCATGTCGGCGACCTTCGTATCATGCGCCGACGTGGACTGCGAAGGCGTATACTACGTGAAGGACATCATCAAGCTCGCATATGTTAAGAGGAATAAGCACCTGGAGTATATGCTCTCATGCTGCGTCTGCAGGGGCCATGACAGGAGAGGGAGCTGGTGTAAGGCGAAATTTTCCATAGACGTTAGGTATAAGGTGCCGGCGCAAGAGCCCGAGGAAGGCCCGACGGTGCCGTCGCCGGAAGACCGATTCGACCTTTATTAAGTTTTGCGGAGCGGGATGCCCCCATAAATTATAAATGATTTGAATAAGCATCTAACATGGGGTAGTGTGAAAACGGTTCGTGATAATGGCCGTTTGCCCGATAGCCGTCGTGGGGGCTTGAAAAACAAAATAGGGCGTGGCAGGGGTTATTTCAAATGACCAGGGTATATACAATAGCCTCCGGTAAGGGCGGCACGGGCAAGACCATGACAGTGGTAAACCTCGGGACATCGCTGGCGCTCCTGGGTAAGCAGACCGTCATACTGGACGCGGACATCGGGATGGCCAACCTCGGGCTCGTGCTCGGGCTCGAGAGGAGCAAGATCACGCTCCACGAGGTACTGGCCGGCGAGGCCGACGTATCGCAGGCCGTATACCAGCTTCCGACCGGCCTTAAGGTTGTGCCAAGCGGTATTTCTTTGAGAGGGTTCCAGGACGCCGACCCCGACAGGCTCCAGTTCGTCATGAACGAGCTCATCAAGGACGCCGAGTACGTGATCATAGACGCCCCCGCGGGCATCAACAAGGACGGCGTCATTCCTCTTGCCATTGCCGACGAAGTGCTTTTAGTCGTTAACCCGGAGCTGTCCTCCATGCTCGACGCCGCCAAGGTCGAGGCGGTCGTGGACATCGTCGGGGGCGCGCTCGGCGGCATCGTCATTAACCGCGTGCCGCCCTACAGGGCTTCGATGACCGTCCAGAAGATAGGGGAGGTCATGAACGCGCCCGTGCTGGGCGTTATCCCCGAGGACTCGAACGTCAGGACCGCTACGGCGTTCAAGACGCCGGTGGTCATCAGGTATCCGGATAGCCCCGCCTCGAGGGGGTATAAGGCTCTCGCCGCCAGGCTCGTGGGAGAGAAGGTCCACCCCGTTGCGCACCTGAGCCATCCGGTCCTTGAGCGTAAGCAGAATAAATTCGTGGAGCGCCTGGCAAGGTCTGTTTTCGGCGAGATATGATATAGCCTATTTTCGCCAATTAACGTTTGGCTACCAGCGAAAATACAATGCCGGCGAAGGCCGTTATGATGCCGAATATCACCGCTAGCTCGGCAACGAGGTTATAATCTATCGGCACCTTTAAAGCAAACTGCGTCAGCCACGAGCCGATGCCCACGCAGGCCGCGAGGACTATCGATATGAGCAGGATCTGCCCGAGGTTCGCCGCCACGTTCCCTAACACGCCACGAGTTTCCATGAACATCCCCTAATAATAGTTATTATAGGCGTTTATTTAATGGCTCGTATACGATTATTCGGTTTTGAGCCCGGCCGGTATTTCTAATTGTTTATATAGCTTGTAATCGTGGTATTATTGGAAGGGATGGCTATATGGATGAGTTCATGATGGTTGCGCTCGAGGAGGCAAAGAAGAGCTTGAGTGAGGGGGGTATTCCCATAGGGAGCGTCCTCGTGGTCGACCGTAAAATAATAGGCAGGGGGCATAACCGGCGCGTCCAGGAAGGCAGCGTGATCAAGCACGCGGAGATGGATTGCCTCGAGAACGCCGGGAGGCTTCGGGCCGCTACCTATAGAAAGGCGACGCTATATTCGACTTTATCGCCATGCGATATGTGCAGCGGCGCCGTCCTGCTATACGGCATACCCAGGGTCATCATCGGAGATAACGTAAACTTTAAAGGCCCTGAGGAATACGTGAGGAGCCGCAGGGTGGATGTCGTTATATTTAATGATAAAGAATGCATAGAGTTGATGAGCGGTTTTATCAAGAAAAATCCTGAGCTATGGTACGAAGACATCGGCAGTGAGCCGGTGAACCTGGTCGAGCATTTAACCCCGATCCATAGCGAAACGCCCGATAAATAGGGCGACAGACATAAAACGAATTAAGCCTATCATATTTATGTATTAATTATCGTATGGTATTACCGATGAAAACAAAAGTCCATTCGCATGAAGGCGTCGATATATACAGGGTGGATGTGCGGGGGGAGACTTTTTATAAGACCGATCCGGTCTTCGGGGAGCCGCTGATCGGCAAGACCATCGACGAGGCGGTTAAAAAGATAATCGCTAAACGTGCGCAGGGAGACACGAGGGTCAATGTCCGGGTGCATGAGGGCGTTAATATTTACCAGGTAAGGGACGGGAGCAGGACGTATTTTATAAGCGACCCGATCTACGACGAGCCGATCATCGGAGATACAATATATGATGTTGCCCTGGGTATCACCAGAAGACATGCCATACTTGGTTATTAACACCTGACCTTGGTTAAAATTTATATTGCTGAGTAATTCAAGTTGGCTATTAAAAATAAATTTGTATACTAACAATAAACAATTTTGTTTATTGGTAATAAACAAGTTTTAAATATTATTAATGCATATCATTTTTCCATGCTTCTGGAGGAGAGAATAAAGGAAATAGCACAAATACAGGAAAAGGATTTTTTAAGCCAGGAAAAAGGGGTCAAGAGAGACTTACTGGATAATATAGATGTGAACGTGCCCCGTGCAATAATAATATCCGGCATACGCAGGTGCGGTAAAAGTACTTTACTTAAACAACTGATGCAAAAAGCCGGCGAATGTAACTTCTTTAACTTTGAAGATAACAGGGCGAGCGGTTTCGACTTAAATGACTTCGAAAAGCTGGATCATGTATTTGAGGAGATACACCCGGGAATGGACTGCTACTATTTCGATGAGATACAGGTCGTCCCGGAATGGGAGCGATTTGTCAGGGGAAAATTGGACCATGGGAAAAAGTTCGTTATCACGGGCTCTAATGCTTCATTGTTAAGCGGGGAGCTGGGCACAAAGCTTACTGGCCGACACCTTACCTATGAGCTATTTCCCTTCTCGTATTCCGAGGTGCTGAGGATGAAATGCCAATCGTCGTCTCTCTCTACGTTTAATGAATACGTCGAGCGCGGGGGGTTCCCCGAGCACATAATATCCGGGACCCAGGATATCCTGCAACAGCTTTTCAGGGACATATTAACAAGGGACATAGCCGTTAGATATGGGTTGAGGAACGTTAAGATAGTCAGAAATCTGGCATCATATTTATTATCGAACGCGGGGTCTGAGTTCTCATACACTAAACTGGCCAAAACTTTCGGTATAACGACCAAGAGCATAGCCGAATACGTATCCTACTTCGAAGATAGTTATTTACTTTTTACGGTGCCGATGTTCTCCTACTCGTACAGGAAAACGCTTGTAAATCCCAAAAAGATATACGCCATCGATACCGGGTTCGTTAAAGCCAATACGGTGTCCTATACTGATAATAATGGCAGCCTCCTTGAAAATATCGTTTTTTTGCAGCTTAGGAGGAAGCATAAGTCGGACGCCATCTATTATTACCGGGGCAAAAGAGAATGCGACTTCATCGTGGTCGAGAAGAACAAGCCGGTAGAGGCGATACAAGTCTGCTACATGCTGACGAGCGATAATATGCAAAGAGAAGTTGATGGCGTTACAGAAGCAATGCATGAGCTCAAGATTAAAAAGGGATTGATCATAACGATGGATCAAACGGATAAGTTCGGGGATGTAGAGGTTATACCGGCATGGAAATGGCTGGTAGAGAAAAACGAATAATACAGTGCAAGAGTGCGGGGAGTGCGATTCGAACGCACGAACTCCTACGAGATAGGGTCCTAAGCCCTACGCCTTTGACCTGGCTTGGCAATCCCCGCATGGTGCCGTTCTGTCTATTGTCGTCTAGGATTACTTAAAGATTCGCATGAACGCCTCCCTGAAATATGTTAACTCGGGTCTCCTGGTGGTTTTTTATAGCCCGGAAGGCGCATAATAAGTTATAAATGAGTTTACGGCCGATACATCACAATATTATCGACGCGAGCTGGAGGAGGCGTATACATGGACAGGATATGGAAATCGGGTATAATGGCAGGCGCGGTCGGCGCCTTATTCATACTACTGGGTCTCGTCATACTGGGAAGCTGGTTTAAGGTTTTCGCGGAGCAGAACTCGTTATTCTTGCTTTTATTGCTATTATCGAACCTGCTGGCGTTCGTCTTGGCAGGCCTATCCTCGGGAATACTCGTCTCCCCCTATGCCAGGAACGAGATGGAGTCGCTCAAGTCGGGCATGATCGCCGGCTGCATAGTGGCTCTTTTTCCCGTAATTTTTATAGTCATCATGACCGCATTAGGTACGCCTTTCATCTCAATTGAGCCTTCCGCCATCCTGGGATTCTTAGCGCTCGCGATAATTTTAGTTTCCCTGGTGGCGCTATCGGGGATGCTCTCGCTGGTATATACGAGCATTGACCGGCTCAGAAAACAAAGCCGAAATGCCGCCTCCTCTCATGTAGAAGATAACGAGCTGAGCGACCTCAGATCGCTGTATGACGACCTGTGGAAGGATGCCAGAACACTTGTGACCGACATGAACCGCAGCATCCAGATGTACCTGCTCGCGGGCTTCCTGATGCTGGTCTACGGCTTCGTGATACTGGCTTATGCTGCGGCGGGCTGGCAGCGCATCTATTCGGGCAGCCCGGACATGGCGGATTATGCCGCCGCGATAGGCGAGACGATCGGCGGCGCGATACTGATCATCGTCGGCCCCCTGCTCATACGCTGGTACTATAAGCTAAAATCCCGGTACGCACGGCTGGCCTTGATCGAAAAGGGAGAAAAGGGAGCCGTGTAATACTCAATGCCGCGGAGCAAGGGTCCCCCGCCTTCCCGGGCAGCCGAGAGGCTGCTGGAGTACCTGGAGATAGTCCGCTCCATGCAGGTCCAGCGCGGCAAAGTACTGTGGTATGACATCTACCGCAGGGCAGGCAACCCATATCAGACGGACCGGACCATCGAGTACCTCCTCGATAATGGCCTGGTCACGGGGAACAAAGAGGATGGGTACGTGATGACCGAGAAGGGCGACACGTGGTATGACATCCTGAAAAAACACCGTGACCTCGTCGGCGTCCTTACCCGGGAACTTAGCGGTGACCGGCGGAAGGAATGGTAACGTCTTTTTTATAATGTATATCTTAATCCGCCTTAAGTTCTAGAATCACAGGGATATACTCCGTAGCCCTCTTTTATATGGCGGTTGAAAAAATGGAGCCGGTACAAAATACGCCGGGTGATCCGGTGATCAGTATAAGCGGGCTCACGAAGACATACAGAGGAGCCCAGGCATTGAGCTCGCTCGACCTCAAGGTGCCCAAAAACTCGATATTCGGGTTCCTGGGGCCTAACGGGGCGGGCAAGACGACGACGATAAAGCTGATACTCGGCCTTACCAGGCCCACGGGAGGTAGCTGCTCGGTATTCGGCATGGACGTGACGAAGAACAGCACGGCCATACGCCAGAAAATAGGCTACCTGGCGCAGGACCCGAGGTTTTATGAGTATATGACGGCCAGGAAAACGCTGAAGTTCGTGGCCAAATTTTTTTTTGAAGGGCCGGAGCGGCTTATCGATGAAAGGGTGGAAGAATGCCTCACGACGGTCAGCCTGGAGGATAAAGCGGACAGGGCCATCGATGCGTTATCCGGCGGAGAGCGCCAGAGGCTGGGACTGGCCCAGGCGATGGTCAACTCGCCCGGCCTGATGATCCTCGACGAGCCGGCAGCTTCACTGGACCCCATGGGCCGGCACGACGTGCTGGAGGCCATGGAGAGCCTCAGGGGCAAAACCACCATCTTCTATTCGACGCACATCCTCGATGACGTGCAGCGGGTGAGCGACACGGTGGCAATACTTAATAATGGCCGTCTCATCGCCCAGGCGCCCATCGAGCGGCTTCTTAAAGGCGGCGATAGAGTGGTCTATAGCGTCGTCGCCCGGGGCGATGAAATGGCCGTTAGGCGCACGCTGGCCTGCAAGCCGTGGGTATCATCCGTCTCTTCAGCCCCCCTGAATGGCTCCACCAGGTATGAGGTGGCAGTGACCGACGAAAGCGCCGCCGAAGAGCAGCTACTGGAAACGATCATGGGCTGCGGAGGAATAAAGGTCAAAGAATTCGGGCCCAGAAGGTACAGCCTCGAGGAAATTTTTATGAATATCATGGAGGAAGAGAGCAATGCCTGAGAACGCGTTCATCGAAGTAAAGGAAAAAGGCTGGCTGACGGGCTTCTCGAACATGTTCGATAACGAGAACGGCCAGTGGTGGAGGACGGAAAAGTGGATCATACAGCTTACCGCCTGGCTGGTCTTGCTGAACCTGTCATTGGCCTTCCTCCTCTACGTCCGCCCCTATATTACGGGCGAGGCGGGCAGCCCCGGCCTGGTCCAGGCAAATGTCCGGATGGTGAGCGGCCTTTTCTTCTCGTTAGCGGGTATCTATCTGCCATTCGGCATCGCCATCATGACCCACGACGCCATCATAAGGGAAAGAGAGCTGAGAACGATGGCATGGGTCCTGCCCAAGCCTATATCCCGCACGTCTTTCGCCCTGTCTAAAGTGATCGCAAATACCATTGGAGTGATGGTTTTGATGGTATTGGTGCCGGGCATCGTCGCTTACGGTATGATCTCCTTTTATAACGGGAGCTTCATCAACGCCTTGAACTTTTTCGGCGCCCTCGGCATCCTGGCTTTGTTATGCATGTTCTACATAAGCCTCGTGTTCATGCTGGGCAGCATTACGAAGTCCCGGTATGCCGTCCTGGGCGTGACGGCGATATATATATATCATGATGAGCCTGGCGGCCGCGGATCAACTGCAAAAAATAGGCTTGTATCTATCCTGGAGGCTTTCGTACACGGCCGCCGACCTCTCGGCGTATGGGCTGCTGTCATCGGATGCCCTGGCACAGTTCATCGCCGCGGGATTATTGATCGCGGCCATGCTCATCGTAACGCTAATCCAGCTAGAAAGGATAGAGATATGAAGTAAAAATTAAACGGGCAGCAACTCCCGCGGGTACCTGCCCGTTTACGACGTCGCCGCCTTTTTTTATCGATCGCTTTAGGGAGAAATAAACTGGCGCTAAAAGATATAAATCAATAGCAATAACGTAACTAAAGTAATCGGTCTTTCAATAAAGCGGTAAGTATATAGCTTATTTAACAGTAATGAATTGTGACATGGTAGGGACGTTATGACAGTCGAAACACATGCCATCATCCTCAACGAGGGCGAGGACGTCATCCACGGGCTATACAGGGGCATGGAAAGCGGCGAGCTGATGACGAAGCTGACGCCATCCAGCTTCGCCCACATTGCTATAAAGAACCTCAAGTTCGTGCGCATCGCTGACCCCCACGAGACGGAGCATCACGGCCGGAGTATCTGGGTCGAGGTCACCGTCAGCTTCTAGGTAAGCCTTTTCTTAAGCTTATTTCGGGCTCGGTCACGATAAAAGCCCACTTCCTCGATATGAAGAACATCAGGGCAATGAAGAAAAAGGTCATGGCGAATGTTGCGTACATCATGACGTCCAGCTTTGCGAGCAAGTAGCCATAGCTCGCCATCCCCCGTGTATAATACTCCATAATGGCCAGCGGGTGAAGGCGCATCAAGTGCCCGGTGTAGGTGAAGCCAACGAAGTAGTCGAAATAATCCTGCGCCAGGAACCATATACCGGCGAGCGCCCAGGGCATGATACTGGCCTTTTTGATATAGGGCAGGAGAAGCACGCTTTCGAGCGCCAGCCCTAAGTGCGATACCCACAGCCCCACGGACATGAGCGCGTTCTCGGGAGCGAAAAAGACCTCGCGGAAGTATATCAACGTGAGCATCGTCCAGGCGCCATACATCGCCAGCCCCACCGTGGTGATGACGTTGAACGTGTCGAACCTTTTGCCCATGGCGATAAAGATCAAGGCAAAGATCATGAAGAACGAGTAGAGCGGGCAGTCGGGCACGAAGAGCCAGTAGTACCACGGCGTCATCATAAGCTGGTCCCAGTAGTAATAAAGCCCGAACAGCGAGCCAATGACGTTTATGATGATGACGAGAGCCAGTATAAGCTTATGGCCATACGCGAGGTCGACGACCATCTTTACAGGGTTAATCACCGTTTTGCCTCTCGATAATTTTAGCGGGAACTCCGCCCACGAAGGCGCCCGCGGGCACATCTTTATTGACAAGTGAGCACGCCGATACCACGGCGCCGTCCCCGATGGTGACGCCCGGCAGTATGGTGGCGTTCACGCCGATGAGCACGTTCTTGCCGATGACGACATTACCGGTACGGTACTTATTAATTAAATACTCGTGGGCGAGTATCGTGGCCCTATAGCCCACGATGGTGTTATCCCCGATCTCGATGAGCTCCGGGAAAAAGATGTCGACCGTCGCCTCAAGGGCCATGGAGACGTGCTGTCCCGCCTTGACGCCCATCAGCCGCATGCAGTCGACCTTGAGCTGAAGGAGCGGGCTGTACCGGATGACGAGCAATAACAAAAAATTAACGGCGACCACTATGGGGTCCCTATCCCCGTAGCAGGTCCACAGCGAGTTGATGCCCTCTCTGGCCGGATGCTCAACGACCCTGCGCTCAGACATGCTTACCAAGCAGCTTTACCAGTAACGCTTTCTGGGTGTGCATCCTGTTCTCGGCCTCGTCGAAGATGGCGGAGTTCGGGCAGCGGATGACCTCGTCGGTGATCTCTTCGCCCCTGTGTGCCGGCAAACAATGGAGAACGACGCAGTCCTTCTTTGCCATCTTTACCAGTCCCATGTTGATCTGGTAACCGCGGAGGTCCTTCAGCCTCTTTTCCTTTTCCGCCTCGTCGCCCATGGAAACCCATACGTCCGTGTATAGCACGTCGGCGTCCTTCGCGGCCTCCTTCGGGTCGTCGGTTATGGTTATATCGCCGCCCATTGATTTAGCGAGCTCCAGGACGCCCACGTCCGGCTCGTACCCCGGAGGGCTGGCGACGGTCATTCTCATGCCCATCATGGCTGAGGCGAGGATGAGCGAGTTGCAGACGTTGTTGCCGTCGCCTATCCAGGCGAACTTCAACCCGGTGAAATGCCCTTTGCGCTCCCTTATTGTGAGCAGTGCGGCGAGCGCCTGGCACGGGTGCTCGAAGTCCGTGAGGCCGTTGATGACGGGCACTCTGGAATTCCTGGCGATCTCGACGACCGTTTCGTGTTTCTTCGCCCTTATCATGATGCCGTGCGCGTAGCCCGAAATTATCCTTGCCGTATCCCCTATGGTCTCGCCCCTTCCCAAATGCGTCGTCCCAGGGTCCAGGTACACTGCATGGCCGCCCAGGTCGGTCATCCCGACCTCGAAAGAGACCCTCGTACGCAGCGAGGATTTCTCGAAGATCATGGCCAGGCTTTTATTCTTCAGGTATTCCGTCGGCACGCCCTCTTTGCGCTTCTTCTTGAGGTCTTCTGCCAGGTTGAGGATGTCGTTGACTTCTTCGACACTCAAGTCTGAGATGGATATAAGGTGCATTAAACCTCCGCTCTTTGAAAAGTTAATGAAATAAATAATCGCTTTCAGGTTATAAAACTATCTTTGGCGGTAGACATGTTAGGATTAATATGGTGTAAATGTAGGCGGTCGTCGAGGCGTTTTGGGCGAAGCCGCATCAGCGGTTCGGAGATGGCGGGGTAATGGACGTTTTTGCTTTAGGAAAAACGTCGCTTAGGGCTTGGAAGCAGCACGGCCGAAGGCCCGTGCACGCTGACAAGCCCGGCCCCGACATCGAAGAACTCAAAACGCCGAGTAGCCCGGCATCAGCCGGGCGTCGACCCGCGAAGAGAAAATCCAAAATACCGTGATGGCACCGTTAGATATAAATATGTTTGATACAAGTAAAAGTGGTGTTAAATCCCCCAAACGTGGAATTTAGCTAATGCTCGCTGCCGCCATAACTCAGTTGGTAGAGTGGCTGGCTGTTAACCAGCATGTCACAGGTTCGAGTCCTGTTGGCGGCGCTTCATACGGGGGTATAGCTTAGCCAGGTTAGAGCGTCCGGCTCATAACCGGAAGGTCATGGGTTCGAATCCCCTTACCCCCACTAAAACAGGCAAAAATTCAAATATCTCAGCCGTAAAAGATTAAGCATAATGCCCTGTTAGCTCAGTCGGGAGAGCGCCAGACTGAAGATCTGGATGTCGCCGGTTCAAGTCCGGCACAGGGCATATTCCTTTTTAAAACCCTTATTCGCATTTTAAGAGTTTATAAAAAGGCGAGAAGAGTGCAAGGAATTTTTCTGAAATTTCATTTCATTAAAGTATTATGGAGTTGTTAGTTTCAACAAAATTTTTTACACTTTACTATGGCAGAAAAAAGAATGTACGCCTGTTCTTGGAAGCATCCTCATATATAATTTCCCGGTCACACCACTATTAAACTTTTATTAACTTAAATGCTTTACTATCGGATTCTAAACCAAAATACGTATTGAGATCCAGGTTTTTCACATCGCCTTCCATCAGTCCAGTATTGAAATTAAATCTATATTCTTCGCGGCTCTTTTTTACACTGAATTGCCATAGACCCGATGAAAATTCTTCATAAGTAGTTATTGGTGCTTCCCAACCTATTAGTAAAACAACGGGAGACTTGAGATTTAATTTTTCGCTATAATCCAGCGCTGTTGCGTCAAGTGTTGGCTCAGGAAAGGCGGGGTCACCAGATGGGGTTTGTAATGGCTCTTGGGTTACTTCACTCAATCCAAATTCGCATCCTTTAACTACACCAGAAACTGGATCATAGTTTAATATCATAAAAGGCTTGCCCGTAATTTTTATACCACGTTCGCCATCCATATTTAGACTATAGCATGAATTAGGTATATCACCTTTCCAGAAAGAATAAGTTATTGATTGTCCGGCTGGCACGCCCTCCTGCGGCTTCAACGTCGGGAAGGCTACACATCCTGCCAAGAGCGCAATAAAGATGACCAAAACAATGCCGGATACTGACCGCCGATTCATCATTAGAATATAAAACTTTGATTTATTTAAGAGTGTCGGTGTAATCGGTCTGTGGTTGTGTATTTATAGAATAAATCTCTAGTTACTATGGGCTTTTTGCCTGGTTTTCATGTTTATATCTGATGATAGTCTTTTTTCCACCTTTTTAGATAGCCTTGCGCTATCCATATTTTTTTTCTTTTTGATAGTGACCGGTTGGTACAGGTTATTTCGTTTATGCGAATTAGAGCAAGCGACGGGCATAAGGGTATCCAGAAGGCGGTTCAGAACTGTTTCCTGGGTTGCTCGTGGCAGTATTGCCGATTGAATTGGCATCAGCCAAAGGTCCACTTCGTGAGGAACGTGTTGAAAAA
>Ga0315282_10005136_pt1 | contig 22435 bp, 23 predicted proteins | sample YL17G07_20_MG_FD_203693 | JGI IMG/M metagenome (GOLD analysis project Ga0315282, IMG submission 203693) | Sediment microbial communities from Yellowstone Lake, YNP, Wyoming, USA - YL17G07_20 | ecosystem: Environmental > Aquatic > Freshwater > Lake > Sediment | place: USA: Wyoming | collected... | reverse complement strand
TCCTCGATGTGTGGAAAGCTGGCGATCTTCTGCGCGACCAGGTCCGAGCCCTTCGTGTCGATCTTGAAAGTCACCAACGCGGCAACCTGATCATCGCCATAATAAGTCGAGATGACCTCCTCATACTCCTTCTTGTCCTTCTCTTCCATTCAATCGCCCCCGTTCTGGCGTCCGTGCCTTATTATAGAGGTGTCAAAAGCCTACACGGATGAACAAGGGCGGATCCAAGTGCTCTTTGGGCTCCCGGTGGGTCTCAGTATGCTGTCAGGGACGGGCTGATTCGAACTCCTCTTGGAGGTCGATGATGACCTGCTCGAGTATCTCCTCTAGGCTTCCGCTCCGGTACTCTCTCAGACCACCGACATCGCTCTGCACTCTTGCCACATATGTCGAGTTGCTCTTCAGGAACTCCACGTTGCACAATGGCTCTTCCATCAATGTTCACCTTTAAGCTTGGGCACCACCCCAGGCTATGGGTTGCACGAGCCGCGCTATACGCGCTCTATTATTTCAACCTTTCTTTGTCGAACCTTGGGGAAATCATGTGAGCCAGACTATCAAACTAGGCTTGCTTCCGACGAGTGCTCGAACGAAGCCTCGAATCGTGGATGGAGGCGTCTTTGAGGTACTGACCTGAAGGACCCGACAAAATTAATTACCAGCTGCGCAATTGCCCCTCTCAAGATGAACTCGGCAGTCCAGCTCATAATAATAATTAGCTGATTCTTGCTTACAGTGCTGAGTTTGAAATAGAATCCTTCTCGAGGAGTCTGTTGTCTTGAGGAAACTCTACCGTGAACCCGATGGGAAGTCCTTCCCGCAGCTGGAAGAGGAGATCCTCCGTTCATGGGACGACGAGGGCATCCTTCAGAAGGTGAAGGAGCGCATGAAGGGCGGGGAGCCCCTGGTGTTCTGTGAGGGCCCGCCCACCGCCAACAACAAGCCCCACATAGGGCACGCGCTCACGCGCGTGGTAAAGGACTCGTTCCTCAGATATCATGTCATGAACGGCCGAGAGATCGTGCCGTACATCGGAGGCTGGGACTGCCACGGCCTGCCCGTGGAGCTAGAGGTCGAGCGGTCGCTCGGTCTCTCGACCAAGAAGGACATCGAGTGCTTGGGGATCGGGAAGTTCAACGACCTATGCCGTGAAAGTGTCCTGAGATACAAGCTCGATTGGGAGCACATGAGCCGCCGCATCGGCTATTGGATCGATTTCGAGAACGCCTACATGACCATGTCGAACGACTACGTGGAGAGCGTCTGGTGGTCGCTCAAACAGCTGCATTCCAAGGGGTTGCTCGCAAGGGGCCACAAGGTCGTCCCTTATTGTCCCAGGTGCGGGACCACGCTCAGCAATCACGAAGTTGCTCTCGGATTCAAGGACATTGAAGACAGGTTCGTCGTCGTGAGATTCAGAATCAAGGAGCTGAACGCCAGCCTACTTGTCTGGACCGCGACTCCATGGGCACTGCCCGCGAACGCTCTTGCGGCCATCGACAAGGACCAGGAGTACGTCATGTTCGAACACTCAGGGGAGAGGCTCTTGGTCTCGACCGAGCGGCCCGAGTGGATCGCACCCGAGGACAAGGTCGTCCGACAGCTGCGCGGGAGCGAACTGGTGGGAAAGCGCTACGAGCCGCCGTTCAGCTATCACGAGTTCTCGGGGAAAGCCTTCATGCTCGTGCATTCGCACGAAGTACCTAAGGACCAGGGCACTGGCGCGATCAGCATCTCGCCACCGTATGGCGCGGTCGACTTCGAGATCGGAGCGCGAGAGGGGATCGACCTGTTCGACCCACTGGATGATTCGGGCAGATTCACCGACGCCGCCCCGGAGCTCTCCGGCAGGCAGGCCAGGGATTCGGACTCAGACATCATGCGTCTGCTGGAGTCGAAGGGTCTCCTGTTCAGGTGGGGTCTGTTGAAGCATGCATATCCTTTCTGCTGGAGGTGCGACACCGGGCTCATCTACAAAGCGATGGATTCGTGGTTCGTCAGGACCTCGGAGGCCAAGCGCCGGCTGGTCAGGCTGAACGACGAGATAAAGTGGGTCCCCGAGACCTTCAAACACGGGAGGTTCGGCAAGTTCCTCGTCGACGCAAAGGACTGGGCGATCAGTCGGACTAGGTATTGGGGTACGCCGTTGCCCATATGGCGCTGCCCGGACGGGCACGAGCTTTGCATCGGCAGCGTCGAGGAGTTGAAGAGGCACTCGGCGATCGAATTGCCCAAGGATTTGGACCTTCACAGGCCGCACGTCGATCGGATAACCCTGAACTGCCCGCAGTGTGGCAAGGGCATGGTCCGCGAGGAGTACGTCATAGACTGCTGGTATGATTCGGGATGCGCCCCCTTCGCCCAGTATCACTATCCTTTCGAGAACATCGCAGAGTTCGATACGCACAGGTCGGTCGACTTCATCGCAGAGGGGGTGGACCAGACCAGGGGCTGGTTCTATACTCAACACGTGCTCGGCACGCTGCTGTTCGACAAACCCGCCTTCAAGTCGGTCCTGGTACTGGGCCAGGTCCTTGACACCAAGGGCAGGAAGATCACCCAGGATTCATCCAACGTCGTCTATCCGGACGAGGTCTTCGATTCCGTCGGAGCGGATGCCACGCGATTGTTCTTCCTCAGCAGCGCCGTCTGGCAACCCATACGATTCTCCAAGGAAGACGTCCGCAAGACGATGACGGGAACGCTCAACACCTTGCTCAACGTCTACGCCTTCTTCTCCTCGAACGCGAACGCATATGGTTTCGAGCCACAACATGAGTACGGCAGGACCCATGACCTGGACAGATGGATCATCTCGCGTCTCAACTCCGCCACCAAGGAGTCCAGGGAAGGGTTCGACTCGCTCGAGGTCCACAGGTCAGTCAAGGCGATGGAGTCGTTCGTCAACGACCTCAGCAACTGGTACGTCCGCAGGTCCAGGCGGAGGTTCTGGGAGGAGAACGATCCTCTCGACAGGTTCTCAGCTCACTGCACCCTCCACGAATGCCTTCTGACAGCGTCGAGGCTCATGGCCCCGGTCACGCCGTTCTTCTCCGATTGGTTGTACAGGAACCTGAAGGGGCAGAAGGAGAGCGTCCACCTGGAGGAGTATCCCAGTGCGAATGAGACCCTGATAAACGAGACGCTGGAGAGACAGATGGCGGTCGTCATGACAGCGGTCGAAGCGGGCCGTCTCGCGAGACAGAAGGTGAACGTGAAGCTGAGGCAACCGCTGTCAGAGGCGGTCATCGCGACGGATTCGAACAGGGCGTGGACTTTGCGAAGATTCGAGAAGATGATCTCCGAGGAGCTCAACGTGAAGAGGGTCGAGGTCTTGGAGAGTAGAGATAGGATGGTGCAGTACGCGGTCTCCCCGAACCTCAAGACACTGGGCCCGAAGCTGAAGGACGCGATGTCCGAGGTCGTGGTGCTCCTCACGAAGGTGGATGAGAACGAGCTCGTCAAACACCTTCGTGCCAACCATAAGATACGGCTCGGCGGTTTCGACCTCACAGAGGAGGACGTCATAGTATCGGAGAAGGACAAGATCGGGTTCTCCCACGCGAGCATAGGCGACATGCACGTCTTCGTCGCGCTGGAGGTGACCCAGAACCTGAAGCTCGAAGGACTGGCAAGAGAGGTCATCCGAAGGATACAGCATATGAGGAAGGAGCAGAAGCTGGACTTCGAGACGACGATAGAGGTCGAGTATTCAGGCCATCCTGACCTGGAGAAGGCGATCTCGTCGCACATGGTTCACATAACGCACGAGACGCATGCAGCCCGGATGGTCAGAAGCGCAGAGCTGTCAGGCGCCACGAAGTGGGTCATAAACAAGATGCCCTTGGAGCTAATGGTCAGGAAGTCCTGATACTGACCCCCGTCTTTTCGGGGTGGAGCGGTTTCTGCATCACGTAGGCGTCCCTTCCCTGCCCGTAGAAGTCTCTTATCATGCCGTTGATCTCGTATCCCTTGGATTCATAGAGCGCGATCGCCGCGCCGTTCGCCGCATCGACTTCGAGTGTTGACATTTCGAGGCCGAACCTGAGGAATCTCCTCTCACATTCCTCCAGCAGCCGGATACCGGTCCCTTTCCTCCTGGACCCAGGAAGGACGGCTATCGATGCGATCCGCCCTTCCTGGCGTTCTTCGGAGATCATGCACATGGCGGATCCGACCACATCCTTCGCCTCGATCGCCACTATCACGAACGTGTCGTCCCTTTCGATGAAGGAGCGGATCGTGTCCGCGCTGAACATCTCCACCCCGAAGCATTCCTCCTCGATCCTCAGGAGCCCCGGGAGGTCCAGCGTGTCGGCCGTCCGCACGATCATCGCTAGCATAACATCATTTGGATGATATGTTCGTTGCCACTTCCCGTCCGAAGGGCTTATATTCGCAATGTCTCTTCGGAATCTGGAATGCTGTCGGTCAAGCAAGCCCTGTCCAAGGACCAGGTCGGCAAGAAGGTCCAGGTCAGGGGCTGGATATACAGGACCCGCTCGAGCGGGGGCATAGTGTTTGCCGTCCTCCGGGACGTCACCGGGATCATCCAGACCACTGTCAAGAAGGGCGCGGTCCCGGACAAAGAGTTCGATGATGCCCAGAAGGCAGGCATCGAGTCGTCGGTCATGATCGAAGGTGAGGTCGCAGAGGACAAGCGGGCCCCCGGAGGTTACGAGATCCGGGCGACCAGGTTCCAGGTCTTCGGCTTCTCGGAAGGCTTCCCGATCACGGAATACCAGAGCACCGAGCTGCTCCTCGACCTCAGGCACCTGTGGATAAGATCAAGGGAGCAGACGGCGATCGCGAAGGTGAAGGCGTCGCTCCTCCGCGGGGCGAGGGAATGGTTCCACGACAACGATTATGTCGAGGTCACGCCGCCGATAATCACAGGTGTGGCCGCAGAGGAGAGCACGACCCTCTTCCAGGTCAAGTACTTCGACAGGATCGCCTACCTCTCCCAGAGCGCGCAGTTCTACTTGGAATCATTGATATTCTCTCTCGACAAGGTCTACTCCCTGACGCCATCCTTCCGGGCGGAGAAGTCCAGGACCCCTCGTCACCTGGCGGAATACTGGCATCTGGAGATGGAAGCCGCGTGGCTCCAGAACGAGGACAACATGAAGGTCCAGGAGCAGCTCATCACATCGATGCTGCATGACGCGGCCAAGGAATGCCGTGAGGAGTTGACTTTCCTGAAGAGGGATCCGGCGACCCTCAAGAGGATCGAGCCACCGTTCGAGCGCATGAACTACGAGGAGGCGATGGAGACCCTTCAGAAGAAAGGCCTCGATGTCTCTTGGGGTAGCGACCTCGGTGCCATCGAAGAGCGCGCGCTCACGCAGGATCGCCTGGTCCCCATGTTCGTCGTCAACTATCCGAAGGAGCTCAAGCCGTTCTACATGAAGGAGAACCCGGAGGACACGAGGACTTACAAGAACAGCGACCTGCTAGCCCCAGAGGGTTACGGGGAGATCGTCGGGGGCAGCGAGAGGGAGACGGACAACGACTTGATGCTCGAGCGGCTCAGGGAGAAGGGGGAGAGCGTAGAGAATTACAAATGGTATCTCGACCTGAGGAAGTACGGCTCCGTGCCGCATTCAGGGTTCGGCCTCGGAGTGGAACGGATAGTCACATGGGTCTGCAAACTGGACCACATAAGGGATTCGATTCCATATCCAAGGACGGTCGCGCGAGTCTATCCCTGATCGGTGCCGTGAGACAGTCAAGGCTCTGGAAGCCGCTCTTCAGCTCTTCCGTGAAGCAGCCATCTTCGTGCAGTACTTGACGTAGATGTCCACCGCCCTGGCCACCTCCGAAACGTGGATGTGCTCATCGTTGGCGTGGCATACTTTGGGGTCACCGGGTCCGCACACTAGCGTTGGATTCCCGTACCCCTTGAACATGACCATCTCCGTCGCGTATGGAACCGCGATGGTCCTCGCTCCTCCCCCCACAATCTCCTCCATGATCTTCACGGCCGGCAGGTCAGGATCGGTCTCCACCGGGTCGAGTTGATAGAGGATGCTTAGCTCGTAGCCGATCCTTCCTATCCTCTTTCTCACAAGCTCCAGGACCGATTCGGAGGTCATGTCGGCTGGATACCTGGAGTCGATCTCAGCCACGCATTCGCTTGGGATGACATTGATCTGCGTCCCGCCCCTGATCATGTCCACGCACATCGTCAAGCCTGAGAGCGGGTCGCGAGGGACCTTCATGAGGTCATCGAGCTTGGAGAGCATCGTGATCATCTTCGTGATGGCATTCACGCCCAGATTCGGCATGCTGGCGTGCGCGGAGACCCCGCTGGTCTTCAGGGAGAACTGGAGGAGCCCCTTCTCCCTCACCACGATGTTGAAGCCAGACGGTTCCGCGACAAGGATCGCTGACGCCGTCCTCACGGCCTCATCCTTTGCAGCCGCCTCGGCCCCCTTCATGCCGGTCTCCTCATCAGTCGTGAAGCATACCGAGAACGGCACATCAGCGGCGGCAAGCTCCTCCGCGGCCAACAACACTGCCGCGCATCCGCCCTTCATGTCGCATGCTCCCCTTCCGTACATCTTCCCATCGACCGTCTCCCCATCCTCGCGTTTCCAATTGGTCCCGTGGGGAACCGTGTCGAGGTGACCGGATAGAAGCACGCCTGCCTTGCCATGTTGCGCGATGATTGCCGGCCGACCCTCCTTGTTGTGATACCTGGGTTCAAGACCGATCCTCTTGAGCCTGTCGGACACGTAGTCCACTATCGGCGCGATGTCGTCCTCGGCAGTGCTCTTCAACATCACGAGCTCTCCGAGTGTCTCCGCCGCTCTGCCGCCCAGCGCGGTCACCCTCTCTTATGGTCCTTCGCCAGCCTTTCTGCTATCTTGACTGCCAGCTTGACCGTCTTCTCCATATCGGATATGCTCGCTACCTCGGTCGGCGAGTGCGTATATCTCATCACGATGCCCAGAGGCATCATCAGGCATCCCGTGTCCTGCATCGCAGCCCCGTCAGTAGAACCGCCCCCGGTCCCGTACTGCAGTGGGATCTTCGCGGCGCTTGCCACCTGCTCGACGAGCTTCCTGAGCTTCGGAGAGGCGATCGCCTCGCTGTCGAACATCCTCAGGGCGGGACCGCCGCCCAACATGACCTTCCCATAGACCTCTTCGGTCATCGGCGCATCTGCAGTTGTCATCGTGTCCACGGCGAACACATAGTCGGGCCGAAGGTTGAATGCGACAGCCCTGGCCCCTCTCAGGCCGATCTCCTCCTGAACGCTCCAGACCAGCATCACTCTGATAGGCAGCTTCCTGTCCTTCAGCTCCTCCAACACGTCCAGTAGAATCGCGCATCCAGCTCTGTCGTCGATGCCTCTCGCGCATATGAGGTCCTTGGTGATGTAGGTGATGTCCTTCTTGAGCACCATTGGGTCGAGGACCCTGACGCCTAGCTTCTCGGTCTGCTTCTTGCTCCTGGTCCCGACGTCGACTCTGATATCCTGCCACTTGACGACCTTCTTAGCCTCTTCCGCGTCGGTCATCAGATGCGGTGGTTTGAGTCCGATTACGCCTGACACCACACCTTTCTGGGTCCTGATCTCGACAACTCTCCCCACTAAGGTGCGGTCGTCCACCCCTCCAACCTTCCTGATCCTCAACGATCCGTCCGATTCGATATTGGTGACCACAAGTCCCAGCTCATCCATATGGGCGACGAAGATCGCCAGGGGTCCGCTGCCGCCTAATTCCACCCTGAGGTTCCCCAGGTTGTCCTCGACGGCTTCGAGACCCTGTTCCTCGATCTTCCCTCTGATGTAGTTCCTGATGTCATCCTCGAACCCCGACACTCCGGGTATCCTGATCATCTCTTCCAAGTACTCCTTCAAGTCAATCACTTCACGAACGGTGGTTTCACTATCTCCGCCGGGACAACGGTCTCTCGGACCTCGATATCGACCTTCGTCCCATGCTTGGACATGGATGACGGGACGTAGCCCATCGCTATGCCCTTCCTGAGCAGAGGCGACATCGTTCCGCTGGTGACGGCTCCGACCTTGTCGCCCCCGGATCTTATTGTGTAGCCGTGTCTGGGTATCCCCCTGCCCTCACACATCATGCACACGAGCTTGTTGTACTTGCCTGAGGCCCTCTGTGCGACCATTGTCTCCTTTCCGATGAAGTCGTGGTCCCAATCGATGACCCATTGAGGCCCAGTTTGCAGGGAGCTTTGGTTCCCATCGAAGTCGGTGCCCGACAGGAGCAGAGCTTTCTCCAATCTCAGGGTGTCTCTCGCACCCAGCCCGATAGGTTTGAGACCGAACGACCTTCCTTTCGCGAGGATAGCATCCCACAACCGGACCGCGTCGGCGTTCTCACAGAAGATCTCGAACCCATCCTCGCCAGTGTACCCTGTCCTCGAGACGAATGCGAGCACACCGCCTCCCGAACCGTTGAGCATGTTCCTTCCTTTCAGAAGAACTGTAGATGTTGATCGGCTTTCAGACGGGACTTTCTCTATTCTGAGGAATCCGCCCCAGAACCACTTCAGTTTCGAGAGGTCCAACGAGGTAAGCTGTCCAACGACATCCTTCGCAGCCGGTCCCTGCACAGCGATCTTGGCGATATCAAGGGATTCGTCTTTCAGCTCCTGACCGCGAAGGTGCTCCTCGATCCACTTCCTCATCTTCTGAACGGTCCCGGCGTTGGGCACCATGAAGAATTCGTCCTTCCCGAGGACAGTGATGATCGTGTCGTCGAGGATCTTGCCCTCCTCGTTCAGCATGTGGGTATACACGCACTTGCCAAGCGGAGCGCTCGCGACGTCGTTGGTGCTCAAGTGATTGATGAGGGCCCCTGCATCCTTCCCGCGTATGACGAAAGCCCCCATGTGGGACACGTCGAACGCTCCCGCATGCTTCCTGACCGTCAAGTGTTCGTCGATTATGGTCGTGTACTGGATGGGCATGTCCCATCCCTCGAACCAGACCATCTTCGCTCCGAGTGCGACGTGGGCTTCGTGAAGAGGAGTCTTGTGCATACGCCCGGATTACATCCTTAGTCCTAAAACCTTGGCGCCAAAATGCGATCAGAGTGGCTGAAGCCCGCTCATCTGTATTGGTCGATCAGCGCCGAGAAGTCCTTCTCGAGCTGGATGCTCATCGTGGGCTGCTCCATGACTTCTACATTCCTCTCGAGCAAGGCCAGCTCCTGCTCGCTGAAGGCGCTCGGGCTGATGGGTATGAGAACAGTGGACTTGCTTTGCATGACCTGCTCGTTGATGTGCTCTGCGAACTTGAGCACCTGCTGGAATCCGTTGTTGATGACCAGGTATTCGAGCCCGTCGATGAGGACGACGCACTTCTTGTATCGCTCGATGAATGAGGAGATGACTGTCGCGAGGGTGCCGATGCTAGTCGGGTTGTGATGGTCCATTCCCGGCGTGTGTGAGAGCCACAGGATCCTGGTCTCCTTGAGCTCGAACGCCTCCCTGACTTTCTCGGGGAACTGTCTCGTGACACACAGACCGGGATTACCTTGGGAGAGGCTCGACTCGAAGAGCTTGTATGATAGGAACGGCTTCCGCTCCTTGACAATGTAGCAGAGGCCTTCCTCTGTGCGAATCGAATCCACGGCTGGCTTGTCCTCAACTGAAATGGCCAACCCTCCCTTCATTGAACTTGGACGGAGCCGGCCATATTTATATGTTCTTACTCACTGCATTGGGTCATTCTGGTTTCATAATCCATGTCCGGGATTGAGCATTTGTCGGACTTTCTCTTCCAGGACCTTTGCAGGAATGTCTAGTAGTGTTATCACGGTGGTCTTCCCCGAAATGCCGGCTCCGCTCTTCTTTGCGCTGACCACTCCCAGCATGTCCAGGTCCTTCATGAGGCCCCAGAAGGCCGTATGCGCCCTTGGTTTCTGATCGTACTCCTCGCACGCGACCTTGTATGCCGATTCAGCGCCTCCAGTCGTTATATACGCCTTTCCCCGAGAGGCCCTTGCGATGCCCAGCAGCGCGAGCTTCTGGTGCATGTCCAGCCCGACCAGCTTCGACTCCGTAACGGAGCTATAGGCTTCTGCCTTCGCGGCGCGGACGTGCTCGACCGATATCCTGCCGGCACCTTCCTCGTCCGCGAGCATGCCCGCCTTCTCGAGGATCTCGATTGCGAACCTCGCGTCCCCGAATTCGGACGAGACCTCGGCGATCAGGTCGATCGAATCCGGATCTATCGTATCGTCCTTGAGGGCCAGCTGCGTCCGTTGAGCGACTATGTCCCTGAGCTCTTCGGGGGCGTACTTCCCGAACTCCACTATGTTGGTCCGCTTGAAAGTGCTTGTGGAGGCAGGGTCGAGCATGTCATACACGTTCTTCTGCGAGATCAGCATGAGCGAGACGAGCTCTCTGCCCTCGAGCTTCTCCTCCCCGAAGCGCGTGAGCTTGTAGATGATGTCGGACCCGGCCTTCTTCAGGAGCATGTCTGCTTCATCGAGCACGACGAGCAGATGGAGCTTGCGTTTCTCGAGGTCCTTCCTGAGTATCCTCAGCATCTCCGTGATGGAGAACCCCCTGTCAGGGAAGTTCGGCTGGAAATGGTTCACGATCTGGAGCACGACGCTGGACTCGCTGTTCCGCTGTCTGCAGTTCACGAGCACCCAGTCGACCGCCTTCTGCTTCTTCTCGGCGTATCCGACCATGTCCATGCAGAACCGCTTCGCCGTCGCCGTCTTGCCAGTTCCGACGCTGCCCGTGAGCACGACGTTCTGCGACATGTTGGACTCCACGACCGGTTTGTAGAGCATGACGAGCTTCTTCATCTGTGCGTCCCTGTGGACCAGCTTCGGGGGGACATAGTCGAAAGACAGCACCCTCTGGTCCTTGAAAACGCTCTTACCTGGAGTCTCCCACATCCGATTCAGCTCTGTTCTGGATTTCGCCTCGCCATCGGCGTAGCCATACTTTAAAACATTCTCGTGCTCTTGGGCGAACATGTCCCTGATACCAAAACGATTTAAGCTTTCAACGCGCTCGAAGGACTCTGCGGATAGGTGAGAGGAACGGCTTCGGAAGACGATGTTGTCAGTTCTGTGATCAAGGGCACCAGGGCCATGCTGAGCTCAGAGACTCTGCTCATCGAGGCGGTCCAGGACCTCGTCAAGGACGAGGTGAAGAGGGCCATGAAGGAGAAACTCGATGCGAACCCCGAGCTGAAGAAAGAGCTCAAGCAGGCGGTGCAGGAGCTCCTGCAGGCGAAGGTGCACGAGGCCTATGCAGTGCTGAAGATAGGGAAGGTCGGCGCGAAGATCGGCATCGAGATGGTCCCGCCAGAGCTCCGGAAGGAGATTGGGCGAGAGCTTGTGACGATGTTCGAGAAGGAAGTCAACAAGATGCTAGGGCAGAGCTGAAGCTCCTGGTCATCCCTGTTTTTGTCACCGCTGGTCTTGCCCGCGTTTCGTTTTTGGTCTGAAGTAGAGAAACTCGAAGGGGTTTGAAAAAGAGCGGAGATTCTAGCCGAAGAGTGCGCTGAGACCGGCCGCAGCCTCTTCCTCAGAGACTCCCTTCTCCTCCTTCTTCTTCTCCTCTTTCTTCTCTTCCTTCTTCTCGGCGGGTCCCGCTGCAGCTGGGGCGACTGGCGCTGCGACCGCGGTAGCGATCGCCTCGTCGATGTTCACGCCTTCGAGGGCAGAGACTAGCGCCTTCACGCGCGTGGCATCCACTTTGACGCCGGCTGCCTTCATGACGTTCGTGATTCCCTCTTCTGTCACCGGCTTCTTCGCCGCGTGCAGGACCATCGCGCTGTACACATACTCCATTCTCATGCCTCCTTACTTCGATTATCCGAATAGTCCGCTAAGACCGGCCGCGGCCTCCGACTCGGAGACCTTCTCCTCCTTCTTCTCTTCCTTCTTGTCATCGCTGCCCTTCGCCTCGGGTGGCTTGGGCGCGTCGGTCAGGAGCTTCTTCAAATCCTCGTCGAGCCCGGCCGGAACCTTGGACGCGAGCGAGAGCATCTGGAGGTTTGCTTTGGCCAGCATGATCTTGACAGTCTCGGGGGTGGCGATCCCCGCGTTGACCGCGAGGTTCAGGGCCTTCATGTGCGCCAATGCGACCATCGGCTTTATCGTCGTCGTGGTCGGGAACCCGATGAAGATCGAGAGATTGAATGCGCCGGATGCTGCTCCCCTTACTTGGCCCATGATCTTGACTTCGTCGACCGCCAGCACGTCCTTCTGGTAGATCATGCCCTCCTCGAAAGCGGCAGAGAGGTCGAGTCCCACGGTGAGCGGGTAGATCTCCAGTTTCGAGAGCACTAGAGCGGCGTCGCGCGGTATCTTGTCCCCCTTCTTCACGAGGACCTTGTCCTTCTTGATGACGACCTTGCCCTGCTCGATGGCCGCGGGCAACCCTGCCTTCTGCAGCTCTCCCACGACCGGGCCCGGCTTGAAGGGCGTCTCCCCGGCCTTGACCTCGATGTCATCGGGTGCGATCTCTCCGCCCTTCGCCGGCATCTTCGTCTTGGTGGCGTCCAACTGCCTGAACAGCCTGAATGAGTTCAGGTCGGAGGTCACGACGGCGCACTGGCCATTGACCGCTTCCACAAGCTTCTCCAGGCCCTTCTTGTTCTTCGCTGCCTCTTGGAGAGCCAATTTCAGGAGGGTGTTCTTGAGCATGATGATGTCGGCCTTCCCCCTGAGGTTGGTCCTCATGGTCTGGAAGGCGGGAGCAGGCACTCCGTGGACGTCAATTATGCCCACGACCTTGCACTTGGCGATCTTCATGGAGAGGTCAGCGACGGCCTCCTTCTTCCAGGATGCTACGTGCGCCATCTCACATCACCTTGATAGAGGGGCCCATGGTGGTCTTTACGTAGGCCGACTGGATGTTGTTTTTGCCCCTCTCTAGCTTTGACAACAGCCTCTTGAGCACGGCATCGAGGTTTTCCGCCAGCTTCTCGGCGGTCATGTCCTTCGTGCCTATTGGTACGTGGAAAGTCTTCCTATCCCTGGTCCTGACGGGGACGCTTCCCTTGAGCTTCTCTATCTGTGACTTCGGGTCCGACCCTGGCGGGATGGGTTTCGGCATCTTGCCCCGAGGGGCAAGGATAACACCAAGGCGCTTACCGATCGTGGGCATCAAGGGCGCTTCAGCGAGGAAGAAGTCGGCTTCACGTGCGAACTTCCGGGCCTTGTGCTTGTTGGATGCCAGGTCCTCGATGTCCTGAGGCTGCACCACGACATCTGCCACACCCTTCGCCTTCACGGCCATCTCGGAGCTGGCGAACACGCCCACCCTGATGGGCTTTCCCCGGCCGTTCGGAAGAGGTATCTCCTCCGTGAGCCTGTTCTTCGGGTTGCTGAGGTCGATGTCCTTAAGGTTGACTGCGAGCTCAACTGATTCCAGAAACTTCCTCTGCTTCGACTCTGTCTGAAGCTTCTTCATGATGTCGACGAGGTGTTGGTCTACCAATCTTGACCCCTCCGGTGTAGTACATGCGAGCCAATTGCTCTCCTACATGCCCTAGGGATGTGAGCCAATGCGGAAGGGGTTAATAAGTCTTTTGAGGTCCTCAGTCAGGGCTCTGGCTATTAGGACTAGTGCACTTCCTGCTTGCAATGCTCGCAGACCAGTGAAAATGATTTAACGGTGTTGACGTATGCTAGCCTTGCGAAGGGGATCGAACCATGGCCCGCAGGATAGTCATCATTGGAGGCGGTTGCGGGGGTGCGACCGCGGCCCAGTTCGCGAGGAAGACCGATAGGACCGCGGAGATCACGATTGTCGAGCGAGAAGCGTACCCTCAGTACTCGAGGTGCGGACTGCCGTACGGTATCTCGGGGATCATACCGGAGCTCACGAACCTGATCGAGGCCCCCGAGGAGCGTTTGAAGAAGAACAGGATCAGCATTCTTCTCGGATCCACCGTCACCGATGTTGACTCTGGGAGGAGGATAGCTCACATCCATACCGGTGACAAGAAGACCGACTTGCCTTACGATTCACTCATACTGGCCACGGGCGCTCAAGCTTCCGTCCCGCCCATCAAAGGGGTATTCAAGGAGGGCAAGCACGAGCTGAAGTCCGGAGTGTTCGTGCTGAGGACGATAGACGATGCGAAAGGCATTCAATCGCTCGCCTCCAAGGGAAAGAGGGCCGTCGTGGTAGGTGGCGGACTGGTGGGGCTCGAGGTCGCAGAAGCGCTGATGGTCAGGGGCTGCAAGGTCACCATCGTGGAGTTCCTGCCCAACGTGATCCTCGCGATGGTCGACGAGGACATGGCCCAGATGATGGCCGATGCCATAAGGAAGCATGACGTGAAGTTGTTCACGGAGTACGAGGTCACAGAGGTCCTGGGCGAGGAGAGGGCGCACGGGGTCGTGGCGAGGGATAGGAAGACGGGCGAGGAGCGAGAGTTCTACGCGGATATCGTGATCGTCTCGACGGGTCAGCGTGGAGAGACGGAGCTCGCGAAGCAGATTGGCTGCAAGGTCGGAGTGACGAGGCAGATCATGGTCGATGACAAGTGCGAGACCTGTCAGAAAGGGGTCTACGCGGTCGGAGACTGCACGGAGTATCCTGACCTTGTGACCGGCAGGCCGATGGTGAGCGGCCTCGGCACGATTGCGGTGAAGATGGCAGTCGTCGCTGGCATTAACGCGGCTGGTGGCACGGATCACCTCCCGAAGGGCTTCCTGCAGACCCGGGCCACAGAACCGTTCGGATGCCAGGTCGCTGCGGTCGGACCGACGAGCAGGCAGCTGGAGATGGCTGGCATGAAGCCATTGGTCGGGAAGGTGAGGTCGTTCACGCTGCCCGACTACTACCCGGGTCGCAAGGAGATCTACGTGAAGGTCTTGGCCAACCCTGTGACGGGCAAGATACTCGGAGCGCAGATCGTCGGCGAAGAGCGCGTGCACATGAGGATCAACGCGTTCGCCGTGGCCATCCAGGCAGGCATGACGGTCGATGACCTATCGAAGTTGGAGACCGCGTACTGTCCTCCGGCCGCACCTACCGTGGATCCGATAACGATAGCCTGCGAGGCGGCAAAGCTGAAGATGGCGAGAGGACCAAAAGCCGCCGCCGATCAGGCCTCACCCTCGTAAGTTCTCTTCTATCGCCAGAAGAATCAGAACAGGCCGGCGTAGGCTCCACCCGCGAGGGCTTTCAGGACTTCCTTCGGGTCCTTGCCGTCGACTGTCACGCCCATCGACACGCACGTGCCCACGACCTCTCTGAACCTCTGCTTCTTGTCCTTCGCGAGCATCGAGTCCTTCTTCATCTCAGCTATCTTCTGGACCTGCTCGACCGAGAGGTTCCCGACCTTCGTCGCCTTCGGGCTCCCGCTGCCCTTCTCGATCTTGATCTCCTTGAGGATCAGGGCCGATGTCGGCGGCGTGCCGACTTTGATCTCGAACGCCTTCGTCTTCGAGTCCACGGTCAGCGTGACGGGGACCTTCATACCTATGAACGCCTTCGTCTTCTCGTTTATCGCGTTTACGACTTGAATTACGTTCACGCCCATCGGACCTAGCGCCGGACCTAGTGGGGGACCAGGGGTCGCCTTTCCGCCGTCGACCAGTACATCGAGTTTCTCTGCCATCTGCTCATCTCTCCTTTTCCAGGACTCTTACGTGATCTCCTCGGATCGTGACCGGTATCGGCACCATCGCCTCGAAAAGCTCCACCGTGATCTCCTCTTTGTTCTCATCGATCTGCTGGACCCTCGCCTTCTCTCCCTTGAACGGTCCCGCGATGAGCTCCACGATGTCCCCCTCGACTATGCCAGACACTATCGGCTTCGGCGTGAGGAAGTGTTCTATCTCGGCGAAGCTCGTCTCTCCCTTGACGATGCCCCGCGTCCTTCTGACTCCCTTTACGAGCTCACGCAGGCCGTCGGTGTTCATCGCCTCGACGAACACGTAGCCTCGGATCGTGGCCGGCGAAAGGATAGCGAACACTCCTGAGGGCTTCGGCTTCGCTCTGCTGGCAATCGAGTCAGCGACGGTCTTCTCATGGCCTATCGACGTCTTGACCGCGAGCATCGACTGTCTCGCAGTCGCCTGCAGCGTCACGACATCGTTTAAGCTCGGGTTCTCCTTCAGGCTGGCGTTGACCAGCACGGTGATCTTGTCGCCGTATCTCGCACCCGTGGGCGACGTGATCTTGAGAGTGAACGATTTCTCTTGGCCGGGCATCACATCGAAAGTGTGCTCGGTAGACTCATCGGCCGAGGGCGAATTCTCCCACACGACCCCGACTGCGTCGTAGAGCTTCACGAACCATTCGGGCGAGCCCTCCTCCGTTGCGGAGAAGACGGTATCGACCTTGATGACCAGCGTGTGCGGCTGTCCGTCGTCCGGCAGCGTCATGGCCATCTCGAACTCTGACGAATCCCCGGATGCCATCATCCGCTTGGTCTCGCCCTGGACCGTGAACTGCAGAGCCTTCGCTCCTGTCTGCGGAGCGTGCGCCGTCTCCGCGCTCGGTTCTTCTTTCTTCTTCTTCGGCTCCATGTCAAAAAGTCCCAAAACGATCCCTCACATCATAGGTTGAATCCGCAACGAGGATCACTTGAATGCATTCACCAGGTACTTCGAACCGTACTCGAACAGCCAGTAGATCAGGAAGCCGAGCCCGCCTATCAGTAGCAGGCCGAGACCGGTGATCTGGGTCGTCTTGAGGTACTCCTCTCCCGTGGGCTTGCGGGCCATCTTGACGACCCTGCCGTAGCGTCCCTTGCCCACGTGCTTCGTCTTCTCTTCGATCTTCCTCTGCAGGTCCCATGACCTGTCCAGCAAACTCTTCTCTTCTGGCATCTGTTTCCGTTCCCGGAGTCGTATCCATTTCGGATCGGATCTCAATCAGGGTGCACATCCGAAATCGATGGGTAACCCTACCCTATTCGTGTAGGCCAATGTGCAATCCGTATATATTTCCATCGGTGCTCCCCAGCAGCGACCTGGCCTATCAGCGGGGGAGACGAGTTCCAGTAGAAGACGCCTGTCCGGCATGAAGATGCACGGAGCGAAAGCCGGCCCGCGGTCGAATCTTGGAGGACCGCGGGGCAGAAGCGATGCTCCAAGCTTGAGGAAAGACCTCTCGTCCGCATGGGTTCTACTTTATGAAATCGAGTCCGAGCTCGCGGCCTCTTCTCTCCTTCTGAGGTCCCAGTATGTTCTTCGACTTTACCCCAGTTATGACAACCATGACCCTGATCGTGTCGGCCAGCGTCTCGTCCACTGCCGCTCCCCAGATGATCCTCGCCTGGGGGCTTATCTTGGTCTGGATGACCTCAGCGACCTGCTCGGCCTGCGTAACGGTCATGCTCGGTCCTCCGGTGACGTTCACGAGGGCCGCGGTCGCCTGGCTTATGTCCATCTCGATGAGCGGCGAGTTTATGGCCTCGTTCACCGCGACCACCGCGGCGTCATCGTCGTCGGACTCGCCCAGGCCGATCATTGCGACCCCGCCCGATTTCATCACTGTCTTGATGTCGTTGAAATCCAAGTTGACCAGTCCCGGCTTGGTCACTACCTCCGTGATGCCCTTGATGGACCTCATCAGGACCTCGTCCGCTACCTTGAAGGCGGCGTTGACCGAGAGTTTAGGCACGATCTGGAGCAAGCGGTCGTTCGGGATCACTATGACAGTGTCGGCCACGTTCCTGAGCCTCTCCAGTCCCCATTCCGCGTTTTCCGCCCGGATAGCCCCCTCAGCAGCGAAGGGGTAGGTGCAAATCGCGATTGTAAGCGAGCCCATCTCCTTGGCCATCTGCGCAACGAACGGCGCGGCCCCGGTCCCCGTTCCGCCACCTAGCCCGCATGTGACGAACACGATGTCGGCGCCCTTGAGGGCCAATTTTATTTCCTCTTCAGCTTCCCTGGCGGCCTCCTCGCCCACTTGAGGCAGTGCGCCAGCGCCCAGACCTCGGGTCACCCGGCGGCCGAGGAGGATCTTGTGCTGCGCCCTCGTCATCAGCAAGTGCTGAGCATCCGTGTTGGCTGCATAGAGCTCGGCACCGATGATTCCAGCTTCCTCGAGCCTGTTGATGGTGTTGGACCCGCCGCCTCCACAACCGATGATCTTGATGTTCGTCCTGAGACCTTGCAGTATTCTCTGCAGCTCTTCGTCCTCCGCGTTGAAGGTGCGCAATGTCTCCGGTGCCTTCTTCTGCTCTTCCTGTTCTGCGGCGGACAGGACGGTATCGACGAGGGATTTCATGCCGAGCCTCCGAAATGTATGTACTTGATGTGATAAAGCACAAACGGTGAGACCAGCTCACCGGATTGCTCCGTAGCTGGTCTCGATTCTTAAAAGTTTCGGAAAGGTTTAGGCCGTCCTCAGCGGACCAGATCGACCTCGCCAACGCCCTTGAATTTCTTCTGCTCGTTGGGCTTGCCGAGGATCTGCCGGGACTTGACCCCCGTCGCGACAATCATCACCCTGATGGTCTTGTCCATCGCGGGGTCGATGGCCGCTCCCCATATGATCCTCGCGTTGGGCCCGACCCTGGCCTGTATCTCCTCGGCGGCCTTCTCGGCCTCGGAGATCGTCATGTCCGTGCCCCCGATGACGTCGACGAGGACTCCGTTGGCCTCGCTGATGTCAACTTCGAGCAATGGTGAGTTGAGCGCCTGGTCGATGGCTTCCTGTATCCTTTCGTCGCCTGGAGCGTCGGACTCCCCGAGCCCGATCATCGCCACTCCGGCACCCTTCATGATCGTCTTGACATCGTTGAAGTCGAGGTTGACTAGCCCGGGTCTCGTGATGACCTCTGTGAGGCCCTTGATCGATCTCATCAACACTTCATCGGCGACCTTGAACGCCGCGTTCAGCGACAGTCTTGGTACGACCTCGAGCAGCTTGTCGTTGGGGATGATGATCACGGTGTCCGCCGCGTCCCTCAGCCTCTCGAGTCCCCACTCGGCGTTCTCCATGCGCATCTTGCCCTCGCCCTTGAACGGCAAAGTCGCGACCGCGATTGTCAACGCGCCCATCTCTTTGGCGAGCCGTGCGACGACTGCGGCTCCGCCGGTCCCCGTCCCGCCCCCAAGCCCGCACGTGATGAAGCAGATGTGAGTGTCCACTAGGATCTTCTTCAGTTCCTCTTCGGCCTCCCTGGCTGCCTCCTCGCCTATCTGGGGGAGGGCGCCGGCTCCCAGCCCACGGGTCACCCGTCGGCCGAGAAGTATCTTGTGCGGTGCGTGAAGCGTGAGCAGGTGCTGCGCGTCTGTGTTCGCGGCGTAGAGTTCTGCGCCAACGATCCCCTCATCGTAGATCCTCGCGACCGTGTTCGTCCCGCCGCCACCAACTCCGATTATCTTGATGTTGGTCTTCAGGCTCTTCAGGATCTGTTCGAGCTCGACATCGACTCTCGTGTCTCCGCCCACTCCTGTGGGTGCTTGAGCCATGCTAGCTCCTTGTGTTTCTTCGCGGGCAAGTGCGTCTTCGACTAGGGATCTCATCATCTTGGGTCACCTTTGTGGGGACGTGAGGGAGCTGACTCTTTGCTCTCGCTCAGAGTGCATCCCTCGCGCGCGTACGCGCACAGATTAAATCGCCCTGTGAGTATAAAACGCTTTGGGAGAGTGGATTTTCCCCACGATGACACTGGAATGTCGTCGTTTTTTGGGGAATGTCTTTTCGGTCCCGGGCCCCATCCTGGACCTGTGAGAGTCCGTGCTCATGTGGTCTTCGAAGGTCGGGTGCAGGGAGTGTTCTTCCGCGCTAGCACGAAGGAGCGCGCCGATTCTCTCGGGCTGACAGGCTGGGTGAGGAACATGCCAGACGGCCGCGTCGAGGCCGTCTTCGAAGGTGAGGAGGCGAACGTGCGGCGAGCCGTGGACATGTGCTCGGCGGACCGTGCGGCCATCAGGGTGGATTCCAAGCTCGTGAGGATGTCGGACGCGACGGGCGAGTTCGAAGGTTTCACGGTCCGCCATGAGTAGCCCTATCAGGACCAGGAATGTCAGAGATAGCCCGGGTAGGTACGTCTCGGATTGTCATAGTGGATCTGATACGCGTCATCGAACCGCATCACGCCTTTCTGCATCAGCTGATTGGTGCGCTTCGGGACCGTGGTGATGTTCAGGACCGCTCCTGGCCTACGTGGGTCGTCCAGGAAGTCAGTCTCCATCATGAACCGAAGGCCCTTGCCCAGGGCCACGTCGATGGCGTCCCTGGATGCGAGCACTGAGGGCATCAACCCGTGGTTCTCTTCGGGGAGCACGAATGGCGCGCAATAATGTTTCACGACCCTCGCCGTGTCGAGCCCGACCTTGTGAGCCATGTCCGCAAGCTCTTTCATGATCTCCGGGGTGGCGCTCTCGGTATGCAGCACGATGGCGCACCCGGTCTCCTTCGCGGTCCTCATGGCATAGCTCAGGATCTCGTTCGATGCCTCCCAGATGTCTGGAGACACCGGGAAATGCGGTCTGCCAACCTCCCCGATCGCGAGCGCCTTCCCATCCTTGACATAATCACCGGCAAGGTCGAGTGCCTCCATCATGATCTCCTTGGCTCGCTGGAGCCCGTGGATTTTCTCGAGCCGGATCAGCTCTGCGGGGTAAGGCCCGACCGTCGCATGAGCCCGCACGTTCGTCTCACTGTTCACTCTCTCTTTGAGCGCGACGGTGATGTCGTAGCCCGCACGAAAATCATCGATGTTCTTGACGGGCCGTTCCTCGTAGGGCATGTGCGAGATGATGATATGCGTCCCGCCGAGCTTCTCGAAATCTTTCACAGCGTCGACGTGCCGTCCCTTGAAAGGATCAAGATGGACATGGTTGTCCAGGATTGGGATATTCGGTAACGACATGTCTCGCTCCCCATAATCACATCAACAGGCCAGCGGCCTTGAGTTCTCGGGTGATCTCCTCGACAGCGTCCTCGACGTCCTCAGGCTTCCGGGCGCCCGTGCAAACGAGCTTGCCACTGCGGAACAGAAGTGCCGCGGTCCTGGGCTCCTTCAGCCTGTATACCAGGCCCGGGAATTGTTCAGGCTCGTATTCTGCGCCATCCAGTGCAAGCGCGATCGCCTGCAGGTCCAACTCACCATCCAGAGATGTCGAGGCAACAACATTCTCTATCTTCATGGCGGCCATAGAATCTCCTCCGGCTCTCGTCCCATATTTAGGTGGCTATTTAAAATCATTTCCGGAATTTTCTGCATCCGAAGCCGGTTTTTTCATAAGCTGGCTTCCGTTTCTGTCGAACCTCACACACTTCGAATTGCAGATGCTACCCCAGAGCACCTTTTGTCATGTCTCCGAAAGATAGAAGGTCAACCTCGGGGGTAGCGTAGCGAAGGTGTCGAAAATGGGCCGTGTCGAGGACCTACTCGCGGGTTTCTGCGTCGACGCAGAGCGGGAGCTGAAGCCGAAACTCCAGGGCTTCACCGGCTTGTTCCTCAGGGGTTTCCTCCCTCAGGTCTGGGTCTTTGAGACGGAGTCCGAGTCTGTGACAGTGCTGGCGGACACCAACGGCAACGTCTCCATCAGGCAGGGGGACGGGTTTCAGAGAGACTTGACGATAAGGTGGCGGCACGATTTGCTCTGCAAAGTGCTCGAGACCAAGACGAAGGACTGTGTGCCAAGTGGTGAGAAACCGACTGTCGTTCGTCACACGGACAAGGGCGGGGCTGCCTTCAACTACCTAAGGGGCAGGCTCGGCCTCTAGCCGCTAGAGCCGCATGACCATCCAGTCCTCGTCGAAGTACTCACGATCCTCCTTGATGGCGTGGGGCATGCGGGCCACCTTCACAAATCCGACTTTGCTGTAGAGCCCTTTCGCTCGTCTGTTGTAGTCAATCACTGCAAGGTCGATTACCTCGAGGCCGCGCATGCGTTGCTTGGCTAGGGCGATGGTCTTTCGAATCAGCGCCTCCCCTATGCCCCTTCCTCTGACCTCCCTGCTGAGTGCGATTCCAAACACTGCCCTGTGAGATTCCTTCCAAACGCGTCGTTTCACATCGCAGTTGCCCACAATCCTTCCCTCGTACTCCACGATGAGCATAACCGTCAGTTTTCCTTTTATCTCCCGGATTCGCTGCTTCAGCCATCGCCTTTCTGCTCTGATGTTGGTCTTCTTGTCGATCAGCAATCCAGATTTCTCTTCTCCGACGAACCCGTTTATGAAATCCATCAGCGATCTTGCATCTGTTGACCTGGGCTCCCGGAACACGACCTTCTTCCCGTCCCTTGCTGTGAACACGTATCTCTGCACGACTCGGGATGGACGGCAGGTCTGAAAAGCCTTCGGAGTGCTGGAGATGACCGGGAATGAAGCACGCTCAGCCGTCTCCCGTGCTCCACGGTTTGAGGTCCGACAATTTCGGACCGTGCTCAGATCATCGATAAAGGGCAATGGGGATGCAACTCTCATCTCCACCAGTGCGTTCTGCGTGATACTGGCCAGCATGGTTGTCTGACTCCATGCATGTCTTTTCGAG
>Ga0315282_10005135_pt1 | contig 22437 bp, 12 predicted proteins | sample YL17G07_20_MG_FD_203693 | JGI IMG/M metagenome (GOLD analysis project Ga0315282, IMG submission 203693) | Sediment microbial communities from Yellowstone Lake, YNP, Wyoming, USA - YL17G07_20 | ecosystem: Environmental > Aquatic > Freshwater > Lake > Sediment | place: USA: Wyoming | collected... | reverse complement strand
TAGTGGACGGGCTATAGGAGGGAGAGCCCGATGACGCGAAAGTGTCACGTCGGGTTCGGGGGGGAGGGTGCGTGGTTTACCTGCCCAAGCAATTGGGAAAGGCAGCGTGCCCTTACCTGTATCTACACCTAGCCTGCGCATGGATCACCTACCATGCAACCAAACTTTTCGGATAGGTTCTTAGTAGCCCTTGTTATTGTCGCAGTCAAGACCATCTCAAGTTACTACTAGTAGCAAGGCTACCAACTGCGACATAGCTTGCGAGGATCGTTGAGAGTTTTAAACGCGAGTTTAAACCTATCCCGGCCCACACTCACAGCGGTCGGATCCCGCGTCTGAACCAAGGCGAAAGGGACTCGGACCAAGTTTTTGGCGGGCCCGTGGGATTTGAACCCGCGATCTCCGGCCCGAAATTGTACATGCCTTCTCTCCTCTAGCAAGGACTGCAAAATGGAATTGGCTGTCGAGCTAGAAGTTTCAAGTACTTGCTTCGGCATATTCCTTAGTGGTGGCGTCCATTGATGAAGCGTGAAGTGGACCCGCCCAAGAAGTCGGGTGGTTCCCTCCGGACCCGCCACTTTCCACGAGTGGCAGTACCTTCTCTGTTCTTTCACTCATGGTGGTTCACATGCCCATTAGGGTGCAGGTGACTATTGCAGTTTGCGTGGCCGCGGTGCTGGAGCTGCTATTGAGCAGTTCCTGGTATCTTGTCTTTGACCCATACTGAACTCATGCACACGCCGGGAAAGCACTCCGCGTGGGAAAACCCGGCGAACTTGGAACAGAGCAGCGGTACGCTGATGGGAAACCACAATTCTATTACTTACTTCAACGCAGTTGCCATCGTTGGCCGAACCAAGAACTCCTGTGGCTGAAAGGCGGCCTCTGAAGGATGACAACATCCCCGGGTAATGTTGAGGTCTACACGATCGGCCACAGTAACGTAACAGTCGACAAAATTGTCCAGTTGCTCCAGAGATACCAAATTCAGGTGATTTCTTAGTCATATGAGCAGCCTGGACGGTCTTGCAAGAGGTTTGAAACACCGGAAAGCTCAGCTGGCGACACACGGCTTGTCGCTGAGGAAACTAGGACCGCCTCCACCAGCGAGCTCTCCAGTCACTCACCGGGTGATGGTCTCCAACCGAGGAAGAGACACTGGGCTTGAATTGAGGTTGAGGAGAGCAGTTCGCCGCGTGGGCATCAAACGATATCGAGTGAACCACAGAGTCGGCCGCACTCGTGTGGATATCGCGTTCCCTAGCAAGAAGGTGGCGGTTCTAGTTCACGGCTGCTTCTGGCATCACTGCCCTCGTTGCCACTTACCCTTGCCAAAAACTCACCGGCAATTCTGGGCGAGGAAATTCGCGCTTAACCGAGCCCGAGATGAAAGGGTGCGGCTGAGTCTGCAAGCTGCCGGATGGACTGTACTCGAGCTTTGGGAGCACGAGATTAGAGAGAATCTCTCTGGGTGCATCAGGAGAATACGCTCCGCCTCCGGAAATTGACGGATCAATTCTCTTTTCTAGTGGCGGATGGGTGTGGAAGTGATCTTCGTGCCGTGCAGAAGTCGGACAACACGTCAATAGGCACTACTCCTCGCATCTTGTCCGGGAGCTCTGAGGTCAGATCCAGGGATTGCACAGCGTAATGCTTGCCCCAGTTCGTCCTCAGCCAAAGAGTACCCCGATTCGCGAACAATGCAGCAACCGACAACGCCACGGCGGCGCACGCCATGTACAGGTTGATTCTCTTCTTCTTCCACCTGCCGCGTCTTGAGTCCTTACCTCCGGAGAGTCGCGTTCCCGCCAGGAAGGGCGTACATTCGCCCGCTTCTATTGCGTTCTCTCCTGTTCGATTGACCCTCACAACTGCCTCTCGACATATCCGCGCAGTTTGATTCAATATCCAATCAGGATTCATAGGACTTCTCATTCGTCCGGCCCAGATTGCCTGAAGAGTGCTGGCATCAGGGACTGCTCGGGCGAAGAGTTTTGAGGCTATCGAAACTACCCGTTCGACAAGTTCAGGCCGCTGCCCGGTCCGCAAGCAGACATAGAGAGCTATGCGGGATGCCGTGGTCACATCAAGTCTGAAACTAACGTAGTCTCGCGCGTAGCCAAGGTACAGCACAGGTCGCCATTCGACCAAGTGAGGACGTCTACCAGCCGGATGGACAGCGGGTCTGTTGCCCAGATTATCAAAGTCGATGCGAGCACGACGAGACACAAACGTCCCGGGTACGAACCTGCGATAGGTCCTTCGAAGTGAAAACCTGTATGAGCGTTGTCTGGCCGCGGGCGCAGTGGGCGGCAGGACGTCTGGCAAGCTGAATGACAAGTGCGAATCATCTCCGAGCATACCCATATCCTCGCGAACCGAAAGTGCAATCGCGCGCGCCAGTGGTGGTGGAACTGCGTTTCCGACAAGAGAGGATCTATGTGCCAGATACTTTCCCCAGAACTGGTAAGTTATCGGAAAGCCCTGGAGACATGCGCGTTCTCGTCCCGTGAGACCGCGGTAAACCTTGCGTCCTCCTCTAGAATCCGCCACCACGATGCTTTGTCGCCGGGAAAGACCCGTAATCGTATCTATTGTCCTGCTTGGCAAATCCAGAGAATCTGGGAAGCGCATTGGGCCGTACCAGGAATGGCCTTGCTTCTCTCGCAGGGCCTCTCGGATTTCTGTTCTGTCAAGTGTCGTGTCCGAGAAGTGCTCCGTCAGCTTTGAGACCGGGATTGAGAAACCGTAGAGAGGATCTCGAACCTTCCTTTCCCTTTTTGCCAGATCGGACGCCATTGGATAGGGCAGACCGTGGATTACCTTCCGCATGGGTACGTGAGCAGTTGTGGTCGCTTGAGGAATGGGAAACCTCCCTAAAAAGAGGCGACGACGATTTTGCGGGAGGGCGAAGTCAGCCGAATTCAAGACCACTCTGTCTGGGAAGTATCTCTCCAACAGGGGCTGTGGGATTGTTCGTTCGAATATGGAGTCAAGATGAGGCACGTTCTCCATTACGTAGTATCGTGGTCGAAGTCCGTCTACAGCGTCCATGAACCGCCTTACCAGTCTGAGTCCCTCAGATACGTCGCCGTTGCCGCCCTTGTTAGCGAGAGAGAAGTGCGTACATGGAGGGCTTCCTATGAGAACGTCTACCGGTTCCAGTCTTCGATAATCCAAGGACAGAACATCGTCGGTCAGGACCTTGGCGTCGGGGAAATTGCTCTTGAAGGTCGTCACGGCGGGCTCCCAGTTGTCGACTCCCCATAGTATCTTGAATCCAGCCTGACGGAACCCTTCTGAGAAGCCTCCGGCGCCGCAGTATAGATCGCCTACAGTGAGCGGCGTTCTGTTCATGGAACCACCTAGCTGATTGGAATCGCGCCTTGGAACGTGTCCCTGACGGCGGTCTGAACCTGCTTGTAAGCCTGTGTCCCCCACTGTGCGTAGTTCACAATCTCTTCATTCATCCTTGTGCCTCCCAAGGTGAGGTTCGCGGAACCCTCAATGGCACCCATCGGCGTGACTATCGCCTTCTTGTGCATGAGTCCTCCGAGATTCTTGCTGACGACATGGCACTTGGCCCGTTTGAGACGTTGGACGAAATCCTTCACGCCTTCCTCTTCCAGTCTGGTCTTCTCGACGCACAACGCTATTGTGAAACCACGTTTTGCGAGCCAGACCAGAATATCTGACAGTCTCTCAGGGGCTTCGAGCAACTCTCCTATGTTCCGAGCATGTTCTGCGATTGCGTCGAGCATTCGAGCTGAGAGCCCCACATCTTCGAAGTTGATATCGCGACAGTCATAGAACACCGCTTGGATATTCCTTCGTTCAGGCGGCAACAGTCCAAGCAGATCGAGGTAGGCGGTCATCACCAGATCGTGCCAGAAGAGTCTCTTGAATCCAATAGACTCGATACCCAATGTAGGTTCGCCACCTGCACTTTCGAACAGGGAGAAACCTTCAATATCAGACGTCCTGATTATCAGATGGGGTTCCTCACTGGAACCTCGAAGGACCTCGATTCCTATCGTGTAGGGCAGCGAAGTCGAGCGCACTCTTCTATTTGATAGGTCCAACACGACCGCTGAAAGACGACCGAACGGGAGATTGATTTCGCCTCTTGCGAGTTTCTTCAAGTCTACTTCCACGTACTCTTTGCTCGTGGTTCTGCCTAATCGGAACCATTCGTCCAAGACCGATTTGTCCAGAAGCATCTCTCCAACTAGGCCTCCGCCGGTCTCCCTGTTCAACAGGCATTCTGGACAGCCGTTCCAGCAGATGGACGTGGCGCGAATCAGGTCATCGACCTCGAGCTGATCATTGGCGAGAGTCTGCACCTGTTGCCGCAGAACCGGCAGCTTCCAAGCCTCCAATCCCCCTTGTATTCCCAGCTTCTCCCATGTGGCTCCCGCATTGGCGAGAACCTCCCGCGCCTGAGAATCAACGTATCCCAGGATTGGGATTCCGATGACCTGTTGCTTCTGGGTCCTCTGGGTGAACATCTCAAGGGCGGAGATGTCAGTGTGGTGTTGTGGACATTGTAGCAGTTCTTCCTCTAGCAGTGTGAAGAAATCGTCAGATGGGAGCAGTGCTGAGTCGATGCTTTCGCAATGTCTCTGTATGTGGAGGATGTGCGAGTATCTCCTGGCCACATCGCAGCTTCCACTTCCGAGTGCGTCCTTGTCATAGAGGAACACCCGATATCTTCCATCCTCGACGCCGCGGAAGTCGACCGCATGGCCAACGACGTCGTCAGTGACTCCCGCAAGGCGCTGCAGCGCGTTGGATGCTGCGGTTGCAAATGAGTTCAGGAGTATGTGGACAAGCCACGGCTTGAGATTGTCAGCGATGCCTTCTAACCGGGAGCCCAATCTCTCGAGGGCCGCGGTGAGCCGCTGCACATTGCCTGCAAGCTCGGCCTCGTCCCGGCTCGTGTTTTTCAGGTCCTTTCCCAGTTCGGGTCGCACAACGTCTGTGTCTTCGTGTTCCAGAATTGACGATCCACGATAGTATCTTACAGCGAGCTTTTGGAACCTGTCTCTCTCACGAACTAGGTTCTTCATCTCTTGAATCAGTGAAGCGAGGCTCAGTCTCTCCCCTTTCTCACGCAATCCAGTGGATACGACACCCACCAAATCACGGACGACGTATGGGCTGACCTGCGCGGATTCCGCAGTTCCGGTCGAGGCGAGGGTGTAGGTGAAGAACTTCAGTGCGGTCGGAGCCCAGAGGTCCGCCCCGCCAATAACGGATTGGGCAATTGATTCCTGGATTCTCTCAACAAGTGAAGGCTTCAGTTCGATCGAAAGCCCTTCTGTCTCGACCATATGCCCGAGAGCCATAGGTGATCCTGATGGACCTGCGTAAGTCAGCTCGACTCCCGAGATTTCGAGTGACGTGTAACTGCGTGAGCAGGAATAGACGAACTCCGTTGCTCGTAATCTCTTGTGCCAGAATACCCCCGACAATAGCGCGGCCGCGAGCGGGTGCTTGATCTGATTCACCGCATCCTCTCCACGCGCTTCAACACCTCCTTCAGGAGTCAGAATCGCAATGGAGTCGACGTCCGGTCTCGCTGTCGTTACTTGTTCGCTTTCGCCAGGGTCAATGTCAACCCATCGGTTCAGGTATGTCTTTGGTATCTTAACCCGCAGGAACTCTCCCCTCTCTTCCTCGTCTCGTGCTTCGCTCTCGTCGCCGTCCATCACTGTACGTGTCGCGCGATTCAGAGTGACGTACTTGTCCCTGCGCTGAGTGACCTCCACTCTGACTGGCCGTACGACGTCGAACGTGTTCTGAAGGCCCCATGGTCCAGGCACGTTCTGCCTGAGGCGAAGGAGTTGGCTTCCCCCTCGAGTCGTCAACTCTTCGAAGCTAACCGATAGAACGCCCTCACCGGACGGTCTCACCCTGCCAGATTTAGTTTTGAGTGCCCTTTTTCCAAAGCGATAGGTCCAGGTCCCTGGAACTAGACTGTACAAAGCTTCGCTCAAAGGAACCAGCTCTTCCGTGCCTGACATCCCGGTCAGTGTCACCTCTTCTTCGTGAGGGCTCGTGAACAGATTCTTGGTGCGACAGTATTCTGGTGCACGCTTGAATAATCGAAAAACGTCTAGGTTCTCCATGATATAGGAAAGATAGTTGGCCTGGCCGGGAGCTCTATCAGCGAATTTCCTGAACGCAGTGTAGAAATAGAGTGGCAGAGGATCTATTCCGTAAGTTTGAAGGGCCTGGCTCACCTTCCTCACAACTTCCAAGACTTCGGGCAGATTCAGCTTGTCTTCTTTGGACAAGCCAGTTTCGGACAGCTTGGACTCCAGCGCTCCGACCAAAGACTGAACGGGTTTCAGTGTCCATCCGCATTTCGCCATCAAGTCCAGTTGTCTGAACTCGTCGGAGAGGCCCAGTGCGATTGGGTTGATTTTGGAACGGTATTTCATGTATCTCTCATAGCTGCAACTATCTTGCAGATAGTCCAGCAAGCCCTTGGCCTCATGCGATGGCACTATCGCTCTACCGTGTTTTGAAAGCATGTTCGGAGCGATGTCTGCAAGGGTGAGTACACCGCCCGTGAACAGCCCACCTACATCCGAAAGAAGAAACTCTAGTTCGGATTCGACCTGGCTAATTGCCTCACGAACGCTTGGCGATGAAGGGGAGAGCCGCTTTCTTGAGACGCTTCCTGCGTGCTCGGCGACCGAGTCCTGAGAACTCCGCAGCATCTTCAGAGCGCGAGCGAGCGCTTTTGAGAATTCACTTCCATCTGGCTCCAATCGAAGCGGAATCGCATCGGGAAGTCCGCTCTTGAGCGCCAGCCAATCCCAGACCGACATGTACAACGCGTTGCGCAGAATCGCCTCATTTGTATCTTTCAACGGCAGCGGATCAAGCTGAGCTAGGCTAATCAACTTCCTCGGTTGGCGGTAGAAGTGGAGTTCGACAGGTCTTTCCGCCACAAGAGTGGCATTGAGCGCGTCTGAGCCTTCCTCTCTCCCAATTCGTCCTGCTTTCTGGCGATAGGATGCGACGTTTCTGATGGCGTGGAACATGATACTCTCGGTGACATTGCGAAGATCGATTCCGACCTCGAGGGAAGGTGATGCTAGGACGACATCGATTGGAATCGGATCAGGGCTCGCCTCGATATCATATATCTCACTCACTGGAGCGCGGAACACCACTTCGGCCAAGTCCTCCTCCGGAAGCTCAGATTTTCTCTTGGTCTTGGCCGAGTGAATCTTGGACCGCGCGATGCTCTTCCATTCGTACCTAGAACGGTGCTTGTCAGTGCCAGGGATTAGTTCGACCTCCTCGGTCTCCTGCGGGAACCAGTAACAAGCGCCAGCTCTTAGGTAGGGGCACAAGTCCAAGGTGCCAATCTCCTGCGACTCGTTGAATATCGTAGGATTCCGGACGCGGAAGGCCTTGACTTTGTCCTTCTTATCGTGAGGCCGCCGATAGACAAGCTTCGATAGTTCCTGAACAATCTCTGGGCTCATTACGCCAAGGCTGATTCGTTCACCATCTTGGCAGCGTTCGCAGAGCTTTTCCTCTCGGTACTCCGTCAGTATTGGTTCGTATTCCTCGCCTTCGCCACCGTCGACACGTATCCTACTTTCCAGAGGATGCCTGAACCTTATTGCATAAGGTACCTCTCGCTCCTGAACCTTCCATCCTTCGCGGTTCTTGCTTTCGGGATGCTTTCTGTCCCTGCTCTCTTCGGTCCTCTCGTTTTCGCGCAGATCAGCGTTCCATCTCCCCAGTAGGTCGAGGTTGTCAGCGAACCCCAGGGTCTTGGGAATGTTCTCGCCCTTCTTTCTAGAGCCGACGTCCACTCTTCTGTTATGCACAAGAATGCTGGTTGCGTTCACTATGGCACCGAGATTCGAGATGCGTCCGCTTGGCCGAAGGAAGACGTGGTGAATCAGTCCGACGTCTTGCATCTTCTCTTCTGGTTGTTGGATTACCTTCACTTTCGCTGGGGGGAGGCCGAAAATGGTGCTGGCATGGATGTGAGGGGAGGCCACCGTCGCCGAGGAAGCAGTCCAAAATATCTCTGGCTGGGGACGTGCGACCTCGCAAAGCGCTCGAAGCCTATCCATCAACCGTACGACATTCCCTCCAGCAAGTCCTTCCACAAGATGTACTTCGTCCAGTATGACTCGGTTGAGGCTGCTTGCCACTTTCCTTGCAAAAAGCGGATGATGCAGTCGTCGTCTGAGCGTTTCCAGTGTCGTGATTATTATGCAAGGAGAAGGCGTTCCCTCGCTATAGGTGCGCGCAACTCCTTCCTTGACCGTCAAGTGTTGCGAGTTGTAGAATTCATAGTGTTCGAAATGAGCTTGGAGCATTGGGTGTCCGATTTTCTCAACGACCGTCTGGACGACGCGGTTCTGATCCCTTGACAGCGCTGTACGCGGGTAGATCAGAAGTGCTGTGCGCCGTTCCACATCTCCCGCGATGAGTCTTGCATATGATGAGATTAACGTTGGGATAAGGAATGCGTAAGTCTTTCCACTCCCCACCCCAGCCGTGATTACCTGGGAAGGTTTGCTCTGACCTTCGCCAAACTCGGCTAGAAGCATCTCAACCGTCGCGTCAAGTTGGAATTGGCTGAATCCTATCTGTTTCAAGTGTGCCCATTCTGCAATCGACGCGGCAACTTTCGGCAGAACTTTGTCCACAGCGGACTTTATGTTGCTCTTCCATTCTGGCTTCAGGTGCTCCACTATTCTGTTCTTGAGTTCTGTCGCGAAATCATCGGGGGGGATGTCTCGTCTCGGGACTCGCTTGTACTCGACAAGCCACCTCACAGCGTCAACACCCGGTCTCCCTCGGTGCCAGTATTCGGGGGCGTGTCCGAGAAGTCGCACTATTTCAGCCACGCGCGTGATGTGGAGAACACGTCCGTCGGGATGCCGGATTCTCATAGCATGCCTGCTCTTGACCAGCCAATCTATGACCGCCTGATACTGCTTCGTCTGTCTCTCTTCGGCCAGGCCTAGTGTTGAGGTGAGTTCATCAAGGGTCCAGAGTACGTCACGGATGTCTTTCTTCCACGAGCCAGGTCCAGAGACACGTGATGACTCGAATCCGTAGATGCGATGGAGAATCGGAATCCATGCGAAACGTTCAGCGGGGAGGCGTATGCTACCGGTCTCTGAACGGAGTGGAGGCGGGTCACTCTTCATGCTCAAGGTACTTCGGTAGCCTCTCGAATATCGCCTTCGCGTGTTCCTGGGCGATTGTCAATGGCCATTTCTTCCATCCCTTCACGGACAAATACGATTCGTCTGACCTATCTGATTTGTAGGGTTTCCATTCATAGACCTCGACGACCATGCTCTCGCCCATATCCGATATATGCGCCAGGGCTTCTCTCAGTCTTGTCCTGATCTGCGAACGCGGACCCTTTTGGAACGGAAATCTGATCAGCCTTCTCGCCCCCAGAGCCGCATGACGTGGACAAAGGTACAGACAGTTCCCAATCTCGTATTCCTCGAAGGCGCCCTTGATGAGTCCCCCTTTCAGCGCGACGATGCTCAGGATATTCTCCTGGCTGTTTCCGCTCTCCTCATCCTCCGGCGTGCGCCAGCCGCAAATCTGGCAGCCAACATACAATTCCCTGAGTTGTGCGAGTGTCTCAGGATAGCTTGGATGCAGTTGGGCTTTCTCTTCAATAGCCTTCATGTACGCGCCTAGGAACAGATTCCTCAGCTCAACCGATTTCGCTATTGGGAATCCGCATCCTATTGACCACTCGGTAATCTTGTCTGCGAGCCGGTCTGGAGTCACTCCTTCCTCAGGCACTAGCAATACGATTTGACCCGGACTGAACGGGATTATGGCTGGAATCGAGAACAATCCGCGAGTATGTCCAGCCATGTAGGACTCGGTACGGCCCTTGGCCTTCGCGACTTCGAAGTTCTTCATCCAACTCAGGCTTTCCCGATCCGACCTGAATATGTCAGTCAGCCCAGAATACGCCCGAAGGACAAGCTCCTCGATTTCCGCATCCCGATTCTGAAGATTCTGACTAGGATACTTGATCTCTCGTTGGAGTTCGCGGCATTTCCAGGCTCTTGCCAATTGGTCCAGTTCTGGATGGTGCCCCAAAGCGGTAGATGTCACAAGGATGGGCAATTCGATGAAGAGCTCTCGTGCAACGTCATTGGCTACATAGCAGTCGCATGGACTCATAAAACGGAGCGAATGGTGCGACGACGAGGGCCACGGCAGCGGTTCTTCAACCCGCAACCACCGCCTTTCATTGAATAACAAAAGCAGTCTTGCATAGACTTCAGCTTCCTGCAATGTGATCGAATCATTCGTGCCAGCTGCACGTGACATGAATGCACGGGCTCTATCGGAACCCAAGTTCAATATTCGCTCTGCGCCAAGTTTCGACAATGCCGTCCAAGGGCCTGTTCCGCGAGGGATGACGCACGCTCTGCCCAAGCTCATGGGTGCAGCTGTCAGTCCCACATCATCGAGAAGCACGTCAATCGGGGCATACAGCATTCGACGCTGGGGAGGCAGATAGAGAGGCTGCTTGCCCAACTCATTGCCTGTCTTCGGAGATATCTCAGATGCGTGTTCCTCGATTCTCGCCCAAAGCTTGTCGTGAAGTGACCTGAGCTCATCGAGTCTAGTCGACGACTGTTTGACGAGCAATGCCAACCCGCATAGTAGGTCATCCACCTGCAATTCATGCAGCGCGCCAATGACAGCTAGGTAATCAGCGTATGGGGCTGCGTCTTCCGTCTTCAGCACCAAGAGCCCAATTGCTTCGAGAGAAAGTGGAACACCCTGTTTCCCAAGCACACGGATTTTGCCCCCTTTCCACCAACGTCCGCTCCAATAGAAATCGCCAGGGGCAACGTTCCTTTGCCAGTACGCCTTTTCGTCTGGTCTAAGTTTGCTCAATACTTGTGCTAGCATGGGCAGGAGCCTGTCAGGAGGGGGAGCAAGTCTCTTGGCGAATAGGGTCACTGCGTCAATCATCTCTTGTATCGTCGCCTTAGACCGAACCCCCAGCGCAGTGAGGCGCTCTGTCAGCTCTCTTGGCCCTAGCTGCATGAGCGCCTGGCGAACATCCGCGTCCATGCTTTCGAGGTCAACGAATGACCTATGCTTCTCTCCAAACAGGGAAACGAGTTCGTCGTTGCGGAATACCGCATCAGACGCTCGTGCGATACCAAGCCCGCCTATAGGTATCCAAGGGGTCTCTCCAATATGACTAACAGTCTCCTTCAGCTCCTTGGGACCATAGTTGCTAATCAGAGCTCCAAACAAAGTCGCGAGCTGCCCTCTGTTGCGTCCGGGCTGCGACGCCAATTCAGTAATTCTCTTCGCAATTGCGGAAATGGCGGTGGTCTCGACGGCAACCCCCAACGCCTCAAAAGTATCAGAAGGCCAATCTTCAAAATCGCTGTGCAGTGCTATGAGACCCAGCAGACTGAGCAGGAAATCTTCTCCGAGTGCGAACTCCTTCGCCTGATGCCACTTGCCTTGCGAATCGTATAGACAAGGGATATTGCCCATGTCTTCTGGAGTGAGTCCGTCTTCGGTCTTGGGTCGATTGAAGTAGACCTTCACGGCATTCAATAGGGCTTTCTTCTGCCTTCCAAGGAACTCTAGATTCCTGTTGGCGAGGAACTTGGCAAGCACTTCGTCGTCGAATAGAGATCCGTGTATGCCTGACACGAAATGTCTGATGAAATTGGTCGGCTGGCCGGCAGGAGGCTCAGCAAGAGCGACGAGATTGAGTCTGTTGGCAACTCTCGCTGATTCTTGTGAAGTGAGTCCCTTCAGGTCGAGTATTCGAATCTTGGCTTCAATCTCGTCGGTCATGCCAGGAACTTTGAGACCTCTTGCAAATATCCAGTCTCTATGGTAGTTCTCTCCTGCATGTTGTGGTTCGGCGGCAGGACAGGGCCCGACGTGAATGGTTCCTTCGTACCGGAACGGCAGAAAATACTTGTCTATGACCTTGTCCGGGGCAAGCGTCTCGTCGAGTACGATGAGCCTGACAATCTCTGAGAGGAGGCGATGGTCGTCCGAAGATACGGGTGCAAATCGTTTAGGTTGTTCTGCGACGGCTCTGGAAATCAGCTCAGGAAGCTCGGAAATAGCCATCTCCTTTCTCCTTGTCTTCTTCGTTTCGAGCTCAGTGAGCAGTCTGACAAAATCCGAGTGGACTCTCACCGTTGGGGGCAGCAGAGGTTCGAGCTCGAGCGCTTCTTTCGGCAATCTCGGGAATGAGTGGATTCCTCTCAGAAATCCGTTCCTGTCCGGTATCAGATTCTGAGATGCCGTTTCTTCGTCTTGAAGCGCATACCTCACGAGGCACTCGATTGCTTCCTTTGTCAAAGACAGCCTCTTGCCTGAAGGGAGAATGACCGCTCCACCGTACCGAAAGACCTTCGACTCGTTTCCCTTGACGATTTGCGTCCAAATCCGAATGAACTCTTGCCGGGTGAATCTGCGCTGATCAGCACGTGCTCTCAGCCATGGGACTTCCTCTAACATCAAGATGAATTCATCAGGGTATGCGTCGAGGCTCAGTGTCTCAAGCACCTGCCTATCCGCCTCAGAGTGGGCATATGACGTCTCTGGGGACGCCCAACGGTCTTCTGAGGTTGCAAGAATCGGCTGTGCGAATAGCCAGTCGCGAACCGACCTGGAGTACTCTTGCGCCCAGTCGATGTCTCCACGGCCCGGTCTCATCCACTCACCGATTTCGCTTTCAGGCAGATTTTGCAGTACTATGCTCTGCCTCTCTGACATCTCTATCTCCAGCCGCTTCACCCAGTCTAGGAATCGAGGGAATAGTTCTTGATACAACCTTGCGATAGTAAACATGCAAAGTCGGTACCATTTGAGGTTCATTCCAGCGTTTCCCTGAACGTCAACGTCCTTTCGGTCTTCCGTCGGGATTAGATGCGCCGAGAATGTGAACCGATTGTAGCCGCGCCGCGGCAGTGGAATCACGCTGTACAGGAAGCTGTTGCTGCTTCTCTTTTCCCCTTGGTTCTTATGTGTGAGAAAGAGCGGCAGGAGAAGGTGTACATGGTTCTTCTTGATCTCTTTTCTACCTTCGGATACCTTGCTGACCACCAGCACGATTCCTTTGTCGTCTTTGACCATGAACTGTGCGTGGCCTTGCTCGTCCGCAACCGTTGCAGATGCAGCCAAATACTTGAATTCCCGGGGCTCCTTGCGATCTGCGGTTCCCGGGTCGAACGACTTGGGACACGTTTGGCATTCTCCAACTCCCTGATCCCATCGATACCAGTTGGCGGGCGCTGATTCCGAGCCCACAGCTACCGTGACCACTGTCGGCTTTTCAATCGGTTGGCCGAGTGCAAAGTCCCGCGATGCTTCGTATCCTTCTGGTTTGGCGTCAGCGGCCCATATGATTCTGATGATCCTAAGTCGCTGGCAGCAGAGAATGACGGCATGGAGATAGTCCTTGAGATCATCATAGAAAGCACGGATGGATTTGACGTTCCATCTAGGCCAGAAGTTCTCGTCGGAGAATGGTCGCTCCCCGTGAAGCACAGTGTTCTTCACGGCTTCGTCGTCTCTCCATGGTAGTCTGAAGAGTACGCCTTTCCTTCCCTGTTCTTCAGCCATGTAGGGCGAGTATCGATGCTCCGAGAGATTCTCCCAACTCATTTCCGCGGGGTTGAGAGCTCTTGAGATAGCGTTAGAGTGTACCTCGGGCCGGTTCGTGATGGCATAGACTGTCTGGAAACCGCTTCCGAAATGTCCTGCCGACTCCTTCTCGTCGGCCTTGAATCTTCGTAGTACCTGGGCGGCACGTTCGAAATCCCCAGGTTGCCCATCTGGACCGACTGTAGAGAAAGCTCTCCCATTATTTGCCACGTAGAGCGCGTCTCTCTCGAACCTCAACACAATGATGGATGCGTTGGCATCATCAGCGTTCTGAACAAGCTCCCGCAGAACAAACTTGCTACGATCCTCATCTTCCGTCTTGGTGACCGAAATACGTGTCTTAATGAAGTCCAGAAGGCTAAGTGAGTAGCGTTTACTGATACATTCCTGGCACCTCCAAAGGCCATCTGGTGACAGCTCAACTTCGTCTGGGTTCGGCGGGGTATTCCCGCATGCGCACGCGATTGCTGCTGTCTTCACCCTCGTCAAGACAGAAACGGGCCATACTGTGTGTGTCCTCGCACCCTACTTAGCGTATGCTATTCGAGATGACGTAGCACAATACCAGGGCTTGACGCTTCAGCTCTTCATGACTTGACTCGCGGCAGATTGGTACACGACGGCCAAATACTCCTGAGATGAGCTGAGCTTGTCTCTCTTTGCGTTCGCCTTTTCGAACGGCGCCAGCGGGGCTCTCTGTTGCTTTTCGAACCATTCGGAGAAGTCCTGTGAGACACGTTCGGCGAGGGCCTGAGACTGAGTCCACGTCTGTGCTTCGGATATGTCCAAGAGCTCTGCGCTCTCGAGCCAATCCAGGAATTCCCTCAGCTCATCGTTCACGAGCTGTCGCACTCCCCCGTCGCGCTGGTCAACCCAGTATCTCAGTCTGTGTATGAGCGTTCTGTCATCCTCAAGTACGTATTTGCAGACTATGATGCGCTCTTCCCATTCGTCAATCTCGCGGGTTCTCGACAGAATCAATGGCCTTGGCTCAGTTCCAAGCCTCTCGAAGAAGTTGAGGGTGACAGTGACACTCAACTCCGCTAGTGGATGTGAGGCTGGGACGAAGAGGCCATCCGCACCCGGGCGTTTAGCCAGACGGAAGTTTCCTCCTTTGTCCCGGTTCGATTCAATTTCAGCGTCGATTATTTGCGCGTCTCTTGTTCCTGCCCATTGGCGAATCAGCTGGATGTCGTCGTCTGTGAGCGGTCCGATATTGACCGAATCAGGGTGGTCCTCCACACACGCGTTCCCTCCGGTGCAGAGCGCAAGTGCGTGGCGTATGGTGATCCACAAAAGGCGTGCGAGATCCCCACTCTTTCTTGCACGTAGTTCGCGCACGTCCTTGTCAAGGAAGTCTTCGACACCGAGGAACACCCCAGAGTCGTCCAACTCCTTCCGTGCAGCCAATCGACTCTCTTCGCGCAGCGCGACTTGGAACAATCCGTCTTCTCGCGGCTTGACTTCGAAGAAGTTACTGACGTCGCCGAGCGCCTCTTGAAAGATGTTCAACCGACCCTGTAGAATCCGCATTATCTGCTCGTCAATCGAGCCTTTTATCCAGAGATTGTGAATCTCTATCGATTCAGCCTTCTGGCCGACTCTGTCAATCCTGCCGATTCTTTGTTCAATCCGTTGCGGATTGTATGGAAAGTCGTAGTTGATCACGACGCTTGCGTGCTGAAGATCACGCCCTTCTGAAAGGATGTCTGTCGTGAATAGGACAGCAAAGCTCTTCCATTCTTGGAAAGCTTTCAGGCTTTCGTCGATGTGCCAGGGGCTTTCTTCCCCGGATATTTCGAAGCACTTGAAGCCTTCTATCCTGCTCGCTCGACGGCTTAGGTACTTTAGCGTGGGAATCCACTGTGTGAAGACGATGACCTTTCTGGGCGTGCCATCTTCGCGTATTGCGGACAGAATCTCGAGAAGTTCGTCCCATTTGCTGTCCGTGGCAAGCAAGCCGTATTTGTCGACTAGGCGTCGACACGCATCGATTTCAGCCGTTGTCAATGTGCTACTGACTGCCTGATATTCATCTGGATTCTCCGAATCGATCAGGTCAAGGGGACCTACGATCTGATTTCCCTTCTGCCACACAGCGACACCCCGCATCCCACCGCGTAGGAGGTCGATCATTGCGTGTAAGCAGGACGCTAGCTGAAGTCGATGGACATGGGTGAAAGAGGATTGCAGGAGAGCATCCACCTCTTCGAACATACTGTCCTCCGAAACAGTGACCTCTTTACCATGCTGATAACCGGTCTCTGTTGCAGCACTCAACTGCACCTCGTGATTGGTGACTATCCTCTCTCTGAGTTCCCCAACATCCTTCTTGCGACTCCGAATCATGATCTTCCCGAAAGGATTGATTGACTCCAGCTTCTCCGAAAGAGACTGAACGAGCCGCCCATGATTCGCCGGGGGTTCGGCAGACATCTCCCCAATAAGATCGTCAAGATCGGAAATCTCAGAGGCGCTGACTCCGTGCCTACTAAGGGAGCGAATGAGTCTCAACAAGTCGCTCTTGGTAGAGCTGGTGGAATCCCTTGCTGCGATCAAGATACCGTTGAGACTACGCGCAAGCTCTATTTCGCGTGCGAACTCCGCGGCGTCTATCGCTCTTCCGAGCACGACCTCTAGTACTCGACGAAGATCAGAGAATTCAATCTGAACGGGAGTCGCAGAGAGTCCGATGACGCGGCGGCTCTGTCGCGAGAGAGCAAAGCCAAGCTCTCTCCTGAGTATCTCTCCTCCACGACCAATCATGTGATGGACCTCGTCAATTATGAGGAGGTCGATGGGCTTGAGCGACTCACTGAGCAGATTCGCCTTGCCTCTGAGGGAGTCGAAAGAAGCGATAGCGCGAAACGACTTCTCTGAGAGGAGGAGATTCCTCAGTGTGGCTCCCCTTGTGACTTCGAAGTTGAGTCCGAACCTTGACCACATCTCGTCCCGCCATTTCCTGCGAAGACCCGATGGGCATAGTATGAGGACCCTGTGCAATTTGGCCCGAGCCAGCTCTTCTGCGAGTATGTACCCTGCTTCGATCGTCTTGCCTAGACCTGCTTCGTCAGCAATGAGAATGCGCCGTTCATCGGATCTGAGATACTTGATGAGCGGCCTGAACTGGTACTCCTTGAAGATCGTCCGAGCGGCAAATATCGCCCCTTCCGACGCAAGAGTGCCGCTCAGTGCCCTCGCGACTAGATGTGTCAAGGCATCAGTCGGGCGGGTGAAATCGCGAAGGAATGTCTCCTCGAGTTCTGTAATTGGCACAGGTTCAGCAAACATAAGCGGAGGCGGTCGAACACGTCGCAAGAAGGCGACTTGCCCAACTCCTACTTCGTACGAGACATCTCCTATCAGGAACAGCTCTCCCAAGTCCATTTTGACGCGCATGACTCTGCCAAGCAGAGAGGTTCGGGGGGAGCCGACCAAGAATCAAGCCCCGCTGTAGGTCTGGATTGGAGATAACAATTAACAATTTGTGCTTCATTGCCTGTTGAGGGCATTTCGAGGGTCAATGCACTTTCTCGACAATCTTAGGCATAATGATGCGTCGCAAACCCGTAGTCGAAAGTCGCTCTTGCGTGCACCGTGATTGTGTATTGCCTCTCCTTTTCCCTCGATCAAGTCCTGACGGTCAGACCAAGGCGTACTCTCTTCTCTCTATCTTCCCTCCCATTCCGCGTAGCTCCAACCAGGTCCCAAGCGGAACCTCCGACATGGCCCTATCATCTCTATGTCGCACAACACAGAATCCACGGTGCGACTCCTGTACGACTGCAACAGAGGGGACAGGGGCAGCCACAATTAGACCCTTCTCTCTTTGGGATTCCCTCACCCCGTGCATGTGTACACACTATCACTAAACTACTACTATCAGTGAGTTGAACCCGTGTTCGTAGCCACCTCTATACAAGTCTCCTGTGAAGGTTACTGAATGGGACTGCGAAGTGAAGGCGTATATGACGTCCGAGGGTGACTAGGGGGCGCATATGGCAAATCGCCCTCCTGTCGCGCCGAGTTCTCCTCTGCAAAGGGTGGTGTCGTTTTAAGGTGACTGAAGAGGTTCTCTTGACATCGACGGGGATGACTTGCCAAAGGATGTCACCCTGATAATCTTCAACCCTGAAGACAAAGCGCGAGTAGCAGCTCGTATTTTCATCAACGAGCTGAAGAAGAAGGGATACGTGAGTAAACATGCCGTCAGCGAATTTGCTAGCAACTTAGGCCGTGGCGGGGCTATTTGGCATAACACCAAGTTCCAGTACTCCAGGAAGAACTTCTACGCGGTCGTTCTGAAGAGACTTCAACGTCTTCACTGCATCACGTACGAATCTGACTACTACAAAGGGGAGCTGGCTGAAGGATACTGGCTTGATCTGGGAGCTTTCCTGAAACTCTTGAAGCGCATCGGAGATCGATGGAAGACCGAGTTTCCTCAGCCCAGAATGTAATTATCACGTCAACATCATTCGACGCTGAAAAGACCAATATCCGATCACTTGGCATCTGGGGACTTGTGAAAAGAGGCGGCGGTCGTGCTTGAGTAGAGGCGTTGTTATCCACCGGACTTCAAGGAGGATTAGAGCGATAATTCTCCCAGCCTTCTTGTCGGTGCTGGTCTTGTTATCCTCTACAGGAACAGTCAGGGCGGTCAGTACTCACTATGAGCTTGACAAGTCCTACTATCACCCAGGCGACGACGGAAAACTTCTGCTTGTTACCAAGAACGATGACACAGAAGACCTCTACGTCTTTGGGGCACAGATGAACATCACAGGCATCGGAACCTTCGCTTGGAACGGCACAGGCTTACCCGAAGCCGCCAATCTCCCGCCTGACGTACATGGTTATCTGCTCAGGAGCGGTCAGACAGTCAATATCGAAATACCCTTCAAGATACCTGTTGACGCGCGTCCGGGCGAGTACGAGTACACGTGGGCTATCACGAGTTCACATGCGCCCTTTCCAGCAAGCCCAGCAACGTTCTCCGACACCTTGACGGTTGTAGCGATAGGTGAAGAACCGCCGCCAACACAGCCTCCGCAACTGGGGCTATTGTTCGCGGTGGCGATAGCCGCGTTGGCTCTCCTAGTCACGTATCCGCTCGTGAGGTGGAAGAGCAAGAAGGCAGCGAGCGTTGCGGGCGTCGGCATCCTGGCTCTGCTAGCGTCGGGCATATTGCTTTGCGGGTGCGGGCTCGGGTTTCTCTTCCCTCTTCTACTCAGCTTGATACTCACTCCTCATTTCCTGATACCCATGATCCTCTCCACAGCAATAGGCGCGGTCCTCGCTCAGCGGAAAGGGAGGGCTGAGAAGCGGGTAGGGAAGGCGAAAGCGGCACCCGTTCCATTTCACTGTCCGTGCTGTGACAGAGACCTCTCGACACTGCCTAGGGACATAGCCGTCTGCCCATACTGCGGCGGGAAACTGGATCAACGAATATGCGCGGGCTGCGGCAAAGACCTGTCAGCGTTTCCAGTTGACATCAAAGCTTGTCCTTACTGCGGAAAAGCGGTCTCAGCTTCAGAAGTGGAGGCCGCTCCAGCCAGAACAAGACCAGTGAAGGTTGAGCTTCCAGAAAGCGTACGGAGAATCAGAACGTACACAAAAGGAGCAGCGCTTCTAGGGTTACTGATCGCCATCGCATCTTTCATCATCGGCCCACTTCTCGGCGGATTCTTGACCGGCCCGGAACCGAACGCAGCTTACATGTTTCCAATCCTACACGAATATCAGAACACGCTCTGGTACGGAGTCTTCGCAGGCATCCTAACCGCAGTCGCCTCAGGAGTAATCCGTTTTCTATGTGAAGGCAGAACCGGGAAAGAGTGAGTTGGTTTGAGGCTCTGGCCAATAGCCGCCTCGATAGTGGTCGGCATAGCAGTAACGTTCCTCTCAGGGCTGACTCCAAGCCCGTTATCGTATGTTCTCATCGGCGCCGCTCAGTGGGGCATACCACTCCCTTGGATGACTCAGGCAATCTACCCGAATGCGCCCAAGACGCTTCATTGGGGTGAGTTCATCGTGGACGTAGGCTTCTGGGCGTTCATATTCTACTTCGGCAAGATCCTCCTCTCATCCGATCAGAAGCAAAGAAAGAGGTGGCACTTTAGTTCTCCTGCTCGTCGAGGGAGCGCTGAGGAGGGGCGCAATGATAAGAAGTGCCCTGGACACGAGGAGGTGTAAGTGAATGAGAAAGGAAATCATAGCACTCGCCGCCTAGCCTGTCTACTTCTGACGAGCATTCAGACCATGGTTGCTGATGGCACAGTACCTGCCCCCGAAATCTATGGCCCATTCCTAGCGGGCGCACGTGCTCCCCCACAATTCTACTTGGATTTCATCGACATGCGGAGCGCCAGCATGGCCCTAACTGATGCGGGAACCTCTTCGGCAAAGTACACGTTCACGATGACGATGTTATCCACACCGTCCGGCTGGATGAAACCGGATTGGGAGCCAAGGTTTGCGCCCCCGCACGTGTGCGGTAGGGTTGGGTCATATTCCACTGGCAGGAGATTGGAACTCTTATAATGACGATAGGCACCGAAAGTTCGGTGAATCAACATGGATTTGGCTACGAAGAGAACTTGGACATCCGCTAACTTGCTTAAGGTCTTCGGTTTGACTGTTCTCTATGTCGCTCTTCTATCGATCAACTATACTGCAATCACGCTTTCAAACGCCGCAACGAAGGCTCCGATTCAGCTAACACTCGTCGCCTTCATCGATACTTTGCTCCTGAGCTACTTCGTTCTTTCTTCCCGCTGGAGAGGATGGAAGGAGTGGGGCGCGGTGTTCGCCGTTCTATACGGCATGGTTTACGTGCTCACCGCGGCGGAGACCTTCTACCTAGGGACCATCCTCTCCGCGAACATGGCGTCCAACCTGCTGGTGAATGGAGCAATCACGTCAGCCATCTTCGCGGGCGCGCTAGCACGGGCTTTCGGTAGCAAGGCCATGCGAGGCATGGATAACGGGCGCCTCAAAATGCCGGGAAGGGAGTGGACATGGAAGGTTGTCGTGTCGGCTGCCCCTTATTTGGTTCTCTTCTTTATTTTCGGGTTCATCGTCTATATGCCTCTCGGCAGGGCGCTCGATCCGGAGGCGTACGCCCAAGAGCAGCGCATCGCCTCGAACGCCTCTTCCATCGTGTTCCCGATTGAACTCCTGCGAGGAGCTCTGTGGGCTTTGTTTGCAGTGCCTGCCATTATCGCTCTCCCGTTCGGCTGGAAGAAGACTGGGGTGATAATTGGTCTGCTGATGGCTGTGCCTCTGGCCCTTTCCCAATTCCTGTCAACAGCGATGACCATTGGTCTCCAAATCGCTCATACAGCTGAGATTGTCGGAGAGAACATGGTCTTCGGTTTCCTGCTCGTCTGGATGCTTCATGTGCATTCGAGGTTGCCTCCAGACGGACCGCAAGGATCGCATGTCCTTTAATCGTTCAGAATCTTCTTCCTATTCTCTCTGTGTATGTCTCTCTTGATGCGCGCGTCGTAACATGAACCGTAGTCGTCTTTCGGTTTTTTGTGTGTGAGTATGCTGGTGCGAGCGTCGTCATTCGAACTCTTGATGGGGCCTATTTGTGTGTGTGCGCGCACCAGCTGACCCACAATCACCGATGCGTGGACGGTCGTGGAGAAATCAGAACCCAAGATGGCAGAGCATATCTGAGTAGCCCAGGAACGCTTGAGGAAAAGGAACGTAGGCACCCTGCGCCCTGAGCGGATCCAAGTTGCCGATGACGCGGAGAAGACCTACGAAACCGTCAAGAACGCGGATGAGGGCATGGTCGCGAACTACACGGAAGAGAAGACACCGATCCTCCGCCCGCTTCCCTTGAGAACTGATGATGCGCTTCGAGACCTTGCCCGAATCAAGAAGTCTTCTTCTTTTCTCGAAGGAGGGAAAGAAGACTTCTCGAGGAGAGACCGTGGGCTTCATCAAAGTTCACCCTTTCAAGACGGAGGGAAGACAGTTCACGGTCAAACCGACTTCGCAAACCAACCTGAAAGAGGTCAACGTGGACGAGTACGTTCGCAACCTTATCTCTTCACTATCTCAAACCTTCGAGCCGATGGGCATCAAACTCGACACGGCTGAAGCTGATCTCTCAGAATTCATGTGACCATCTTGTTTCAACTAGAATTTCAAGCCAAAACTCACCATCTGCCCCATAACATAACACGTGAACTCAGGAAGCACTACCTCATGCAAAGATTCAAAGTCGAGCAGCTGAAACAGCAGTCAGGCTCTGGGCTAAGGAGCAAACAAACGGCGAACTAGGCCGTCACGGATCGCGCATCAAGCGTGTGAATATCATGCCTCATCCGTTGGGAATCGAGGTTCGCGAGTATCAACGCGCAATAGCAAAATCCGCGCTGGAGTCGAACACGCTCGTTGTGCTTCCGACTGGTTTGGGAAAGACGATTATTGCGTTGCTCGTTGCGGTTGAGCGGCTCTCAATGTTCCCTAGCGGGAAGGTGCTGGTTCTGGCTCCAACGAGACCGCTCGTGCTGCAGCATGCCCGCTTCTTCAAGGAGCATCTCGCAGGCGACGAAGTCTCTTCAGCGACATTGACCGGGGAAAGCTCACCCGAAGTGAGACGTGCACTCTTTGAGGAGTCGAGGCTGGTCTTTGCTACGCCTGAGGTGATACGGAACGACGTTCATGAACACCGTTACACGCTCGCGACCGTCTGCCTGGTCGTCTTCGATGAGGCTCACCGCTGCGTGAAAG
>Ga0315282_10005133_pt1 | contig 22443 bp, 19 predicted proteins | sample YL17G07_20_MG_FD_203693 | JGI IMG/M metagenome (GOLD analysis project Ga0315282, IMG submission 203693) | Sediment microbial communities from Yellowstone Lake, YNP, Wyoming, USA - YL17G07_20 | ecosystem: Environmental > Aquatic > Freshwater > Lake > Sediment | place: USA: Wyoming | collected... | reverse complement strand
ATATCTCGACGACGAGCTCGAACCGGGTCTCGCCCGAGAGGTGAAGGAACACCTCGACGGGTGCGAGGCGTGCCGGAAGGAGCTCGAGAGTCTCCGGGAGCTCACGGGGATTCTGCACGCTCTTCCGCGCGCGTCGGCCCCCGAGGACACGCAGCGGGAGGTGATTTCCCGCATCGAGCGAGCACTGCTCCTGGGGAAACTGGCGGCGCGCCCCCGACTCGTCACGTTCCGGAGAGTGTTCGGCGGTGCGGCACTCGCCGCCGCCGTCACGCTTCTCGCCCTCGGCGCGTACATCAAGTTCTTCCCCGGCGAATCGCGTTCGACGACCCCCACGGTGTGGGACAACCGGGACGACCTGGCTCTCCGGGAGAAAGCCGACACGACCCTGGCGAGGGCGGGCAAACCCACGGGGAAACCCGCGGAAGCCGGCGGAGAGGGGAACGTGTTCGAGGAGACGCGGGACCGGAAGCTCGCGTTCAACACGGAGGGATCTCGGGCCAGGGAGGGAGAGACCGTCCTTGGAGGACGCATCGCCGCGCTCCCGTCCACGACGAAGGGTGTCGAAGTGAAGGAAACGCCGGCTGCGCCGGAAGTCGCCCAGCCCGACCGGACGCTGACCGGGACACCCGCTAAGCCGGCCCCGAATCTGGAAGGCCCCACTCTCCTTGAGCCCGTCCCGACCGCTCACGGCGAACTGGCCAAGCGATCGACGGACCAGCCCCCGCTGACCGAGGCCCTCAGGGACGACGAGTTGAGGAAAGTCGGCAAGCCCGAGGCGAAGAAACCCGCTGAGCCCGAGGTGCTGAACCTGGTGGTCGCCGCCGAGGACTTCGAGGCCGCGAAAAAGCACATCCTCTCCGTCGCCGATTCCCTCCAGATCCGCACGGTAAGTGACCTGTCCTTCGGAGTAACGGCCCGCCGGACGACCGAGCTCGAGGGACTGAGAACGGGCAAGACGCCCGGTCCGGCCGTGACCGCCGGAGCCGAAGCACGGGGGAAGCCCGCGTCGGCCGCCGATGCGGACGAGTACCAGACGGCCGTGCGGAAAGTCGACGAGGGCCGCCCGGTGCTGGTCCTCGCGGTCGAGGAGCAGAAACTCCCGCAGCTCGTGGCGAAACTCGCCGCCCGTCGCCTGGCCGGTTTGGCCGAGCAGAGTTCCCGCTACTTCTACTCCGTGGCAGAGGAGCGTGCGAAGGAAGGCGAAGTGCGAGCGGAGCAGAAAACGTCGGCGGCCGCCGCCGCGCCGACGCCCGGCGAGAAATCCCGCGAGACCGGCGAGCTCGCGGTCAAGGACGTGCACGTCGCGCCCGCCCGGACGCCTGCTCCAGCGACGCCCGCGCCGGCGGAGGTGAGCAAACAAGAAGCGGAAGACGCCTCGAAGCTGAAGCAGACGGAGGTGTCGCGGCTCATCTACATCCGCATCTTCCTCACCCATCCCGAGCCGGCGGTTGAGACCAAACCCGCGAAGGAATCGCCCGCCAAATAACAACATGTCCGAGCGGCAATTGCCGCCACGGGTAATCGCCGTGTCTTTCGTAGGGGCGAGGCACAGTCGTCCTTACGAATCCCGTGCTTTACTACGCCGCAATTGCAGGGGCGAGGCAGTCCACTCCGCTGCAGTAGCCGGCGGCTACGAAGGCTGGATGCCTCGTCCCTGCGTGCCTGCCGAAGTTTTGGACTTGTCCCGGCGTCCCTTCCCGCGGTATAATCGCTCCCGACGTTCTCCCGCGTCTTTCGCGGGAAGGGACGGTCTCTTGAGTTCCTGATTTGTCTTCAGCGGTTTTATCGGAAGAACGATGAAAGTCGGCGACGTGCGACAGAGGAGGATACGGGATGAATATGCGGAGAGGTTCGAGGGGGCGGATGCTGTCCGGGGCGGTCATGACGGCCGGGTTTCTGGCGCTCTCGTGGGCGGCAACGGGACTTGCCGAGGAACACAAGGTGGAGCTCCCCGCACTGGTCCAGCAGACCCAGAAGATGTCGCAGGCCGCGGACGAGATCAGTCTCGTCTGGTGGATTCCGGAGGAATTCTGGAAGGCGAGTGCCGCGCAAAATCCCAAGGGCGGCGAAGGACAGGCCGAAGACATTCTGAAGGTCGTGCATCCTTACACGGTTCTCGTCGTGGTGGACGGGAAGATGGGGCCGTTCGCGGCAGCCGCATACCGCTCCGAGGCGGACATCCGCTCCGAGCTCCAGGTCAAGGACGGCGAGGGGACGCTGTACCGTCCGCTCGGCGAGGACAAGCTCGACGGCGACGTGAAGAATTTCATGGCGATGATGAAGCCCGTCTTCGTGAACATGCTCGGGCCGATGGGCGAGAACATGCACTTCTTCGTCTTCCCGGCCGAGGGCAAGGGCGGGCGGAAGATCGCCGAGGCCGCCAAGGAGGGGAAGTTCTCGGTGCTCCTGGGGGAACGGGAGTTCAAGTGGAGACTGCCGCTGGACGCATTGGTTCCGCCCAAGACCTGTCCCACCTGCGGAGAGAAGGTGAGCGGCGCCTTCAAGTTCTGTCCCTGGGACGGAGCCAAGCTCCCGGAAGCCAAAAAGTGAACGACGCGCTCGGGCGAGACGTCCCCTCTGCATCTCAGGCGTTCGATCGCGCTTTTTCATCCCCTCTCCCCCCGCCGGGGGGGAGAGGGTACGGGCGAGGGGCGGATTCTTTCGTCCGGTCATCGGCCCCTCACCCCGGCCCTCTGCCCCGGAAGACCGGGGGAGAGGGGATAAGAAGAAGCGGCTTCCGGAAAATTGGCAAGAGTCGAGCGGAGGACTGCGCATCATGAAAGGCAGGGTTCACAAGTTCGGCGACGACGTCAACACGGACGAGATCATTCCGGCGCAGTATCTGAACACGACGGATGCCGCGGAGCTCGCCGCGCACTGCATGGAGAACGCCGACGCGGAGTTCGTGAAGAAGGTTCGTCCGGGGGACATGATCGTCGGGGGGAGGAACTTCGGGTGCGGGTCGAGTCGCGAGCACGCGCCTCTGGCGATCAAGGCCGCCGGGATCTCCTGCGTCGTCGCCGTCTCGTTCGCACGCATCTTCTTCCGAAACGCCATCAACATAGGTCTTCCCATTCTCGTCTCCCCCGAGGCCGCCTCGGAGGCCGAAGCCGGCGACGAGATGTCCGTGGAACTCGACTCCGGGACCGTCCGCAACCTCACCCGCAGGAAGACCTACTCCGTCCCGCAGTTCCCCGAGGAGATGCGTCGGATCATCCGGGCGGGCGGACTCATGGCGTTCGTCAAAGAGACCCTGACACGGAAAGGATGACGCGATGGGCGACTGGACGGAGCGCACGCTCGCGGGACTTGGCGTCGAGCAGTTGGTCGGACAGATGCTCTGGTGTTACTATAACTCGAGCCCGGAGGCCGCGCGGATGGTGGAGGCGGGACAGCTCGGGGGAATCGTCTCGCGCGGCTCCGTCAGTCCGCCGACCGTCTCGGCCGTCGCAGCGTTCACCAATGAACTCCAGGGTCGTTCGCCGCTCCCGCTCCTCTTCCTCGAGGACTTCGAGTTCGGGGTCGGCTATCTCGTCCGCGGGGCGACCGAGATCACCTCGTTCATGGGACTGGGCGCCACGGGCGACGAGCGGTGCGCCTACGAAGCCGGCCGCATCACCGGCATCGAGGCCCGCGCACTCGGCTACCACGTCCTCCTCGCCCCCATCCTCGACGTCAACGTCAACCCGGCCAACCCCATCATCAACATCCGCTCCTTCGGCGAAGACCCCCGGAAGGTCGCCGAGCTGGGACTCGCCTTCTTCGAGGGGGCCCAGAGCGGCGGCGCACTCGCCTGCGGGAAGCATTTCCCCGGCCACGGCGACACGGACATGGACTCGCACCGTGAGCTTCCCACGATCCCGCACACGCGCAAGCGGATGGACGCGGTGGAGCTCGTCCCGTTCAAGCGGTGCATCGACGCCGGGATGAGCTTCATCATGTCGGCGCACATCGTGTTTCCGGCGGTGGACCCGACGCCGGGAATCCCGGCGACCCTCAGCCGGAGGATCCTCACCGGACTCCTCCGCGAGGAGCTGGGCTTCCAGGGCGTCATCGTGACCGACGCGATGGCGATGAAGGCGATTGCGGACAACTTTCCGGGAGGTGAGGCCGAGGTGCGGGCGGTGGAGGCGGGCGCGGATTTCGTGCTCTGTGCCAAACCCGGTCCCGCCTATGACGCACTCCTCGCCGCGGCGAAATCCGGACGCGTCTCGGTCGATCGCCTCCGCGCCTCCGTCCGCAGGGTCCTCGCGGCCAAGGAACGCATGAACCTGGACAAGACCCGCACGATCGACCCCGCGTCGGTACCGTCCCTGGTCGCCACGCCGGACCACCGCGAAGCCGCACTCGACATCGCCCGTCGGAGCATGACGCTCCTCCGCGGCAAGACCCCCTTCTTCAGCCGCACGAAGCGGCTCCTCGCGGTCATCCTCCGTGCGAAGCGGTTCACCCTCATCGAGAGCGACCAGGTCCTCGCCGCCGAACTCAAGAAATATCACCCGACCGTCCAGTGTCTCTTCGTGGAGGAAGGGGCGTCGGGCGACGTCGCCCGTGAGGCCGCTCGACTCGCCGCCGACGCCCATCAGGTGCTCCTCGCCACCTTCGCACGCGTCCAGGCCTACAAGGAAACCTCCGGGGGCAGGTCGGGGGTGGACGAAGCACTCGTCGCGGCGCTCGTCGGCTCGGGTAAGCCGCTCACCGCCGTCTCCTTCGGTTCTCCCTACGTCCTCGGCCGTCTCGGCGCCGCCCACAACCTCCTCGCCGCCTGGTACGACAGTGACGTTTGCATTGAGGCCGCCTGTGAGGTGTGTTTCGGAAAAGCAAAGCCCCGGGGGCGACCGCCTGTCACCATCCCGGGGCTGTGAGAACTTCCCTTCTCTCTCAGGTGCTCCGTTGAAATTCCCTCTCCCGCTTCAGGGGGAGAGGACCAGGGTGAGGGGGTTCTTCTCCCTCGCCCCTTGAGGGAGAGGGTGGGGGTGAGGGGTAGAATGGAAAACCCGAAATCCGAAACCCGAATGACGATTCAAGCCCGAATCAACCAATGACGAATGGATGGCGACACCGCCTGCTATTCGTCATTCGTCATTTGAGCATTCGTCATTGATTCGTCATTCGGATTTCGGGCTTGTCTCTTTCATCACCCCGGATAGGTCAGGATCACCCCGACATACTTGTCCGTCTCCTTGAGGAGTCCCTCGTACGCGGCTTGCGCCTTTTCAAACGGCATGCGCTGCGTGATGAGGTCCTTCACGCGGACCTTCCCGCCGCTCAAGAGCTCGAACAGGAACATCTTGTCTCGTGTCCGAATCTGCTCATCCACGGCGGCGCCGTGGGCGCCGATCACCTGGACGCCCGTGGCGTGGATGTCGAAATAGGGATCTATCTCCATCTTCACGCGCGGGGATCCGAGGAGGACGACGCGTCCCTTTCGTGCGACCGCCTTGAGCGCGGCGTCGATCGCCAGGGACGACCCGACGGCCTCGACGATGATCTCGGCCCCGAATTCCCCCAACTCCTTGACGCACTCCTTGAGCGGCTTGTCCTTGACGTGGAAGGCAAGGTCGATCGCCCCGCTCTTTTTCGCGATGTCGAGCCGCGCCTGCGAGAGGTCGGCGCCGGCCACCTTGTGAGCCCCCGCGAGCTTATAAAGCTGCGCGGCGAGGTTCCCCACGACGCCCATCCCGATCACCACGACGTTCTGTCCGAACACCGGCGGAGCCAGTCGCACCGCGGTGATCGAAATCTTGAGCATCTTGTAAAACACGAGCGCCTCCCGGTCGCACCCGGCCGGGAGCGCCACCTCCGCGCCCCACGGGTCCACCCCCACGATCAGGTAATCCGCGTGACTGCCCCCGTGAACCGCCAGGTCCCCCACCTTGTACCCCTTGACGGCGGACCCCGTCTTCAGCACCTCCCCCACCGCCGCATACCCCGGACGGAACGGGTATTTCGCCCACTTGTTTTCCGGCACGTCGATCGCCCGGTGCGTCCCGGCATAGAGCGCTAGCTCCGTCCCGGCGCTGATGAGAGAGACACGGTTCCGGAGCAGCAGTTCGTTCGCCCCCAGGTCCTTCGCGAGCTCCACCTCCTCCACCACGCAGCGGCCTTTCTCGGGGAACACCAGTCGGCGGCTTTTCATGTGCACAAGCTCCTTTCAGTGAAAAGGGACGGTTCCTCTCCGTAGAAAACGCCTGTCTTGCGGCTTCACCCCTCTCCCTCCTCTGGGGGGAGAGGGTGGGGTGAGGGGTGGACCCGGCCGGCATGCGCGGAATTCCGCCCCTCACCTTTAATCCTCTCCCCCCGGTGGGGGGAGAGGAAAAAACGGCAGCGGTCACAAAGGGTGTTTTCCACAGAGCAAGACGGTTCCTCGGTTCAACCGGCTTGATGCCACAATTCCATCGTCTGAGAGAATAGCGTCTCATCTCTGCTCTGTCGAGGACATTCCGCATCGACGTTGCCGGTTTTCGAATGATGGCCTTCCCTTCTCCCCTTGAGGGAGGGCTGGGGTGAGGGGGCCTGGGAGGAAACCCGAAGTCCGAAATCCGAATGACGAATCAATGACGAAAACCCGAAGTCCGAATGGAATACCCCCCCTTCCCACTTCACGGGCAGAGGGTCAGGATCTCCATGAAGCCGTGTCTCCGTCCTTGGCGAAACCTCTTGCACCTCACGTGCCCCCATGCTAACATTCAAAGAGGTTGAGAAGGTTCCAGCGTTTGAACATGAGGTCCTGTTTTCTTATGGACTCGGGAAAAAAGCCACCGACCCGACAGGAAGTTGTCAAACGCTTCATCCAAGCAGTTGAAAACTTCGCAATTTACGCTTGGGTGTGTATCGGCATGCTGATGCTCGTTCTGGTCCTATGGCTCCTCACGATCATTTCTGAACCTTGGCACCGCAGGATCTGGCAGTGGCTCGCGGTGCTCTTGGCTTTCGGCCTTGCTGGCCTTTCGTTTTTTGCGATGGCGCGGGGGCTCGAAAGGAGGCGGACTTGGGATCGACGGGTTGCCGTTGTCTTCTGGTTTGCCGCAATGATGGGGTTCGTCTGTGCTCTCTATGCGGTTAATTTCCTCTTCGTTTATCTTCTCCTCTGGGCCGGCGGACTCAATGATCCGGTACCTTCGGTTGGCTCCTTCTGGTTGCTCTCGTCCGTATTCTTCAGCATCTTCATCATATTGGCCATGCGCGAGTGGAGGTACTTTGTCTCACGAGAGGTCAAAGACCTCTTCCGGGAGCACGCTGACAGTCAGACCGGTTCTCAATTGCCGGACTTGCAAGTCCTTGAAGGTCGCGAGCGCCGAGAACCGTCCCCCGCGGAATCACTGCCTGCCGGGCAGGCGGACTCGGAAACCACGGGGTCAGTCGAAAACCACGATCGCCTGAGCGCCGCCCGGAAGCGGTTTCACCGCCACACGCTCGACATGCTCAAGGTGGGTCTTCTCTTCACGCTCCTGGCAGCCGCCGCCTTTGCCGGCAGGGCGATTCACGGGGACCAGGCGGAACGGGCCCTTTCCTTCATCGCGGCGGTCTTGGGTTTCCTGGGGATGGGTTTCCTCACCGGTGCGATCGGCCTGCGGAAGAGAAAGCCCTGGGCGAGGAAGCTCACCATTCTCCTCTCGTGGTCTACACTCCTCCTCGTGGTTCTCTTCACGATCTTCGTCGTGGGGGCGCTCTGCCGGCTGGTCCCGGAGTTCAACAGCGTCCTTGCGGAGGTGCTTCTTTTGATGGGTCTGCGCTTCGCGTTCCTCTTCGGCGCCGTGGTCGTCATCTTCTGGATCGCACTGCTCGTGTCTCTCGTCTATTTCGCCTGGCTGCTTTTCCAGTGGTGCCGCTACCTGGTGTCCGACGAAGCGAAAGCGATCTGCCGGGACGCCGGGAACGCCTGACGAACTTGTGCTGAGTGACTTCCTCCTTTTTTCCGCTCCCTTCAGCCAATGTGAGTGGCGGCAGAGCTCAACCACAGAGAGCACAGAGGACACAGAGGGTCAGAGGGTGGAAACTAGACCGGTCCCGATGGAATCGGGACCTCACTGGAAACTGCAATTCTCACCGGGACGCCATCCTTCCAGTCTCCAGTCAGTCCCGACGCAGTCGGGACGATCTAGTTTCTGCGATCCTTTGCGCCCCCGCCAAACGTATGGCGGGCAAGCTTTGCGGTTCCTCCAGGTGCCTTGCGGAATTTCCGGAAATCTCTTGCGTCCGGGGAATCGCAGGGGTAGCATCGAGAGAGCGTCGGGGACGGCGCCTGAGGACGCGGCGGAGGGCGCCCGGATCGAACGAAACCGCGGGACCTCTTTAGAGGAGACACGCCATGAGTCAAGGCGCTCAAGGGAGCAGTCAGCAGCCGCAGCCTGTGCCGCCCGTCGGTCAGCCGCCGGTCGATCCGCCCGAGGCCAGAACCTGGGCCATGCTCTGCCACCTCGGCGGATTCGGGTTCGTCGTCGCCGGACTCGGGCAGATCATTGCTCCGCTGGTCCTCTGGCTCGTCAAAAAGGACCAGTTCGACATGGTCAACGACCAGGGCAAGGAATCCCTCAACTTCCAGATCAGCATTAGCATCTACGCGTTTGTCGCCTTCATCCTCTGCTTCGTCCTGATCGGGTTTCTCCTTCTCCCCGCCGTGGGCATCTTTGATATCATCATGATCATCATCGCGGCGATCAAGGCCAAGGATGGCGTGCGGTACCGCTATCCCCTCTGCATCCGGTTCATCAAGTAGTGCGGCGGCGCTCCTCCCTCTCCCCTTGAGGGAGAGGGTTCGGGTGAGGGGTGGGTTATGCAGGGGCGGACCTCTGTGTCCGCCCCTCGTCTTTGTACAGCGGTGAAGGCAAGCGGATTCCGACAAGGGGCGGGGTTTCCCCCTCGCCCGTTGAGGGAGAGGTCAGGGAGAGGGGTGAATGAGGAAACCCGAAGTCCGAAACCATAAACGCGATTGAAATCCGAAACAACAAGCCCGAATGCCCGCGACATGCTGAACTTTTCGGATTTCCCTCTTCGGATTTGATTCGGATTTCTGGTTTCGTCATTCCGATTTCGGATTCCCTCTCCCTCCTCTGGGGGGAGAGGATTAAGGTGAGGGGTGGATCCTTCCTCTTTGGACGCCGCCATTTCCTCGTCAAATGTCCGGCTGCACAAAATACTTCTCGAAGTTCGCCGATCGGGGCGTGCGTCCGTGACACTTCCCATAGTGAAAACAGACGCAGAAGTCCCTGTATACGAACAACTCTGTGCTGACGGACTCGTTTTCGAGGACCTGTTCCGGTTTGCCGAAACGTGTCTCGATCTGATCCTTTGTCTCACCGTAGATGCCGTATGACCGCGCCCATTTTTCCGGAATATCCTCAGGCACGGTCGAAGGCCAGGCAAGCACCCGCTCGCCGCCGGCCCATTCGGGACGCTGCACTTTCTCGCCGCGGGCCCAGGCCGTTTGCCAGTTCTGCTCCGGCGTCGCGGAGGAACCGCACCCGGCGAGGAAAACCGCAAAAAACACAGCAAGGATGTTCCGTGAAATCATTCTTTTCCCCTTGAACCCTGACGGCGAGTCACACGGTTTCCGCGCGAAAACCCGCCGATGGCAATCCGGGTGTCAGGCAGGGGTGGTCGGTTCCGTGTCCGGCCTTCCACGGTGCAGCGGGTTCGCCAAACGACGGGTGACTTTTCCCATGTGAAACGGCGTCACACTCAGTTCCAATCCGTGTACATCTTGACCAGCATGGAGCCGCGCTCAAGTCTCCAAAGCTCGACGTGCAGCCAGTCCCCCGTGGGGGACTCGCAGCTCAGCATCTCGACCGGGGTCGCCGATCTCTCCCAAGTTGGTCGAAAGCCGCCATATTGTGCGTTGCCGGGAACGGCCGTCGGAGAGTCTTGAGGCCAGACGTTGTAGCCGTTGATGAGCGGATCTGCATTGGCCGTGCTCACGGGCGCAGCACGCGACGTGATCCTGAGTTGCGCCACGAACTCCGCCAGGTCCTTCCCGTCCATCTCGAACATCGTGGACGCCCCGCGGTCGAGAACCGCAAGGCCGGCGTCACCCCTGCACTGAAGGTGTCTGGCCGAGGGCGGCAGCTTGATGCCGTGCTCGGCCTCCGCACGCATCCGGCTGTCGCTCATGGTGAAGACGTAGACACAGAACACGATGAAAGCGCCGTAAAGAGGCGCAAGCATGGCGGGAATCCCCCGAGCCGCGAAAATCCTCCAACCCCTCGGAGCCGCACACTCCTTGACAACCAATTCCGCAGTCTTCCACAGGAAAAGGGTAAGCAAGCCAAGGACCAGGATTGCGGCCATCCAATGACCATAGACAAGACATCCCACAAGCAAGGCAGTCCCCGCGCCCGCGATCGGGATCGTGAGCAAACCGAGCCACAATGCCAAGTACCTGCCCAAGCGACTTGCGCTCGACGAACCGTTTTCTCTCAATCTCGTTCCGTCCTTCGAATCGGTTCATGGTCGCGCGGGGCCTCGTCCACGCGCATGCCGCGTGGTTGCGGTGGTGACGGCAGTAGTCCTCAGGACATCGTCCAGACCACACCCATCTTTCTCGGGATACTTCAAAATGTCAATGCCTATCTGGGGACGGTGTTGGAGAAGTCGTGTCCCGGCAAGACATCCGCCGCGGCATCATCCCCTCGCCGTTTGGGCCTTGGACCGCGCCCGAGGCCGGCAAGTCCGCGGACAAGTTTCCGTTTCTTCCTCGGCCTTCAAGCTTCAGCCTTTCCGTTTTCTTTGCGTCCTTTGCGGTCCAAAGAAGTCGCTGAGTCACTGGGTCGCCCATTCGATTTCACTCAGGGCGACCCTGAGCAAGGTCGAACGGGTCGCCAAGTCGCTGAGGGAAAGAAAGGATATCGGCATCGGGGGCCGTTTCCTCGGCCTTCGGCCTTAGACCTTCGGCCTTCTTGGTCTTCCCTCTGCGTCCTCTGTGAACTGTGCGGTGAAACTGCCGCCGCTTCTGGACAAGCGAGACTGGTGTTCTCTGTGACCTCTGTGATTCCCCTTTGCGACCTTTGCGGTTAGAGGTTTCTTGAAGAGGAGCGGGATTGTCCGTTATTTGCCATCCAAAAGGGGAAAATAGAAAGTCAGGGGCGCTATTTTCGCGGTTTCTGAGCCGCTAGCGGGGTTTGTGAATATTTTATCGAACTTTCAGCCCGTTTTTATTTGCCAACGGCTTTAGGGTGGAATGTGCGTTCTTCGCTCAAAAACACCGCTTCCAATGTGGCAGGGGCAGCTTGTCTGCCCCTGTTCTTGGGGCTGTTGCTACAGGTTTGCAGGGGCAGACAAACTGCCCCTGCCACGTCGGCGGGCGGAAAAAAAGCAGCCCCATCCCGAGTGCGTCGGGACGGGGCTAACTGGATCTCTGGAGCGGGCGATGGGACTCGAACCCACGGCAACCACCTTGGCAAGGTGGAGCTCTACCACTGAGCTACGCCCGCAAGCGTGCCAGTATTATACACGAAGCGCTTTGGCTGTCAATCTTTCTCGGCCGTCTTTCCGCACACCTTGAGCCGAAGGCGGAAACTCCCTCTCGCCTTGGGCGAAAGTCTCTTCAACCGCAAAGGGCGCAAAGAGGAAAGAAAGGCTGAAGGCCGAAGACCGAGGGAAACTGGAAACCAGAAACTAGATCGTCCCGACTGCGTCGGGACTGACTGGAGACTGGAAAAAAACAGGCGCATGAAACTCGGCTCCAGTTTCCAGTCAGGTCCCGATTCCATGGGGACCGGTCCAGTTTCCAGTCTCTGGTCTCCAGCGTCTCAGCGTCTTCTTCTTACGATCTCGAAGATCGCGATGGCGGCGGCGGCCGGAGCGGGAAGCGACTCGAGTCCCTCGGCCATCGGGATCGTGACGTTCCGCCGGCACCGCTCGAGCACGCGACGGCTCAGTCCGCGGCGCTCCCCTCCGATGACGAGGGCCAGGCGCTCGGGGAGTTTCGCCTGGAAGAGGTCCTCGCCGCGTGCGCTCACCATCGCGACGGTCGTCACGGATTTCGCCTCGAGTTCGTCGAGCGTGCTCACGAGGTCGTCGGCCAAGAGGAGCGCGAGGCATTCGGAGGCGCCGGCGGAGCTGCGGGCGAGGAGGTCGCGCGGCATGAGGAGCGCGTGTTCATCGAGGATGGCGGCGGCCGCGCGAGCGGCGAGCGCGGTGCGCAGGATCATCCCGAGGTTGTGCGGGTCCTCGACGCCGGCGATCACGACGAGGAGCATACTTCCCGGCTGCTCGGGACGCAGGATCTGGTCGAGCTCAAGCGGCTTCCGCTCGGCGAGACCCAGGGCGATCTCGCCCGGCGCCTTTGGGGCGAGCGACTCCATCTCCGCGCGGTTGAGCCATCGCACGGGGACGCCGGTCGACTCGGCGAGCCGGACGATCCGCGCGAGCCCGCTCGCCGAACCCCCGCGGAGCACCGCCAGCTCCCGGGGTTTCGTCCGGCCGTGCCGGAGCACCGTCTCCACCAGATGCACGCCGGTTAAAATGACGGGATCGCATATACTCATGGGGTCGCTAGTGCCGACACGAGGAGTTTCGCCAGAAGGAGATGACCTTGACAGTTGAGCTGGTCCGGGGTCGCGTAGAATTCCCCCTGGAAGCCGATGCCGCGGGCCTCGCTGAGCCGGGCGAAGTCGGCGGCCGGCACGCCCGCGCGCGCCGCTTCCTCGATCAGGATCGCCGACTCGTCCGCCCGCCGGAACTGCTCCGGAAGCGGGGGGACGCCGAGTGCGATGACGTCGGCCCCGGCACGCCCGCACGCGCCCAGGATCGCGCGGTCGGCCTCCCGCGCCCGGGCGCGGAGAGCCGTCGAATCGGCTCCGATCCGCGACGCCGAAAGCTCGACCACCACCAGCTCCGCCTTCGTCCGCGCCAGGAGCACGTCGATCCGCCCCGCCGCATCTTCCGGGTTCTCCACGAACACGGGCGTCACCGTCGCGTCCACGCCTCGACGCTTGAGCTCCTGCTCGAAGGCGCCCCAGAAGAGGTAGCGCGGCCGGACGCCGGTGGGGACGTTCCAGAGTGCGCCGCCCTGGGCGAGTGCGTCGCCCAGGACGAGGATTCGCAGCGGCTTCTTCGCGGCGACGAGTGCGCGCGAACGTGCGAGCTTCTCGCGGTTCGTCACGAACGCGGAGAGGTCCTTGGGAGGCGGGACTTCCACGAGCTTCGCCGCCTTCGCCCCCGCTTCGCGAAGCGCGACGTCCTCGTCGGATGCCTCGACCGAGCGCACGAGCTCCAGCCGGTCGACGATGTAGCTCGTGGGACGCTTGGTGTCCGAGGTGACGCCGAAGAAGAGGGACGGGATCCCGGGCGTCTGGATGGGCGCGTCGAAGTGGTTCCAGCGGAAGCGCACCGGCTGCCAGGTCTTGCTGCGGAGGAGGAAAGAGGCGCGCGGGTCGGAGCTGCGGCCGTCGCCGATGCCGATGACCCCGACGCCCTCCGAGCCGTCGCCCTTCACCCAGAAGCTCAGACCCTGGTAGCCCGCACGGCTGCGCACGGCGAACGCGGGCGGGCGGTAGACGGCGACGCCGGCGGCGGTGCGGCCCGCCGGGAAGACCAGATGCAGCGCGTGCTGCCCCGAGACGTGATCGCGCACCGGCACGCACTCGACCGAGAGCACCCCGGCCTCCCACAGCTCCACCGGCTGGACGAGCCAGACGTAGAGTCCGGGACAGTCCTCCCACCCGCGGAAGTCGATCTCCTGGGCGCACGCCGAGCCGCACAGCACAATCAGTCCCATCGTGACCGGAAGCGTCGCTCTCGTGGGCATGTCGCGTCTCCTATTGTCTGGGGGGCGGCGTCAAATGTCCCGCACAGGTCGCGCGCCGTCCTCAAATGTCACATCGAGCGGACATTCCTCGCACCGGGGGATTTTCCGGCAGTAGGTCTTCCCCACCCGGACCAAAAGCGCGTGGAATTCGCCGTACAGCTCCACCTCCGCCGGCAGGTCCGACTCGAACATCTCCTTGATCTCGTCGTACTCGGCCGACTCGTCGATGAGGGCGTGTCGGAGGAGGACGCGATAAGTATATGTATCTACAACGAACGTAGGCTTTCGCGCGGCGTAGAGGAGGATGGAGTCCCCGGTCTCGCGCCCGACCCCCCGGACCGCCAGGAGCTTCTCGCGGAGTTCGGCGAGACCCGCCGCGGACATCCGCTCGACGTCCCCTCCGAACTCGTCCACCAGCCAGTCGACCAGGTTCTTGAGACGCTTCGCCTTGACGTTGTAGTACCCCGCCGGGCGGATGAGCGAAGCCACCTCGCCGACTCGCATCGCGTGGAGCTTTTCGGGCGAAAGGAGTCCGCGCGACTTCAAGTTCCCGATCGCCTTCTCCACGTTCTTCCAGTTGGTGTTCTGGGTGAGCACCGCCCCGACCATCACCTCGAAAGCCGTCTCGCCGGGCCACCAGTGTTGCGGCCCGAACGCCGCCTCGAGGAGGTCGTACATCCGCTTGAGCTTCTCGCGCGTGGTCACGGGTGCGGCTCCGTCTTTCATCCGGGGGATGCACCCACTCAGTGTAAACGCGCGGGGACGAAATTCAATACGGATTCCGGGAATTCGGAGGCTGCCAGGGCGATTGCACCGGCCGGGGCAAGGGCCGGGGTTTGTCGCATCACTCCTTCGCCGCGGCCTTACGGAGAACCTCCGTGACGTTGGTGCGTCCGGCTTTGACGGCGAGCTCGAGCGGGGTCGCGCCGCCCTTGTCCCTCAGGTCGAGACGGGCCCCCGAGGCGAGGAGCGCCAGCACGGCGTTCATGTTTCCGTTGGCGGCGGCGAGGTGAAGCGGGGTCGCGCCGTCGCTCCGGGCGGCGTTCACGTCGGCCCCGCGGCGAACGAGCGTCTCGATGCACTTCGGATTCGCGCGGCCGAGCCCCGCCGAGCGATGGAGCGGGGTCTGTCCATCCGCGTCCTTCGCGTTGACCGCTGCACCCCAGTCGAGCAGCAATTTCACGGTGTCTTCGGACCACCCCTCGGCCGCTAGGTGAAGGGCCGAGACGCCCTTTTCGTCCTGGGCGCTCGCCGGGACGCCCCTCACGAGGAGGTACCTTGCAAACTCCGGCAGCCAGCCCTGGACGGCCGCGTGGAGGATCGTGCGTCCGGCTCGTGTCCGGGCATAGATGTTGGCGCCCCGGGACACCAGGAAGTCTGTCATCGCCTTCGACCGGTCGTCGCCGACGAGGTAGCGCACGTTGAGGGCTGCCCGGTAGAGCGGCGTCTCGCCGCTCGTGTTCGCGGCGCTCACGTCGGCGCCTTTCCGGATGAGCTCGTCCGCGAAGTCGGTCATCCCACCCCATGCCGCCTCGTGAAGGATCGTGGTCCCGTCGGAGGCCTTCACCGTGAAGTCGGCGCCATGGTCTCGCAGGAACTTTACGCCGTCCGTGCTGCCCGCGCGGGCCGCGTCGAAGATGGGGGTCCGCCCGGACGAATCCCGGATGTTGACGTCCGGGCAGTGACGGAGGGCCACCGTCATCAAGTCGGTGCTATCGTCCCTCACCGCCCAGTGGAGCAGACCGCGGCCGGAGTTGTCCTTGACCTTCGGATCCGCGCCCTTTTCGAGCAGACAGGTGAATCCGTTGACGCCCTCGCCTGCCGCCAGGAAGAGCGGCGTCACGCCCTCCTCGTCGCGGGCGTTCACGTCGGCCCCATGCTCGACGAGGACGCGGACGGCGTAGTCGAACCAGGCACGGTGCAGGGGCTCTTCTCCACGGTTATTCCGTGCACGGACGTTCGCCCCCTTGGCCACGAGGCACTCGATGATCTCGACGGGCGCCGCCCGCGCGGCCTCGTGGAGAGGCGTCGATCCCCATCGGTCCGCGTCGTTCACGTCCGCCCCGTGCTCGACCAGGAACTTCACCACCTCGATCTTCCCCCGCTGGTGACAGGCCGAGAAGAGCGGCGTCCGTCCGCTGTCGTCCCTGGCCCGGGCGTCAAATCCCTGTTCCGTCAGGGACTTCACGAGCTCAAGCAGTCCGCCGACTGCCGCCGCGTGCAGAAGGGTCTCTCCCGAGTCAGTGACCAGACGGACATCGGCGCCCTTGGCGATGAGCAGTTCGACGACGTCCTGGCGGCCGTTAACGGCCGCGGCGTAAAGCGGACTCCAGCCGGTGGACTTCGCGTTGACCTGTGCGCCTCGCTCGATGAGGAGCTCGACGATGGACTTCCGTCCCATCATCGCGGCGTTGGCGAGCGCCCTGGCACCGCTTTCATCCAGTCGCGCGCCGGCGTCGAGGAGACGCCTCACTGTCTCCGTGCTCGCGCTCGAGCAGGCGGCCTCGAGCGCCGTCTCCCCGTGCATGTCCTTCGCACTCAGGTCCGGTTTCTTCGAGATGAGGAAGGCCGCTAGGTCGTCCTTCTCTTGCTGGACGGCGAGGTGCAGGGGGGTCCAGCGCATCTTGTTGGGCGCATTCAGGTCGGCCCCCGCCGCTAGAAGCGCTTCGACGGCGGACTGGTTTTCCGCCACCACCGCCGCGTGCAGCGGAGTATTGCCCCCGGAGTCAACGGCGTTCACCGGTGCGCCGCGAGAGACCAGAAAGGGGATTGCCGGAAGTCCGTTCTTTTCCCGGGCTGCGGCGTGAAGCGGGGTGTCGGCGTAGCGGTTCCGGAGGTCGACGCGCGCTCCGTAGGTGAGAAGGAGTTCGATGACCTTCGTGTGGCCGCCTTTGGCGGCTACGTGCAGCGCGGTCTGACCCTCCCAGTCCATCGTGTTCAGGTTCGCGCCGCGCTCGAGCAGGAGCTGGACGACGCCGGTGTGTCCCCCGCGGCAGGCGACGTGGAGGGCGGTATCAGTGTCCCCCCGTCTCACGTTGGGGTCCGCGCCGCGGTCGAGCAAGAGACGCGCGACGTCGGCGTGTCCCTCGTGAGCCGCCCACCAGAGGGGCGTCACCAGCTCGTGGTCGCGCTGGTGGATGAGCAGCGGGTCCTTCGCCAGGAGGTCGCGCACGCGCTCTAGTTGCCCGGCGCGCGCGGCTACGTGGATCTCGCCCGCATCGAGCCGAAGTCCGCATGGAAGGGTGAACCCAAGAGCAAGCGACATTAAGAGAACGCGCGGCGTCATCGTCGGCCTCCGACGGAAATTCGCTGCGGATCCCACACCTATTCTACCGGCGAAATCAGGCCGTTCAAGTCGTCCGTTGGACATGCGGGCCAATGAGGCGAGGCCGGGCCGCCGCCCGAACGGTCAAAAACAGCGGTTTGACGTTGAGATGCCCGGCGGACGGCATATAATGGACGGCAGCCGAGGACCCAAGGCCGCCGGGTTAGTCGGCACCGAGGAGTGAGCAGATCGCATGGCGAAGGGAAAACAGTCCGCGAACAAGGACCGGCCCGCAGAGCTGACCTACTGGCACGAGACCCGGCAGCCCATCTACAGTCTCGCATTCGTGCTCCCGATGGTGCTGGTCTACGAGGTGGGGATCGTCCTGGTGAACGGTCCGATCGCGGCGACGCGCGGCTACGGGGTGCGCATCAGCTCCGATGTGCTCCTCCGCGGGGTGATGGAGGAGCTCTTCTCGCGCCTCGGTCTCGGCGGAATCGTCATGTCCGGGATGCTCGTCGTCCTTGTGCTCGTCGTCTGGCAGCTCGCCAGCAGGCGTCCGTGGAAGCTCCAGCCGTGGATGCTCGGCGCGATGCTCGGCGAATCCGTCGTCCTCGCCCTCGCCTACTGCCTCGTCGTGAAGGTGTTCATCGACCCGCTGGTGGTGATGACCATCGAGAACGACCAGTTTCCGTTCCTCCAGAGTCCGCTCTTCAAAGAGGTGGTCGTCTTTTTCGGCGCCGGGGTCTACGAGGAGTTCGTCTTCCGGCTGATCCTGATCGGACTGGTCGCGCTCATCGTGCGCGGGATGACGGGCGCGTCGTGGAAGGTCGGGACGTTCGTGGGGATCGTGCTGGCGGCGCTCGCGTTCTCGGCCGTCCACTACGTCGGACTCGTGGGACAGGACTTCACCTGGCTGAGTTTCGTCGGGCGGACCGGGGCCGGGCTCTTCTTCGGGACGGTGTATTACTACCGCGGGTTCGCCGTTGCGGCCGGGACCCACGCACTGTTCGACGTGTTCGTCACGCTCTTCTTCGCACATGCAAGAGGGACCTGAGAGATGCCGGAGAAGTCGCTCGAGATCCGCGGCACGCCGGCAGATGAGCGCGGCCCGGCGCTTCCCCCAGACGCGCCCGAGAGACGCACGCCCAACCTCAGCACGCTCCTCCTCGCTTCCGTGCTCCTCCTGCTTCTCCTCTTCCTCGGGGTGCTCGCCGCGCGCCGGCTCCTGAGGAGCGACGTCGACCGGACGCTCGGCCGGTACGACGACCTGAGGGCCGCCGGGAACCAGAAGGAAGCCGTGAAGGCGCTGGGCGAGCTCATCACCGCCGCCGAGCGGCTCTACCAGGAGAAGCGGTTCGCCGAGGCCACGCGCGTCTTCGAGGAGGTGCTCCGCCGCGAGCCCCGACAGCCCCTGGTCCTCGGCTATCTCGGGATCCTGGCGGCCGACGGGCACCAGGACGAAAAAGCGATCGCCTACTTCAGGAGGGCGATCGAGGTCGACCCGCTGACGCCCCAGAATTATTGGAATATCGCACATATCTACTTTAACAGGAAGGACTATTTCGCCTGCGAGGAAGAGCTTCAGCCGGCGCTCCGGCTGGGCCTCAAGGCGCAGTACCGGCTGCTCTACGCGCTCTGCGCGATCGGCCGCGGACTCCCCAGCGAGATCGTCGTCCGCAGACTCCGCGACGTCGTCACGGTCGCCGAGACACAGATGCTCAGCCTGAACCCGGAGGAGCTCACCACCGACGGCTCGCTCGGCCGCGTGCTCCAGCACGCCACGAGGCTCCTCGCCTCCCACGGCGACAACTTCGGATACGACCGGCTCCGGCGTCTCGCCAGGGAGTCGCCGAAGAAAGAGGTCCGCACCTTCGCTCGACAGCTCCTCGCCGTCCTCGACGAGACGCCCTCGGGAAGGTGAGGAGCAGGAGCCTTCCCCCGCCCCCTGCCTGTCCCGAATTCGTCATCGGGAGGGGAGAGGTCGCACGTGAGGGGCGGCGGACCGCCGTTTTTCTTTTCCTCTCCCTCCTCCGGGGGGAGAGGATGAAGGTGAGGGGTGGGCTCGTTTCTTCTGTGTAACGCCTCGGAGGGAATCACCATACCTCGCATCCGCAAGCATCGTGTCGCCGACGAGACGTTGGCCAGTCGCGCAGGCTTCGCAAGGAGCAGACGCCGGCCGAGAAGATTCTCTGGCGTCGGCTCCGGGATGAGCAGCTTTCCGGGTTCAAGTTCCGCAGACAACTAGCGATCGGTAAATACGTCGTGGATTTCGCCTGCCCCGCAACAAACCTCGTCGTCGAAATAGACGGCGACACCCACGACGGGCAAGAGGCATACGATGCGGAACGGACCAAGTATCTGGAAAACGAGTGGTGGCGGGTCGTCCGGTTCACGAATTCCGCTGTGCATCGGAATCTGTCTGGCGTGCTGGAAGCGATTTTGAGGGAATGTCAACGCGGTGACTAATCCGCCCCTCACCCCACCCTCTCCCCCCGGAGGAGGGAGAGGGGTGAAACGGCGAGAAGAGCCGGCTCATCCAGGTCGAAAGCGCCACCACGGGCGGTCACGCGACCCTCGTTGATCACCTTTCCGATGGAAACAATCGCCGGGTGAAAAAGAGTCTTGAAACGGCCACGGATGTCCTATATATTTAGGACGCTTGGCAGGCGATCGCGGAGCGGGAACTCGAGTAAACGGTGACTGTCCTGATTTATCCTGCAAGTTGACTGTGACCATAAAGTAGTCTTGAGAGGAGGTGTCCACACATGCCTGCCAATCGGTGTGTGTCTCCTGTTGCCACCCTGGCACCTTTCCCCATGAGCGTCGCCTGCGCCATGCTTGCACTTTCCTGGCTCTTCACCGGTTGCAGCAAGAAGATTGAAATTCCCGAGGATGTTCTAAAGACAGAGGGAATCTACGGAACGAAATTGGTGGACTGCGAGGCGGGGCGGAATCATATAATCGTTTACTCTTGCACGGTGCCCCTCCCCAGACTGATCCGGGAGAATTGCCTGAAGGGGCGTGCTTTGACGGTCCTTGTCTGGAACCCACATGGAGCAGAGCCCATTCTTCAACTCGGCGGCGCGGGTGAGGCCAACTGGGACTGTATTGTGGACTACTCCGGACTCGGTTCGGGAATCCTTCGATACACTCAATGCACGTTTGACCCCAGGGAGGGCACAGACACTGACGATGAAGCAGTGGTTCCGTTGTACGAGGAGATCTACACAATCAAGGATGATGGAACAACTGCCGTCTCCCGCCGTATATTGTTGAAGCCGGAAGAACTCACTCCACAGGAGCTTGGAAAGATCGAGCAAGAGATCCTGAATGGTGATGCCCAGGATCGCTTCAAGGAAGGAGAGCTTGAGGAATTGGGGGCTCGCATCCGAAACTATGGTGTGAAGTATCCCCAGCAAGCGCTTATCATCTTAGGTCGGCTTGGAAAGGTGAAGGGGGTCTCAACCGGAGAGATTCTGAGGGATTACTCAGTCGAGGTCAGGCGGATCGCTGAGATCCGCGGAAACTAGTTACAGGCCCCCCGTTCAAATCTCCTCGACTGGGTTCGTTTCGGAGCAAATCACGGCTTTCTTGCCCTGTTGTCGGTACCGAAAACCTCATCCGGACGTGAGCGAGTGACCGAGAGCGGTGTCGAGGCACCGTGATGATGCCGGAGGGAGAGGCGGTAGCGGCGTGGGATACGCTCAACTCACGTGCAGTCTCGGGTCGACCGCGTCGCGGAGTGCGTCGCCGACGAGGTTCGTGGCGATGACGGTGAGGACGATGGCGGTTCAGCGGTAGACTTCGCGACGGTGGCGGATGCGCATCACGCGGACAGTCCTGGCTTTCTTGTCGATTTCGTAGATGATACGGTAATCGCCGACGCGGATGCGCCAGTCGGAGGTCGAGCCTGCGAGTTTGCAGCAGTCGTGCGGGTAGGGGTTCTCGGCGAGAGCACGAAGGGCAACATACATGCGCCTTCGCGTTTCACGTTCGAGTTGCTTCAGGTCGCGCTCGGCGTGTCTCTCGATGACGACTTCAAGCACGCTCGATCTCCGCGATCACTTCTTCGAGTTTGCGGTAGTGGAGCGGCTTCTTGCGCACATCGCGCAGCCACCGCAGGTCCTCTGCGTCCTCCAGGCGTTCGAGCATTTCTTCGTATTGGCGAATCCCGAGGATGACGGCCGAGGGTTTCCCGTTCTTCAGCACAATCTCCGGCTTGCGCCGCGCTGCTCTCATGACGGATCTCCTATCGGGGGAAGCGAAAATGCTTTGGGTTCGCTCCGGGCATTTGAAGCCAGGATCGAGAGCATATCCGTGAGAGATCGCCCAGTCAATTGTGAAATGAGGTGGATTCGGGGCTTCGGCTTGTTCGAAACTCAGCATAAGTGCTTAGCGGAGCAGGCGCCACAAGATAGCTCCAAGGATTGCTGCTCCGACCAGGAAGGGGGCCAGAAACTTCACGAGGACCCAAAATGGCGTCGTGAAGCGCATAGCCGCCATACCCTTGCGAAATGCCATGTCGAAAAAAAGGTTTTGACCTGGTGCATAGCCCTCGGCCGAGGTGCCACCAGTTATGACGGCAACTGTGCCAGCCTTGAATCCTGCGTTGATTGCTTCAAGAATGGACCTGGCATCCTTGGGCTCGACACCCAGGTCGGCGATCTTGCGGGCCAAGTCGCCTGCAGGGACTTCCTTCTGGTTGGCGCTGAGCACTATCTCAACAATCCGTTTGACGTCCGATGGCATCATCTGTTCTTGTCTCTGCCCGCTAACTCCCTGAGGATGCAAGGCCCCGAATGCCCGCAGAACAGCATTTGCCTGATGCGCTGTCAAACGCCCTACTCGGCGCAAGTGCTCCCTCGCCCACTGCCAGTGTGATCGTCATTTCAGACTTTCGGAAGGTTCTTTCTGAGGTGCACCGTCTTGGGGCATTCGGCATTGTCCTGCAGTTCCCCTTTGTTCATAACATCCCCATTCTACTATTTGGCACTCTGATGTCAACGATGAAAAGACATGGATGGCCTCTACTGCATTTGCAGTCTCGGGTCGACCGCGTCGCGGAGTGCGTCGCCGACGAGGTTCGTGGCGATGACCACGAGCGCGATCGCACTCGCCGGGAAGACCGACTGCCACCACCGCGTGATGTCGTCGTAGGATAGGTTCACCATGAGTCCCCAGGAGTTCGTCTCGGACGTCGAGCCCAGACCGAGGAAGCTCAGGGAGGCTTCCGCTAGGATCATCGTCCCGAGCTTCATGGTGAAGACGACGATCATGATGGAGAGGCAGTTGGGGAGGATGTGACGGGTGAGGATGCGGAGGTGGTGTGCGCCGAGAGCGTGCGAGGCGAGGACGAACTCGGAGGTCTTGAGCGTGAGCACCTGTCCGCGGACCAGCTGGGCGACGGGCGCCCAGTTGACGAGCGCGA
>Ga0315282_10005132_pt1 | contig 22445 bp, 21 predicted proteins | sample YL17G07_20_MG_FD_203693 | JGI IMG/M metagenome (GOLD analysis project Ga0315282, IMG submission 203693) | Sediment microbial communities from Yellowstone Lake, YNP, Wyoming, USA - YL17G07_20 | ecosystem: Environmental > Aquatic > Freshwater > Lake > Sediment | place: USA: Wyoming | collected... | reverse complement strand
ACGATACTCTGTCGTCGTGAAAGTCACGAGGAGAGGTCAGACAACCCTTCCGGCAGAGTATCGTGCAAGACTGGGCATAAACGAAGGTGATGAGTTAGTTGTGGAAGAAGCAGGAAATCAACTTACAGTTCGTCGTGTGCCGAACCTCTTGGATCTCGCGGGCGTGGATTCCAAGTACGGCACTCCAGAACAGGCGAAGAAGGCAATTGAACGGATGAGAGAGGAGTACTAGAGGATTTAGAGGTTATCGATTCACGATTCCTAGTTGAGTACTTTTTCTCAAGCGATGAAAATGTTAAGTCGAAAACTTCGAGGCATCTGAAAGATTTGGTCAGGAAGAGGAACGGGATTCTGCCTACAATAGTTATTGCTGAGACTGTGCGGTACGTTTGTGAGAAACGTGGTGTAGAAGAAGCGAAGATTAGATATTTGTCACTGGCTAGAAGCGGTCTCCTGATTGCTGATCTTACTGGCGAAATAGCTCGAGAAGCAGGCCTATTGAAGTGCACGCACCCGAGCGTCCCGACTGGAGATTGCATAGTCGCCTCCACCGCATCAGCCAAAAAAGCCAAAATTCTTTCAGACGACAAACATTTTGATGAGATCAAGAGCATATCAAGAATTTGGATTTAGCTATTCGAACTTGGAATAACGTTCAGCCAACCTACGTTAGCGGGTGGCTGCGTCATATACTTCACCTTGGTAGTGGTGCGCAACACGATTGGGAGAGACCGAAAGGGAAACGCCGCTTTGTCAGACTTACTTTTGACCGACATTTAGCACGTAGACCCAAATGGCTTCTGTGGGACTTATATCTAGTTCACGATCTATTGCACCTTTCTCGATTGAAGATACAAGAGAATTCAGTCTAGACTGAAAGTCTTTGGCGAGAACGACTCGTTCCACTCGAACCGTTTCCGAATCAGGCAGCGACCTCGACTCTACCTTCCATGATAACCTGTCCATACTCTTGAAATGAAAACCGTGGACCCACACATCACGGATAAGTTCTGGATTTCGTCTAAGGTTTTCTTCATTCGTCTCGATATCCTTGAGAACTTGGCGAGTCTCCTTATCAATGTCTGCAATGAGCTTCTTCTTCAAGTATTCTTTGATCATATTCTTATGGATAGGTTCGAATGCATTAGCCGACGTTTCCAGTCGCTTTGCCAAGGAGTTAGCTTCTTGATTTCTAGCTTCCACTTCTTGCTCTAGTTCTTCTAAGCTCATCTGTCATGTACGCTCCAACTAGGTCACCGACATCGTGAAGTCTATTCTTCAGTGTCGATGCGTATTGTATTCTGTGGCTCTGTTTTTCGATATAGGCCTCTGATGCTTTTATCACGGCGAATATAGAAGCGTAGACCTTATCGATTGGGTCTATGATTTCATCAGGTCTTGCCATAAGGTCTAGGATTATTGAAATTTCTCTCGACTTTCGAATCTCTTGATTGATAAGTTCAAGAGTCTTTCGAACCTCCGACTCTTTCGATTCGATTGAACCTAGTCTTCGATGCTTTTCCTCCAATTCCTTGGTGGCTAATTCAAGTTCCCTCTTTCTAGTGGAAAGGCCACGGATCTGGGTTTCTATTTCTGCAAGGCCTTTGTATTTTCCGACAGCCTCCAGCAACGTCATAAAGTCGCCGTAGCTTTCGCAACACTTCTTCAGTATCTCTATTTCCTTTAGGCTCAGTCTGTAGTCGACCACGAGGCTCGCGCATAACTCTATTGCTTTCTTCAAGTGTGCATAGTCTTCTTGAAGCTTCTTTATGTCTCCTTCAACGCGAGCGGTCTCCTTTTTGAGATTAGCAATGTTCTCTTCAAGAGCGATTCTATCCTTACAAACTTTCGTTAATTCATCCTGAATCGCTTTAACCTCTCCATAACTATTTATCCCGTATAGAAGAGATTCATATCCACCATACTTACTTGAAACCTGGTAGATCAGTCCTAATCTGTCAAGAGTTATTCCTAATCCCTCAAGCTTTTTCTTGTAGGATAGACTCTGTTTTAGATTCTCCACCGTGAGCTCTGAGGCTACAATCCCTCGATAAACTTCTATCAAGTTCAGTAAGTCAACGCCAGATTCTTCAATAGATAAAAGGAATTGTAGAACTTTTTCTAGATTTTGACCTTTCGCTTCAATTGTTCTTATTGCAGACAGCGCCATCTCAACTTGGTTTACCCAAATATTACGCTTCACCAGCTCATTGAGTAGGTCTATCAGACGTCTCTTCGGAGTTACGTCAACAGTTCTACTAGCTCCCCTCGTATACAATTTGACTGTGTTGGAGGTCCAGTTTCCATCTGTTAGCTCACTTACCTCTTTGTTGGTGAAGCCCATCTGCCTGAGGCTTGACATTAGTTCTTTGGCCCGCTTCAAGTACTCTCCGGAGAGTGGTTTCCTAGGTGCTAGATCGCGAAGCTCCTTTACAATGGCCTCTACTTCCTGTTTCATTTTGGCCATCCATGAATGGATAATCGGATGGACAACTAAGGATATCGGAGGATAACGGTAGGGATAAGAGGGGATAATGGAAGGCATAACTCTAGCCTTTTCTAAATGTGCTTGTATGCAGGACTTAACAATACCAAAATGGCTAAAGTAGGCCTAGTCTGCTTGGCTTTGATTATCCTTCTTTATTATGCCATTATCCCTTCCAGTCCTCATATCGGGAGAGAGACAAGTTTTATCAGACGATAAGGTCCCTTCGAGACTAGGGATATGCTAGGTTCGGTCTAAGTGTGATAGTAAGGTAGATGTGGAGACAGATTGAGTGAGAAGCCTAAGATTGTGGGGGGGATTTGGCGATGAGCTAAGGGTGCTCACGGGAATGTTTCTAGAGCGCTTTATTGTATTTTCTTCGTCTCCGCTTTCATTTACAATGGTGCGTATTGGTGGTTTAACGACCTACTATTCATACGCGAGTTCACACCTCAGATAGCTGATATGGCCGCCTTTATGCTAGAGATTGGTCGCAACCTAAGATTAGGGGATCTTGGAACAACGTTCAGCCAATCCATTCTTGCTGGAGCCTGCATTATCTACGCCTCCATGGTCGCAATTCGAAACACTCTCAGAACCCGATTCAACTCTACGCGGACAACAATCTAATCCCTTGTGCATTCACAGGCAATGTCAAAAGAGGGACAACTCTTATCAGATTATGAAGTATTCGAGATCTGATGCCGGGTATGAAACATTGAGCGAGAAACCTAAGATTGTGGCGGGTATCCCAGCTTTTGATGAGGAACTTGCAATTGCCAAAGTCGTGGTTCATTCGAGCAGATACGTCGACAAAGTGTTGGTGATTGATGATGGAAGCCGTGACGATACCGGATTGATAGCGGACAAGCTTGGTGCGAAAGTAATCAGGAACGAAAGGAATCAGGGGAAAGGAACCGCTCTACGAACCTGTCTCGAGTGGGCGAAAGAGGTGGATGCTGACGTACTTGTAACTTTGGACGGAGATGGACAGCACGATCCTGAAGAGATACCGATGGTGGTTGATCCAATTCTGAAAGGAGAAGCAGACGTGGTAGTTGGAAGTAGGAGATTCTCTAGCCAAGACAAAGCGTATAGACGTTTTGGAAGGAGAGTTCTTGATCGCGTTACCGGTGTTAAGGTTAATGGGGTTTTAGTTGATGCCCAAAGTGGGTTTCGTGCTTATTCGAGGATGGCACTGCAGAAGGTGAAAGCTGCAGAGTCCGGAATGGGTGTTGACTCAGAAATATTGATGATAGCCAAGGAGGCCCAATTGAAGATTGTTCAAGTACCCGTTACAGCTCGTTACGATCTACCCAGTAGCTCCACCCATCATGCATTATATCATGGATTCGATGTCTTCTTTAGCATCATCAAGTTCATGTCGATTCGACATCCATTTCTATTCTACGGCGGGTTTTCAGCAATCATGTTTGTTGTAGCGATTGTCTTTGGAGTTCAAACGCTCGACTTCTATGCCAAAGAGGGACGGGTCGTGACGAATTTGGCGCTTGTCTCTGTTTCGGCCGGGATCTTGGCATTCCTATCTTTCTTCACAGGCGTGATACTATTCACTTTGATCACAGTACTTAGAGAGAAAAGATAACGATCATAGAAGATGCATGGCAGGACTAGAAATTTGCTCAATCCAAATGCGTCGGTTCAATAGCCGATAAGCATGAAAATGTTAGGTGCTATCTTGGAATCAGAGTCCGTGTCCATGGTTATTGTAACTCATAATTCAGGAGAGTTTCTTGAAAAGTGCTTAGAGTCGATATTCAACTCAGACTATCCTCTGAAAGAGTCGATCATAGTTGACAATGCTTCTGCAGATGGCTCGATAGAGAAGACTAGGAAGAGGTTTCCTAAGATAGAAGTTATTCAAAATCAAGATAATCTAGGGTTTTCCCGAGCTGCAAACAAAGGAATAAAGGCTGCTTCAAGTAGCCTCATTGTACTGATTAATCCTGACACTATTGTGGATAAGAGTTGGCTAAAGGAGCTTGTTCAGGCTTCGAAGCGACACCCAAGATCAGCCTTTTTTCAACCGAAGATTATGCTGTTGAATAGGCCTGGCTACATTAACTCTGCTGGAAACCTAATCCACATAGTTGGATTCGGTATCTGTCGTGGATTGGGCGAGTACGATCATGGGCAGTACGGATCTGAAGTGGAAGTATCATTTGCATCTGGCGCTTGCGTGCTTGTCCGCAGAGACGCTGTACGTGAAATAGGGATGTGTGATGAGCTGTTCTTCATGTACATGGATGATTTGGATTGGGGTTGGAGGGGAAAGATGTTTGGATGGGAATCAATATACGTACCATCGTCAATAATCCATCACGAGTGGGGTAAGGCTCTCGAGGTTCCTAGCGAGAAATTCTACTACCTAGAATTGGGCCGCCTGATTGCATTGATCAAGAATCTTACTTTCAGAAGTCTGATAGTGCTATCTCCGATTCTAGTCTTTTGTGAAGTGGCAGTTATGGTCAACGCTATCTTGAGTCGATGGTTTTGTGAGAAGATTCGATCATATGCTAGTCTATTGAAGTGTTTCAACGAAATTATGGAGAGGAGGAAAAGACTGATGAAACAAAGAACCGTTCTAGATAGAGCGATCCTAAGGACGTTTGTAACGGAGTTGAGACATCCATACGTTGGGTCAGCGGGCATCGCATTGGGAAAAGTATTAAAGGTGTTTTTTAACTTTCTTCAAACGCTTCTATGATCTAGACTGACATAGCTTGTTGTAGTATGTCATCGACTTTGCCGTTATCTTTCGCCAGTCATACATCTCCCGTGCGGTCGCCTTGGCATTCCTGCCGATTCTCTTAGCTTCACCTTCATCCGAAAGGATGTCCAATATTGCCTCGGAGAATCCAGCCACTGAGTCCCTTATCACAATGTTTTCTCCATCGGCCACTCCTTCGATTCCCTCAACGCCTTTTGTTGTCGAAACCACCGGTTTACCACAGGCCATGAACTCAAGGATCTTTGTCCGGGTTCCTGAACCGTAATCTATTGGCGCTACACAGACATCAGCTCCCGCGATATATGGTCGCACGTCTTCAACCTCTCCCAGAATAGTCACATGTTGACTCGCTGCAAGCCAAGTTGGCGGATTTTTGCCTACAAAAGCAAACAATACGTCATTTCTAGACTTCGTAACTAGGGGAATAATCTCGTGGTACAGTTTTCGAATTGCAAATAGATTGGGAGGGTGAATCACGGAGCCAACGAAAAGTACAGTAGACTTGCCATAGTTATGGGGGTCAACATCCTCAAAGAAATTTTTGTCCACTCCGTTCGGAACGACTTGAACCTTTTCGCGAGGCAGTCCATATAATTCCCTTAATTTGTTAGCATCAACGTCTGAGCATGCGAAGACTAGATCTGAGAATCTTGTGGCAACATTCTCCACAAGGCCAACCAGCCCAACAGGAACCTTCTCAAATGGATGTGGGAGTGGAACCGGTTCGTAGAATACTCTTTCTACTCCATGTTCGTCTAGGACGATTGGTTTCCTGAGTATCTTTGTCATCAAAGCTACAGGAAAAAGGTATGGAAGCTCGCATTGAACTATGTCAAACGGATCTTTCTTATTTCTGCGTAAGAACTCCAGTATCATTCTGGGATTGAGAAGCGATATTGGTTTTAGTGATATGATTTCGACGCCATCCATTTTTTTCACGTAGTCACGAAAGCCATTGGATAGTATTGTGATGTTGTTCCCTAAGGAGGCTAGTGCTCGCGCTAATCCCCAGACTCGACTTGCAGCACCATGACTTGGAGGGTAGACGTTGAAGTGCACAAAGATGGCGATTCGCAAAAGGGGCACTCAACGTGAAGTGGACTAGCAATACTATAAATCTTACATCTCACGGTTCCAAGACTGCAGAATGGCGGATGCTTACTATCAGTCGTGGAACCTATCACATGTCAATATGGAAGTCTGCAGCTTAGGTCCGCAACGAGATCCACCAGAGAGATGGAAGTTACGATATTGCCTACGGACATGTTCTCTAACGGGAAATCGTATGAGAGTGTCTGTCCCAGAGTATCTGCTATTGTAGTCAACCGGAACAATAGGGAACTGCTTCGGCGATGCCTGGACTCTATTCTTCAGCTAGATTACTGCAGTCTCGAAATCGTCGTGGTTGACAACGCTTCGACCGACGACTCTGTTAAGATGGTAAAGTCCACGTTTCCGAATGTGAAGCTGGTAGTGAACCATACCAATCTTGGATTTGCCCTCGCCAACCTGATAGGATTCAGAGAGACTACTGGCGAGCTCATAGCGTTAGTCAACAACGATGTACTAGTAGACGCAAATTGGCTACGCGAGCTTGTGAATGCAATCACTGAAGACAAACTCGTTGCGGCGGTCGGTGGAAAGATGTTAAGAAACAATAACCCAAAAATTATCTTGCACAGCTGGATCAAACTGGACCCTGTAACTGCAATACCGTACTTGTTCTACGATGACCGACCCAAACATCTCGTTGACTACGTTCCGGCATCCGCCGTGGTTATGAGGAGAAAAGCAATCGAAGAAATAGGATTTTTCGATCCGTACTATTTCTCTTACTACGAGGATACTGATTGGTGCGCGAGGGCCATGGCATCGGGCTACAGCATACTTTACGTTCCCAGCGCGGTCGCTTGGCATAGAGAGGCCAGCACATTAGGAGAGTCTTCATCTGCGCGAAGATTTCTGTTACTCAGAAACAGGATTCGATTCGCGCTTAAACACTTTCAATTGAGACATCTCGTTCTGTTTGTTGCAGTGTTTGCTTGCGAAACATTACTGTCAATGTTGTACTGGACATGTCGTGGGAATGTCGGCTGCCTTCGAGTCAGAGCAAGGGCTATCCTATGGAACTTTGCAAACCTTAGATCGATTATCGCGTCTAGGCTCGAGTCTCGCGAAGAAACACGATCGTACAACAGTTCGCTTCCATTGAAAGACATGAGCAAGGGAGATTCACTAAGCCGAACATTTCAGTATGCGGTGCGATTGTAGAGAATCCGGAGATGTTGCCGGTGCGGGAGAGATCACCCCAAGCCACTGGCGATCTCGCAGAAGATTTCACACCCTAAATTTAATGATTTGTTGCTTGCTAGTTATCACAGTTTTGAAGTTTTCATATCATCGAGGTATCGATTAGTTGTCTGTTCGCTTGGCCCAAAGGCTCGTGTTTCACCATTTAGAATATAGAGTGTTTTTTCGCAGAAACTCTTCACCAGATCCATGCTATGTGAGACGAGTATTATCGATTTCTTCTCTTTCTTGAATTCCTGGAACTTATCAAGGCACTTTTGCTGAAATTCCATGTCCCCAACTGCCAGCGCTTCATCCACCAAGAATATCTCTGCCTCCGTTTGGATTGCTATCGAGAAAGCTAGTCTCACTTGCATTCCGGATGAGAGGTTCTTAAGTTTCGCATCTTGAAATCTAGTTAAGCCCGCGAAGTCGAGAATCGAGTGGGTGCGTTCCTTCATCTCTGAGCGTCGTAGACCCATTATGACTCCGTAGACTAAGGCGTTCTCTTTGACGGTGAGGTCACCGTGGAAACCAATACCCAGTTCCAAGACTGACGCTATTGAGCCATTTGTAATGATAGTGCCCTTGTCGGGTTTCATGACGCGTGCAATGAGTTTGAGTAGAGTACTCTTGCCACTTCCGTTCGGGCCGATTACTCCCAAGGACTCTCCGTGTTCTATTTTGAAGTTGATTTGTTTCAGCGCCCAAAACTCTTCGTAGTGGTACCGTTTCCCTTCAAGGATTGAAAGCACCCCAGCGATGTGGTCAAGAACGGTCACACGTTTTTCGTGTGGTATTCTGAATCGTTTCCAGAGGTCTTCGACATCTACGATGGACACTTTCAAAGTTCCTCCACGAATCGTCCTTCAAGGCGTCGAAAGACTAAGAATCCCATCAGCAATAAAATTGTAATGATTGAGATGATAACAGCGTTGTCGAAGAATGATGGAAGTTTGTCTGCAAGTAATATGTCTCTTGCGGATTCTATCAGTCTTGTGACAGGATTAAGCGAGTACATTAATTGGAATCTGACGGGGATGAGTTTTGCATCGTAGACTATAGGCGAAAGAAAGAAGCCCAGTTGAAGAGTTATGTCCCATAACTGGAAGAAATCTCGGTACTTCAGATTGATTGAGGAAAGGGATAGCGATAGCGCGAAGATTAGCAGGAATTCCAAGACTAGGATCACAGGCAGAAATAGAGCGTAAACCGTCAGTTTGACCCCTAACAAAAGGAGTAACGGGACCAAAGCAAGGAACTCCAGCGCAGCACCGATGAAATTTGCCAAGTTATTGGATAGAACGATGATATAGCGTGGCAAGTAGACTTTGCTAACGAGCGATGGGTTTCCTATTATGCTGAAGAGTCCTTGGCTCGTTCCAATCGAAAAGAATCTCCAAACGAGAATGCCAATCAGCAACCATGCTGCGAAGTTTGGGATATTGACCCTGAGTAGGAAGGAGAAAACCAGCGTTAGAATAACCATGTAAGCAAGCGGGTTCAACAGCGACCAAACAAATCCAAGAACGGAATTCCGGTAACGAACCTTGAAGTCTTTCTGAGCTAGGACAGTTATGACATCCACGTAATGTCGTATATCGTCAAGCAACAACTCTCACTCTCATATAGCACCAGAACTCTTGACTGTCGTAGCGAAGAAATAACGTTTATTGGCACGAACCGTAGCTATACCAAAACGCCTTAGCTTATGCTATACTGATAGCACTAAGATCAGATCAACATTCTTCGAAGGCCTCCTTTGCTATGGAGTCGCCCTGTTACGTGGATTCTACTGTGGTGTTAACTCTATGGTCGCGCGATCTAGTTTGTAGTTATGGGATCTCTCCACGTGAGGTGAAACACCCTCTTAAGGATCCTAGACCCTTTGCAGATACCGATATTCCCAATAATTCCACTTCGGAAAGTCGAAGAGATATGCACTACGTCCTAGGTATGCCTCCAGAGTATGTCCATCTTCATGAGAAATCAGAGATCGTGCCTGGTTAATCACATCTGGCGCACGATGGGAGCGAAATAAATGTGAACTTCATGAATGCTGTGTATGAAGGGGACCAAGAAACGAAGATGTCACTGCGAAAGCGGTCATTCCATTTCTTCTACAATCTAGAGTGATTGCCCGTTACTTGAAGTTCTCGCTTGAGTTCTTCGTAACTCTCTGTTGTCCCCACGTCCCACAATCTCCCCGGCAATATGTAACCGTAGACCCGCTCTCTTTTGCATAACCATTCAATGAAGTTTCCAGGTGCATCCTTGTTTCCACCTTCTTGAAGATACTCAATGGTTCTTAGCAGTGTTCCATAGGGAAGTACGTAGATTGCGGCTCCGATCAGCATGCTCTCGACCTCATCCGGTTTCTCCCTGAAACGCGCTATCTTCATGTCTTTTTCAAGAACCACTGAGCTGCCGCGAAGAATTTCATCCGTAGTTCTGGCTCTGACAACAGCAACGACCGGGGCTCTCTTCTCTTCATAGAATTCTATCATCCCCTTGACTGCGCCTGTGAATATGTTGTCGCCAGCTATGACTATGTATTCATCCTGTTTTAGTTTCGGAGCAAACTCGGCTAATGCTCCTACCGCACCAAGTTTCTCTTCCTCACTTATGGATGCTTCCGCCAAAATTTCGACAGAACAGTCAGGCTTCTTCTCGAGCCAAGCATCGAAATGAGGTTTGAATTTGAGATTTGTGATTATAACTATTGTTTTGACGTCAGCGTCAAGCAACTTGTCAACGATATGGTCGATTGCTGGTCGTTCTTGAATGGGTAGCAGAACCTTTGGAAAATCTTTGGTGAGAGGCCACATTCTCTTGGCGTAGCCCCCCGCCAAGATGATTGCTCTCAAGACTTACAAGACCTATACGCATTCATTAAGCAGATCGGAGATTGATCATGCCTAGCGTGACGTTTCCTTTTCAGCTTGTTTGAACTCTTGCCATGCACGGTCGAATTCCGCTATCGTTTCCTCAGTCTTCTTGTGGAATGGCATTAGTGTTAGTATCTTGTATGGAATTGTGACTATATGAGCCCCAGCGACGGCAGCTTGAGTCACATCCTCGGGCTTCCTTATACTTCCAACTATCATCTTTGTGGGCGTGTCCATCTTCTCGAGTAGAGCACGCGAATCTCTAACGACTCGCTCCGGATCTTCGCCAGCATCCTTTACTCTGTTGAAGAAGATGCTCGCATATGTAGCCTTAGCTGTAGCGGCTAACATCACTTGGTTCGTGCATACAAGAGCGGTTGCATTCGTCTTGACCTTTCGCTTACAAAGCTCGGTAATAATTCTCAGGCCTCTACCATTCCCAAACATGGGAACCTTGATGATAATGTTCTTGGAGTTCCAGCTCGAGTAGTAAACAGCTTCATTGATCATATCCTGGTCGGTTCCGTCAGTCTTGGTCAGTTCTATACTTATGGGACCGTCAACTAGCGAGAGTATCTCTCGAACCCTATCCTCAAAGTTGCATCCCTTCTCGTTACAGAAGATCTTCTGATTCGTTGTTACGCCGCTGATTATCCCCCATGCAAGTATTTCCTTTATTTCTTTCACGTTCGCGGTGTCGAGAAATATCTCCACGATCTTTCACCTTTCGCTAATAATCTCAACTGCCTTACTTAAGCTATCAACAACAAAGTCAGGGCGAGCATTCTCCTGATCCATTAATCGGCAAATATCGCATTTCGTCGAACCAATAAGTATAGTTGTGCATCCTGCAGTTTTCCCAGCTCTAATGTCTGTGAGACTGTCGCCGACACAGAAGGACTTCGATAGATTCAATTTGAGCTCATATGACGCTTTCAGAAAAAGTCCTGCCTTCGGCTTCCTGCATTCACAGTTCGTTCTATACTCTTCTTTGACTGCATCTGGATGATGAAAACAATAATACTCAGCATCGAGGTGAGCCCCTTTACGCCCAAGCTCCCTGTTCATTTTCGACCGGATTTCAGCAAAGAGCTTTTCGGTCATCTTGCCCTTTGCAATTCCAGGTTGATTAGAAATCACTATGACTTTGAAATCGAGATCATTTAAGGTTCGTATTGATTCAACAACATTGGGCAACAATCTGAACTGGTCTGGGTTAAGTGGTGAATCGATGACACCGACTTCTGGAGAGTATACTAGCTCGTTTATGACACCATCACGATCGAGGAAGACTGCTCGTGCACTCAAGTGTCTTGGATCATCTCCTTAAGGCAGCTACAGATGAGATGCTCCAGAGCCACGTGCCAAGACTCAACATACGGAGTTGAATTCGCAGGAACAACTATACATGAATCTGCCATGCGCTTGAAAGCGCCTCCATCGAAGCCAGCTATTCCAATCGTCTTCGCATGGTTGTCTTTTGCATATTGTAGTGCTGCAAGAAGATTCTGGGACCACGGACCCGCACTATCCTGCCCCGATCCTCCATGGACGCTGATGGCTACCAATACGTCATCCTTGTCCAGCAGGCTCTTTAGTTGTTCGACGAATATGTTTTGGAACCCTTCATCATTGGTTAGTGCGGTAATCAATGGAACATTATCTGTGAGGCAGACAACTTTGAACCTCTTCTTTCCCTTGACTACTGTTGTTTTCGCAAGATCGCATGTGAAATGGGTTGCTGTTGAAGCTGAGCCCCCGTTTCCACATATGAAGATCTTGTTTCCATTCTTCCAGGCATCAAACAAAATCTGAATACTCCTGTCAATATCATCTTCAGAGAACTGCGTAGAGGCGGCGGCAAATTCGTTTAGAAACCTTTTCGCGAAATCTTTGCTTTTCACAAAGAAGCAACTCCATGAGGTCTATAGGTTTAGTAGTATTTTCGACCCTTCAAAGTCAAACCTGAATCTAACTTCTTTCAAACCCTCTTTCGTCATAGCATTCCGCAATTTCTCCTTGCCATTTTCGGCGTAGAATGCAAAGAATCCTCCCCCTCCCGCACCCATAATCTTGCCTCCCAAGGCGCCGTTTCTCATTGCGAGCTCGTATAACTGATCGATACGAGTGTTGCTCACATTCTCCGAAAGCTTTTTCTTTGCACACCAGTGAACGTCCAACAACTCTCCAAAAGTACGAATATCCCCATTTGCCAAGGAATCTCTCACTTGGTATCCGATCTTCTTGATTTCATGCATGGTTCTTAGGATGTGCTCATTTCCATTCTCTTCCTGCTGCTTTTGATGCCCAAGTATCTGAGACGCATCGCGCTTCATACCTGTATAGAACAAGAGAAGATTACTCTCGAGTTCGGCGACGCCATGCGCAGAGACATTTACCGGTCGAACTTGCACCTTGCCATCCTTTTCGATTTCATAGCAATTGATTCCGCCGAAAGTTGCAACGTACTGATCCTGCTTCCCAATCGGCTCCTTAAGAATGTCAATCTCCAGTCGGCAAGCTTCCTCAGCCAAGGTTTCACGTGAAATACTGTCCCTGAGGAAAGAGTGCAATGCATTTAGTACGCCTACAGCATAGCTGCTAGAACCACCGAGTCCAGAACGGCCTGGAACGTCTGCTATCGAGACGATCTCCAAGTAATCTTTAACCTTAAGTAGCTTCAATGCTTCTCTAACGATTGGTTGTTGTATGTTCTCAAGAACATTTGTGATCTCCGTCTTGGAATAGCTAATCCTGAAACCCTCTTCGAAACGTTTTTTCACAGATATGTAGTTGTACTTGTCTATCCCGGCGCTAACAAAAAATCCTCCGAATCTTGAATAGTAGGAAGACATGTCTGTTCCGCCACCACCTAAGGGAAGACGCACAGGGGTCCTAGAGATTATCATATGCAAGCTCTCGATTCTTGTCTAAGCTGTCTCGGAAGATCTTTGCTGATCCACTATGATATTAACAGTAGCGTTTATATTGCTTGCAGGTTCGATCAAGCCAATTTTGTGATGTGAAATTGAGAGCGTTGGTAACTGGCGCAGCGGGATTCATCGGCAGTAACCTATGTGAACGTTTTATTCGAAACCATGACGTAACTGCGTTGGACAATCTCTCAGCAGGGAGATACGAATATATCAAGCATTTGAAGGGCAAGAGAGAGTTCAGTTTCCATCATGGAGACATTTTGGACACGCGATGTCTTGAGAGAGTGATGAAGGGAAAAGACGTGGTATTTCATCTTGCTGCAAGCGCAGACATCAGAAGAAGCGCTGCAAATACGCGTCTTGATTTGAGACAGAATACTCTTGGAACTTGGAATGTCCTGGATACAATGCGTAGAAAGGACGTTAGGCTACTCGTGTTCTCTTCTTCCAGTGCTGTCTATGGAGAAGCGAAGTCCAATCTTCCGCTCAGGGAGAGCGATGGTCCGTTGTGCCCAATATCTCTATACGGTGCGTCGAAACTAGCAGATGAGGGAATGATTACTGCATACTGTCACCTTTATGGCTTATCAAGCGTAATGTATCGTTTCGCGAACATAGTTGGAAATAACCAACATCGAGGTGTGATCGTCGATTTTCTTGCCAAACTAAGACGTAACCCTAAAGTCCTCGAAGTTCTTGGAAACGGACGACAGTTGAAATCCTACACTGACGTGAAAGACTGTGTTGAGGGAATAGTTCATGGAATGAAGAGTTTGTCGCACAGAGGTTCATGGGAGATCTACAATATTGGGACGATTGATACGATAACCGCTGACCATGTCGCCAAGACAGTGATAGATGAAATTGGGTTAAAGAATACGCGAATAGTACACAAGGGTGGAATCAGAGGCTGGCCGGGTGACACCTGCAAATGCATATTATCTATCCAGAAATTGAAAAGCACAGGTTGGAAACCTAAATTCGATTCCGAGGATGCTGTCAGACGGACAGTTAGGAGACTGAGGAAAGCCTATTTTGATTAGTTGCCCTCGAAGAATTATTATGAGCGAATAAGGGATGGGAACATTTCTGAACGATCGTGGTCCCAAGATTTGTGTAATCGGCATATGGCATTTAGGCGCAGTTGTTTCAGCATGTTTCGCTGATGCAGGATACACTGTCAGTGGAGTGGACAAAGATCACGAAAGAATCGAGAGACTCAACAATGGCATCGCTCCCTTATACGAGCCCGGTCTTAATGAACTTCTCAAGAAAAGCATCGATTCAAAGAAGCTGAGTTTCACGATTGATCTTGAAAACGCAGCGAGACACGCCGACTATGTTCTGATAACGTTCGACACACCAGTAGATGCCCAAGATGAAGTTGACATATCAGAAATTCTTGAAGTTTGTCGCAATCTTGCCGAATACCTGAAGAATGGAGTAATCATCGTCGTGAGCAGCCAAGTGCCGGTCGGGACCTGCCGTGAAATCAACTCAATAATAAGAGACCGTAACAATAGAATCGCGTTCGATGTGGCTTACAGCCCGGAAAACCTCAGGCTGGGTCGGGCTTTAGAATCCTACAAGAATCCAGACCGTATTGTAATTGGAGCAGACAACGCACCTACATTGGAAAAGGTGGAACAGTTGTTCAGCTTCATAAAAGCCCCCAAGCTCAGAATGAGCCCAGAGTCTGCAGAGATGACGAAGCACGCTCTTAACACATACCTTGCAACATCTATCAGTTTTATCAATGAAATCGCGAATCTTTGCGACATGGTCGGAGCTGACGCTATCGAAGTGGCTAAGGGCTTGCGAACAGACAAGCGGGTAGGACATGAAGCTCCACTTCATCCAGGCTTGGGATTCGCCGGAGGCCACCTTGCTAGGGATCTTAAGATTCTCAAGGGACTGGGAAAAAAGTTCGAGCACGAGACACATCTGATAAACGGAGTCCTCAAAGTAAACGAGGAACAGAACAAGTCTGTGGCAAGAAAGTTGGAGTCAATCTTTGGATCTTTGAGAGGCTTGTCTATAGGTGTTCTGGGATTGACCTACAAACCAGGAACAAGCACGTTGCATCGTTCCGCCGCATTGGACATAATAAGAGACCTAGCAGACAAGGGTGCATTGGTCAAAGCTCATGATCCAAAAGCGGATTTGCAGGAAATCAAGCAACACAATGAGTTCAAATTCTGTGATACCCCTTACGATGTTGCGGTAGGCAGCGATGTATTAGTTATTGTTACGGAATGGCCGGAATATAGGGACCTAGACTTCGAGTTGATTAGAACCAAAATGAATCGGCCTATAATATTTGACACAAAGAATATGATGGATGACAGGTTACTAGTGAAAAAAGGCTTCTCGTATTTTGGAATAGGAAGAGGATCAGCCATTCGACAAAAATGATTGTGGAATTTGTTACGACATGAAAGCATTGAAAGTTGGGATAATTGGCGCTGGCCTTCAGGCCAGACGTAGAATTCCTGTGTTCAAGGATACTCGTGACGCCGAGTTGACTATTATCGCAGCTGCTCATTTTGAGAGGGCGAGGCAACTAGCTGAAATTGTCGGATGCGAAGCAACAGATGATTGGAGAAAAGTCACAGGATCTGATGAAGTCAATGTGGTGCTTGTATGCACCCCTCCTGACTTACATGCTCCCGTAAGCATATCTGCGATGGAGAATGGCAAGCATGTTTTGTGCGAAAAGCCTCTCGCCAGAACTATCGAAGAAGCAAAAGAAATGGTGAACGTGGCTCAAAAGAATGGAGTGAAACTGAAGTGCGGTTTCAATCACCGTCACCACCGAAGTATTAACCAAGCCAAGAAATGGTTTGATGAAGGAATCGTGGGGGATTTGAGTTTCATGCGTTGTGTCTACGGCATATGCGGCAGACCAGGATATGAAAAAGAGTGGAGAGCAAATCCCAAAATAGTTGGCGGAGGCCACCTTATGGAACAAGGAATACATGGCATAGACCTCTTCCGATGGTTTGCCGGGGATCTTTCGCAGGCTGTAGGATTTACTGCGACGAGATATTGGAAGATAGCCCCACTTGAGGATAATGCTTTTGCTTTGTTCAGAACACCTGAGGGACAGATAGCATCGCTGCACTCCAGTTTGACACAATGGAAGAATCATTTCACATTTGAAATATATGGACAAGATGGATACATAAGAGCGGATGGTCTCGGAGGTAGTTATGGGGTAGAACAAGTCGCACTTGGCAAGAGATCTTTTGGAGAGCCCTTTCGAGAAGATGTCATTGAGTTTCGAGGGGAAGATCGTTCTTGGCATGAAGAATGGAAGGAATTCATGACTTCGATAAGAGAGGATCGCGAACCTATCGGAAATGGGCATGATGGTCTTCAAGCACTGAGACTTGTGTTTGCCGTATACGAATCGGCAACAACTAATCGTGTGGTGGATGTTCTCAAAGACTCATGACATATCTCGCGAGCCAGATCCAGCGTACTCATTATGCCTCCCGGGAAACAATTGTAACTGTCAATTGAGAAAAGTTGCGCCCAAGTCAGCACTTGATTCAATGTATGTGCACCATTCCTCGACGTACTTGTACCACAATCAGGAAGATTGAGTCTCCCATTTCGGGATGAGTGTTATGAACTTGTGAGAAATGAATTCAAAAGCAATCCGGCAATAAACCAGAACCGAATGAAATACAGATTCCAGAGTTCTGTATTACTGTAGACCATTTGGTAATGAGAGACCCCTCTCACTACCTTTATCATCTTTCCTTCATAGTCGTGTACAATAACAACCCGATCAAGGCACTAAGGTACACTTCAGCGTGACGCAACGATCTGATCCTCTTCAGGTAGTTTATTATGATTCTTGGCCTAAAATAGAATTTTCGAAAAGCCAGATTTGAATATCGCACCAATTGTTCTTCGGATAGATCTCTGGGGACGAATATTGTCCTCCAACCGCTCATTTTCTTCCAATCATTGTCAAAATAACCATACATTGATGCGCTTCTGTAGATTTCGGACCCTGGGAAGGGCGCTAGATGTGCAATGTGGAACTCGTCGAGCGGAAGTTTTAGTATAACATCTATCGTCTTTCTTATGTCATCCTCCGTCTCGGTCGGCATTCCTATCATGAAAAACCCACATGGAGAAATACCTGCCCGTTTGGTATCAATTACGGCCTTCGCGATTCTTTCTTGGTTCGTGTTCTTCCTGATCGCCTTGAGAACTTTGTCGCTTCCTGATTCGATACCGTACCAAATCTGCCAACAACCTGCCCTTCTCATCAAACTCAAGACGCCAGGAGTAACGGGATCTACCCTTCCCGCGCAACTCCAAGAAATATCTATGTTTTGCTCGATCAACATATTACACAGTTCGATTGTTCGTCTTCGAAATACCAGAAAGTTGTCATCCCTGAATTGTATTTCCCTGATTCCGTATTTTCTTTGCAGATGCCTTATCATATTTATTACATACTCAGCGGAATTGGATCTTAGCGTTCTTCCGAACACCTTGTTGTCACAGAACGTGCAAAGGCCCTGACATCCTCGTGATGTCATCAAAAGCGTTGCAGGGAATCGTTTCACAGTATGCGCAGGGGGATTATAGTACTTGGCAAGATCAGGCAGCATATCCCATGCCGGAAACGGTAAGCTGTCCAAATTATTAATGAAGTCGCGTGGAGGCGTGAACTTGAGTTGTTTTGGATTCTTCTTATCTACATACGCAATTCCATTGACCATGGACAGTGGTTTATTGTTCTTCAATGCATCAAGGAGTTCTATGATAGTTGCTTCTCCCTCCCCAATGACTGCTATGTCAAAAAAAGGTCCTAAACGTTCCAAGGTTTCAGATGGAACGGCAGTGATATGAGGCCCGCCTAGCACAATTACCGTGTCAGCGTTTCTTTGTTTCACGAGTTTGGCCAGTTCTGCAGCGTTGAGTATTGACAGAGTCACCGCGGTTATTCCTACACATTTTGGGTTGCACCTAAGAATTTTGTCAACCGTGCTACTCAGGTTCAATCGCAGAGCGGGGGCATCTATTAATGCCACGTTGTACCCCGCTTTTCTGCAGACTGCGCATAGCATAGCCAGTCCTATTGGAGGTGTTTGCCCTCCGGCCTTGAACTTGACACCATATCTTTCTTCGTCTGAAAGAGGCGGGTTCACGAAAACAATGTCAGTCTTGGTTGACATTTGATCCGATCTCAGATTCGGCAACCAATATATAAATCAGACATCGGCATTTCAAGGTCCACGGATCTTTGCTTTGCCAAGGCTGGATGAGGACGGTGAGTTACAGTACAAAGGGCCTCAAAGAGTTCTCTCCCGTCGGAAAAACATGGGGCTCTAACATAATACACACTACAGATAAAGACCTTCCCGGTCTCAAGTTCCGATTCATAGTAGAGTCCTTGAGAGACAAATTCGGGTTGACATTAGAAGTTGGATGCAGCGCAGGCAAGATGTTACGTTCATTAGGAATGGTTAGACCGGACATCACATATTTCGGATGTGACATTGATGATGTTTCGGTCCACAAAGGACATAGGATCACATCGGATATCGGTTTCGTAGTGGGTGACGGCCTTGACTTACCCTTCAGAGACAAAACGTTCGATGCAATAATAATCAATAACTACTTGGAGCACGTATCTGACGCACGCCGAGCAATGGGGGAACTGGAACGAGTGTTGAAGAAGAATGGGATAATATCGGGGTTCGTTCCATGCCAAGGAAACATGCTCTCACCATACTACATTTTTAGGCTAATTTTTGGATTCAATTTCAAAGAACCTGTCGGTGGAGACGTTCAATTTTTCACATCAGACGATGTCATCCACATAGCTCGGGAAAAGAAACTGGGAATAAAGAAAGTGGAATACAGTTATCACTTCCTGGGGGCAATCTTCGATTTCGTGTTCTTCTTGATGGTCTATTTGAGCCATACACTTGCTGATACCTTCTGGAAATCAAACAAATATTACCAAGATGGTAGTAGAGCTTGGATCAACGTAGGTAGTCGTCTCATGAACAGCGCGCTTCAAATTGGAAATATGATCGCTTATTTGGAGTCACGCATGCTACACAATGTCAAGGCATCAGCATGCGGGATTCATTTTGTTGCAAGGAAGTATGCCAAAGATTCATAATAACTGCAATTGAGAAATAAACCATGAAAGGATTGGATTCACATCCCGCTGATGCAAGAGAATCCGTGACAATAGTTATTCCAACACTGAATGAAGAAGGGTCAATTGGTGCTGTGATAGACGAAATAATGACGTGTGGATACAGAAATATCATTGTGGTGGATGGCTATTCCAGGGATCGCACCGCAGAGATCGCAAGAAGCAAAGGTGCCAACGTGATTCTTCAAGAGGGGTCAGGCAAACGAGATGCACTAAGAACAGGATTTCGATTGGCGAAGACGCCATATCTGGTCGTTATTGACGGAGACTCTACCTACGACGCACATGATATTGAACTACTTTTGCTCCACGCTGGAGAGAACGATCAGGTGGTAGGAGCCCGAAAATTCACCACCACTAACATGAGCCGGCTTCACAGAATCGGTAATCGTATAATAACCTTCTCATTTGACGTGTTCTTCGCAACAAAACTTCGAGATGTCTGCTCAGGCATGTACCTGATCAAAACCCAGATAGCAAAAGGCCTTGAATTCAACGCTGGAAGATTCACAGTTGAAGAGGAGATACTGGCACAGACTGTCATGGAGGGCAACGTCGTCGATGTTCCAATTAACTACCGTCGAAGGTTTGCGCAGAAATCACATGTCTCTACATGGCGTCAGGGCTTCTTGGACCTCGTAACACTCCTAAATCTTGCTTGGAGGTACAACGCGGCAGCGCTTTTTTCGGTGATATCTGGTCTAGCCATTATTCCTGCAATGATAATGTTGCTCTGGGTATTCATTGAAGCGTTGTTGAATCGCACCTTCCACCAAGGATTCGCACTGATAGGAGTCATGCTAGTTGTGCTAGCAACGCAAGGTCTAGCTGTCACGACGCTCAGCGTTCAAGTCAGACGTTTGGAACGAAAGTTGCGGCGATAGCCCCAGTCCCAGGTTTATCAATGATCTATCAATGAGGCCAAACTTCAATCATAATCATTTAACAAAGCCGAATATCGATTAGTTTCTTATGGGGAGGTTGCGCGGCGGAAAATCACTCGCACAATCTACAATCATAATCTCTTGGATTTGTGATTGGGAAACCGAACTAGTTGCTGCATTCACTCGGTAAATGTCTATGACAGGAACACCGTCTCTCTGGTGGAACGTCTTATCTAGAACCAGTGATCTTTGTTGGTTTGCCAACGATTTTTGGAGGAGCTCTAGCTTCGACCAGCCGGTCGAACTGTTTCGCCAGAAGATGAAACACACGCTCCCCATCTCCAAGTATCGTTCGACAGCAATTTGGAAGCTCTTATCTTGAAGCCAGAATATCTCTACGAGAGATTCCCCAAGTCTCAGCTTTCCCTTCGATGCGACAAACAAACCATAAGAGATTCCCCAGTCTCCGATCAACACGTAGGTATAGTTGGCAGTCACTAGATAATTGGCAGAATCCTCAATTCCGTTACTCCATGAGCCAACCCCTCCAGTACGTTTCAGATCAGCTTGGTATTGTGTCACGTTGACTAGGTTAGGAACAATCGAAAACGACAACGTGATCAGCAACAGTATCTTGCACGATCCAAGTAAGATACGGGCTTTGATAATAGGTGAACTACTCCATTTTGATTCGATTACGTTCCACGACTGCCCCAAGAATGACCCAACAATCATCAGCGAGATTGGCAGCAGTGGGATCATATGAATATGATTTAGTGAGCTTATAGTGATTGGCGTTTGAATTAGCATCAGAAAAAACATCAAAAGCAGAAACAAGTGAGAAGTCAATCTTCGCCTTCGTAGCACTCTCGATAAAACCACTGCTAATACTGTACCCAAAACCGACCCAGCGAAAATGGGAATCGCAAGATGGTTTGGATGCGTGCCTCCATAGAGCTCCAGGCCACTACCCTCAATAAGAACGCCGAGATGCCGTATCCGAAGCAATAAGTTGTCTGCATACAGTAGATTGCTAATTCCAGCGTGAGAAACTATAGCAAATCGAATGAAAAACCGTATGTTATCCCCAGAGACCCAAGGCAAAAGATACGGGCCAATTCCTCCAAGAAAACCGCCAATCATGAGCGGTATCTGGCGCATCCTAATTCCAGTCCTTAATCTCATGACAATTGTCGTCATTCCAAGAGCTAGTACGTACCAAGCAAATGTGATGAAGGTTTGTAACCCCAGACCTAGCATGAAGAATCCGATGACTAGCGAACAACTATTTCCAGTGCATAACCACCTATTCAGGAAGTATATGCTTGAGCATATGAAAAATACGAGGATCGAGAATGGATACAACCCAACTCTTGACCATAGGAGAAGTGATGGTTGAAACACAAAAAGAAGAGTTGTCACATATGCACTAACATTGCCAAAACGATTTCTCATAAAGAAGAAAACGAAAGGCAGAGACATCGTCATAAATAGAATTGGAATAATCCTCATCACCGCAGTGCTTATTCCCGAGAGGTACATCAGAAGCAAGACCAAGTAGCCTTGAAGAGGGCCCACATAGTATCCGAGCGATCCTAGGACTGGAATACCGAAGGGAAAGTACACGAAAGGGGGTCCCCATGCGATATGTTCACCTCTGAGAATCCAGATTGCGTACACACAGTGGGCCGCCTCATCGAAATATGGCCCCGGCAATGCTAATTGGCATACCATCTGCACAAGAGCTACAATGCAAGTAATCGATAAAAACGCAAACTCTCTGAAGCGTATCGACGAATTCAATTCTTCAAAATGCTCCCGCTAAATTCCTCTCAAAACACAATCGAACGCCTATCAATTAAACAATTCGGGCATTAGGATTCCAGAGGAGACGTAAACCTTTGAGCACTGATCAACAAAGCTTCTGGCTATTCTCCGGATTCACCGCACTATTGAATGACCTTATGAGGCGGGGCTTAATGTATGGTACTGGATCACTGCGTCTCAAAATGAGC
>Ga0315282_10005131_pt1 | contig 22445 bp, 25 predicted proteins | sample YL17G07_20_MG_FD_203693 | JGI IMG/M metagenome (GOLD analysis project Ga0315282, IMG submission 203693) | Sediment microbial communities from Yellowstone Lake, YNP, Wyoming, USA - YL17G07_20 | ecosystem: Environmental > Aquatic > Freshwater > Lake > Sediment | place: USA: Wyoming | collected... | reverse complement strand
CAGGGTTACTGCTTTTGAGTCGTCGCACTGCCCCCGCCGAAAGCCCACGGCGCATCCCATGTCAACAATTGTGAGATTTTGTGACACGTACTCTGACACGAATGTCATTAATTCTGAAAACCTACAAGGAAGGAGGATCACGCCTGTGACCGTCACCCCTGCCGTCAGAATTTTCAGCTACAGCGGATTAAACTTGCCCGATCCGAATCCGTGTCTCTCGCCTGAAGAGGTCAAGACCGCGTATGCGACCCAATACCCCGAACTTGCCACCGCTGCAATCAACGGTCCCGAAGCAGTCGGCGACAAGTTGAGGTACGAATTCGTGAGGGCGATTGGCGCGAAAGGCTGAGCGCCATGCGGAAAACGACCCGCAAATCGAAAATCACCCGGGAGGCGGTCCTTGACGAGCTTACCCAGTTCATCGAGGGCCGCCACCCCGATTGCCAAACCATTACCGCGAGGTTTCTACGAGACCCAGAATTTCAGCAAGCATCCGAGCTTCTTGCGAGCGCCATCGAGGCGGAGCATCGCCGCCCCCAATCCGCCGTCATCAACCCTCCACCGGGCTGGCTGCTGCCCGCCTGATGGGCCAGGCAAGCGCCGCTCTTTTGCCGAGACTTGATGGAACGGTCGCAGAGTATCAGTTCGCCGGCGAGGACCGGCGTGCCATCATGCTTGCGCGAACGCTGACCGAGATTGGCATTGCCGACCCCGGAAAGTGGCGGCGGAGCGTCTCAGGTTACCTGCTTGAAACGCTCACGGCCTGGATCGCACGCCACGGCGGCGACGGGCTCGGCGAGGAGTTCTCTCTGCACGCTACGCTCCGCAACAATCCGTCATCCTTCAGCACCGACGACGTCGATCCCTCGCGGCTTTACCTTGCCGTGGAAGCAGACGCCGCAGGCTACATCGTCATCGGGCCCACGCTCGACATGCTCCAGGCCGTCCACCGACAGCTTCCTGCCACCTTTTATCGCCTGCTGATTAGCGCTATTGCACGCTGGTTGCGGGTCTATGACTTTCAAGATGCCCATGAACGGGTCGAAATGTGGGAGGAGTGGATCGAAGGCGAAGAACACGCCGAGCAGTATGAATTGCCCGATGTTGAAGGTTGCATTCCGCCAGCGATGAAACAAGAGTCCCTGAAAGCGGACGACCTTCGCGATCTGATGCGCGGCGTGAAGGATGATGGAGTTCGCCGCTTAGTTGAGGCAGCGGTCGCTCTCGACCAGGTTTCACGGCAGCTGAATTGTCCAGAAATCAGCGAGGAAGGCCGGGAAGCTTTGATGGATTGTAATCCGCCACTGCCTGCTCTCTTAGTTAGCTTCAAGCACCAGGATGCGATTTGCGGCTGCTTTGATGAAGACAGTCAAACAATGTTAGAAGCCGAACCTGAGCCGTCATTCCTCGCCGAGATTAGTCCGACAGAGGTGCATTCGGTCCGGCAATCCTTCGATTCGCTGGCAGCGCTGTGCGAGACGCTGGCAGCGGCCAGCCGCCTTCTGGCGCTGCTGCCGGGAAATGACGAGGAGGGAGTATCAGCATGAAAGTCCATGTTGAGATTGGCGAGACCTGTCAGCTCAGGCTTCAGCACGCAGTGCTCGTTTACCACAGTTCGCACCGGTCCTTTGCGACCTTGCACGACGTAATGAAACCCAAGGACGGCGCGCCGTTGCTCGGGCCAGCACGACCGCTAAGCTTGGTGTTTCTTCGCAGGCTCGCGGAGGGTCTCGGCTCGCAGGTGGTAGCAGAAATCTTGCAGGTGAACATCTTGGTGCGGACGCCAGAAATGCTCGTGTGGTGGAGCCGCGGTTCACGGATCATGTTTTTCGGCGAGACTGACCAAGAGGCGAGGAAGTTAAACGGGAGGGTCTTTCCCCACCCCCCGCTCGTGTTCAAGGTTCGCGGGCGTGACCTTTACGTTCGGGCGCTGGCGAAGAACGCGCGTCCCGAGGCTGCGACGCGGCTCAAGACGGCACCGTACTGGAATGTCGCGGGAGAGGACGGCCGGGTCTGCCTGGGAACGGCGCGGGTGCCTGACGAAGTGTCCGTGTCCTCGATCCCCGCGTGGGAAAGCGCTTTCCATAAGAGCGCGTTCACGCACGCGCTTGGCGCGGTGCGGCTGACGACCCACCCTGGCGGCTTTGTGGGGCTGTGGCGGAGCCTCGTCGGAAGGAAACATTTCCCGGCGCGATACCTGGTTGAAGCCAAAGAGACGCTTGCCGAGTTTGTGGTTACGGAGCGGTGAAGCATGGAAATGCACAAGCTCCACGAGGAGTTATTACGACGAGCCGTGGAGGTCTTGGTCGTTGGGTGCGGTGGCAACGGGAGCGCCATCGTGGCCGGATTGCCGTACCTTCAGAGCGGAATGCTGGCGGAGGGTCATCCGTATGGTTTACATGTGACGGTGATGGATGGCGATACTGTTTCACCATTCAATTGTGTCCGTCAACCGTTCTCGAAGAGCGAAGTGGGATTAAACAAGGCCATTGTCCTGGTGAACCGGATCAACCTGTTTTGGGGATTGAATTGGCAGGCAATTCCCCGGGCCCTGACGGCTCAGACGCTCGCGCCGTCTTACGCTGGCTATGGCGAACATCACTTGCGGCCGGACATTGTGATGGGTTGTGTGGACACGCGGGCGGCGCGAGCGACCATTGCCCAGAGCACGGCGGGCTTCAGCGGCGTGGGCTACTGGCTCGACGTGGGCAATGGCGCGTCAAGCGGACAATTTGTGCTGGGCGAACCACAGAATGCGAGAAACAAGCGATCAAGGACACGGCTGCGAACCGTGGCTGAGTTATACCCGGAAGTAGTCGATCCGGCTCTGGACGATGACAACGAGCCAAGCTGCAGTGCAATTGAAAGCCTTGAGAGACAACACTGTTTTGTAAATGGCGTGCTCGCACAGCACGCCCTGGCGTTGCTCGCTCGGTTGTTGCGATACGGACAAATCTCCTGTCACGGTGGCTTTATGGATGTCGCGAGCGCACGCTGTGTGCCGTTGCCAGTGGATCCGTTGCTGTGGCGACGCGTGTTCCGACGACGAGTGAAGACAAGAACTACGCCTGACGGCAGAGGCCGTCGCGCATAACCGAGGGTGGTTCACTTCATTCCTTCGATCAAATCGTTGACCGAGCCCGGCTGGTTCAATTGCCAGATATGGGCACAGTCTGGGCACAGAAGGGTCGAGTCAGTGGAGGTTGAAAGTCTGAGCTGAGGCGGAACTCTGATTCACAGCCCTCGAGTTCCCGGCGAGGATATCGGGCTCCCAAGAAATATCCGAAGGAGCCTGATTTGATGCTCTTTCTTCTGCGTTTCTCCCAAGCCAGTGCCCCAGATTTGTCGGACATCTACGCCCTTCTGCGACTCATTGAGAGATGGGCCAAGAGGAGGCAAAGCTCCTTGAGGGTGGGTCTGCTTCACTAAACCGGGCACAATTTGGGCACAAAATGGACCCGAACGCTCACTGAAATTCTCGTATCAGATTGGGATTGCAGGGCGTCCGTCCTCGTGGAGAATGGCATTTCAGTCCCCTCTTCATCGGGGAAGTCCCTTCAACCTTAATCTGCTGCGCGGGCACGCGGTGGTGCTCCATTTCAGTCCCCTCTTCATCGGGGAAGTCCCTTCAACTGAGAAATACGGGTGCCAGTGGAAAGGCGGGTATCCATTTCAGTCCCCTCTTCATCGGGGAAGTCCCTTCAACGCCCAGGATCGGTTGGGTAAACGCAAGAAACTTTATTTCAGTCCCCTCTTCATCGGGGAAGTCCCTTCAACAAGTTCTTTGACCGCGTGGGAGTCATTGCTCTCCATTTCAGTCCCCTCTTCATCGGGGAAGTCCCTTCAATTCTCTCCGTGCGGCGATTCCTCTACCTCCACGCGGTATTTCAGTCCCCTCTTCATCGGGGAAGTCCCTTCAATGCCGTCCTTGATGGTCGGCTCGAAGTAACCCCCATTTCAGTCCCCTCTTCATCGGGGAAGTCCCTTCAATTCTTGTCAATCGAAACCCGAACCACCCCAATGTCATTTCAGTCCCCTCTTCATCGGGGAAGTCCCTTCAAGCCGGGCATGGCCACGGGCGCCACGGCGGGATACATATTTCAGTCCCCTCTTCATCGGGGAAGTCCCTTCAATAGCGTTGTGGCACGGGCGTCTCGCCCGTGACAGGATTTCAGTCCCCTCTTCATCGGGGAAGTCCCTTCAAGCGACCACGCGCTGGGCGTTCTGTGGAGCGCCCGAATTTCAGTCCCCTCTTCATCGGGGAAGTCCCTTCAAGACCTTTGAGCGTTTCGAGGTAGGGCGCGACGCCTTATTTCAGTCCCCTCTTCATCGGGGAAGTCCCTTCAACGTTGTAAACAGTAGCTTGCCAGGGGATCGGATGCATTTCAGTCCCCTCTTCATCGGGGAAGTCCCTTCAATTTGAGCATAAGGATTGCTCCAGGAAGGTCCCCAAATTTCAGTCCCCTCTCAACCAGGCGCTGATTCCTCGTGAGTACCTGATTCATTGCTCCAGGAAGGTCCCCAAATTTCAGTCCCCTCTTCATCGGGGAAGTCCCTTCAAGACAATCGCCACCGCCGCGACGATCCCGCCGACGATATTTCAGTCCCCTCTTCATCGGGGAAGTCCCTTCAAATGAAGAGTACGCCGAGCTTCTTCGCTCAGCCGTTATTTCAGTCCCCTCTTCATCGGGGAAGTCCCTTCAATCGACACTGCCGAAGCGCTCGATGCGGCGGGCTCTATTTCAGTCCCCTCTTCATCGGGGAAGTCCCTTCAAATTTTCCATCGTAAGCTCCTGCGGCAGGCGCCCTAATTTCAGTCCCCTCTTCATCGGGGAAGTCCCTTCAACTCGCCACTCACTGGATCAATTCCCGCGTAACGTCTAATTTCAGTCCCCTCTTCATCGGGGAAGTCCCTTCAACCGATGGCACGGCGCAGTGGATGTGCCTGGGACCGAATTTCAGTCCCCTCTTCATCGGGGAAGTCCCTTCAACGTTTTTCGGCATCAGGGCGGCGGGAAGTTTTGCGATTTCAGTCCCCTCTTCATCGGGGAAGTCCCTTCAATTGGTGGATGAGCAGGGCCGGGTGCTGGCCGGCAAATTTCAGTCCCCTCTTCATCGGGGAAGTCCCTTCAACCGCATACCCCGTAGCCCCCGTCGTGCCGATGATCATTTCAGTCCCCTCTTCATCGGGGAAGTCCCTTCAACCAAATCAGGCAATCGTTTGTCGCGGGGCTGGTAAATTTCAGTCCCCTCTTCATCGGGGAAGTCCCTTCAATGCCACTCATCGCACCGCTTCGGTGCCGCCAGTTTATTTCAGTCCCCTCTTCATCGGGGAAGTCCCTTCAATTCTATTATCAGACTAGTGCCGTGGGCGCGACCGCATTTCAGTCCCCTCTTCATCGGGGAAGTCCCTTCAAGAGACCGGCGCTACAGAAATTTCCGAAAGCTTGATATTTCAGTCCCCTCTTCATCGGGGAAGTCCCTTCAAGGGGTTTCGTTGGATTCCGCCGTGGTCGCTAATGGATTTCAGTCCCCTCTTCATCGGGGAAGTCCCTTCAACTCTGCGTCTATAAGCTTGATGATGTCGAACAATTATTTCAGTCCCCTCTTCATCGGGGAAGTCCCTTCAATCTCGGCAACTGCTGCTTGCGGAAGTGATCGTGAAATTTCAGTCCCCTCTTCATCGGGGAAGTCCCTTCAACCGTGACCCCAAAACCGTATCGGCGGCCAATCTGCGATTTCAGTCCCCTCTTCATCGGGGAAGTCCCTTCAAGAGTTGAGGACAACGACCCCGGATATGCCGACGCGCATTTCAGTCCCCTCTTCATCGGGGAAGTCCCTTCAAATCGAACGGCCCACCTGCCAATGAATAGTCCGCAAATTTCAGTCCCCTCTTCATCGGGGAAGTCCCTTCAAAGCGGGAACTCCCAGAGACTTAACTGCCCTGTGCAATTTCAGTCCCCTCTTCATCGGGGAAGTCCCTTCAACCCCAATCGCCGCCAGGGTACCCACGCCGCTTAAGGATTTCAGTCCCCTCTTCATCGGGGAAGTCCCTTCAACAGATAGCCGTTGCGCTCCGCTCGCCTTCGGGCATATTTCAGTCCCCTCTTCATCGGGGAAGTCCCTTCAAAGGTAAACTGGCCGGACTTGGTGGGCTAGGTGGGAATTTCAGTCCCCTCTTCATCGGGGAAGTCCCTTCAACTGCTCGCAGAGTAGCCGAAGTGAAACATATTATATATTTCAGTCCCCTCTTCATCGGGGAAGTCCCTTCAATTACATGCGAACTGCCTGGCCACGGGGAGGTGCAATTTCAGTCCCCTCTTCATCGGGGAAGTCCCTTCAATCCGCTGCCGGTGGCAAAGCCCGCGGTGGCCGAGAATTTCAGTCCCCTCTTCATCGGGGAAGTCCCTTCAACCCCTGTGCGCTCTGTCTCTGGTAGAGAGGCAGAGAATTTCAGTCCCCTCTTCATCGGGGAAGTCCCTTCAAGTGCGCCAGGTGTCCGGCACCGGCCTGGAGAAGTCATTTCAGTCCCCTCTTCATCGGGGAAGTCCCTTCAACAGTTCAGCCTTTCGTTCTCGGAGAAGGACACCCGATTTCAGTCCCCTCTTCATCGGGGAAGTCCCTTCAAAAAGACCGGAGCGATATCTGGCTGCGGGAGAAGATATTTCAGTCCCCTCTTCATCGGGGAAGTCCCTTCAAACCTTCTCCGCCACGCCGACATTCGACGCCTCGCTATTTCAGTCCCCTCTTCATCGGGGAAGTCCCTTCAACCGCCAGGCGCGTCCCAGTCTCCGCCAACTTTTCCATTTCAGTCCCCTCTTCATCGGGGAAGTCCCTTCAAAACACGCACACGGCATCTCATGGTGGATGAATTTCATTTCAGTCCCCTCTTCATCGGGGAAGTCCCTTCAAGCCTTCCTCCAGGGCTACGAGGAGGCGAGCTAATATATTTCAGTCCCCTCTTCATCGGGGAAGTCCCTTCAAGTCCCGGTCGCCGAGGAAGCGTCCGAAGTTGATGAATTTCAGTCCCCTCTTCATCGGGGAAGTCCCTTCAACTGGCCCGCGTCAGAGACAGCACCTTGCGCTGTAGATTTCAGTCCCCTCTTCATCGGGGAAGTCCCTTCAAGTGTTCCTGGGCGGCTTCCCTTTCGTGGGGTGGGAATTTCAGTCCCCTCTTCATCGGGGAAGTCCCTTCAAACCTGCCCTGAGGGAAACGCTCCCGTATTTTACTGATTTCAGTCCCCTCTTCATCGGGGAAGTCCCTTCAATTGACGGGCCGCGGGATGTATACGCGCGAGCTGGAATTTCAGTCCCCTCTTCATCGGGGAAGTCCCTTCAAACCGTCTGCCCCGTGCGCGCCTCGATCTCCCGGCCATTTCAGTCCCCTCTTCATCGGGGAAGTCCCTTCAATGGTGATAGGAGCCGCAGGTCTGTTGCAGGCTCTCATTTCAGTCCCCTCTTCATCGGGGAAGTCCCTTCAAGTGACCTCGCCTCCGCCCGGGTTGTAAACAATCTTATTTCAGTCCCCTCTTCATCGGGGAAGTCCCTTCAAGCAACTTCCCTGCCCGGCAGGAGCCGATGTTTTAGGATTTCAGTCCCCTCTTCATCGGGGAAGTCCCTTCAACAAGGCCAGTTTGGGGTGCCACTTCTGCCTTGCCGGGATTTCAGTCCCCTCTTCATCGGGGAAGTCCCTTCAACTCGCCCCCGGCGCCGGGATTGAGATCGCGGGCTCCATTTCAGTCCCCTCTTCATCGGGGAAGTCCCTTCAACTCAAGGTTCCGGCAAGCCATCTGAAATTCGCTCTATTTCAGTCCCCTCTTCATCGGGGAAGTCCCTTCAAAAGGAAATCGAGCTGCGTGCCACCGAAAAACGCTGATTTCAGTCCCCTCTTCATCGGGGAAGTCCCTTCAATCGAGATGATGTTCACCATCCACGTCGAAAGGTGCAATTTCAGTCCCCTCTTCATCGGGGAAGTCCCTTCAAATGACCCTTTAAGGGTCGAAAAGCGCACCGAAGCTATTTCAGTCCCCTCTTCATCGGGGAAGTCCCTTCAACCCGCGCGGCAAGGGTGACGACCAGGTGATGGTCGAATTTCAGTCCCCTCTTCATCGGGGAAGTCCCTTCAACTACCCCCCTTCCCCCTCGTAGGGGCTGGCGTGGTATTTCAGTCCCCTCTTCATCGGGGAAGTCCCTTCAACCATCACCCCAGCCCAGCCTCTACCCGGAGGCCCAATTTCAGTCCCCTCTTCATCGGGGAAGTCCCTTCAACCCCGCTCGGCCTTCATTCGCCGCGCCGCAGCGCTTTATTTCAGTCCCCTCTTCATCGGGGAAGTCCCTTCAACCCTGCTTCTTGACTACCGCCCAGAAGAGCTTGATCATTTCAGTCCCCTCTTCATCGGGGAAGTCCCTTCAATCCACGCCCACGATGTCGCTCTTGGCGGTCACATCATTTCAGTCCCCTCTTCATCGGGGAAGTCCCTTCAAGCTATCGGAACGATTTACAGTTCGCGCTCAGTCCTATTTCAGTCCCCTCTTCATCGGGGAAGTCCCTTCAATTCTCTTTTGCCGTGGCGTGGCCGTCATCAACATCGATTTCAGTCCCCTCTTCATCGGGGAAGTCCCTTCAACCTGCTCTACGGCTGCTCGGCGCACGAGATTCTCATTTCAGTCCCCTCTTCATCGGGGAAGTCCCTTCAATTCCCCCGCAGCCGGCGGGGGCGTTGGTATCGCTGATTTCAGTCCCCTCTTCATCGGGGAAGTCCCTTCAACGCTCATTTCGCGCCCTGTTTTCAGCAGGATATGTCGCTTGCGAGGCGGATTTCTTCGAAAACCCCCAACTTGCAGGAAATACCGGGAGGTTTGCGAAGATCCGGGGTCGCAATTGGGTGCCTTCATTTATCTCGGGTCCTTCCACTTCTGTAACTACCTCCTTATTCAGAAGATATCTCCGCAATAGTTCCTGAACTCGCATTCTTCGCACCGAGCTCGCGCCGGAGTCGGTTCGGGCAGGATCGCCTCTTGAACCATTTGCCGAATACTGGCGAGCCGGGCAAGGACAAGCTCCTTCAACCTTTCAGTGACATTGATTCGGATAAGCTGGTCGCTCGGCGTCAAATACACAAACGCCATCGGTACGGGAATCCTCATAGCGTCTTCGACCAGCAAAGCGTAAGCTGCGAGTTGCATGATATGGTTTCGCCGCGGTCGGTTGCGCGTGTACTTGAAGTCGACAGGATAACACGCCTCCGGCGTGACGATCAGAAGGTCCAGTTTACCACTCAGCCCTAAGGTAGGGGAGTTGAGCCAAACATGAAAGCGGCGTTCACCCTCGCCCAAGCGGTATCGGCGCAGGGTGCGCCGCGCTTCCAGAGCGTCCAGCTTTATCTCGATTTCCTTGCCACGCTCCATCTTGACCGTGCTCTTCCGCGCCACCGGCATCACCGTGTTATAAAACACAATCCGCGGGCAGTACTCCCACTGCTTCATGTCGTTTACGCGGAGCGGGATAAGTTCAGAGGGCAGATTTCCGGTGACAGGTGACAGTTCAGAACGGTTGATCTCACCCGATTCCATCAAGAACCTCGAACACCTCTCGCCAGCAGCCGCCTGCGCCATGCGCGACGGCGTTGATCTCACCCGATTCCATCAAGAACCTCGAACACCCCTTATGTTCGTACCGAAGTCAATCCACACAACGCTGAAAGGAACCGGCGCTACTTTTCATTGGCATGCCCAGAATCATCTTTACGCTGTTGATCTAAATCTTTTGGAACGTCTGCAAAGAGGTACGCATAAAGCGCAGTTTTCACATCTTTCTCGCACAGCGGCTGGATCATGATTTTGAATGCGGGTTGCCAGTGTCCCTTGGCGTCATCTTCAGGAGGGACCGGCAGGTCCATAGGCTTGGTCTGTGCTTCCGGAAAGTCCTTATGCCAGCGGGCTTCCCACTCGCGTTGAATCTTGCGCAGACGTTCATAGAGCTCTTCGCGTTTGTTCGAGGAGAGGATCCCTCGAAAACAACTGAACTGGAGCCGCTCCAAGCCGTAGTCCTTGCACGCCTCGGAAACCCGAAGACGCGCGCGATCATCTTCGATATCGTAGATTACGAGTGTCGTGAGCTCTATCATCGAAATAAGGTTCGTGCCAAGGATACTCCGTTTCGAGCGGCCGCCTCTCGTGCTGCGGCCGGGACGCCATCTTTTCTACCACCGAAAACTGAACGGCCGGTACGGTCCCTTTCCGCGCAGAAAGCTGACAAGTGCACGCGCCTGCATCTGAATGATGGACCGGACTTGATATTGCTGGCCTCGATAGGGCTCAGTGCTTGCAAGCCGCTCCAGGACCTTTTCCGCGATAGCTTTCCGTGTGTCTGCGTCGAGGAGACCTTCTTTCATTTCCGCTTTCTGGCCCAGGTTGATGAAGGCGATCACGGTCCGGTCCACAACGGGCTGGCGGAACTCCTCCACCAAGTCGAGCACCAATGAAGGTTTGCCCGGTCGGTCCACGTGGAGGAACCCTGCGAACGGTTCCAGTCCGGCATGCGCCACGGCACCCCAAACATGACCGTAGAGAATCCCGTAGCCGTAATTCAGCAACGCGTTCAACGGATCGTCTGCGCCTCGGTGGACGCGACCCATAAACTCTGCTTTGTCCTCGACGATCATTTTGAATCCTTGCCAGTAGAGCCGTCCGGCCACGCCTTCCAGGCCCAACAACTCCTGGCGCTTGTCGGAAACAGTCAGGGGCTGGGAATTCGGGGTTCGGGGTTCGGCAGACGGTCCCCCCCCTGTGCCCTGTCCCCCGTCACCTGTAACCTGCCCTGCCTTCCGCGCCTGAAGTTCGAGCTGCCGCAACTGTTTCGCAAGCCCGCCGACCGCATTGTGGCGCTCTGGGTTCGACTGTTTCAGATACTTGCCGCAGTACAGGAGGAGATGCCGCTGGTTCCGAATCTTGCCTCGCACGACGGCGCGCGCGAATTCCAGTCCTCGGGCGTCATCGAAAGCCTTCAACTGCTCGCGGCGGGATTCCACCGTGGCTGTCAGCGTCGGTGAGCTGAGCATGGCGTATGGCCGCCCTGCATAATCTATGAAGCTCAACCGGATCCCGTGCTCGCAGAATTCTTCGAGGAGGTCCGACGAAAAAGAAACCCCGCGCGAGGCAATCACGACCTCGCTGAGGCGGAAGAAAGGGAACTCGTAGGTCGAGCCGTTTGCGTCCTTCGCCACCTTGCCTGCCACTCTGATCTGCAGCCGCTCGCTCTTCTTGCCGAGGTAGATGCCGTAGCCGGAAAGAATCACCTGCGCCAAGTCCTCGGTTTTGGCTACGCGCGGCGCGTCCGGCACAAACGGCTTGCGACCGAAAACCAGGGGTTCAGTCGGACTTTCGATCTGGGATTTTAGATTTTCGACTGCACCCGGCGCTCTCCCGCCACCTGACACCCGAAACCCGGCACCCGAAACCTGCCCGCCCGCTGGAAAACTCAGCGTAATTCCGTCTTCGACCAGGATTTCTTTGCCCGCCCGGTCCTCCGGCAGTACCAGCCCGAAGTCCGGATCGAATAGCCATTGCGTCTCAGGTTGTGGCTCCGGCTCCGCCGACTCCGGAATCGGCTCCAACTCGCCGGTGAATAGGTTGAACTGGCCGACGGTTTTCCTCTCTCCAGTTAGTGTAGCAAAGCTGGTAAGCCCATGCTCTTTCGTGTTCAGCTGCATGCTCCACCCCCTCGTCTTTCTGACCGGGCCCAGATAGATCGAAGTAAGAGTGCCGCACCATCAAATGCCAAGAGATACCGGCCAGCCTCGAATGTCGGCAACCGCCAATCGACGTGCTTCTCCACCTCGCTCTTCGGAACCACTATGAAGATGTGGTTCTCTCGGCCCATGATGTCCGAGACCGGCGTCAGCCCGCCGTCCTGATACAGGCTCAAGTGCGGATAGTCTTGAGTTTCCAGAATTACTCCGACGTCGTTGTCATCGAATATTTCACTCGCATGTGTGCGGTGGTACTTACCGATCCCCCGAATCGTGAGCATTTCGAGCTTGTGGTTCCAAGCAAGCCCGACTCCTCTCTTGAGCAGCGTTGCAAGATCCACGTCGTAATCACCCATGTCCCAATCTTGCCGCCTGTGTTGCTCGGTAAAATCGTGCACTTTGACGGTTGGCGTAGAGGTACGAAAACGATCAAGGTTACGGTAGGTTTCCAGCCAGCGCCAGGCTGTCTTTCCGGCTTGCGATCGTGCAAAGGCCATCTTGGCCCGCTCATTCTGAGCCTGACATCCGAGCCCTTTGGCGTGATCCGCGAGGATTCCCTCGACACGTTCTCGAAGCTGAGCTACCAGTTCCGGGGTAGAATCGGCGCTTTTCTCAACAGTCGCAATGAGGTTCTCGGCGAGAGTTCGCGCGGCAATCATTCCATCGTCCGTCGTGACAAACCAAGCATAAGCCGACGCTGAGGAGTACCAAGCATGTACCCGTTCCTCGAAATCGGCCCGTTTGATCCTCGAGGGAAGAGATCCCATTCCGGCGAAGGCGTTGGACGGGACCAGAGCGATTGCCTTTCCAGGCCTGTGCCGCCCAACGCGGCCGAACCGCTGGAGAAAAGATGCGTCGTCAAACGCTTCAAAGAGCAAATAGTCGCAATGAAAGTCCACTCCGACCTCGATAGCCGAGGTTCCGAGCGCAAGCAGCTTGCGCTTCGTTTGCCTAATCCCCCTATGAGATAGACCCCGGATAATGGCCAGAGACTCGCGTTCGAACCCTGACTCAACAAGACGGTCCTCAAGCCGTATAGCGTTCACAACGGAGTTGACAATCACGACGGCGGGTAGGTAACGCTCATCGGGGTTCTCGCTCCGAAGTCTTTCCAGGGTCACCTTCAGAGAGATGATTTGTGAAAGAAGTGCTTCCACAGGGTCTGTGCCACCGATGAGGTGGGGTGTTAATTCGACACGGTGCACTGCGGTCCGGAAAACCTCGCCCTGTTGGGCAGTAGCACCAATGATCGTTGGGGCAAGGGCCTTACGCAGGAGGCATTCGACTTCGCTGTATGGTGTCGCGCTCAGCAGTACGAGTCGGCTAAAGGTGCCGAAGCCGCGGGCCAGCGTGACCATTACCAAGGCATGCGCGAGTTCGACGCCGCCGTAAAGGTGAAATTCGTCGACAATCAGAGTCTGATACCGCAGCAGGGCCTCGAAAGGCTCGGCGTGATAACGAAGCCCCAAAATTAAGAAGAGAATATCAGGATTCGTGAAAACGATCTTCGGCTTGTCGGGATTAAGTAGGCGCCGCAAGGTTTCACCGCGACTTCTGCAGCGCCAAAGTTGTCGCCATCTGTCCAGGAGGACACGGTCTATCGGCACGAGAACATGGTGGGCAGCACTGTATTGAGTTGCCTGGTCCCCTGCCATCTCAGCTTCCGGGACCCAGACGGGCGCGTGGCATCCCTCTTCATGGGCAAATTGAGCAACCGCGCGAACCTGGTCTCGCAGGAGTTCATTCGTGGGATATACGGTCAAGGCGCTTTCGTTTCGCTTGAGCACAGGCAGCATGGCAGCGCGGGTTTTCCCGGTTCCGGTTCCGACGGCGAGGAGGATAGTTGTATGCTTATCCCACGCATCCCACACTGCCACCTGATGCGCATAGAGGGGAGTTTTGGAAGCCGGATGGTCGGTGACCGGCAGTTGGCATGCTTGCACTTCAAACGACATCTTGAGCTCTTCCGTAAGTCATTAGAGCCGACAGTTCAAGGGCAATCTGGAAAGTCAGGCATAGGGCCAATCGGGCACAATCGGGAGTTTTTGGAAAGTTCGCGCGGCGCTGGGACTGCCAGCCCGGAATGCGTTCGTCGTCGGTCTCCGAGGGATGGGAAACGGCGTTTCTTAGATAATGCAACACTTCGAACATGGACAAAAGAAACCATTCGATGCGACCGCTAGCCGCGATGCGCACGCCCTGCCCGTCTGTCTTGCCGGCATCCGACATCCACTTTCGTAGGTGCTTAAGTGCCGGCCCTAGCTCTCTCGGGATCTGATCGCATCCTAAGCTCTTAAAGCGTTGCTTGTAGAGGGCGAAGAGGGTCTCTCCAACCTCCCCGGCTTCACGGAGGGCCAGCTTGTAGTCCTGCCCGTCATAGCGGTCGAGGACAAGCTGCAACTTCTGTCGTATCGCGGCTTCTATTTGTTCGGCAGGCAGCGCTGAGAGAGCTTCTCTCAAGGAGTAGCTTCGCGCCGGAAGTGCCTCCTCGATGCGTTTGTACCTCTCCTCAACTCCCTGAAATATTATGTTGGCGACGTAAAGCTCCATCGACAAGCGAAAACGATGTTCCAAGCTGAGTATCATTTCATAGGCGAAAGATCGCCGGTCGACCTCGAGGTCGTAGTCGTCGTAGTCGGCCCTCATTGCACCCCGAAGGGCTTCAACCTCGGCGAGCAAAACGCTGAAGGGAAATTGCGTCGCATCCTGTTCCTTCAGAGCGTCAGCTACCTCATCTGTGCAGGTCAGCACCTTCCCAGCCTTACACGGCAAGGTGGCCCGCAGGTTGCTTACAAGCGTAAATGCCTTGGCAAGAGCCGCTTGCGGACTTTTCAAACCCCCGCCACCCATGTCCTCAACGCCCTTCTCCGACTCGCGCGAAGCGCCGGGGAACATGGACCCGATGCTCTCCGGAAAAAACAAACCAGTCGTCGGTGATATCTGCGAACTGCAAAACCAGGTGGGGCGGAATCGCCACCGGGTAGTATGTTGGGATTCTGCCTTGAACATCGAGCGGATTGACAGCGTGAGTCGGACGGATTGGCCCCTCGCTCAAAACCGCAACAGCAGGGGCGATTTCCTCCCATTCGAGGCGAACCGGGCAACCCTTTTTGCCTAGGCGTACTACTGCAGGCGGACGGAAGGAATCATGCGCAAAGAGATAAAAGCCAAAACCCTGGTGCTTGGCTAAGGCCAAGCTGCTACGCCACAGGGGATCGATGACGAGGCGCCACCCGAGGGCCGGGCTGTTACTACCGCGCGGGGCATCATCCGTCCTGAGAGTACGCGAGTTGATAGCGTTCTGGGTGAAGCGAGTGTAAGTGACATGGGCGTGCGCTTGCGCCGGAGTAGCATAAGCCGGCATCCGAGCTAGGTCCTCGGCATACCGTGGCGCTTTCAGAGGATAAACCGAATACGAATAGCCGGTAATCGCGTAAGTTAGGGCGTAGTTGTGGATCAATGCCACCGTGCTGGCGGTTTTCGAGATCTCAATGGATGAAAACCACAGGTAATCGTGATTATAGAGCCAACCGGCAAACAGCCGAAGGCCTTGTGCTTTGAGATCGAAATGGTCACTCATGGCAGCACTGCTTCTCTCACGCCTGGGCTTTGCGGAATTCGGCAACGTCCTTGTATGCCTTATCCAGAAAACTCAGATCAAGTGGCGTTTCGGCGCATTCCTTGATCAGAGCGTCCACTTCCCCCGGAGCGAGCACGGCAACCTTGTCGGGATTCCCCGCAAGGTCCTTATACTTTCCAGCCAGAAGCGTCATAAGTGTCTTTGCATCGAGGCTATCCTTTTGATCGTAGAGTTCCAGCGTAAGCTCCAGCGGCGTAATGATCTCCTCCCACCCGGCGACCATTCCGAAAATCGTATTGCGGCAGTCCCCTCCGATCCGCGATTCAGCCCCATAGCTCTTACAGGCGAGAAGGGTCTTAACTGCCAGAATGAGTTCTTCCCGGGTGACAGACTTCAAAGTAATCACCGAAGGGAAGACCGTTGCCGGCCTCACGACATTCCGACTGCCCAATGCCTGGCCTGTTTTCTGGTCAACCTCGTTTACCGCGTTGAAAGTAATCTCTTCCGATATCTGGTCGAAGGAAAGCAGCGAAAAGGCGGTGGAGTACTCGATTCGGTGCTTGATATTGGGCTCCGCACCGAGGCTCGTGGCGCCGAACAGTGCACAGCGAGGGCAGCTAAGGCACAAATTGTCCTTTAGATAGCATCCTTCGCCGTTCTTGCCCGAAGGGACGGACCTGCCTGTCGCTTGCGCGGCCGAACGGAGCAAGTACTCCATCTGCCGGGACTCGGCAGCCTTCTGTTTCGATCCAAGGAAGGCTACGCGCTTCGCAACCTGGTCACGCTTGGTCTCGGATAGCGGAGTGTTTACGGAATTGAGCTCTCTTGTGTCTTCCGTCCTCAACACCGTGTAGTCCAATACCTCGCGGAGCAAAATTAGCTGGACGGTTTCTGCGCCGATCAAGGGAACTGGGCGAGGAACCAGATATGGCTCAAGTTTCGAAATACTCATGGCTCTTCCTCCTCTGCATCAATCTCAACAACCACAGCCTTGCCAACTTCCTTCATGTGTTTTGCGAATCGGTCCATGTCTTCGCGCTGCTTTGCGGCGGCGGTTCGGTATGCTCGGCTTGCCGGCCCGCCATAGCGAAGCTCATCCCAGCTTTTGAACTGTGTACCCCAAGTCTGATTCAGGGCATTCAGGTCCGCATGGCCTTGCTGTAGCCAGGCCCGATAATCTCGGTTGCGTTCCTCAAGCCATTGGATGAACTTCTTGCGGCGGGCGAAGTACAACCCGTAGTCGATTCGGTCAATTAGACGGTCGCGGACCGTGATAGGGGCCTGCTGAAGAAGACGCACGAATAGATCGATTCCTTCTTCGAGCGCTTTGATGGCTTCCGGCGAAGGGGGTTTCGTCTGACTCAACTCATGTACTCGCAACACATAACCTTTCAAATAATCTGGATCGCTCCGACCACTTTTTGCCTCACTTAGAATCTTACCCACTGGCCCCATGAGCCCGTGCTTGGAGCGGGAAGATTTCGGTATGTACCGGTCGAGGTAACGATCGAAGGCATTCCGGACAGCCTCGACGCGTGGCTGAGCGCTGTCCGCGTCATAAGGCACTACGTTGACTACAACTGGGGTTCTCATCGAGTGGCCTCCTTCCTTCGGGTTGCAACTACTGTCTCGATCCAGTGAACGTGATTTGCGCTTAAATCAATCCTGCGGCCGTCGCTCCGTTTGTTCTCGTCAATCCGTCGCGCCAGCCTCTCGGGAGGATCTTCGGCTAGCACTCGATAGAGAGCCGAGCGCTCCGAGAATCCCGTATCGCCTGCAAGAAGGCTCGCTGCGCCAATGGCCCTCAGCCACCGTTTGCCGTCGCCGATCGATACCCAGTCGTTGCCGATGAGCGAGCGGACGGCGGAAACGGGTGGGACGAATGCAGCGCCCGCTCCGGCGTTGAAATCGACCGGCTCGCCATCTCTGTGGATTGCCACGGAACAATCGAAGACGAGGCTCAGCAGCAAGGTGACGTAGAGCTTCCGAATGGCCTTATTGGTCTCCGACTCATCCTGACCCGCTGCGATCTCATAAGTCAGGGGGATGAAGATCAAGTTCGGCGTTTCACATATGAGATGAATTGTTTCATAAAGCCGAAACACCTCGCGGCGGATGGCTCTCACTTCCTGCTGGTCTATGCGGTTTTCGATTAGCGCATCCACAGCAGCATCCCAACTGGGGAATCGTTCGGAGCAGGCCATGTTTAGAGCCTCCAGGCTTTCATCAAATTCCTCTTTGAGGCGTTTCATTGCTTCGGCCCTCCGCTTTTTCTGCGTATCACCCTTGAAGCGGTAGCTAAATACGGAAATCAGGTCGTTCCCCTGCAGCGCGAAGGGATCTCGATCACCAAGTTGCCGCGCGGCCTGATCGGTTAAGGCAAGAGAGAAACCCGAGTCCAGGCTGCCCACCTCACCCTTCAACAGCCTCTTTGCGGCTTCAATCCACTCATGAACACCTCTAACCAGCTGCGCACCTTTTCCAGGCCCGAGGTTGAGCCGCGGCATCAATGTGATCATCTCTGCCGGGCGGCTTCCAAGAAGCACCTGTCGGAGGAGCCTTTCGTAGTAGCAGGTGGTGCATACCATTATGTAGCCGAAGCTTCCGTGCGACACAGCGCGATTCGTGTGGGTCTGGGGATTGTCGATAAAGTCCGCCGAGGCCTTGCGCCCACCGTCGAGCGTGAATGGCGCGTTGCAAGTCGGACATAGGTATTTGGCCTTGGCGCTCTCCTTGCCGGCAAAGGGCTTTGACGCGGCGTAATGCTCAAGCTGGGTCTTAGCTAGACTCTGAACGTCCTCAATGGCGTTCGGGCACAGGAGATCTCGAGCAAAGGAGTCCGCCATTCGGCTGGAGAGCGCATCCCGCGGTGAGAGACGTGAAATGCAGGCGTGAACACCCTGAGCAATCCGGTCAAGCAGCTCAACCAGACCCTCCAGCCGCTTCTGATCCGGGAGTTCTTCCACCCTCTTCACTTCCGGATGGTTCACTGCGCTGCCGGAAAGAGACCAATAGTAGTCCACAGTCTTCGCCATATCTTTGGCTGGCATAAGGGTGGAAGTGGATTGCAGCGCAGCCCAGCTGCCATGCCCAAAAGCCTCCTCATACAAGACCCGCGCCCTTGCGGCGCCATCCTCACCGATGGCTTCTACCTTTTCTGGGTCCATCATTGCCTTGAAGAACTTGAAGACCATCATCTCAGGTTGGGCACTGGAAATGCGCTCCGCTTCTCGTTCCACATCTCCATCGCTTGGCGCCCCCGGCTTGCCGGTGAGTTTCCAGTAGTCCTCCACGACCCTGCGTTTCGCCCTAGGCGGCTTTCTGGCGAAGCTCTTTGAACCGACCTTGCGCCCGGCAGTCTCTAGGTACCTCCGGGACTCTCTGAAGGCAAGCAGGTCGGGTTTGGGCAGAATGTTCCCGGTCGGGCTACCCACCATGAGAGGAGTCACATCGCGTTCTATCGCTCTGTCGATTGCCTCCTTGAGACGCGACCGGATCGCGTCGACGCTTGGCTCGACCGGCTGCTCGTTTGGCTCAGCGCAGTAGAGGGTGCCATTCGTAAAGTAAAGGGCTGCTCTCCAACCTCGTTCGCGAAACGCGGCCTGAGCAGCGCTGTGCAGGAAAACGGTCGAGACACCCCGAACCAAAGCCTCATGAGTCGCTACCCTGAGATGGTTTCGAAGCGCTGGCTCTGTTTCGAGCGCGACCTTGGCCTCAGGGGCAGTTAAAGACGAGCAGCAACGGTCAATCGCCCTGACGATGTGCGCCAGAGCAAGGAAACGGTCGGAGCCACCGGTTAGAATGGCAGCCATTATGGAGCCATCGCTAAGCCCTGGTTTGCTATGATGAAACTCTGCACAGTGGGCCATGATCTGCTCGACCGGCTGACCAAGTCCTTCGAAGCCCAGCGCGCTGCAAATTTCAGGTAGCACCGCTCGCGTCAATTGAGGCAGGATGTGCGGGACCCATTGCTTGTGAGGATTCGGATCAGCAATGTACGATTGCCACTCGTCACGCTCCTTCCCTACGTCATGGACGACGACCGCCACTTCTAGTATCTGCCGCTCCGTGTCGGTCAAGTCGTAATGGTGAGGCTGTCCGAGGATCGGCAGCAGTTCGAGCAGAACGTCAAGCTCGACTAGGCTATGTTCGAAGAGGGTCTGCTCCCTGCCAAGTTTCTTTGCGAGTTTTCTCTTCCACCCTCGTGAAACCATCCATCCGGCGGCCTTCAATCTGATCTGTTCGGGATTCTGCATTGATGGCGCCCGCTCTCTAAGGACACCTGTCCTTCTCCGCCTAGACCGTCAAACTGTACTGCCCATTTCCCCACGCAGTGTGTTTACCGACGTGAACGACCTCGCCCAACGCCAACCAGGGGAGAAAGACAGGCGCTAGGTTAGAGGTGTCAGGGCACAGGTCGTACGTCACACTGCCGACAAAGCCGGAAAGCTCATGGCGTTGCCGCGTTTTCGACGACGTGCGAAACCGCTCCACCCATTCGGTTTGAGCCGCGACAGTTCGGACTTTCTCGGCGCGCTCCCCAAGCGCCTTAAAATCTACGTCAAGAGGCCCGTCGCCAAAGAACGTGCTCAGGGCGTTGACGCGGTCGCGCAGTCGCTTGAACAGGTGGTGGAACTCCGGGCGGCGGACTACTTCGCCATCGGCGCGCAAAAAGGTCGGTGTCAGGAACCGGATGGTGATTCGGTCCGGCACGTCAGGGTCGAGTGCTGCTTTGCGCTCACGCGGGCGGCCAGAGGCCGCCCCTACCAAGGCCAACTGGCGAAGGCGGGCTTCGATCCACTGGCCTGCGCTGTCACTCCCGATCGCACGGAAAAGCTGATCTTCGGCGCTGTAAACCACCCTCCTATTTGGGCGGACACAGAGGTCCGCCCCTACAGCGCAATCGTCGGGGCCGTTCCCTTCTCGGCGCTCAGAGAGCGCCGCTACAGCGCACGAAGACAAGTCAATTTCTTCAACGCGTTCCAATACGCACTTGGCCCGATTCAAACCGAGCCCTTCTCCGGCGAGTTCCCGAAACGACAGGACAAAATACGGAAGAAAATCGAGAGCACGCCCGATCAACACCAAGCCAAACTCAAACCGCTCGCCCTTCTCAAATCGAGTCTGGTGCGTCCGTGGTGCACGGAAGACAAATGGGCGTGGAATATCTTGATTCTTCGAGAGCCGATCAGCACCGGGCGGTGGCGAGGGCTCAAAAAGAGTCTTGTACGGGCACGAAGCCGCCAAAGGACAAGTCTTGGTATCTCTGCATTGAGGGATGCAACACAAACGCCGAAAGGCATGGCCGAACCCGCCACGAAGCATATTACCTTTGTTGACAGCGGGCACTTCCAGCGACTGCGCGGGGGCAATCGTGAATCGAAACAGGCCGATCCGCAGAGAATTCTCTGCCAAGGCGTCAGGCATAGCGAACACCAATTGAAAAGTGGTTCTCATTCTATATCAAAAGGGCTCTGGCTCATTTGTGAAATGTTACTAGCCGCCCTGCCCCCAAGCGCGAAGGTTCATCGGGCGAATGCAGCCCGCAATCTTGACTCGGTCCAAATACCGTTTTGGAGATGGGGTGGGTTCGCTCGCCCGGCGTGGGCAACATTGAGGCCCCAAAGCAGGTTCGCCAGTCCCTCAATTCCCGGCGGCTTGTCGCTCCTCATTCAGGGTGAACTATGGGATCGCTTTACAGAAGGGGTCGCATCTGGTGGGTCAAGTACTACCGGAACGGCAAAGCTTTCCGAGAAAGCAGCAAGTCCAAAAAAGTTTCAGATGCCAGGCGCCTGCTCCGGAAGCGCGAGAGAGAAATCGGCTCAGGCAAGTTCTTGGGTCCGAAAACCGAGCGGGTGCGCTTCGAGGAACTGGGCGAGGATTTCCTGAACGACTACCGGGCCAATAACAGGAAGTCCTTTGTCTGGGCAAAGCGGCGAATCGAACGGCACCTGACGCCTTTCTTCGGAAGCCTACGAGTAGTGGACATCACGACTGACCGCGTGCGCGCTTACACAGTCGAGAGGCTACAAGAAGGAGCAAGCAACGCTAGCATCAACCGCGAACTGGGAGCCCTCAAGCGCATGTTCAACCTGGCGGGCGAAATGACGCCACCTAAAGTCGGCCGCGTTCCCTATATTCCCATGCTCAAGGAGAGCAACGTTCGCAAAGGATTCTTCGAGCACGGAGAATATCTAGCCCTCCGCCGCGAGTTACCCGAATACCTCAGGCCAGTGCTCGTCTTCGGTTACTACACCGGCGCACGCGAGGGCGAAGTCCTAGGTCTCAAGTGGCACCAAGTTGATCTGAAGGCCCGCACGGTGAATCTCGACCCGGGAACCACGAAGAACGATCAGCCTCGAACGATTCCTCTCACTGGTGAGCTACTCGAAACCCTGAAAACACAAAAGGCCATTCGGGACGTGAATTTCCCCATGGGCGATTGCGTATTCTCCAGGGCCGGAAAGCGGATTGGCAGTTTCCATGTAGCTTGGAGGTCGGCCTGCAAGCGTGCCGGCCTAACCGGAAAATTGTTCCACGATCTTCGACGCACTGCTGTAAGGAACATGATACGGGCAGGTGTTCCTGAGCGCGTAGCAATGGCGATCTCCGGTCACAAGACTCGGTCTGTGTTTGACCGCTACAATATCGTTGCTGAGCGTGATCTGCACGAAGCGGCCCGACGTCTCGAAACGCACCTCAACGATTCGCACCAACAGAATTTGCACACAATTGAGTCCGATGTGGCACCTCGCCGTCTCCAGAGGCACCTCATCCGGCATGAGGTGATCAGATTGATCAATCGCCGGGTGTGGAACCCTTGTTGAAGGTGGAGTTCCCGGTAACAGTCACTTTGTGGGATCAACTCTCCGCCTGATGTTCAGGTCGGTCGTGTGTTTCACCCAACCGCTGGCGAAGCTCTTTTATCCACGCGCGGGGGTTGATGCCGTGCACAATTCTCCCAAGGAAACCGAGCCGCGCCGCAACGTTCTCGCGATTCCGGCGAATGTCTTCTTTGCTGACGCGAGCGTAAAGGCTGAGAAAAGCATCCATGCTGCGAGGCTTGCCGAATAGATAGGTTGCGTGACCCAACTGGGGCGTCTCGACCACTACCC
>Ga0315282_10005130_pt1 | contig 22446 bp, 38 predicted proteins | sample YL17G07_20_MG_FD_203693 | JGI IMG/M metagenome (GOLD analysis project Ga0315282, IMG submission 203693) | Sediment microbial communities from Yellowstone Lake, YNP, Wyoming, USA - YL17G07_20 | ecosystem: Environmental > Aquatic > Freshwater > Lake > Sediment | place: USA: Wyoming | collected... | reverse complement strand
GTTGGGCGGAGACGCTAAACGCCTGCGAGAGTGGAGAGGTTCATGCCGCAGGGCAGGTGCTCCCCTATGAAGCAGGAACCGAACGCCGTTTGGGAGGAGTCCTAGATGGGTAAGTTTCGGACAACGGCAAGTTGCTCGTGTCCAACGAGGACGAGGAGGTATCTAGGATGTTCACCCACCTGTGGTCCCACAAGTACAACGTACTTACAGGTTATGAACCAGTGGCGGTGTCAAAGCAGGGTGACACCTTTGAGGTTACCATCGAGAATGTGGAAAAGAGAGGGGAGACGAAGAGCATAAGATCGGACCGGATCCTAGTCGCCACCGGAAGGACCCCGAACTCCGACCTACTGGACCTCGAGAAGACGGGGGTGAAGACGGACGAGAAGGGGAACGTGGTGGTCGACCAGTTCCTTGAGACAAACATCAAAGGGATCTTTGCGCTGGGGGATGTCATCGGGCGCTACCCGTTCAAGCACGTGGCCAACTACGAGGCCCAGTACGCCTACGATAACATCATGGCCCCAGAGAACAAGGTGCCTGTTGACTATACCGCCATGCCCCACGCCGTGTTCACTTCACCGCAGATCGCAGGAGTGGGTAAGACGGAGCAGCAACTGAAGGCGGAGAAGGCCGAGTACTTGGTGGGGGGCTGGGGCTATATCGACACGGGGATGGGCAAGGCCATAGAGGACCAGACGGGCTTCGTGAAGTTCCTTGTGGACAGGAAGACGCAAAAAATTCTCGGGTGCCACATAATGGGGACCGGCGCCTCGACCCTGATACACGAGGTCCTCGTCGCCATGAAGTCCGGGGACGGTACGATAAGGAGTGTAACGGGCGTCGTCCACATCCATCCAGCTCTGCCTGAGGTGGTGAAGAGGGCCGCCCAGAACCTGGCAGAACCGGGATAGGCTTCGAGCACGCTCGTATTCTTGGCATCATCTATTAGCTGGTATTTTGTCCGTTTTCTCTCGCTCGTCGTGCGTTGCCCTTAAGAGGTGGCACAGATTAGTGGGTTGCCTTCTGATTGTTGAATCTCCTGTAGTAACATTTTTATACTACATTTTAGTAATACCAAATGGTGGTACCATTGAGCGACTACGCAACCGTTTCGGCAAAGATCCCTGTAGCCCTCAGGAGGAAAATGACCGAGCTTGGCATAGCCCCATCAGAGGTGATCAAAAGGGCGCTGGAGAAAGAAGTGGAAGAGAGGGAGTATAGGGCGCTCTTCCAGAAGGTCGAGAAGGCGAGCCGGCTGATGTCAAAAGTCGGCAAAGAAGGGTGGATCAGGGCCGTCAGGGAGAGCAGGGAAGGACGATGAGACGAGACGCTATGCGGATCTTCGACGCCTCTTCTATCATTAACCTCTGCGGTGCGCGGAAGGTGGACAGACTCATGGACGGCTGTACCCTGAGCCTGGCCTTCTACGAGGTGGGAAACGCCGTATGGAGACTGGTCTACCGGGACAAGAAGATTGCCATGGAAGACGGTAGGATCATCTTGGACTCGCTCTCTTCGGCAATAGGCACAATAGAGCTGGTTGAAGCTGGAGACGCCTTGGAAATACTGGGGTTAGCGGTTGAGGAAGGTTTAACGTACTACGATGCGGCGTATCTCCACGCCGCCATCAAGAACAGCCTGATACTGGTTACCGACGATGAAACGCTCTACCGATCAGCCAAAAAGCACGTGAAGACCATTAAGAGTGAGGAGATCTAGTCAGAAGTTTGCCCTTCCCTCGGGCGCAGAAGCCTGAGCCTGTCTTCAAGGTGAAGGTTGAAGGGGACGAGATATTGGTCAGCATCTAGCTGGCGACAACACATATCAGTAGCCCAGGAAGTTCTCAACCTTTATTTTTCCAGCAGGCACCTTTAACGCTTTGAGGTTGTCCACGCAGTCTGTCACAAGAGCCGGCGGTCCGCAGACGTAGAAGGCCCTCTCTGAATAGTCGGGTACCTCCTCCTGAATCATCCGGAAGTCTATATGTCCGCGTCTCCCCTTCCACCCATCGCCGGGGCGGGAGAGCGTGTGAATCACCCTGAGGTTCTTATTCGCCTCCTCCAAGCGGTCGAGTTCCTCCTTGAACGCGATGCTATCCTCACTCCTGTTCCCGTATAATAACGTGATCTGGGATTTTATCCCCCTGTCAGCGCAGTACTTTACCATGCTCCTTAGGGGCGTTATCCCGATGCCGCCCGAGATCATCCCGACCTTCGGATGCTCCCCCTTGAATGTGAACCTTCCGTTGGGACCGTCAAGATACAGCCGGTCGCCGACCTTGAGCCTGTCAAGGGCTGCTGAAAACTCATGCTCAGTTATTTTCTTCGTGAACTCTATGAATCCCTCGGTCGGACTGCTCGAGATCGTTAAGGGTTTTGTCTTCCTCTCGCCGTTGACAGTGACGGTTACGAGGATGTATTGTCCCGGATCGTAGTTGAACCCTTTCGGCCTCGCAAACCTGAAACTCTTCACATCACTCGTCCGCCTTATTATCTCCTCTATTTTAGCCTCAAATTCCATAGCGATCCCAACGCGTTACACTATTAGTTCGTCTTTTAGCTTGAATAATTTGCGTACGTGCTTATGCACTCGCGGCAAGTGCAATTGCAAAAGGGTTCGACGTTTTGTGTTCGGTCATACAAAATGGTAAAGGAGGCTCTAGGTCATCCTTCTGAACGCAAGCGTCCCCAGCCCCGCCATCACCGCAACGAAGACCAGCGCAACCCCCACATCCAGAACGAGCGGGAAGTGGTACATCCCGAGCAGCGCCCCCCTCATCCCGTCCACTATGTACGTCAGCGGGTTCGCGTACGTTACCGCCTGCAGCCACGCCGGCAGGTTGTCCAGTGGGTAGAGCGCCCCTGATAAAAAGAAGAGCGGCATGACCACGAAGCTCTGTACGAGCCCGAAGCCCTCGAAGCTGCTTATCTGCGAGCCTATCGCCAGCCCGACGCTCGTGATCCCCGCTGCCACAAAAAGTAAAAACAACACCAGCACCGCCACCGCGTACGCCGTGTACTGAACTCCGAAAAAGACCCCGAGCACCAGAAGGATCGCTCCCTGTATCAGCGCGTCCGTGCACCCCCCAAGCATCTTCCCCACGAATAACGTACTCCTCGCGAGCGGCGCCACCATGACCTCCTTGAAGAAGTCCATCTTCTTGTCCCACACAATATACAGTCCGAAGAAGATCGAGGTAAACAGCACGGTCATCATCAGTATCCCCGGGAATATGAACGCCTGGTACCCTGCGCCCCCAAAGGATATCATCGAACCCAGCCCGCCCCCGAACGCCACCAGCCATATCAGCGGGTTCACCACCGAGGACACGATCCTGGATCTCTCCCTCAGAAACACCAAGACCTCCCTGTACCACAACGCATACAATCCCGTCAGCTCGCTCATTTGTTGGTCACCTGCTGGTACCTATCAGCCCACGTCTCGGCGGACTCGGTCCTAATCTCCTTGCCGGTCAGCTGCAGGAACACGTCATTCAGCGTGGGCTCCCTCAGCTCGACGAAGGAGGCCTCCCCCAGGTTGCACAGCACCTCCTGTATGTGCGCCCCTGCCTCCGAGAGCACTATCGTAACGTCCCCGTCCTTCGCCTCCGCCCTGCTGACATACGGCAGCGCCCTTATCTTCTCGAGCTGGGGCTCCTTCACCCTCGCCTTTATCACGCTCTTACCGATCTGCATCTTCAAATTGCTGGGGGAGTCGAGCGCTATGATCTTCCCATGATCAATCACGGCAACCCTGTTGCAGAGTGCATCCGCCTCCTCCATGTAGTGCGTCGTTATCAAGATGGTGACCTTCTCCTTCTTGGCAAGGTTCTCGATGTACTCCCAGATGTGCTCCCTCGTCTGCGGGTCGAGTCCGAGCGTCGGCTCGTCCAAGAACAGGATCTTTGGCTTGTGCAGCAGCCCCCGGGCGAGCTCCAGCCTCCTCCTCATACCTCCGGAGTAGGTCTTCACCTGCTCCTTCGCCCTGTCCTTCAAATCGACCAGCTTCAGGACCTCGTCTATCCTCTCCCTCCTCAACTCAGCCGGCACCCCAAACATAAGCGCGTGCAGGTACAGGTTCTCCCAACCGGTCAGCAGGTCGTCGGAGCTGGGCGCCTGGAATACCATCCCTATGGACTTCCTCACGCTGCCCGGCTGCTTCATGATGTCGAAGCCGTTGACCGTCGCGGTCCCCTCCGTGGGCCTAAGGAGCGTGGCAAGCATTGAAAGAAGGGTAGTCTTCCCCGCCCCGTTCGGACCCAGCAGACCAAAGACCTCGCCCTCATCTATGGAGAGGTCGATGTGATCCACTGCTACGAGATTCTTGAATGCCTTGGTGATCCCCTCGGTCTTGATGATCATGAATATCCCTTCCTTGCTCACATAACGTGCGGACGGCACTCCACAAAATCAACCTTTCACCAGTATATATATTGACTGGGTGCACCATGTTTCGTAGATCAAATCAATATTCTGCGATCGAGGCACAGTGAGCAAACCTTTATGTATCTGTAAACAGTATTGTTTACGGGAGATCCTTATGACGCAGGTGCAGCTCAGACTTTCACAGAAGACGGTGGAGGACATAGACCGGTGGGTTAAAGAGGGGCGCTTCAAGAGCAGGAGCGATGCCATACGCACCATCATAAGTTTTTACGAGGAGCGTGAGAAGACGCGCCAGTTTTTCATGATACTGACTGCCCGAAGCGAAGAGGCAAAGCAGCACCCTGAGTCACTCATCGCGTTAGAGGAATTGAAGTGACCTACGCCGTCTTCCTTCATCCAAAGGCGGCAAAGGAGCTCGAAAGGCTCGACAAGGAGGTCCGGCGCGCCGTCCTAGCGAAACTCAGGGAACTAAGAGATGATCCTGAAAGGACAGGTGCCGTCCTAAAATATTCTCATTTCCGCAAGATCAGGATAGGCGATTACAGGGCCATTTACGAGGTGTACGATAAAGAGAGAAAAGTGGTCGTTCTTTACATCGGTCACAGGAAAGACGTTTACGATGATTTTTCCAAGTTAATCTGAATATGCCACCAAATAATATATCGTAATTTGTGAATATATCGATATATTTAAATACCGCCGAGAACCATCATGAATCGATGAAAGATGAGCAAGATGAAAGACCTTCTGGAGTGCCGGGCGGGCGTGCTCAAGGCACTATCCGATCCGGTCAGGCTCAAGATAGTGGAGTTCCTTAAGGGCGGGGAGAGGTGCGTGTGCGAGATCATTCCGTTTCTGGGCAGGTCCCAGTCCACGACCTCGAAGAACTTGGATATCCTCTACAGGGCCGGGATACTTGACAGGCGTATCGACGGCAAGCGCACTCTATACAAGATAAGGAACCCCCGGGTCTTCGACCTCCTGAAGGATGTGGACACCTTGGCCTTAGACCAGATGTCATCCTTCTCAAAGACCGCTAGGATCTTGGAGGAGTCGCTGAAGGGTAAGTAATACTGCAGTAGAAGGTGTGGCATAATGGTCCTCGATCTGTTGGTGCCTCTTCTGGTCGCAGGGCTCACAACCTTGACCGATTACGTGGCACTGCACGTGGTCACCTGTCTAGTCCCTGCCTTCCTCCTTGCCGGCGCCATGAACACCTTCCTGTCGAGGGATACCATCGTCCGCTACCTCGGTTCGTCGGAGAGGAAGACCGTCTCGTTCCCCCTAGCAGCCGTCTCGAGCATAGGTCTTGCCGTCTGCTCCTGTACGGTCATACCCATCGCGTCGGGGCTCTACCGGCGGGGGAGCAGCCTGGGTCCCGCCTTCATATTCCTGTGGACCGCCCCTGCCCTGAACATACTTACAATAGTCTACAGCGGGGCAATCCTGGGGCTCGATATGACCGTCATGAGGATCGTGGCCGTCCTCTCCACAGCCTTCATAGTCGGGCTGGTCATGGTCTACGTCTTCAGGCGCGAGGAGCGGGAGAGGGAGGCGAAGGCAAGGTCAAAGACCTCAACAACGGGAGGCGGCGGTTCGATAAGCGGGAGAAAGTCCCTGGTGCTGATGCTGTTGCTGGTTGCGACCCTCCTGCTGCCGAACTATCTGGGGATCGGGAGGCCCTACGTGGAGAAGCTCATGATCTTCTCGGTGCCGTTCGCCGTGACACTGATCTACGTGTACAAGGCGTTCAAGACCGAGGAGATCAAGGAGTGGCTCCGGGAGACATGGTGGTTCGTTAGGAAGATCTTTCCGCTCCTCCTGGCCGGCGTGTTCGTCGTGGGGGTCGTTGGAGTGATCCTCCCCGAGTTGTGGATCAGGCAGGCGCTGGGCGGGAACGGAATCCTCCCGACCTTCCTGGCGAACCTTATGGGTTCGGTCATCTACTTCTCGAGCCTGACAGAATCGCCCTTCGTGAAGATGCTCATGGATCTGGGGATGGGCAAGGCGCCGGCGCTGGCCATGCTCCTTACAGGTCCGGGGCTGAGCCTGCCGGGCATGCTGGCCATAATGAGGATCTTCACCGTCAAGAAAGGAGTAGTGTATATACTCACAACCATCGTTATCTCGACCCTCGCAGCCTTTGCCTTAGGAAACCTCTTCTGGTAAAAATTGGAGTCGTACCGCTCCTTATCGACCTTCATGGTATGGCTTACGGTGTACTGGTGTAGGCGCTAAAGCGCTGAAGTATTCACCTAATCTTGTTTATCGAGACTTTCACCTTCTGAAGCTCTAAGTCTCTCCCTGTTACAAGCTTTGCCTTCTCGATTTTCGCCGCGGCAACCGCGAATGCGTCAGCCAGCGAGACAGCGTATTCGCCCTTTATCTTGGCAGCCTCCAACCAAAGCCCATTGTCCTTTACCGGCACGATCTTTAGGCCATAAGCCCTGAGATTTCTCTCCTTGTCTTCAGCTATCTCTGGGCTTTTTCTATAGAGAATGTAGTAGAATTCCGTCAGGTTGATTATGTTGATGTAGCCCTCCGCCCTCTCCTCGTAGACCTCATTTAGGAGTTTAAGGACCTTCTCCCCTCCCTGCTCGCCCAGATAGTATGCTAGAATCGCCTCCGTATCAAAGACCACCTTCACTGTTCAGCTCGCCCCTCTAGTTTCCTTTCCCTTGCCTCGTCAGGAGCCCTTGCCTCTTCCAGAAGCTCTCTGGAGGTCTTCCCCTTGAAGAGACCCTTGAGTGAACCAAAATCACTCTCGGGTGCGGGTAAAGGCTTGATCAGCACCCCCTCGCTCGTCTCCAAGGCAAGTACCTTGTCCCTCAATCCAAATTTATCCCTGAGTTCCTTAGGGATGGTTGCCTGCCCCTTCCTTGTAATACTTACAACTTTGGGCATTATTCTTATCACCAGTAATACCAGTACTTTAAGTATTACTTAAAACTTCCGCCCCTCATATAGAATCCCCGATTCGATGATTAATTTGACTAGGCCGTCCCTCGGCTTGTCTTCCGGCGACCTGAGGCCGAGGGGTAATGCGGCCTTCCATCACAAACCATCGCAACCTTGAGAACGTGCAGGATATAATGACTCTCAATTGACTTGGACACCAGCTCTTTTAAATCAGGCTGAAAGTTTATTATAACAAAGCTCCGAGATTGTTCTTGGGAGGAACTATGCCCAAAAAAAGTTGGTCCGAAAAGTTGAAGAACAGCAAAGGTCTGCCGCTGGTGGAGAAAATAACTGGCAAGATGAGCAAGAGGTGGGGCATGGGCACCGTGGTCATCCCCGCGCCCATGGAAGTCAATGAAATAATGTCAAGGGTGCCCGAAGGAAAGGTTATTACCATCAACGAGATCCGCGCCGCCCTCGCCAGAAAGCACGGAGCAACCATCGGTTGCCCCATAACCACCGGCATCTTCGCCTGGATCGCGGCGAACGCTGCCGAGGAGGAGAAACAGAAGGGCAAGAAGGACACGATCCCGTACTGGCGCACCCTCAAGACGGGCGGGGTTATAAACGAGAAGTACCTAGGCGGAGTTGAGGGGCAGAAGAGGCTATTGGAGAGGGAGGGGCACACCGTCATTAAAAAAGGCAAAAAGTACGTCGTCGTTGATTATGAAAGATCATTGGCAGTGGAAGAATTGCTCGGCACCATGCCGGTTCAGCCCAAGGGAAAGATCTCAGGGCTTGTAAGGGAGGACCGTAATAGTCATTGACATCTGCGCTGATATTCATCTAGCATTAGCGGGAATTTGATGCCCCATTTTTGAAAAGCCATTAAAAATCGGGGTGAAGACCGCCCCCTTTGATATCCCTCGCCCAATAGCTATTTAAATCGACAAATCGTAATTAGTAAATCAAGGGTGAAAACATGGCGGAGCAGGTAATAAAGATATTCGGGGGAGAGCCGCCCTGCGCCAAGTGCAAGGCAACAGAGAGGGTTGCCACGGCGGCCGTGGCGGAGCTGGGTCTCAACGCAAAGGTCCTCCACATATCGGCAATGTCGGAGGAGGCGGACAGGTACGACATAATGCTGACCCCCGCAGTGGTCATAAACGATAAGGTGGTCCTGTCCGGCAAGGTCCCCACGAAGGAGGAGTTCAAGAAGATCCTCCAGAAGGAGATGGGGGGCAACTGAGATGGTCAAGGTAGAGTTCTTCACAGCCGAGCCGCCTTGCGCAGGATGCGTGGAGCTTCTGAAGATAGCCGACGTCATTGCGAAGAAGTACGGCAAGAAAGTCAACGTCGTGAAGCACATCGGTCCATGCGACGAGTTCAAGCGTTACAACCTCACGATGGTTCCGGCGGTGGTCTTCGAGGAGGGAAGGATAATGATCATGGGGGTATGCCCGGACATGGAGACTTTAACCGCATCCCTCCGGGAGCTGGGGGTGGACTGAGTGCCGCTGAAGATAGAGGTATTCACATCGCAGCCCTCGTGCTCGGGAGGGCGCCTGATGCTCAGGCTGGTGGACGAGATAAAGAAGGAGTACGGAGACAAAGTGGAGGTAGAGGTCTACAGGGGTCCATCCGAGAAGGCGAAGGAGTACGGCCTGACCGTTAGCCCCGCGATGATAATCGACGGGGATGTGCGGATAATAGGCGTCTGCCCGACCAAGAAGACCCTCAGAGAGGCCATCAGGGAAGCGGGTGTCCTGTAAACGGCTCCCTTTCATTTCTTTTTTTAAAGTTCTGCGAACGTCTGTCTTGCAGGGTCTATTTCCCTTCGAGGGTGGCTCTTCTCTTGCGCCCGCCATAGCCCACGGTCATCCACACTCTTTCAATCCCCTTCACCTTGTCGAACTCTGCGTCCTCGGTCGCGATCCTTGGTACGTGGTTTAGAACCATTGCCGCGGCGTGCAGGGCGTCCGAGGGCCTCATGCTGTGCCTTTCAAGAATCTCTGCCGCCTCGCTGTACTCGGCCTTGCGCAGAGGCAGGATCTCCGTGTAGTTCACCACCACAGATTCTATGAACTTCAGAGTGATGGTGTACGGAACATTGTACTTCTTTCTGGAGATGTAGAGTACCTCGTCGAGGACAAGGACATCGGAGCAAGCTCTGTGGTTCAGGATTATGTCCTCGTAGAATGCCTCGTACTCCCTCCTCAACTCGGGCTTCTTGACGGTGTTCAGGTACACCAGCAGGTTTGCATCAATGAAAATCCTCAACCCTCGAACTCCTCTTCAAGGTAAGTGCCAGCGAGTTCGCCAGCCTCCGGCTCGGTTGTCCCTGTGATCTGGGTGATCCTATTAAGGTGCCCCTCCAAAGCAACCCTGAGCTTCTTGGCGTCGACCTTTCTGTCGGGCTTGAGGGAGATCCCGTCGCCGACCTCTACCACAACCTCGTCGCCTTCCTCTATCCCGACCATGTCCCTTACGATCTTGGGGAGGATTATGTATCCCTTCCTCCCAACCTTCAGCCTTAGGGTCAAGCTAGTTCACCTATAGTCAAACCAGTCAAACCAATATAAAAGCTTGTTTATCCATGAAAGGCAGCCACGTCCTCCAAATATGCGGTGTAAACCTCATCGGATTTCTGCTTATCCATTGATACCCGAATTTTTAAACTTGTAACAATATAGGCGTATCACTATTTGGTGTTCATCATGAACGCATCCGAGATCCTTGATCTGGGCCCAAAGAGCAGGTTTCTGAAGAACCCCTACGTCAAGAAGGCGAAGAGGGAGCTGGGGGTGGAGTGATGCTTCTAAAGATCGAGGTCTTCACGTCGCAGCTCAGGAGGTCTACAGGGGTCCATCCGAGAAGGCGAAGGAGTACGGCCTGACCGTTAGCCCCGCGATGATAATCGACGGGGATGTGCGGATAATAGGCGTCTGCCCGACCAAGAAGACCCTCAGAGAGGCCATCAGGGAAGCGGGTGTCCTGTAAAAGCTAGGTCTTTTGTATCGTGGGTTAGCCCCTAAAACTACTAACCCTTCCCTCACTCTAGCTGAAGTCCCAACGGCTTTAAGCGCTCAAAGTCTATGTCCTTCGTCCTTAAAGACTCTCCCTCGGCCAGTGCCGTAGCAGCAATCAGAAGGTCAGCATCGGGCAGCATCTCGCCCTTATTTTTGAGCTTATCATACAGCGCGCAGTACCTCAGCACAACATCATTGTGGATGTCAACAACTTCATAGGCTTCTTCAAGCAGCCTTTTGGTTCTCTCCCTTTTACTGGGTTTAATGCCCCTGAGAACCTCGATCAGCGTAATCACGGAGACCTTGCCCGCCTCAAATTCCCCGTCCTTCAGCGCCTCAATAACTGCAGATGTGTCAAGTATCAAGTTCTGATTCCCACCACTAACGGCCGCCCTCTCTTATCTTGAAGGATCTTCTGAACCCCTTAGACGACGCCTCGATCTCTGCAAGCTCTTCAGGCGTGAGCAGCTCCCTGAGCTCTTCATACGCCTTCTCTTGCCTAAGCTTTAGGTTCTCGCTGTAAAGTTCCATAAGGTACTCCCCCCATTCCCTATCCCTCTTTGCCCTCTGAAGGGCCTTCTTGACGCGGGGAGGAACAGAGATTGTCACGTACCCCTCATCCTTTCCTGAGCTAATTTTTAGCCACCATATAACTACATAACTATGTAACTATTTAAACACTGCGACGCAAGGTTAAACTTGGAACAACGGCTACCTCTGAACAGCCTACTCTATTCCTGATAAAATATATCGAACCGAGTTCAATTCTCCTCTGTGGTATATTATGAACATCGAGAGGGTTTTGGCTAAATAGGAGGCACAAAGTCTTTCTGTACGCCCTTTCCTCCAGTTCTCGCAAAATTTTCAATGCAAGAGAGACGCTCGCGTGCTTTCCTTAAAACAATACAGCACCGCGCGGCAACATCCTTCAAACTGGTCGATGAAACCTTTTTTAGAGAAACCTCACAAGAAGCCCACCGTTTTTAAACGGTGGATGAATTGCATTAAACTTAAATAATGTAAACGTATTATGTAAGTCGTGTGAGTGTGAAATACAGCATGGATGGAGAAAAGGTCATTAACCTTCGGGTGTCCGAGGATCTGTACTTCAAGTTCAGAGAGGTCAAAGCCAGGCTTAAGGCTGAAACAAACGAAGACTGCTTGAAGAGGCTTATAGAAGTGTTTGAAAGGTGGAGTACACCAGAACGTTAAAGGTTCCAGTTCACTACCTAACGACGAGGAAGAAGGTCTCTTACCTCGACAACCTTACAGCTAGACTGACTTATGCGGTGAGGCTTTTCTGTGAGAGGATAAGCGAAGAGGGAAGAATCCCCGAGAGTCGAGGGGACATCAGGAAGTACAGCCCTTGGGTTCAAGAGAAGACTGATCTGTCAGCAGGCTTCATCCAGCAGGCTGAAGATAAAGCGTTATGGATGTGTTCTTCCTATAAGAAACAGCATCAAAAGTGGGAGTGGATGCTGAGTAAAGCCAAGGTAGGAGGCAAGTGGTATCGAAGGCTTCTGAAACGAGAGCCCTCTCTACCGTGCGGTTCAAAACGTTCAAAACTGAGGAAGATCCCAGTCAGATTCGACTGCAGAACTGGACAGGTTCAACGAGTAAATCTCGTGTCGACTAAATGGGTGATTCACATATCAACCTTGAAAAAGGGAGAGACAATCGACGTACTGCTCAACCCGTCAGAGTATCATAAAAGGCTTTTGAAGGAAGGAGAGATCAGGGACTTCGAGATCGTGAAGAGAAACGGACGGTACTACGTCCACATCACCTGTATTTTTGAGGTTCAAACTCAACTCGTTAAAAGGTTTGTGGGGGTCGACTTGGGCATGTGCAGGAACGTGTCGACCGTGTCGATAAACCCTGCCGATGCACTTCCGCGGGACTTCCACATCCTCAAGGATGGAAAACGGAGGAGGCTGCAAGAGCTGAACGACCGCATAAGCCACCTGAGAAGGCTTGAAAAGTGGGAACCACTTAAGAGGCTCAGGAACAAACGCAGAAACGTAGCCGAGGACTGCGACTGGAGGCTGGCTAAGACCGTTGCTGAATCGTGCACAAACTCCTACGTTTTCTTGGGCGATCCAGAATACATACGTTACCACAACTACAGAGGAAACGGGGACAGAACGGGCAGAAAACTGCTTCAGAACTGGAGTTTCGATAGACAGATCCGCTGCACTCAACACCAATGCGCCAAACTTGGAATCCCGTCTGAGGCATTAAACGAGTGGGGGACATCAAACAGGTGCCACGGGTGCGGAGCCAAAGTTGAAAGACCAAAACAGTCAAGAATAATCTGCCATGAGTGCGGCTTACAGGACGACGCTGACCGCAACTCCCCCATAAACATCGCCTGGAAGGGCATATCCCGTCTGGGCGTGAAGCCCCTTGCAAGCCATAAGGCTCTAAACAGGGCGGGGGCACCAGATGAACGTGCCCGAACCACGGATGATTCGGCGCTTGAACCGCCGATGAGCGTGGAAGCCACCCATTTCAATGGGTGGTAGTTCACAATAAGACTACCTATATCGAGGTCTGCAAGGCAAAGGGTCTCACGGGAAGGCAGGGGGTGATGATCCCCGAAAGCAACGTCCAGAACCTCATACTGAAGGAGGAGGTCGTGGAGGCCGTCAAGGCCGAGAAGTTCCACATCTACTCCGTCAAGACCATAGACCAAGGGATCGAGGTCCTCATAGGGGTCAAGGCGGGCAACTGGCTGCCTGACGGGACCTTCGAGAAGGGGAGCGTTCACGACAGGGCGGACATGCGGCTGAAGGTGATGGCCGAGAAGCTGAAGGAATACCATGAGGCCGTTGGGGAGGGGAAGAAGTAGATCAACAAATAAGTAGAGCTACCCTCTAAAATATGCATGATGCCTAATGACTGTTAGGGCAATACGGCGTAAAGTCACTGCCGATGAGACCGTGGAGGGCGCGGAGGCAACGGTTAAACGGGTATTTCCGACCCAATACCTCATGCACTTCGATCCATTCGTCCTCCTAGACGAATTCCTTTTAAAGCCACCAGCTGGTTTTCCAGACCACCCCCATGAGGGGTTCGAGGCCATCACCTACATGCTCGAGGGGGGCTTCCACCATCAGGATAACATGGGTAACGACAGCATCGTCCTTGCTGGCGGCGTACAGAGGTTTACCGCAGGCAAGGTAATAGTCCATTCGGAAATGCCGGGGACGAAGGGTCTCAACAGAGGACTGCAGCTCTGGGTCAGGCTCCCCAGCAGACTCAGGGATATGGAGCCTGATTACCATGCATTCGGCGAGAAAGCCTACGGTTTTAACCGTGGGATGAATCGCCGCTAGATTTATATTTCTCAATCTTCCATCAACTCCTTGGATGTGGCTTGGATGTCCGAAAGCCTGAATAAGGCTCCAGGCCGAGATAGGTGGGGAGTGGTTCGGGCAGAGGGCACATATACATGAATATAGGGCTTGCTCAGGAGGTAATGCCTCTTGTGGAGGCCGTTAACGGGCTGGTGGCACAGCCCTTGCAGATAGTCCATGAGCCGTGAAGAGGTAAATGCTGAAACAGATGTGCCTCCAAGCGTTGAAGGGACTGTGTGCAAGAATCTCCCGACTTTAGTCGTGGAGAGTGTCAACAGCAGGTCGAACCCTCTGCCATACCTGAAGAGACTCTGAATGGTTCCCACGTCCGCATAATAGCCGGGGGGGAGGTCCCCAGTAAAGCTACACACCAATGTTATTTACCTAGATGTGACGCTGCAGCCGGAGAACAAATTCGTCTATAAGGTTGATCCAGAATTCAATGTAATGCTATACGTATTGAACGGGACTGTAACCCTCGACCGCTCGAAAGTCAGAATGAGTGAAGCGGCGCTGCTCACTCTGGGTGAAGGGGTAGAAGTGACTGCGTACGAGAAGAGCAGGTTCGTACTGATTGGCGGCAAACCCCACAGAGAACCCATAATCTTGAGGGGCTCCTTCGTCTATTAGAACGCAGGTCCCGCCTTTCAAGGTAGCATGGGTAGGGCGAAGCGAAAACCGAGACTCAGCCTAGGTACGCCTTAACTGAGATGGGCTAGACTGTGGAGTGAATAGGAACAATGGCTACCTCTGAACCATTGATAAACGGTTCTATTGAGCTAAAGTTAATTCTCCTCTGTGATATGGTATGAAGATCGAGAAAGTACCCGGTAAAAACAAGAAGCACAAGGTCTTCCTTTATACTTTAAGCACCTGCGCATGGTGCAAGAAGACGAAGAGGTTTCTCCAGGGCAAGGGGGTCGAGTTCGATTTCGTGGACGTCGACCTCTGAAGCGAGGAGGACCTGGAGAAGGTGAGGGCAGACATAACCAGGAGGGGTGCTGGCATGAACTTCCCCCTAGTTATTGTGGACGACAAGACGTCGATCATCGGGTTCCGCGAGGACAAGATTGAGGAGGCTCTAAAGGGTTGATAACCCTCGATCAGGTTCGGAAGAGGGCCGAGAGCGACGCAAGGCCCGCGGCTACCAGCTGAACCCTGATCCTGCGTTCCTGAAGGACCTCCTCGAGGGGCTCAAGACGAACGAGGAGCGCTACGGCTACCCCTCCTGCCCTTGCAGGATCGCCACAGGAAAGTTTGAGGTGGACAGGGACATCATATGCCCCTGCGACTACCGGGACCCCGATGTGGAGGAGTTCGGTGCCTGCTACTGCGCGTTCTATGTCAGGCGGGATGCCTACGAGGGTAAAACCACTCTGCAGCCGGTGCCGGAGCGGAGACCGCCAGAAAAGCAAGCCAGAGCCATCGCGGTGGCTACAGGGACCCATGACACAAAACCAAAAGAGGTAGTTCCAGTTGCTAAGGAACAGCCTAAGAAATCGGAGGGTGAAAGCAAAATGAAGTTTTGGTACTGCAAGCAGTGCGGCTACGTCGTATTCCGGGAGGAGCCGCCGTACATCTGCCCCATATGCAAGGCGAAGAGGGAGATGTTCGCCGAGATAAAGCTGAGAACGATGGCCGTCTAGCCTTTCCCTTTTCTACACTATCATCTCGACCCTCTGCCACACTCACTTCTTTACCTTGATCTCGATCTGCTTCCAGTCCTCCCTTATGCCCCGTAAGGAGGTCACAGCCCCCACCACGGTCCCTCCGAGGATCTTGGTTACGAACTCGTTTAGGTCTATCTCCTCGCCATCCACAAACAATTTGATGTCCAACGATATCACCTAAAACTAATATCGGTAACATGAAAAAAAGGTTTGTGCGGTCTTCTTCTCGAAGCCTTACCGCTTCTGTCCTGTCTTCCACTAAAACTTTGAAAATGATGGAAACGTAGAAAATAATAGCATTAGTACTACCCAAATTCAGTAGTAATGTTTATTTGGTACTACCAACCTGAGAGTATTAGTGGTTGCTATGACGCGCGAAGTATTAATCACCAGGAAGGGGCAGACCACCATACCTATAGATTTGAGAAAGAAGTACGGGCTCAGGGAGGGAGCGAGGCTGACTGTAACCGATAGTGGGGATGGCATACTCTTCAAGCCGGTCCCCTCCACGGTTGATCTGGCCGGGTCAGGCTCAAAACACTCCTCGCCGGAGGCTATGAAGACCGCTCTCGACAGGCTAAGAGACGAAGACCTTTGAGGATAAAGCCGAGGGTGTATGACACCAGATTCTTCTTCGATCACTATTACTCTGACGACGAGGCATTGCTGAGGCGGACCAGCAGGGAGATTATCGAGAATAAAGAAAAGTACATATCTTCAATAGTCATCCACGAGGTCTACAAGCTGAGCTTGGAGATGGAAGGGAGAGAGGTCGCTGAACTCAGGGCAACGCTGCTGGAAAAAGACTTTAAAATCATCGATGTTGATCCCAAGATAGCCAAACTCTCGGCCAGACTGAGACACCAACACAAGATGCCCATGGCAGACAGCATTATAGCAGCCACCGCAATCTGCCTAAACGCCGAATGTGTAACGGACGATCCGCACTACAAACAGATCAAAGAATTGAAATTGCGATGGATTAAATGAACGTCCGGTTCAACGCTCAAAACGGGTAGCGGTCGTTCTTCCAGACGTCCGCGGCGATCTTCGTCACCGCCTTGTTTGGTCCGACGCCTATGGAGCAGGTGAGCCCCTCCTGCGCCCTCACGTCCCCCTTTATCCTTCCGGCGAGCCCCTCCGCCCCCTCAAAGGTCCCAGCCCTTCCGGTAACCTCCAGGTACGCCTCGTCTATGCCGACCTGCTCGAAGCCGTCCGCATGGCCCCCTCAGGATCGCCATTATCCTGTCCGAGACCGCCTTGTAGAGGTCGTGGTCCACGGGCAGGAAGACCGCATCCACGCCCTTCAGCCTCCTCTTTGCGAGAGCGATGGGGATGCCGGACTTTACGCCGTACCCCCTCGCTATATAGTTCGCCGTGCTCACCACCCAGCTCTCCTCTGTGCGCCCCGAGTAGACGCAGACCACGACCGGCTTGTCCCTGAGCGGGGGTTTTCCTCTCCTCTACCTGAGCGTAGAAGTAGTCTAGGTCGACTAGCATGACCACTCTGGCCTTCAGGGTCTCCCACCAGTCCATTCAACTCCTATACAAACTATAAATGTTAAACCTTCGTGTCGGATGAACCGAGCCAACGACCTTCAAAATAAGCTTTATATTGCAGTAAGACCTATCTTACTTGATAAAAATGATCGAACTCTCAAGGCTTAGTTCGAAGGGGCAGGTTGTCATTCCGAAGTCTCTCAGGGAGAAGCTAGACCTTAAGGAAGGCGACAGGCTGATCTTGTTCAGCAGTGGGAACATACTCGTTCTGAGGAAGGTGGAGGGCGAGGAGAGCGTTCTCAGCATCCTCTCCCGATTGACGAGGGAGAAGGTCCTGAAGCTTGGGATCAAAGAGAAGGACATAGAGGAAGCCATCTCGTGGGCAAGGAAGGGGCATTGAGAAGGATCAGGGTCGTCTTCGACACCAACGTTCTGATCTTGGCGTGGCTCTGGGAAGGTAACGAGTCAAGGCTCGTCGAGCTGGCGCAGGAGGGCGCGATCGAAGGGTACACCTCCCCGCAGATCCTCAGAGAACTGACGGAGGCGCTCAGGTACCCAAAGTTCACGTTGAGCGATGGCGAGATTGAGACGGCGTGCGGTTATTACGCGCTCACATTAAAGGCCGTCGACCCAAAACGCGAGGTAGATGCCGTGGGAGACGCGCAGGACAACAGAGTAATCGAGTGTGCGGTCGAGGCGAAGGCAGACTACGTCGTCTCCGGAGATCGCCACCTACTGGCTCTGGGAGAGTTTGAGGGTATCAGAATAGTCAGGGCAAGGGAACTCCTCCAGGAACTGGTCAGACCACGATGACCCAATCACGTCTCTCCATCCATAGGAGCCATAGCTGTGTAGCAAGGCTCGGTGGACGTGAGCTTTTTCAACTAGGCAATAATCGAGCAACGCAGTGTTCGGTCACTCGAATACCGCAACCGAGTACTCATAAATAGTCGGTACAACGAAGGTTACTTTTTGTCCTTGTAGCATATACTCGAGTGTCCTCCCCTCGGCGTCGGGGCTCACCAGCCTCAGGGTCTTCCCTGTCAGGTTCATGCCAGCCGGGAGGGTGATGGTCACACTTATCGGTCCCTCGGCCAGGAAATCGTGCGCGCTGTAGTCGTAGTTGTAGTTGACGAAGTGCACCAAGAGAGAGTCGCCCTTCGCATAAACCATAATGCCAAGGTCTTTAGAGGCGTTTGTCCGCAGCACCAGATCCGCGCCCGTCATCCTCACCGCAGCGGCAACGTCCGAGCCAGCCGGGAGCTCACCAACCCTGATTACTTTTCCGCCGCGCTGGATGTGCTGTTCCAGCAGAGCCTCAACTGTGGCGTTGAAGCGATGACCGGACGGGATTACCACAACCGCATACCTCTCCAGGTCGGCCGATCCGATCGTCTTGTTCACGAAGACGCCGTCCCCGACATAGATGACCTCGAAGGGTATGTGTGCCTCCTGTAGCGCCAGACCCACGTTCAGGAAGCTCTCCCAGGCGGACCATTCGAAGAGCGTAGCCCCCTCATCGTAGAGGACTGCCACATCCATCAGCCTGTACGCACTCCGGTAATAATCGGCGTGGGTAGCGATGAAGTTCGTGTAGGGCGTCAGCCTCTCCGCCGCGATCGTGAACGACCCGCCACCCGCCGTGTACGCTTGGTAGGGGATGAGGAAGGACCCACCGGATGCATAGGCCTCTGCCAGCCAGTGCCTCCACAGCCACCAGTCCTCCACCGAGAGGGACGCCAGGTTAAATATGTCTGGGAACACCACTACGGGTTTCGATGGCACCAAGGCCTCCCCGAGCAGGTAGGTTATGATGTTCTTCCCGCCGGGCAGATCCCCTAGGTGCTTCTCGAAGACCATGAAGTCAAGGTCTTGCACGAAGATCTGCTGGTTTGGATTAAGCCCGTACGTGTTTGCACAGAAGAGGAGGTCCCGCTTGGCGTAATCGCGTGCGTGTTGGATCAACGCGTGTATTTGTGCCTGCCTGCTAGAGTACTGGAACCTAAGGTACTCGTTCCTCAGATCTATGTTCGGATCCCCCCAGACGTTACTGGCGTTGCTGTTGAGCAGGTACCCACGGTAGTCAAAGGTACTGATGTTGCTTATCCCAAATTTTTCCAGTAGCTGCGAGCTGGGGTAGCGTCCCGAGAGGTACGAGTTGAAGCCTGCCATGCAGTAGTCGCAGAAACCCGCGCCGTCAAGGTGCGAGCTCGTCCCCTCCACCTCATCGATGAGGATAGCGTCCGCCCTGCCATCCACGTTTTCACAGATCCTCTCCCTCAAAAACTCCTGCCACTCGGGGTTATTATGGCACATAAGGTAGATACGGCTCTCGGTGACCCAGCTTAGGTATGAAGTATTTCCCCAGATGTCCCTGCAGGAGGCTCGCTCGAGGAGGCCTTGGTCTCTCCTGACTAGGTCTATGTGCCCCTGAACCGTCGGAAGGTTGGAGCACACCTTGAAGCCGTTCTGGTGGAGACTGTCCACGTACTCCTGATCTTGGCTGTTCAGACCGATCCAATAAACGGACCAAGTAACCCCCGTAGCATTAACCGCCCTAAGGTAATCAAGCGGAGGGGTTCCGTAGACGTAGATGTTCTGCCCGTTAAGCCACTCCTTGCTGAAACTGTACTCTGTCGCGTTTGCTGGTGGTATTTGAAACTCGTTGGAAGGTGGTATCTGGGGAGGGCCCACCAACTGGTAGGAGGCGATCCCACCCACGACGGCAACGACGATCACCAACAAAATGACGATTGATCTGCTTGTCATGGCTGTCCCTCGGACCGAGGTTTCAGTCAGCCCGACCTTCCCATATTACCTCTGTAACTTACATTTAAAAAGCCTGCCTTTACCTCTCCCTTCCCGTCCACCAAGCTGGCTCGAAACCAATGAATCCCCAACTCGAACGTATAAATAATGCCCTTTCAATATATCATTCATCCTCGATGTATGGGTGGGAGAGGACTAATGACCTCAAGCACAAAGGATCGCCTGAACAGTCTGTGTAATGTTGCCAAAAAAATGGGGGCCGTGGATGCCCGACTGATTAGAGCAGGAGATGTCGTAGTACGGAACTGGGTCCGGCTAAAATGCCAATTTGGCTGCGGCGGTTATGGAAAATCACTCACGTGCCCTCCGTACACCCCGACGCCCGACGAGTTCAGGAAGATCCTGAAGGAGTACCGTTGGGCCATCCTCCTCAAGTTCGATGGGCGAAGAGACGAGAGCGAGGTCCACGACCACATGATCAAGATCGAGAGGGAGGCCTTTCTAGGTGGGTACTACTCGGCGTTTGGGCTTGCTGCCGGACCATGCCCGCGCTGCGAGGAATGCAACATTGAGAAGTGCAAATACCCTGATCTCGTCAGACCCTCCATGGAGAGTTGCGGGATTGGTGTCTTTGCCACCGTGAGGAAGGCGGGCTTCGATCTGAGGGTGGTGAAGAGCAAGGATGAGACCCCCTCGTACTACGGTCTGCTGCTCGTGGAATAACCCCCTAACACAATACTACAACGTCGTCTTCGAGGCAAGAAATGGGAGGTCTATGGTTTTGCCGGCCAGGAAAAATGCCTGTGGGGCCGGGGCATCTGCACTCGACCAGATGGAGAAACCACCCAAGATAGAGCGGGGGTCAAAAGGTAAAAAAGCTCCCTATCGGGAGCACCTGGCAACTCTTCTATACTGTGGCGGGCTTCTTCTCTGGATAAAACGCATAGAACCCGCCCTTAGCCCTAGAGTCCGCTATCGGCTTTCTCATCTTTCCCTGTGTCTCAACCGTGGTCCCGAGCAGCCGAGCCGGTATCCCTACGAGCATCTCGTTTGGTCTCATATCAGTATTCGACTGCGAGCCGTAGCAAAGACCTATCTGGATCTCGTTCTTGAGGAACGTAGAAACAGCTATTCCTGAGCAGTAATTGGACTCGGTCTTCAACTCGAATACGAGAAGCTCCCCCCTCGTGGTATGAGCGGGACCGACAGATCCACATAACCTGCTCTGGGCTCAGCCTCAATACTACAACATCTGCCTGTATGGGGAACTTCTCTAAGGGGCCCGCCAACACTTTAGCCACCGTCCCGGTGGGCATCTTCACGTTGGAGCTGAGGCTTTTGTGGCGGCCTCTCCAGCCCGAGTATCTCGGTCAACTTGGCATACTCTACATAATCCATAATCTCACCAATTTTTAACATATGCTGTTTACGAGACAAATATTCTACTTCATTTGAAGTGTAACGGTCGTTCTTCCAGACACCCCCGGCGCGATAGAATCAATGAACTTTATGATGTCTTCCACAATTCCTTTTTCCTGACGAGTTCGTTCATGTGCACTTGAATAATTAATCAAGTTCAGTCGATCATTAGCCGTAATGTTAAAAAGTAAAAAGAGATATTCTGTAAAATAGGGGATATTGAATGATTGGCACCCCTAAAGAACTTGTAGAGTCATGCACCTACTGTGGTCTATGTGCCGAGGTCTGCCCCTTCTTTAAAGCAACCGGGAATCTGAAATATGGTGCCATGGCCAAGGTTGAGGCCGCGAGGTCGCTTTTCGGTGGCGAGGGTATTACGGACGAAGACCTTAAGACGCTCCTCCTCTGCACCCGCTGCGACCAGTGCCACGCGGCCTGCCCCATCAACATACCTGTGTCCTATATCATACAGGGGGCGCGTACCGAACTGCGGAAGATTGGCAGGGTTCCGGAGAAGTACAACACGATCGCAGACGCCATAATAAAGATAGGGTCACCGATGGCGGCCCCACCGGAGAAGAGGCTCGCCTACATCCCGGCGGGGCTCAAGCCGCCCGAGAGGGCAAAGTACCTCTACGTGCCGGGGTGCTGGTCGGGGATAAGGCTACCGGAGACTGCGAGGGCAACCGTCGATCTTCTGATGAAGGCAGGGCTGGACTTCACGGTGCTGGGCGACAGGGAGTGGTGCTGCGGGCTCTTCCTGATAGACACTGGGATGCTTGAGGACGCCAGGAGGCTCGCGGAGAAGAACACACTGCTCTTCGAGTCAACCGGCGCCGAGGTGGTCGTCACCGAGTGCCCCGCGTGCCACGATGTCTTCAAGAAGGTCTACCCGGACCTCTTCAGGACGCCGAAATACAAGGTGGTCCACATCTCCGAGCTACTGAAGGACCTGCTGGACGGCGGGAAGTTAAAGGTCAAGAAGTCGGGCAAAAACGTTATCTGCAAGGATCCGTGCCCGCTCGTGAGGAGGCACGGCATAACCGACACGCCTAGAGACGTCCTGAGCCGCGTGGCGGGTATTGTGGAGTACGATGAAAACAGGAATGACGCGCTCTGTTGCGGCGCCCCGGCAGGTGTGAAGCCCGTGTACCCGGAGATAGCGAACAGGCTAGCGGAGATGCTGCTTAACGAGGCAGTTGCTAAGGGCGCGGACGAGATTGGCGTCGGGTGCGTCTTCTGCATGTACCATATTAGCGGGGTGATAAAAGACCCCGCTCTAAAGATAAAGACTCTCTCCCAGCTGATACTTGAGAACGTTAGTGACGATGCATGACATATGTCTTCGGTCCAGTACCGTCCAGACGTCTCGGCAACTCCCTTGGGGTCAACAACATACCAATAAAGCATTGCA
>Ga0315282_10005129_pt1 | contig 22448 bp, 17 predicted proteins | sample YL17G07_20_MG_FD_203693 | JGI IMG/M metagenome (GOLD analysis project Ga0315282, IMG submission 203693) | Sediment microbial communities from Yellowstone Lake, YNP, Wyoming, USA - YL17G07_20 | ecosystem: Environmental > Aquatic > Freshwater > Lake > Sediment | place: USA: Wyoming | collected... | reverse complement strand
TTCTTGCTTAGATGAGCCTTTGCCTCTGGCGACTAATTCTTCCCCTAAAAATAGACCGACTTCAAATTTTTTTTCATGATCTGGTCCTGATTCATCTAAAACTTTATAATGGGGAGTGATGCCGTTTATCTTCTGCGCCATTTCCTGAAATTTGGATTTGGCATCAAGATAAAGTTTATGTTTTAAAATATAATCTAACTTAGACAAAATAACTCTCTTAATAAATTTTTTAGCCGAACCAATACCTTGATCTAAATAAATTGCGCCGATTAATGCTTCCGTGGCATTAGCCAGAATATACTGCCTGGCTTTTGAGTTCTTGTCTTTAGCCTCACCTTTAGATAAATATAAATATTTTTCAATATCTAATTCCTTGGCAACGTTGGCTAACATTTTAAAATTAACTAAACTGGCTCGCCAGTTAGTTAAATCTCCTTCTGGTGTCTCGGGAAAATTATCAAAAAGATATTTAGTAACGATAATTTCTAAAGTGGCGTCACCTAAAAATTCTAAGCGCTCATTATGATCTAATTCAAAATTACTATGCTCATTTAAATAAGAACGGTGAACAACGGCTTGTTTTAATAAATTGATATTATTAAATTCAACACCAAGAATTTTTTCAAATCTAGAAAAATCTTTCATAGACACTTTACATTGTCACCTTGTTACATTGCTACAGTGCTTAAATAACAATGTAACAATGTGACAATTTAACAATTTGTTATTAGTTATTTATTATTTTCTTTTCTCCAACGTCCTTATAGATAGCCCCTAATACTCCATTAATAAATTTTCCCGAGGAATCACCACCAAAGGTTTTAGCGATTTCAATGGCTTCATTAATCGCAACTTTAGCCGGTATGTCTTGGTCAAAGACCAATTCGTAAACACCGATGCGTAAAATATTACGGTCAACTACGGTTATCTGATCCAATGGCCATTCAATGGCGTACTTGGTAATGTACTTATCAATTTCCGATATATTACTCTTTACACCATTAATTAAAGACTTAACAAACCCATGATCATTGAATTTCGGGGCAAATTGTTTAAAGTTTTGACTGATCATCTTGTTTAGATCTTCCTCCTTCTTACCATTAAAATCCCAACAAAATAAAGTCTGCATGGCGATGGTACGAGCTAGATGACGATTAGACATAAAACTATTTCTTTATATAACTTATAACCTATAACTTATAACTGGCCGTTAGCGCGAATAAACCAAGTTATTAGTTATTAGTTATTTTGCGCTGGTTTTTTTAGCCTTAGTCTTGATCTTTATTTTAATGACCTCTCTACCTTTATAAAAACCACAAAAATTACAAACCTGATGAGCTAAAATCGCTTTACCGCATTTAGGACATTTATATAGTTTAATTTTTTTTAAAGCCTGATGTGATCTGCCACGTCTGGCTTCGCTCCTTGATCTACGTTTGGCTGGTACGGACATAAATTAAAGTCAAAACTCAAATGTCAAATGTCAAAACTGAAAGTTGACCTGACTTCTGAACTTTGTAAATAATTTTATATTATAATTAATACTATTATAGCTTTATTTCATCAATTTGGTCAAGAAATAATAATCATTAATAAATAAACATAGCATCGCCATAACTATAAAATCTGTATTTATTTTTTATAGCACCTTTATGAGCCTTGTCAATATTATGCTTACCGGCAAACGCCATGACTAACATAAGTAGTGTAGATTCAGGTAAATGAAAATTAGTAATCAAGCCGTCAACCACTTTAAACTTATAACCGGGGTAAATAAATAAATTAATCCAGCCATTATAATTTGTGATTTTAGATTTTAGATTTTCCGCCAGAGGCGGATCCGCCTTAGGCGGAAAAATTTTATTTTTGGATTTTGGATTTAGAATTTGGGATTTGTTTGCAATTTGGGAATTGTTTGAAAATTGAAAATTGCCTGCCCCGCTTTTGCGGTGGAAAATTGAAAATTTAGAAAAAATACTTTCCAACGTCCTGACGCTTGTCGTACCTACTGCAATAATCCTCCGCCCCTCACTTTTGGCCTGAACAATTCTCTTGATTGTACTTCCAGATACTTCCACCCATTCGGCGTGCATTTTATGCTTAGTAATATCATCAACTTTTACTGGGGCAAAAGTTCCTAGACCAACGTGCAATGTCACATATTCAATTCGTGCGCCTTTAGCTTTTATTTTTTTAAGTAAAGTCGGGGTAAAATGCAGCCCAGCCGTTGGCGCTGCCACCGAACCGACTTTTTTATCACTGGCATATACTGTTTGATAATTTCTGCTGTCTGCTGTCGAGCCTGCCCTGAGCTTGCCGAAGGGTCTGCCTGCCCCGCTCCTGCGTAGGCTGTCTTTTCTCTTGATATACGGTGGTAGCGGGGTTTGTCCAATTTTTTTTACAATATTCATTAAAGTTTTGCCGCTTTTGTTGAACATAACCAGCCAGGTTCCGTTACTATTATGTTTTAAAATTTTCGCTTTCAACCCCTGGCTAAACTCTACTATCAAGTCCTCTCTGCGGCCGTGATTTCCCACTAAACATTGCCACACTTCACTCGCCCCCTTGACCTCACCCCGCCCTACGGGCGACCCTCTCCAAATTTGGAGAGGGTAGGGTGAGACTTTTTTTAGCAAGAGCACCTCGATCTTGCCTCCTGTCCGAATTTTTCTGCCAATTAATCTGGCCGGCATTACTTTGGAATTATTCAAAACTAAAACATCGCCTTTATGTAAATAATCAATAATATTATAAAAATATTTATTTGTGATCTGTGCCGTTTTATTCCTATTTACATTCGGATGAGCGAAATTTGTAGTCTCGCGTCTAATTACTAAAAGCCGCGAATGATCTCGCGGTTTGATTGGTTGTTGAGCGATTAAATTTTTCGGTAAATAATAATCAAAGTCCGAAAGTTTCATGTTTAGCAAATATATTTATTACTTTAGTTAGGCCCGAGTTTAAATTAAATTGTTTTGTTTGGGTTTTTTCTTACCTAGATGCTTATAAGCAATGTCAGTTACTATTCGGCCACGCGGACTACGATCCAAAAATCCTAATTGCAATAAGTAAGGTTCGTAAACCTCCTCAATGGTTGCCATTTCTTCGCTGGTAGCGGCCGCGATGGTGTTGAGACCGACCGGTCCGCCTTTAAATTTTTCGATGATTACTTCCAAAATTTTCCTATCAATCCAATCTAAACCCAAACTATCAATATCCAATAAATTAAAGGCTGCCTGACAAAAATCACTGCTAACCTTACCATCACCTTTAACCTGACAATAATCACGTACCCGTTTTAATAATCTATTGGCTACTCTTGGCGTACGTCGGGAACGTTGAGCTATTTCTTTAATCGATTCTTCGTCCAATGCAACCTGCAAGATCCTGGCGCTACGGTTAACAATTTTTTCTATATCATCAGTTTCGTAAAAATTTAAATGATAAGTCATACCAAAACGTTCTCTTAAGGGACCTGATAATAAACTGATTTTAGTCGTGGCTCCGATAATGGTAAAATGCGGTAAGTCAAGACGTAAAGTCCGGGCTGAAGGACCTTTACCGATGATAATGTCCAGCGAATAGTCTTCCATGGCTGGATAAAGAACTTCTTCAATCATACTATTTAAACGATGAATCTCATCAATAAATAAAACATCGCCTTGCCCTAAATTAGTTAAGATAGCCGCTAAATCGCCGGCCTTTTCTATGGCCGGACCGGAAGTGATTCTGATATTAGCTTTTAGCTCATTGGCAATTACATGTGCTAAAGTAGTCTTGCCTAACCCGGGTGAACCATACAACAAAACATGTTCTATGGGTTCTTTTCTTTTCTGTGCAGCTTCAATAAAAATACTGATATTTTCTTTTATTTTATCTTGTCCGATAAACTCGCTTAATTTTTTTGGCCTTAGAGTTAAATCCAATATTTTGTCATCATTAATTTCTTTATCCGAGATTATTCGTGGTGTTATCTTTTCCGCCATATTATTATATTTATTTTAACCTTTTTATCGTTATTAAGTAAACCCCGTTACTTGACCGCAGGGCATTTACCCTGCAGCAGGAAGCTTATCGCGCCGCTGCACGATCCTACGGCAGAAACCTCGGGGCATTTCAAGTAACGGGGTAAATAACCCTAACCTCTATAATAAACTTTTAATTTTAAATTTTATTGGTTTCTGTTTTCTTTTTAGGAAATTTACCGTCCAAGGCGCCTTTGACTATATCCCTGGTTTCATCGGAAAAATCAGCCGACATAATCCATCGAAGAAATTCCGGATCTTTTTGCGCTACCATAGCTAAGGACTGATCTTTATACTTAGAAAAAGCAAAATAAGCTTCGCCATAACGCCAATAAAACTTTCTTTCATTATCGACATACCGATCCGTGCTAGTATGTTGAATTTTATAAATAAAATCCCAATTCCTGACTTGGTGGTATTTATTTAATTGTTTACTAATAATTTCGGCTGTCGCTTCGACATCGGCTAAGGCGCTATGTGAATCCTTAAGCTCTTTATCTGAGTAAAACTTATAGGCCGCGGATAAAGTACGCGGTTCCATATAATGAAATATGGCTTTCGCATCGATAATTTTCGCTTTCGAATAATCGAAATCCATACCCACCCTGATAAACTCGCGACGCAGTAAAAGCAGATCGAAGTTAAGGATATTATAACCCCCATAATGACAACCGTTAAAAATTTCCCAAATCTCCTGCGCTTTTTCTTTAAAAGTCGGCTTATCCGCTAAAAATTCGTTGGTTATACCGTGAATGGCGACCGCTTCCTGCGGTATTTCCATTTCCGGGTTTAAAAATATATTGCCTTTGAAAATAACCCCATTAGGCATGACTTTAAGATAAGCGATTTCAATAATTTTATCAATACTGATAGCTAAACCGGTTGTCTCTAAATCAAAGATCACTAATGGTTTATCCAGTTCAATTAATTTATTTATTTGTTGCGGCATATTTGTAGCATTCGCCCGCCTGCTTGCCTTGCAAAGCAAAGCGGGCAGGCATATTTATCCGTAGTATTCGCATTATATACCGATTTTTACTACTCTTTGAATTAATATTTTATACATTAATTAAAAACCCGAAATGCTCTTAATCTACTTTAATTATAACAGATATTTAATTAAACAAAAATCTGATATACCCTCTTCTAATAAAAATAAACTTCATAAGAAAAATCTTAAATATATAATTTTTCAATAGATAAGTATTTTAATTAAATCTTAATAATATCTTGACAAAATATTAAATAAAATATATATTTAAAAATTCTAATTATTAGCTTACCTAATTATGTCAAATAAAGAGAATATAAATTATATTATTACTCTTCTTTTTAACACCACTAGTTTAATTAAAGAAAAATTACGGGAACAGGAAAAATCCAACTCTCTGTCAATACTTAGTGTCAGAACCTTGCGTTATGTTTCGGAAAAAGGCAAGCCGACTATGAAAGATTTAGCCGATTATCTTCATATTACACCACCCTCAACAACCTCATTAATTGAACATGACGTTAAAGTCGGTTTGCTGGAAAGAGTAATTGATAAACAAGACCGGCGCTTAGTCCGTTTAATCATAACCGAGAAAGGTAAAAAGGTCTTAGGGCAAAGCTATAAAAGTTTAAATAAGGTCATGAAAAGTATTCTATCGAAATTAAATGTCAGACAACTTAATGAACTAAAAAATATTCTTGAAACCCTTTCGAGGCAATTTAAGAAATAGCTTAACAAATATGAATAAATTTATTCTTAGAATAATTATTGGTTTAGCGGTTATAATATTAATTTTAGTTTTCCTGGGTTTTCGTTTTTTCCTCTTAAATCAGCAACAACTAAATTTTAATTTTATTGAAGCTAAAATCGGCCGAATTGCTAAAGAAGTAAAAGTCGACGGTCTGGTCAAGCCGGCGCATGAAGTCAACCTGTCTTTCGAAAGGTCAGCCAAAATCGCTTCGGTCAACGTTAAAGTCGGGGATAAGGTAAAAAGCGGCGACGTTTTAGCTGGCCTGATGAGCGCCGACTTAAGCGCTCAACTGGCTCAAGCGCAAGCGGCCTTAAACAGCTCGGATGCGTTATTAGCTGGCACCGAAGCTTCTTACCAATCGCAAATAAATAATTTTAACAACTTAGTAAACGGCGCCAGTCCGGAAGATATCAGTATTAGTCAAACACAGATAACTAACGCTCAAAAAACCGTAAACGACGCTAAGCTGAATTTACAATTAGTTGAGAATAAAGCTCAAACCGACTTAAATAATCTTTTGGCAAAAACTAAAGATATCATAAATGATGCCTATGCCAAGGCTTTTGATGCGGTTAATATAAAAACCGGGGGGTTATTTATTAATGCCAATAGTGAAAATCCAGCTCTGACTTTCCTGACTAGCGATAGTATTTTTGAATTACAAGTCAAATCGCAACGTGTCGCCGTTAACAATGATTTGATAATTATCAGAAATGACATCAACAATTTTTCTGCAACTGAAACCGGAGTGGAAAATATTTTATCAGATGTAAATATGCACCTGGAAAACATACGCAATTTTTATAAAGATTTAAGTCAACTAATGAATTACGCCATAATTTCCACTGCTTTTAGCCAGACCACTCTTGATACCTATAGGAGTAATCTAAATTTGGGTTTCAATAATTTGAATTCCGTTTTAGCATCATTGACCGGTCAAAGCCAGGCCATAGTTTCGCTCAACGTAACCAATCAAAATCTGATTACTGCAGCACAAACACAACTAAATCAGGCTGAAAATAATCTTGCCTTGACGCAAAAACAATTGGCATTAAAAAAGGCTGGTGCCTCGGCTGACCAAATTGCCGCTCAAGAACAAGTAGTTAAACAGGCTAAGGCTAGCGTAACCGCTCAACAGGCTGCCGTTAATCAGGCACAAGCCAACGTCTTAAATGTCCAGACGCAATTAGCCAAATCAACCATCGTTTCCCCGATTGATGGTACGGTAACTAAAGCTGATGCCAAAATCGGGCAAATTGCACCGCTAGGCGCGCCAATAATTTCCGTTATTAGTAATGGAAAGTTTCAGGTTGAAAGTTATATAGAGCAAGAAAAAATCGGGACTATAAAAATCGGGCAAAATGCCGAAGTGACTTTGGACGCTTATGGCATAAGTAAAATTTTTACAGCTAAAGTTACTGCGATAGACCCGTCGGAAACCATCATTAACGGATCGCCGGCTTATAAAGTTACTTTAGAATTTATAAATGAAGATAATTTAATTAGAGACGGTCTGAGCGCTAATGTTAAGATTATCACCGAAGAAAATAATAATGCCATTATTATACCGGAACTTTCAGTCATCGAAGCGAGCGGTACTAGTCTAGTATTATTACCGGCTCCAAACAATAATCTTACGACCAGACAAGTCACCACTGGACTTAAGCAAAATGGCTTAATTGAAATTATTTCTGGTTTAGCTAAAGGCGAGAAAGTAATTGATTTTGGCGGATTAAGTAATTAAAGATCTATCATATGGAAACAACTAATTTGATGACAGCAGCTAATGAACCAAAACCAATCAATAATAGCCGAAAATTTTTAATTATCGGCTTGGCAGCATTTTTAATCATCGGCGGTATAGTCGGCGTAATTTATTATTTATATTCAAAGACCAGCGTTTATATTGATTTAGCCGAGATTAATGCGCCACAAATAAGTTTGTCTGCTAAGACCGGCGGGACTTTAGAAGATGTTTTGGTTAAACCCGGAGACTACATTGGCGAGAATACGCTACTGGCGCGTGTCGGCGATGAACTTATAAAATCCGACCAAGCCGGTTTAGTGATCGCCACCAATAATAATCTTGGTGAGAATTTTCTACCGGGTCAAGCCGTAGTTACCATGATTTATCCTAACGAGTTAAGAGTTATTGGCCATTTAGCCGAGGATAAAAGTTTAAATGATGTTCATATCGGCCAGCGGGTAATTTTTACCGTTGATGCTTTCAGCTCAAAAAAATATTTAGGCATAATCGATGAAATTAGCCCGGTCTCCGACCAATCAAGCGTGGTTTTTAGCATTTCTGACCAGCGCCCGGAAAAACAATTTACCATTAAAGCCAGATTTAACATTAGCACCTATCCTGAATTGAAAGAAGGCATGTCAGCCAAGATGTGGATAAATAAATAGACTTGTTGCTTATTAAAGTTTCGTCGCGAAATGAAAAAATTTCAAGCGAAAAATTAGAAAAGCGACGATGTTTATATGCTAATTTAAGCGGAGGGGCTTTTATAATTTTGCGGCTGATCCCGCAGTATTGCGGGAGCAGTAGAAAAATTTATTAAGCAACAAGTCTAATAATTATAGTAACATGGCTCAAGCTAATAACAATAATGGCAACGGGCTGCGCTGGATGATACTCTTAACCGTAATTATCGGTACTTTTTTAGGCAGACTTGATCAGACCATAGTCGGTTTAGGCTTACCGAAAATTATTGGCGAATTTCATATAACCGTATCATCCGCAGGTTGGATCGCTACCGCTTATATTCTAGCTAATGCGGTTTTCGTGCCTATCTGGGGCAAATTGGGCGATACGATTGGCCGCAAAAAGGTTTATATCTTAGGCTTCTCAATTTTTATTTTCGGCTCGATACTGGCCGGCCTATCCTGGAATTTAGGCTCCTTATTGATCTTTCGCGTTATCCAGGCGATCGCCAGTTCAGCCGATTATCCGACCGCTATGTCCATTATCGCGGTCACTTTTAAGCAGGGTCGGGAGCGAGCTCAAGCTTTAGGTATCTGGTCTTCGTCTTTTGCCGCTGCCGTGGTCTTCGGTCCCCTGATTGGCGGGCCACTAATCGACAATTTCGGCTGGCGTTCGATTTTTCTTATTAACCTACCCATCGGCCTGATCGGCATTTTAATGGCGCTAACTTTTATAAGCGAATCTTTATCGGACATTAAAACCGTAAAATTTGACTGGTGGGGCGCCGTAACTTTAGGCAGCGCTTTATCATCTTTGGTTTTGGTTTTAGATAAAGGACAAGATTGGGGTTGGTTATCCCTAAATAGCTTTCTTTGCTATCTGGCTATTGTTATCTTTACCCTTATTTTCATCCGCATCGAAAAAAATCAAGCTGAACCGATCGTTGATCTGAAATTTTTTAGGAACAGCATATTTGTCAATACAATAATCAATAATTTCGTGGTTTTTATGGGCATGATGGGCTGCGTTTTCTTAATTCCTATCTTCGTTCAGACATTTTTAGGCTATAGTGCGACCCAAACCGGTTACCTCTTTATTCCTATGGCTTTATTCATGGTTACGGCTGCGCCATTGGGTGGCAGTCTTACCGGCAAAGTTGAACCCCGTTATATCATTTTCATTAGCACCTTAGTTGCTTCGTTCGGCATTTATCTTTTTAGTATTTATATTGATGCGCGAGCCACGGCCATAGATATTATTATACCCTTATCAATCATGGCCTTCGGCTTAGGTTTCGGCATGGCGCAACGCACTAACGTCGTCGCCTCGGCCGTACCGCAACATGAGATTGGCATCGCTTCCTCGATTTTGGCCTTAGCCAGAAATATCGCTGGCGCTTTTGGCATCGCTTTATTCGGTACGATTTTGGATAACTCGATAAACGCCAAAGTTATACGTATAAGCCAATTAAGTACCTTTAACGGGACTGGTCCTCTGGATTACCAAAAATTTATCGCTTTAATCACGTTAAAAGCCCAGATATCGTCTTATACCTATGTCTTTTTAGTGGCAGCGACGGTAGTTTTTATCGGCAGTTTTACCTCTTTATTTATTAAGGTTAAGCGGGAAAAAACCGACGTCAAAGTAATGATCGAATAATTTTAAACCCATTAATCATCACTAATAACTTCTTGTTAATACAAAAGCGACCCTGTTAATACGGGGTCGCTTTTGCTCTTTATCGTAAAATAATTTTACCAATTATTTTGTCTTCTATTTCTACTTTCATAACCACCTCGGTTATAACCGCCTGATCTTTGGGCTGGTCGTTCGGCCATAGGACGTGCTTCATTTACGGTGATACTTCTGCCGTCCAATTCTTTGCCATTCCAGGTGCTGATAGCCTGCTCGGCTTCTTCATCAGTTGACATCTCGACAAAACCGAAACCTTTTGAACGACCGGTCATTTTATCAACAATGATAACGGCTGAAACAACGGTTCCGCATTGAGAAAATGTATCTTTAAGCGAGCTTTCGCTGGTGTTATAAGATAAACCACCAACGTATAATTTTTTTGCCATAGATTTCCTTAATACAAATTTATTTATTAATTAATTGCCTGCCAACCGGCAGGTAGGTAAGACGACCCTTTTTTCTCTGTAGTTATTTTCATTGCTAAGTAGCAAGGCCACTTAGTCTTACGCTTAAATTTGCATAAGGAAAGAAAAACTCAAAGAAAACTTACTGACCAAGCATAACATATCTATAAAAATGTGTCAAATGCCGAACTAGATTCAATGCCTTTGCACCACCCTGTCACTATAGTAACATTATTAAACGACTAAATACGGTTAAAATAAAAAACCCCGCAATTTCTTGCAGGGATATTTAATTATTCCCATTCGATTGTGCCTGGTGGTTTACTGCTAGTGTCATAAAAAACACGGTTAATGCCTCTTACTTCATTGATGATACGATTAGTAACTCTGCCGAGGAATCCGGGGGGAAATTCAAAGTAATCCGCTGTCATGCCGTCAACGGAGGTAACGGCCCGTAAAACACAAAGGCGCTGATATGTTCTTTCGTCTCCCATAACCCCAACGGTTCTTCCTGGCGGGATACCCGCCAATCCCTGCCAAATATCATTGTATAAACCTGCTTTTTTAACCTCATCTGTAAATATCGCGTCCGCCTGCCGGCAAAGGCTTACTAATTCAGGTGTAACTGCCTGGTCAAAAACCCTGATTGCCAATCCTGGTCCGGGAAAAGGCCAACGATTTAAAATCTCGTCAGGGATACCCAGCTCCTTACCCAGTGCCCTTACTTCATCCTTAAACAGAAATCTTAATGGCTCAATGAGTTTAAGGGGTAAACGCTCCGGCAGACCGCCGACATTATGGTGCGATTTAATTGTCGAGCTCGGCCCGCCGAATACTGAAACGGATTCAATAACGTCCGGATAAAGGGTCCCTTGGCCGAGGAATTTAACCCCACCGATTTTTTTAGCCTCTCCGTCAAAAAGATCAATGAAGGTCGCGCCGATTATTTTGCGTTTCTTTTCCGGATCTGCCACTCCTTTTAATCTCTCTAAAAACAGCTCGGCAGCATCTATAACTATAAGTTTGCTGCCAAAATTTTTCCGGAAAGTTTTTTCCACCTGCTCCCTTTCTCCCGCTCGCAACAAACCGTTATCAACAAAGACACAAGTTAATTGCTCTCCGATGGCCCGATAGAGCAATTTTGCGGTTACTGATGAATCAACCCCGCCTGATAAGGCAGAAATCACTTGTTCTTCCCCGACTTGCTCGTGAATATCTTTAATGGCTTGTTCGCAAAAATTACCCATAGTCCAACTATTGGAACAATGGCAGACGAAGTGAATAAAATTCTCCAACATAGTTCGGCCGCTTACCGTATGCGCTACTTCGGGATGGAACTGTAAACCATAAAGTTGCCTTCTATTATCAGCGATAACGGCGATTATTCCATTACTTTTGCCTACTATGCGAAAACCTTCAGGCAACTCGGTCACTCGATCACCATGACTCATCCATATCTGACTATTATTATCAACAAATAGCTGTATACCTTTAAACAAATCGCAACCTTCAACCACTCCTAAAAACGCTTTACCAAACTCTTGTTGGTCCGACTTTTCTACTTTGCCTCCTAACTCTTTTGCCATCAACTGTAGCCCGTAACAAATTCCTAATATTGGCAATCCTGATTCAAACACCGCTCTTGGTAGACGGGGATAATCCGCGTCCTTAACTGATTTCGGACTGCCTGACAAGATAATCCCTTTAGGCGCGATCTCTTTAATAAACTCTGGATCTACCTTATGAAAGGGGTGAATCTCGCAGTATACCTTGCTTTCACGCACCCGGCGAGCAATCAACTGAGTATACTGACTTCCAAAATCAACAATTAAAATCGTGTCCACGTTTTTCATGAGCCTTTTTCTCCTTTCTTATTTTTCAATATTGTTAAAAGACCGTCTTAATTTTTAAGATTCTCTAATTATAACATAATCTAATAGTTACGCTATCTATTCAAAATAAATTTTTTATGATATAATAATTATTTACTTCGGTGATTTTAAATTATTCCCTCATTTTGGCAATAGTGATTACTGATACCCAACTTTAATCTTGATTTATATAATCCGAATCTACGAATTTATCCGAATACTCCTAATGTCTCTATCCATTGTTTTAATTATTCGGAACATTCGGATAAAAATTCGGATTAATTCGGATTATATTTTATGAATAAATTTATATTAAAAAGTAATTATAAACCCACCGGTGATCAGCCCGAGGCTATCGCCAAATTGGTTGACGGTATAAAGAAAGGTTACCGCGACCAGACAATTTTAGGTGTTACCGGTAGCGGCAAGACTTTTACCATGGCCGGAGTGATTGCACAAATCCAAAAACCGACCTTAATTATTTCCCATAATAAAACCTTGGTTGCGCAGTTGTATGGTGAATTCAGGCAATTTTTTCCGGATAATGCGGTGCATTATTTCGTTTCCTATTACGATTACTACCAGCCCGAAGCCTATATTCCGCAAACCGATACTTATATTCAAAAAGAAGCCACTATCAATGAAGAAATTGATCGCCTGCGCCATGCAGCCACGCAATCGCTTTTAAACCGTAATGATGTCTTGATCGTGGCCAGCGTTTCTTGCATTTACGGCTTGGGTGAACGCGCCGACTACGAAGCCATGAGCCGGCATTTCCATATCGGACAAAAAATAAAAAGGAACGAACTGCTAAGAGAGTTGGTTATGATCCAATATACGCGCGACGACAAGGAATTTAAGCGCGGCAGTTTCCGCCTTAGAGGAGAAAATATCGAAATCCATCTGGCAACCGGCGAAGCCATCGTGCAGATAACCATGTCCGATGATACAATCGATAAAATTTTTTGTTTTAACGTCAGGCCGGGCCAAGAAGCTCCTGTCTGGTCAGTAGATTACCGCGCCAAACAAGGCCAGGAACTAAAAGAGGTTACTATTTTACCGGCCAAGCACTTTATGACTTCGGCGGAAAAAATGGAACTGGCTTTAAAAAATATTCGTCAAGAATTGACAGACAGGCTGGCCGAATTGAATAAGCAAGGCAAAATAATCGAAGCCTATCGCTTAGAGAAAAAAACCAATTATGATCTGGAGATGATGGAAGAGGTGGGTTATTGTAATGGTATAGAAAATTACTCGCGGCACCTGTCAGGTAGAGCGCCAGGTTCTCCGCCAGAGACTTTAATCGATTTTTATCCCAAGGATTTTTTAATGTTGATTGACGAATCGCATGTCTCTATTCCGCAAATCCGCGGTATGTATGCAGGCGATCGCTCGCGCAAACAGACGCTGGTAGATTTCGGTTTCCGCCTGCCTAGTGCCATTGATAATCGGCCGCTTAATTTTGAAGAGTTCAATGACAAAATCATACAAGTCATCTACGTTAGTGCTACACCAGCCGAATACGAAATCAGGAACTCGTCGCAAGTAGCGGAACAACTGATTAGACCCACCGGACTACTTGACCCGGAAGTCGAAGTCAGGCCCACTAGCGGGCAAATTCCTGATCTGATAAAAGAAATCAATCAGCGCGTGATCAAAGGCCAGAGAACCTTGGTTACCACTTTGACTAAAAGAATGGCCGAAGAGCTGGCCAGCTACTTAGCTGAACAACACATAAAAGTTCAATATTTACATAGCGATATCGACACTTTACAGCGAGTGGATATTTTACGGGATTTGCGCCAGGGCAAATACGATGTCTTGGTCGGTATTAATTTACTGCGTGAAGGTTTAGATCTGCCCGAGGTTTCTTTAGTTGCCATTTTAGACGCGGACATGGCCGGTTTTTTGCGCAACGAAACTTCTTTAATCCAAACCATGGGCCGAGCCGCCCGTCACCTCGAAGGTAAAGTTATTATGTATGCGGATAAAACCACGCCCGCCATGCGCTTTGCCATTAATGAAACCAAGCGCCGGCGCCAAGCCCAGGAAATATACAACAAAAAACACGGCATTACGCCGCGTCAAATTGAAGCCAGGATGCATGAGAGTATAATTTAATATTCCTCTTTCCTATACAAATATTAAGGCTGAAATAAAATAAGGGTGGTATTAAATAGTAACCACCCTTTTAATTTTAGACATATTCTAAGAATAAATTTTTTTCATCTTGGCTCAATATCCGCCGATAAAAACAACTCGAGTAATATTTTCCGCCATCATCTTTAACATGGCAAACTCCGGCTTTTTCTTTAAGCTCTGCCAAATAAAGCAAACTGTTTTGATTACAATTCACCCTTATCTCTTTAACCGTCAAGCAATTTCCAGAAAATTCACCTTTAACCCAAAGCTTTTTACGGGAAGTCGACCAAAAGGTTGCTTTAGCTGTCTTTAAAGTATTTTCCAGGGCTTGCCAGTTAACATATCCTAACATTAATACTTCTTTCGTTTTAAAATTTTGCGCAATTGCTGGGATAACATCATAATCCCAAGAATTCATTGTTTGATCGCAAATATCAATTAACTTTGGCCAGTCTATCATTTCTTTAGTTCCCTTTTCCAATGCCAGCTTTTCTTCAGCATTTTCTCTAAACATTTTGTACCTCCTTTCAATTTTAAGGTTCAAAAAACCCTTCTTGCTTCCAAGAAGGGTTAAGATTCGATATAAACAAATAAAATATCAACTCTTCTTAGAAGCTAAAGAAGAGTTATGATGAGCTGCTAATCTATTTAAAGCCAACCGATAACCGCCTTTGCCGTTAAACAGCCATAAAGCCACACGCGCCACTGTAGTAGTGCTAACATCCAGTTTTTTCGCGATCTGGCGGTAGGGCAAGCCTTGATTAACCATCTGCGCGATCTGCCAGCGTTCGCTCATTTCTTTGATCTCATCGATCGTACAAAGGTCACGAAAAAACCGCTCAGCTTCTTCTACTGATTTTAAGCTAATAATGGCTTTAAATAAGCTACCTGTTTGTTTGTTGAACTTAAATTTTTCCATATATTTTTAATTCTATCTGTATCATCATATTAATACATTAACACAAATAAAGACATTGTCAAGCCTTTATCCGTTATTTATAAATTATCTTATTAATTCTCTTCTTCTCAGCTTCCTGTGATACCCAATGGCAAACCGGTGCACTTCGTCGCGCACGCGTTTTAATTAAAAATTTTCCTAAATTCTTCTTTGCTTATACTAAAATTCTTTTCCGCCTCTAAAAAATTATCCATTATCCACCTCATAAACGGTACGAAGGTCTTCATATTAGTAATATAGAAACCTTTTTCTTTAATCACGAAACCGCGATAATTAACCGCGTAACAATAAAAACAAATCAAAGCTACGCTGACGTGCGCATAGTGAATAGTCTCAAAAAAATACTCTTTTTCCAATTTGGTAAATTTTCTTATTTTATTGTAAGCACGATAAATAATTAGCGCTTTTCGCAAATTAATCTTGCCGGCAGAGCAAAACCACATTATAGTAATAGCTAAATCTAAAATTAGCGGGCCGTTATACGAGTTATCAAAATCAACCAGTCCTTTAATTTTATTATTTTGAAAAATTGTATTTTCCGGTTTGAAATCAGTATGGATTGCGCCCTTCGGTAAAAAATCTGGCAGAAAGAATCGAGGTAAATTTTTAACTACATAATCTAGATTATCTTCGATTATCTTATTTTTGGCGTTGGCACTTCGATTAATCATCTCCTTAAACCTGCACTTAACTGAGTACAATTCAAATCTTTTTATTTTTGATTTAAAATGCTGACTTTGCATATGAAACTTAGCCAGCAGCTCACCGACTTGTTTTAGAACTAAATTACTGATCTTGGAAACTTGTTTTCCGGGAATGAATTTATAAACAAAAGCTTTATTGGCACCATAGTCGGAAAGATATTTTCCATCTTTCGCTTTTATCGGTTTAGGCAATGGTAAATTTTTTAAAAAATTCAACAGATCAACTTCATAATTAATCCTATATGGATTATTTCTGATGACGATTTTTAAAATATAATCGCCGCTAGTGGCTTTTAACCTTATCATGGCATTGGCAAATCCACTTTTTATTTTTTTGTACTCCAATAGCTCGCCAATTTCGTAACTTCCTAAAAATTTAGTAATATTTTGTTTATTTATCAATATCTGCATAGTATCTTAATTATACTACCTTTTTTACATTAAAACAGACTATTTCTCGACCTTAACTTCCTATGATACCCGATCGCAAACCGATGGGCTTCGTCGCGAACGCGCTTTAATAAATGCAGGGCGGGTGAAGCCAAGGGAAGTTCCAGGGGTTTTTTCTCTCCGGGAAAAAATAATTTATCCGGAGCGATAGATGAGCGCAAACCCGCACCTTTGGATATAGCAATTACCGGAATATCTAATTTGGTTCTTTTTATAATTCTTGACGCCACATTAACCTGCGCTTTGCCGCCATCAATGATGATTAAGTCTGGCAAAGGCCAATCTTCCTTAATGTAGTGGCGACCCTGGCGGTCGCCCTTTTGGGCAGGGGCAAACCCTGCCCCTACCTGACCGCCCTCCTGATAAGGGGAGTGTGGGGGGTTATTTTGTTTCACGTTCGCTTCAACCCCCTTAATCCCCCTTGTCAGGGGGACTCTTTTAAACCTTCTCTCCAACACTTCTCTCAACATCCCCACGTCGTTGGCTAAACCCTGTCCAATTCTTATTTTAAATTTTCTATATTGGTTTTTATCCGGTTCACCGCCGGAAAAAACTACCATTGACCCAACAGCTTCTTTGCCGAAAATATTGGAAATATCATAACCTTCAATGCGCTCGGGCACGCGCGGTAGATTTAACAATTTTGCCAGTTCCACTACGTCATTAGCATACTTTTCTCCTACGCTAATAATATTGGCGCTGGCCAAAACCTGCTTCATATTTGCAAGTTGATATTTTAAATCTTTTATTTGTTCTTCAATATTATTTAAATTATTCGTATTATTCGTATCATTAGTATCCATTCGTATATTGGTATCTTTTTCTAGTTTCTTAACTCTTTTTTCAATATCCCTGACTATTTTCTTCTTCTTCCCTTCTAAAAACAAACTTAGCGGCTTTATCACCTTATCCATATACTCTTTTCTCGTGATCAACCCTCTGCAAATACCTAAGCATTTGCCAAGATGATAATAAAAGCAGGGCCGCTGCTGCAATTTTCTCATAGTGCAATAAGGCCAAATTTTCCTGACGGCGCGTAAAGTTTCCCTCACCGCCAAAGCGGAAATAAAAGGGCCGAAATATTTACCCGACTTATCTATCTTCCTGGTAATGAATACTCCGGGTATATCGTCTTCCAAAGAAATTTTAATATAAGCAAATCTTTTATCATCGCGCATTAGCACGTTAAAATACGGCTGGTATTTTTTAATTAAATTAGATTCTAACAGCAAGGCCTCGATTTCGCTGTCAATTTCGATCCATTTTACTTTAGCAACCTGCTTCATCATGGCGGATTTAGCCGGCGAATGATCAGCACTCTTTTGCCAGTACGACAAAACCCGTGATTTTAGATTAGCCGCTTTGCCGATATAGATAATTTCACCTGTGGAATTATAAAACTGATAGCTGCCAGGTAATGAGGGGATATTCAACCTTTTAACATCATTCAAGGTCATATAGTTTGTCATCCTGAATTTATTTCAGGATCTTTTCCTTTTATCTTAAAGATGCTGAAGCAAGTTCAGCATGACAGAAATTATAGAATCAAATGGGTTAAAACGCAAATTTCCCCACTAAAAAACAACCCTTCAGTTAGGATTGTTTCTTTCTGTTTTCTGCTCCCCTCACCCGACTCCCCCGTAACAAGTGCGGGGTCGTCACCCTCTCCTAATTAGGAGAGGGTAGGGTGAGGTATATTACTTCACTTCAATTGCTTGTACCGGGCAACTTTCCGCCGCGTTTTTGGCGCAACCAAGATTATCCTCTTTAATCACCTCTGACTTGCCCTCTTCATTAACTTTAAAAACGTCAGGACACAAGGCTTCACAGGTGCCGCAGCCGATGCATAAATCCAGGTTTATTTTAATAGACATAAATTTTTTATAGAAAGCAGATAGCAAACGGCAGAAAATAGTTTAAAGTCCCCCTTGTAAAGGGGGATTAAAGGGGTTTTAACTCCTCAATAAACTAGGAAAAATTTAACCTCCCTAACCCTCCTTTACAAGGAGGGCTTTTCTGCTATCTGCTTTCTGTTGTCTGCTTTCTAAATTACACCCAGGTCAGACAGGCTACCTTATCTGCCGGATCTTTAAATCTCATTAGTCTAACGCCTTGCGTATCTCTACCCAGTTGGCTAACCGATTTAAAAGGCAGCCTGATACACTGGCCTTTTTCCGAAATGATAATTAAATCTTTATCCTGCATTGTTACTGCGTTTACTACATAGGCATTAATTAACTTACCGGTCTTAGACGTAACTCTGGACGTTTTGATACCCGAACCGCCTCTGCCTTGCACTTTGTAATAACCTAGACCGGAACGTTTACCATAACCTTGTTCGGAAATAATTAAAATTTGATACTTTTTTATTTTTTCTGAATCGGTCTGAATTATGCCCATACCTACTATACAATCATTTTGCTTTTTTAAACGAATGCCTCTTACTCCGGCCGCATTTCTGCCCATTTCACGCACATCGGTTTCCTTAAAACGAATCGCTTGACCAGCGGCAGTGACTAAAGAAATATGATCGCTGCCATTAGTCGGTTTTGTCCATATCAATTTATCATCTTCTTTTATTTTGATGGCGATTAAACCCGAACGACGAACATTGGCAAAAGCATCTATTTTAACTTTTTTAACCAAACCTTTCTCGGTGGCAAAAAATAGAAATTTATTAGTTGAAAGTTTGTCTAAAGGTAAAATTGAAGTAATATTCTCATTACTGCCCAGTTGCAAAAAATTAACTATTGGTGTGCCTTTGGCGGTTCTGGCCGCTTGAGGTATTTCATAAGCTTTAAGCTGAAAAACCCGTCCGCGGGTAGTAAAGAACAAAATGTCATTATGAGTTAAGGTAGTAAAAATAAATTCCACCATATCTTCTTCTTTGGTAGTCAAACCAAGAACGCCTTTACCGCCTCGGCCTTGAACTTTAAAAGTATCGGGCGAGACTCGTTTAATATAACCATCACGTGTCATCACTACTACCGCTTCCTCGTTAGGTACTAAATCTTCCATGGAAAAATCTTTTACCCCGTGCGTTACTACTTTAGTTTGCCGTTCACCGCCATATTTTTCTACCAGTTCTTTAATTTCTGTTTTTATTATTTGTCTAATCTTACCGGTTGACTTTAATATCTCTTCTAATTGACGGATTAAAACTCGCTTTTCTTTAAGTTCATTTTCTATTTTTAATCTTTCTAAATTAGCTAGTGTCGCCAACTTCATCTCCAATATGGCCACTGCCTGACGCTCGGTTAATTTAAATTTCTTTATTAGATTAACTTTGGCTACTTCCCGATCGCGCGAAGCTTTAATGGTTTTAATAACGGCATCAATATTTTTTAAGGCAATCGTTAAACCCTCTAAAATATGGGCGCGTTCTCGGGCTTTTTCTAAATCAAATTGCGTTCGACGCTTAATTATTTCCCGACGATGTTTTATATATTCTTCTAAAACCATCTTCAGAGTTAAAACTTTGGGTTGGATACCGTCAATCAGAGCTAACATGTTGACATGAAAAGTTTCCTGTAATTGCGTCAGTTTGTATAAGCTATTTAAAATTTTCTTGGGGTAAGCATCCCTTTTTAAATCAATTACAACCCGTACGCCTTCTCTATCCGACTCGTCTCGCAAGTCTTTAATACCATCTAATTTTTTATCCTTAACTAAATCCGCGATTTTTTCCACTAAACTAGCCTTATTAACCTGATAGGGTATTTGACTAATCACAATTTGAAAATTACCGCTTTTTGTTTCTTCAACCTCGGCTACACCACGCATGACAATGCCGCCCTTACCAGTGGCATAAGCTTGTAAAATATCTTTTTGATTAAAAATCATGCCACCGGTAGGAAAATCCGGACCCTTAACGAATTTCATTAAATCTTCTACTGTCGCTTCCGGTTTATCGATTAAATAAGTTATCGCCCCGGTCACTTCGTTTAAATTATGCGGCGGAATATTGGTGGCCATGCCCACGGCAATACCCATGGCACCATTGAGCAATAAATTCGGCAGTTTGGCCGGCAGGACCAGGGGTTCTTGCTGCGAACCGTCAAAATTAGGAATAAAATTAACTGTCTTCTTTTCAAGGTCAATCAACAATTCTTCGGCAATGTTAGCTAGCTTAACTTCAGTATAACGCATGGCGGCCGCACTATCGCCGTCCATAGAGCCAAAATTACCCTGACCGCGCACCAAGGGATAACGCATGGAAAAATCCTGCACCATTCTAACCAGAGAATCATAAACCGCAATATCGCCGTGAGGATGATATTTGCCTAAAACTTCGCCGACTACGGTAGCGGACTTACGAAACTTTGCACCAGCACGTAAACCAATATTCCACATGGCATATAAAATCCGGCGATGCACCGGCTTTAAACCATCACGGACATCTGGTAAGGCTCGAGCCACTATCACGCTCATGGCATAATCCAAGTAAGATTTGGACATTTCCTCGGTAATTGACTGCGGCTCAACCATACCGTAATCAGTCATTTGTTTTTTATCCACTAATTGTTTCGGAATAATTTTTATTTCCTCTGGTTTGGCTGAAGCTTTGATTTTAACCGGTTTGGCTATTTCAGCTCTTGCTTCAACCTCGGCTTTTGCCTCAATCGGTTTAGCAGTAATAGGAATTGCTGGCGTTGGCTTTTCTGCTTTTTTAGGCGAACTAACTTTTACTAACTTCCTTTTAACTGGCAAAGTTACTTTTTTTATTGGCTTAATTAATTTTTTCTTACCAACTTTTATCCTGGTTGCTCGTTTAAGCAACTTTTTCTTAACCGATTTTATTTTTTTCTTTTTAATTACCATATCTTAACTTATAGAGATTGTTACAAAACTATTTTGTAGCGAAATTTAGATATTTTTAGCTAAGACGAGGAAAACCAGCAAAAATGATTTGAGCCGTAATAGAATTACGGTGAAAATCATTTTGCACCAGTTTGACGAAGTATTAGCTGAAAATAGCAAATTACAGCAGAAAAAGTTTTGTAACCATCTCATAATATTTTTAAATGAAATTTATGGCGTGGTTGTGGCCGTGCTCGTAGCTAGTAGTTGTGCTTTTTCTAATAAATTATCTTTTAATTGCTCAAGCTGTTGTTGATTTACTAATGATTGATTTGGCAGCAATTTAGCGGATTGATTGTTAATTACTTGATTTAACTGGGAAAAACTAGCCTTAATCTCTGCCATAGTCTTACTAAGTTCGTCTTTAACTTCCTGCCAATTATTTGCCTCTTTTATCTGTTGTGGTTTATTTAATTGAAAAATATTCTTAAAATTAAATAACCAAAAAGCAAAAATTAAAACCATAAAAAAGATTACTCCGGTCCACATTAAAAATCTCTTATCTTGCTCTTGTCTATTTTTATTAATCACCGACTCAATTGATTTAACTTTAGTTTCTGACATGGCTAAACTATCTTCTTTTAATTCTTGCTTATCTTTTACCGGTTTTAATTTTTTAATATTAATCCTCACTTTTAAATCAACCTTTGACTTTTTTTTCCTCCTTTTGGTCATAAATTTAATAATAAAAAGACTGGCAGTGGTTGCCTAATTTTCTCTTAAAATTGTAACAAAAATTCTTGAAAAAGTAAAGTGAAAATAGGAGAAAATTAAGCAAAATAAAATCCCCAATTTTTGGCTAAAATCAGGGAAAAATTCAGAGATAATTATAAACTTAAAATCACTAGTTCCATCTCTTCTTCCGGCAAATCTTTTTTAGAAATCTTTAATTTTTCTTCAGTGCGCGGCTTTAGGCCTAACTCTTTAACAAATTTATCAACTGAATCCAGGCCAACTGTTAACCCGGGTAGTTTGTAATGCATAGGAATCACGATCTTTGGTTCAATCTGTGATACTACTTCCACCGCTTTCTGTGCATTAATGGTATAAACACCGCCAACTGGAATTAGTAAAATATCTGTGCCCTCTAGCTTTTCTAATTGTTTAGTATCTAAAGCATGGCCTAAGTCGCCTAAGTGGGTGATGGAAATATCATCTATGTCAAG
>Ga0315282_10005128_pt1 | contig 22448 bp, 21 predicted proteins | sample YL17G07_20_MG_FD_203693 | JGI IMG/M metagenome (GOLD analysis project Ga0315282, IMG submission 203693) | Sediment microbial communities from Yellowstone Lake, YNP, Wyoming, USA - YL17G07_20 | ecosystem: Environmental > Aquatic > Freshwater > Lake > Sediment | place: USA: Wyoming | collected... | reverse complement strand
TCGAAACACCAGGCCCCCATTTCATAGGCCTTTTTCATAAGGGGATAGATCTCCTCATGGCCTTGAGAGATTAAAGGCTGAATAGAAAAGATCATTCTCGGAAGTTTTTTCCCTTCTAAGACAACCGTTGGAAAGCGCATCGTTCAAGCATTTTATTATCTTTCCATTCCATTTTCAACCCAGAGATTCAAACCGGATTCGATAGAGTTCTTTCAAAGTAACGCAGTGAAAGGGTTCCAACCAAGGAACATGGAATACAACCGCGACGGTAGAGTTTTATCCCCGCTTCAAAGAGCCGGCGAAAAGGCGTTGGGTGAGCAACGCTCTGCTGCACTTCTTCGAAGCGATGGAGTGCAAGCGGTACTGCTACTTCACGGGGCAAAACACACTTCGACTTCGCCTCGTTCAACAGCCAGGCGATGCGCGCACCTATGTGACGATCAATGAAAGTTGCGATTCTTTCTCTGCTGACCGATGCGAATTCCATCGTGCCACCTAACACCCCACCACAATTTGTCACAAAATCGGGGAGGCACAGCACCCCCCGTTCAAACAGCGTGTGTTCTGCATCGGGTGTGATGGGGTTGTTTGCACCAGGGCAGATAATTCGTGCCGAAATACGACCTGCATTATCAGGGTGTATGCTGTTCCAGCGCGCACAGGGACAGAGTATATCAACCGGCAGTAGATCTTTGAGCATCTCTCTAATCCTATTTACAAAAAGAAAGGACAGGCCTGAATTTGCCCCCCTCTTGAGGTTTCAATTCTTCGCAATACTTAAATTCGATGGTGACGGCATCTCCCAATATACTTCGCAGATCCGGGAGAATTTCATCTACGATACGAGAGTAGGTTTCTTTATTCACTGTAACAAACCTAAGTTCAAAACGTCCAAGTTCATGTTGTATAAGTTGGTATCTTAATACCTCGCCTCTTTTTTTAACCACCCCCCAGATCGCCCTCGGATGAATGAATCGACCATCGGGTAAAAATAAAATATCCTCCACACGCCCTTCAAGTTCTGAAAGAAGCGGAAGGTTCCGACCGCAGGGACATTTTTCTTCCGAAAGTGAACCTATGTCACCGAGACGGTAATTCAGAAGAACAGTGCCATGATTGATGAAATTTGAAATCACAACTTCCCCTTTTTCACCACTTACCATTTTCTTTCCATTTGAATCAATAACTTTTACATGACATAGATCTTCGTGGAGATGAAACCCCTTCCGATCTTCGCATGAGAATCCTATCTTAAAGGCTTCCACTGCATTATATTGCGACAGAATTTGAATACCAAATTTTTCTTCAATGAAAGTTCTTCCTTCAACAGTCATGGCTTCAGCAACATAAATAAGTACTTTTGGGAGATGCATCGAAATGCTTCGAAAGAATAGAGTCTTGAAAAATGTTTCCAGATAGGAACCGTATCCTATCAGGACATCAGGACGAAAATGATCGATTCGCTTAACAATATCTTCGAATGGATCTAAAACAGAGAAAGTAATCTGATCTGGCCGAATAGGGATGAAGGTCCATTGCCGGTATAGATTTTGAACTTTCTCTGTGGTGCTTCCCGAATAAAGAATCATAACAATCCTGTACTCCAACGATCTGCCGCAGAATTTGGTCATGACTTCTCTTTCCCTTTCCCCAAATGCAATGTTAGCCAGAAGAGAATATTGGTCATGGTAGACTTTGACAGGCATACCTGTGGTGCCGCTGGTCACAAAGAAAATAGCCTTTCTTCCCCTCTGAGAAGTCGAAACGAATTGAGTCGGGTCTTTCCGGACCATCTCCTTTTCGATGAAAGGAAGATGATCCAGGTCCTTCACCGACTGGATTTCGCGTGGATCGATTTTTTCTTTTTTAAAGAGATTCTGATAATAGGGAACTGTTTCTGCCGCATATTTCACGATGCTTTTCAGTCGTGCATCCCGAAGTTCGTGTAACTTTTCTTCAGGAAGGTAGGGGATACGACGCTGTCCATATAGATTCTTTAAAACCACTCCATTACCATATATTTTGTGAAGGATGTCTATTACCATCTCAAAACTCGCTCATTTCCATCTTGTTGCCTTGGTCAAAATAGGGAAGGACTCTTTCCCCCAACTCTGTTGCCAGTCCCACTGCCAAGGGCCAATTCGAATGCAGCCGTAAAGTCCGATGGGCTGATAGCCTAATGCTTTGGACATTCCTAACCCGGTTTCGTTTTCGACAGCCACGATCTGTATAGCTCGGTGATATCCTAATCCCTGATAGTACTTACATATATAAACGGATCTCGTTTGAGCTAATCCTTGATTGCGATATTCTGGTAATGTGTAGTTATCATAGATATAGAATTCTCCAGGCTTCAAGATTAGGTTGCATCGAAGATAAGGGACATATACTTTCTCCCTGGCAACCCAGCTTGAGTGAACCATTCGTCCTTCGTGCAAGACCATAAAGCATTTATCTTCTCGATCGAGGCGTTTTCGAATTTCATTCATACATTGATTAGGACGGAATGTGTAATAGGCAGGCAGATCTTTTTCAGTCAGTATTTTGATCTCCACAGGTAAGTGAGGTTGAAAATCAGGAGATGTATCATTAATCGATCGATCAAATACAATGACGTTGCGGTAAAAAGTAGTGACTGTTTTCATGGTGAGCATTCGGATTACTTCCTGTAAGGTGATGACGAAGTACTTCAGGTTTAAAGCTTTTCTGGGTTTACGATTTCTACTCACCTTTGTCATCTTACAAATCCCTATTATTTCTCAATTAATAGATTTAACCACGCGAACAGCAACAAAGTAGCCAGTGAAAAAACGTGTAGGCAAATACGACAGACACTCAAAGGCTTGGAGAAAGCGTAGGAAGTGCCCTTGCACCTTTGATCTGGTATGCTTCTGCATCCAACGTGCTACTGCGACTGCCAACACTCGGGGACAGTGCATGATGGCGTCCACCTCGAGAACCTTGAATCCAATCTCTTCGAGAAGATGTTGCAACCGATGTGGTCGCAGGGTAACTCCCACATAGTAAGGGACAATCTTTAGTCGTTTTAACCAACGGAAGGGAAGGCAATTACGTAAGAGGATAATTGGGTTCGATAGATTGTCCAGGGTAAGGATCATTTGCCCTCCCGGACGGAGCACTCGAAAAAGTTCTTGCAGACTGCCGGAGAGATCGTCAAGCGATTCAAAATGGTCGAGCGTCGAATTGGAAACGATGCCATCAAACGTGCCATTGGCAAAGGGTAAATCGCGCACGTCAGCTCCAACCGTATGCAGATCGGGATAGCGGCATCTTGCCATCTGGTGGACTCCGAGGGAGATGTCAATACAAAAGAATTTATTTGCCCGAGACATCAAAAAAGGTGCCAGTCCGTGATTGACGGCCTCATCGAAAAATCCGTTTTGAGGAGACCCTCGAACTGCTCCCTTGGCCACCACCGAAACAGAAGCGCTCCGTTGACTGCATCGCTATGGGCTCGCCATAACCTCTGCAGGCCCTGAGCTTGAAATGTTTCGGGTAATACTTCCTGGATACTTCTGTTCTTAGCCATCAAGATATTCTTTCCCCACACTTTTCGACGCATTGAATATCGCATTTTTTGAACGAAAGGCTCGGCCCAAAGCGGTCACTTCAGAGAGAGTAACGATCCGTAAAAGAAGTAAAAGAACACAGTAACCTACTACGAAGACTGCGTAAAGCAGAGCATTGATTGGCCATGAAGATTGCAGCCACAACAGCGGAAGGAAAATGAATCCCAAAGCAATAATCGATGCCCACTTTCTTAATGAATAGGGTATCACTCTTTTCATACGCCATGTTAAATAGCCTGCACAGATGGCCGATGCAAATAGGACAGCCAAACACCCTCCAAGGCTTCCCCATTTGGCGATGAGGAAGGGCCCGAAAATCCAGAGTGCGGTGAGACGTATGACCGCTGACATCACCGCTGTTTTAGGATAGTTGTGGACGACCGTAAGGAGAATGGCCACACTGCTCAGGACCTGAACCCACAGCGTTAGGGAGAGAGGTAACAGATTGGCTGCCACGGGCTGATAGGCAGCGCCCAAAACCACGGGCACCAGGTTATTTCCGAGAAGAAGAACGCCAAACACCACAAACATCCCGCCCACGGTCAGCCCGTTGATCAATTGTTCTATCCATTGCCTGACGGTTTCGGTTTTGCCCTGGGCTTGCAGGGTGATCATGAGAGGGGCGAAAGCGATAGTAAATTGTGGAATGGCCAGAGCGATTGTGAGATACACGTTATTCGCAAGCCCAAAATACGCCACCTGCACATAATCAGGGTAGAACAATCGCACCAATACCTCTCCGCTACATTGGAAGGCGGCAGAGAGCAGGTTGAAAATGAGAAAGGTAAGACCGAATCGAAGATAAGGGGTGAGATAACGCATGTCCGGACGTAATTCCGTCCAGGAAAAATAGGACTTCCCCCACCAGACACCAATGGATAGGATGATACACTCAGTAAGCCATAGTCCCAGGAAAGCTCCCTGCAGACCGGCCAGATAAAAACCGACGATGACCAAGACAAGTATAAACCAATGGCGAAGAATCTCGCCCATGCCCCAACGTGCTGCCTGGTTGAGACCAAGGAAGAGGGTGAAGAAAGGATGGGCAGTTGCTCGGAAAAGCAGGGTGGCTGACATCGTAATAAGTAAGGTGAAGTCAAGGTCAGTCAGCCACAAGGCGGTGAATAGCAAATACAGACACGCGCATAAGGCGCCACTTACCAAGCTTACCGCCAATAAGTTGCTGAAGAACTTTTGAAGTTTCTTCTCCTCTCCTCGAAGCATGAAATATGGGACATATCGCCCCATGACTTGGGAGGAGCTGAGATCACTGCCCCACACTAACCAGAGGTAAAGAGACGTGACCAATGCATATCGTCCATAGTTGCCGGGTCCCATCATTCGAGGCACCAAGACAGCGAACAGGAAACTGGCTACGATATGGAATCCTCTCTGAGCCAGAAGGAAACCAGCATTTCGAATCGTGATTCGTGCTTCGTCAATCATATCGCCTCAATGAGCGTGTTTGATTGTTCTTTCCGATGATCTGTCTCACCATCTCCCACAAAAAGCCCGCTGCGTTTGTCCCCTTGTGACAGGACAATCAATGCCAAAATCAAATACTTTTTTCTGCCCAGGATCTTTGCGAATGGATAATGTCATATATTCACATAAAACGAAAAGGGTTCTAACCTAAAATGGTCCAATCGGCGGCGGGCACGGAGTTGGTGAAAGCGGAAAGCGCCGCGACCATAATTGAATTGCTGCCTGCAGAAGCTGTGAAGTGTCAGTCGATGGGCATGGTAGATCAGGGCCTCTGGCGCATAGGTCATCCGAAAGCCATGACGAAGCCAGCGTTCGCAGAATTCGCGGTCTTCCGCCGCAGCATGAGGGAAGAGTGTATTAAAACCGCCTATGCTATGGAAGCGATCTGCTGTCAGAGCTAAGTTGTTGGACGTAAAGAAGCGCACCTGATCGGATTTAGCATTATAGTAAGAATAAAGATACTCGATAAGAAAATGGCTGGCCGCTGAGTAGAGATTCTCGAGAAGTACATTAAGAATACGTCCACAGATCATATCATCTGGAGTTTCAGCAAAGCGCATGGCGAGAGCCTTCAGCCAATTGGGGATGGGTATGCAGTCATCGTCCGTAAAAGCGAGGAGTTCCCCCTTTGCGTGTGCCGCCCCTTTGTTACGAGCGGTGACTGGGCCGCTATGGGGTTGGGTGATCAGCGTGATGATGTTAAGCCGATTGCTGAAGGAGGAGACGACGGCCTCCGTAGGGCTCTCGCTCCCATCATCGACCACGATCACTTCAAAACGATGCCGAGGATAATCCAGACGAGCCAGGGATTGAAGGCAGTGGGCCAGTGGCAATGGTCGGTTGAAAGTCGGGACAATAATCGAGAAGAAAGGGAGCATTTGACTTGTTTGACCCGGTTTTAAATTTATTAAGATTGCACCTGAAAACCCCGCCCTGTGGGCGGGGTTCTTTACTCATGTACGATTGACTAAAAATTGTTTAACTTTTATCTTCTTTTCCTCCCAGGATTGACGCAGTAAAAAAATTAAAGTGGCCATCCAAATTATCACCTGTACAGATTTAAACAATTGATCCCAAGGAGGCGGAGTAATGAGGAGGCGAGCAGGTGCAAGCATGATGAGCGTGGTAGCCGCCAGGAGCAAACCCGCCATGACATCCTCCCCATTGACAGAGAGACCTCGTTTAGCGATTCGAAAAAGAGCAATCATAGGCAGCAAGATCAGAAGATTGTCATACAAGCGATGGTATGTCCAGAACCGTGCGAAAAGAGCTGTGACTCCCAGTAGGAGCCAATAATCTCCATCACGATGACAGTATACCCAGAACCCAAGGGCTGCCAGCGCAATCAGCGAGGCAGGGAGGATCCATTCCTCCAAGCCGAGCGTAAACAAGCAAATGTGTAGGTCACCATACCCTCCTTGGGCAGCTTCTGTGGCACGTACCAGCCACTGGCCTAAAAGTGTCATCAGTTCCATCTGCTGAAAACAAACTGCAAAAAAGGTGAGGGCGACATACCCTAACGAAGTCAATACGGCTATCCGAAGCCCGCCGTGGCGGAATAGAATGATCCAAAAGAAGGGAATTGATACATTCGGTTTTACCAGGGTTATTAGTAACAGGCCTGCTCCAAACAGGTCCTTTCCCCAGCCGCGCCGCACAGGATAGGTCAAATACAACCCAGCCACCAACAAAGACAGCAGATGAAGGATGAGTTGGCCATTGCCAATCGTCACCCCCGTGGCGTTCATTGAAAGAGGTATGAGTGCGACAAAGGTGCGCTCTAATGGCCTCTCCGCATGGCTTTCTTTTAAGATAAGATAAACCAACCACACCATGGCCCCTGCCGAGGTTACTGCCCATAGCCAGCGGGCTGGGGTCACTGCAAGCCACCCTAGGAACGGCCAGAGTATGATGTAGCTCGCCGGCGGGTAGACAGCGATTCCAACGATTTTCAGATCACTGTATACAGGCTTCCCAGTGAACCAACGGTGCACCAGCTCGTGAAGGCTTCTCAGGTCTCTTGCTCCATTTGGACCGCTGTCCAAAAGCAACCGCCAGAACTCAGTTCCAAGCTTCAACAGCGCAAGAACGGCCATCAGCACAATGGCAAGGCGGAGGAAGGTCGTATGGTGGAGGACCCACCACTCTCGAATTATTGGAACAATCGTCCCGCTCCATCTCTTAACCGAAGGTTTGATCTCTTTATCCCCTTTTAAAACCTTATCTGATAGCTTCCATTCAATCATTAATTAATGAATACGCCTTTGCCGTTCTATAAGGTGCCGAGAGCGGTGGAACTCCAAATCGCGCATTCGCTCTTTCGCATTCCCAGCCCCTAAAAGATGGCCAGCCATTTCACCTGCTGCGCTCGCGACCAGACCCAGGATTAGTGCTGGTAGGATCCATGGCAACAGATTGTTCTGCTGTTTGGATTGGCGTAAATGTCGAAGAGCCCGCCAAAGACGAACCACGGGGATGAGTGGAGCGCCACCCATGTAGAGCAGCCGCCGCAAGAATGACCAGTGTTTCGCGCGAGTGACGGTAAAGAGACGCCCACTGCAAAATTGAGCAAGTAGCCAAGAAGACAAACGCTCAAAGTTTAAATGAGAGGTTTTTGCTGCTGGCTCCAGGTAAAGCTGGTATCCTTTTGCTCCTAAATTCCAGTGCAGAACGCTTTCTGCCTCCAGCATGCCTTCTAGTGCAGAACCATAGTCCAGGAGAATTTCCCGTTTGTAACTGCTGTTATGCCCGGGCAAATGGTCGATCACTCCTGCCGGGGTTGGGTCGAGCCATCTTCCGTAAGAGATAAGGAAGTCAGCCCAACTCGTTAGTCTATTCGGATTGGCATTCCGCATCACTGGGCCAACTGCTGCCCAGGGTTGCCGATGCGCTTTGATCAATGCCTCGGCCCATCCAGGGTCTGGAAAAGAGTGCTCTTCGATGAAAGCCACCACTGGGGCACTTGCCTGGTGAAGGCCAGCTGTATTGGCGGAGGCGATAGACTTTATTTCTCCAACTCCTATTACACGAAATTGAAGAAAGTCTTTCAACTCTGATTCATCCACTTCGTGTATCTCTGCCGAGGGTGCGACGATAATGATCTCAAGACGGTCTCTAACTGCCTGCGCCCGTAAATACCTGATGGTCTTACGGATGGTCTCATAGTCATCAGGTGTGACAATCACCACCGACATCTCGGGAGAGTCGCAGCAGCTCATGTTCATTCTTTCACCATGATCGAGGGAACTGCCTCTTCCATAAAAAAATCCAGTATCGAAACTCTTCGCCCTGTCCTGGCGGATTCTTCGGCTGCTTCAATCACCCTCAGACTTCGGTAGCCGTCATGAAAGTCTGGAGTGGCAGGACGATGGGTCTGTATCGCAGCTATAAAATGGGCCAATGCCAACCGATAAGATGGTTCATGGCCGGGTGCGCGAATTTTTTTCAGCAGATAGGGAAGGTGGATGAGCGCTTTCACCCCATGCCATAGCTGCCTGAAGCGCATAGAATCGAGTGTTGGACCATAAATTTCGACGCACAGCGAAAGATAACGATCCACAAATAACTTTCCTGTTTGGCCATACACCTCGAACCGATCCTCCTCAATAGAACTTATGGAAAAGAAGGATTGAACCATCAGACCATCGGAGAGTTTTAATTGTAACATGGCACTGTCATCTTCGCTGTGCAGAGATCGCAACGATGCAAATACTTCTCGTACTTCTTGACCAAAGAAAAAACGGATAAGGTCAGTGTGATGGGATGCCAAATTGAGTAGGACACCGCCGCCGATGGACCTCGTTTGTAGCCAATCGGGTAAGTTTCGCCCTGTTGTAGAAAATATCGAATGTACCCCCACCAGTTTCCCTAAGCTGCCCGCCTGGAGATGCTCCTGGGTCGCCCGATAAAGCGGATTAAAACGATAGTTAAACCCGATCATCCCGACAAGGTGTGTGCTCTGCCAAACCTCCAGCACCCTTCGTGCCTGCTCAAGACTCGTAGCGAACGGTTTTTCCAAATAAACGTGTTTGCCTTGTTGAAGTGATGCAATGGCCGCCTCAGCATGAAGGTCGTTGGGCAGACAGATGACCACTGCCTCCACCTCTTTCATTTCCAAGAGTTTCTCATAATGGTCGAAAATGGCAGCCCTGGGGACAAGGTGACCGGCTTTTTCAAGACGCTCGGGGTCCACTTCCGCCAATGCCACTAATTCAACATCTGGCAAATGGGTTAAAATAGGGAGGTGGACCAACTGAGCAATACGGCCACATCCAATCAGTCCTACTTTGAGAGCAGACATAAACGGTTTCTTTCCGACCTCGGGTGCCGTGAAAGCCTAAAGATCATACATGCCAAGTTTCAACTTGTAGAGGGAGGTGAACCCATTCGGCTGTATTCCATTGAGGCTTTGATGGCAAACTCATTATTGATGGAACTTCCCAAGGATCTCCAATCCCGATATTGTTTTGGATATTTTCGAATGTAGGATTCCAATAAACTAACGTACTGAATCACGCCTTTTTCCAATGCCCGTTCTCGATCCACTTCTTTTTCGATACGAATGGGAGGTTCAATGATTAAACTTGTTTTACCACGTTCCTCTTGGATGCAAAATATTGGCAGAATGGATGCCCCTGATATTTTTGCCAGACTGACCATGCCCGTGGGAAATAGCCCGATGTGACCCAAGAATCTTATGGGAAGGAGTTTTTTCCCTGACCGACCATCCCCCGGAATACATAGGATGGCATTCTCCTTCAATCGATCGAGAAGGATTCTCGTAAAAACGAGGGAATCCGAACTAGGGAGATAGATGATCTCTGCAAGAAATGGTTTTTCACACCTCTCCATTTCCATTTTGATAATATGCTCTCGGGCCCAGGAGTTAGACCGACCATCGCTCAGGAATCCTCTGAGATGGATCTCGCCGAAAACCTGGTGAATCGAAAATCCATTCGCATGCAGGATCTGTTTTGATAAAGCCCTTCTGCCAAAGGCATTGCTTTCCCAGAGGATGACACCCTTTCCATTTCGCAATGCCTTTTGTAAATGTTCTCGGCCTCGGACATCCACTTTTTTAAGGGCCTCTCTTTCCTGGCGGGTGGGTAATCGCGAAAATGTTTCCCGCCAGAATTCATGGAAAGCTCCTTTGCCGATTTCACGTCTCTGGTTTTTACTTAGCTTTCCATTAAAAGCTTCGGAGAGATTCTTTTCAATGCATCGTCTTTTATTCCCCGAAAAATGATAGGCAACTAAAGCGATGCTTTTAACAATAAGCTCTTTGGGGAGAAGGGAAGAAAAACCACTGACTAACTTGATCAGGATGATCACAGCGAGGGCATAGAGATCCTGAATCCGTATGAATTTCATTTCCGATTTATGACCCCGTTATCAGCATCATTCGGCGAATTTTCCCTGTCGGACTTTTTGGCAGGCTATCTCTAAATTCAACCAGACTGGGAATTTTGAAGTCGGCAATTTTCCCCCGACAGTATTCAACAATCTCTTCTTCTTTACAGGGACCGTTCAATACGATCACGGCTTTTACCTTTTCATCGCCAAAGGGGGTTGGAATGCCAACCGCTACCGCTTCTTCAACTCTGGGATGACTCTCGAGGAGTTCCTCGATTTCATAGGGGTCAATCTTGTAACCACCCCTGTTGATGAAAAACTTCTTTCTCCCTACAAGATAAAGCAATCCCTCCTCATCTCTCTTCCCAAGATCGCCAGTAAAAAAATAGCCGTTTCGAAACACCTCCTGGTTCACTTCGTCTAAACCATCATAGCCATTGATTGTGGCTTCGCTTTTTACAGCAAATTCTCCCATTTCCCCTGTCTTGGCCACTTGTCCATCATCGGTAAATGCCTCCACATCGACGCCCGCAATGGGTGTTCCCACCGAGTCTAAGGACCTTTTAATATCTGGACTTAAATTTGCGCTGATCGTTCCTGTCTCCGTGGAGCCATAGAGTTGCCGAACGTAAATCCCAAAATTTTCATAGAATTGTTGATTCAGCTTCTTGGGCATGGGAGCGCTCGCTGTGACGCAAAGGCGGAGGGAGGAGAAATCTGGCCGCCGGCGGAAGTGTGATTTGGCAAGCATGCTCGGCATAAACGGAACCCCAATGAATATCGAAATCCTGTTTTTCTCTATAGTCTCTGCAATGACCTGGCGGTCAAATCTGGCAAGGGGGTAAAGCGTGGCGCCTGCTCGGAGACTCGCCATCATGCTGCGCATTAAACCGTTGACGTGAGAAAAGGGGACGACGCCAAGGAATCGGTCTTCGGATGTGATGTTTAACGTTTGGGTGAGACTGTTGAGTTCGAAAAGGAGATTGGCATGAGTCCGTCCAATGCGTTTCGGTCTCCCCGTTGAGCCTGACGAGAATTGGTACATCACAGGAGCCTTCGGGTCAATGTCTACCATGAAATCATCTGGAGATGAATATTCTGATTCGAAAGTTTCTGTGAGATCCTCTGCCCAAAATACCTGGCAGGGAGATTGACGCATTGAAAGGACTTGATGACATAACGGCGCAAAATCTTTTGAAGTCATGATCAGCGAAACCCCACACTCATCCAAGAAGTAGAGCAATTCGGTCTGTTGGTAATGGTCATTCATAGGAACGACAATCGCCCCTACTTTAGCAATAGCAAAATAACCGGTAACAAAATCCAAGCCGTTGGGGAGCAATAAGGCAACGCGATCCCCTCGACGGGTTCCCATCCGGTAAAATTTTGAAGCCAGAGCGCTGATTCTCTTCTCAAGGTTTTCGTAATGGGTGGTTTTCCCTCCATCGACAATTGCCGTTCTCTCAGGGTATTGCTTGACAGCGAAGGATAGCATTTCAGGAATTGTCTTCATGGATGACCTTCTCCTTCAGATCAGCCTTTCTGCTCTGCGATCTCTTGTAAAACATATTCAACCAGGGTCCCGAGACTCTTAAAGAGATCCGTTGTTAAGTCTGCATCATCAATTTGGATATCAAACGCTTCTTCAATCCCTGCCACGAGGGTCAGAGTCTCTATGGAATTAAGCCCAATGCCACGACCCAGAAGGGGAGTATCTGAGTCGATTGTGGATAATGCCACAGGGTCAATTTCCAGATCGGAGATGAGAATCTGTATGATTCTTTTCTCAATTTCCAAGGGTAATTTTTCTTCCGTATTTTAAGAGAGCGCCAATAACGTAGTCAAATTAGAGATGAATTATACTTTTTCAAAATCCCTCGGTCAAGATTGCCGGGTGTCGTTTCGTCTTTCTGGACTTCTCTGGAAAGCACGCCGAACGGATAGAGGAATGTTCCGCGCCCAAATGTACGAAGGAAACCATCCCGTTAAGATCACACCAAACAACCGATCGGTGCGGAAATAACAAGCATCGATGCGTTCAAGAGAGTAAAGGTCACTTCTTGCAGCGACCAGACCGAATTTATCGGAACAGGCACATATAAAATGCTGCCGAACAAGCTCTCGGATGCGATCATTATAGCGTCCGTAAGGATAAGCAAAGCAGGTGACCGAGGCGCTCAGGGCATCCTCAATGATCGACTTTGAATCGTAGATTTCAGATCCGGTCTGATCGAGGGGTAGCCGGGTCAGATCCGGATGGGTTAGGGTGTGGGCGCCAAAGGTGATCCCCCACTGGTGCATCTCACGGATGTTATGCCAGCTCAACATGGAGTGTCCCTTGTGTGAGGGCAATAGACCTGCAGCCATTGTTGTTCCTCCTTCTCCCACTGTAAGAAAAACCGTAGCGGACATGTTATACCGCTGCAGTATTGGAAAGGCTTCCTCATAAACGGTTTGGTATCCATCGTCGAATGTGATCACCAAAGAGCGCTCTGGAAATGGCCTCCCTTGACGAAGAAGATATATTGCCTCCGGCAGGGTTATTGTCCGATACCCTTTCTTGTGAAGCCTGGCCATGCCACGCCGAAACACTTGTGGGGAGAAAGAGACGTTCGATGATTGGTCATCGAGGGTATGGAAGGTTAGAATGGGCAATGAAGCAGCCATTTTTTTTAGGCCTCCTGGCCTGTTTACCAAGGTCTCGGTACCCCTTTCATTAACACCGAAGAAACTTGTATCATTTCTTCTCCATCGATCGTTTCAACCACTCCCAGAAGAATCCCATGGCATTGGCCACTTGTGACATCAACAGCAGCACGGTAACCTGCAATGCTCGCCAACCCCGCTCTTGCAAAAATGGATAACAGAATAAATTTAGGTAAAATTTGAGATCCACTTTGAAGCGTCCCGAACTACGACCCGCGACTCCCTGGTGAAAGCGAAAAGCACCGCGGCCATAATTGAAGTACCTCCGCCAGAAAGTGGAGAATGTCAACGCATGGGCATGGTAAACTAAGGCTTCCGGGGCATAGGTCATTTGGAAGCCATGGTGACACCAGCGGTCCCCGAAGTCACGATCCTCCGATGTTGTAAAGGTTGGGTCAAAGCCCCCTATCGCATTAAACTGGTCTGCAGGCATTGCCAAGTTGGATGAGGGAAAGAAAGGCCTCTGCTCGTGGTTGGTGTTGTAATAATCGTAGACCACATCAAGGATGATTTGACTTGTCGTTGAATACGGGTTTCCAGGAAGGGGGTTGAGCACCCGTCCTCCGATGGCATGATCTGGCGCCGTGGCAAAGCGGGCAGCCAGGTTTTGTAACCAGTTGGACACAGGCATGCAGTCGGTATCCGTGAAGGCCAAGAACTCCCCTCTTGCCTCTGCAGCGCCTTTGTTGCGTGCTTCTGCAGGTCCGCCGTGTATTTGCGTGATCAGTGTCACATCGAGACGGTCGAGAAACTGAGCCACAACGGCCTCAGGTTTCACTTGACTGCCATCGTCTACCACGATTACATTGAAACAGTCCCGAGGGTAGTCAAGACGAGAAAGGGATTCCAGGCAATCAGCCAATTTTTCTGGCCTGTTGTAAGTCGGGACAATAATTGAGAAGAAAGGCTTTTTCTGCTCCATCAGACCTATACCCTTAAAATCGTTATAACGACACTGTCACCTCGATCCCGGGTGGAAAACACAACCGTTATTGAGGGTGTATCCATTCTATCCCTTTCCAACGCTTATCTCTCTTTGGTTTTTTGAGTCTTTCCCAAAAAAACCTATGGCATTGGCTATTTGTGATATCATCATTAGTGCTGTCAACACCAGGGCTCGTTTCCCCTGCTCCTGGATCAATGGGCTAAGAATTAAACGCATATAAAATTTGGGATCCGGCCTGAAACGCCCTGTGCCACGCTTGGCCCTTGCTTGGTGGTATCGGTAAGCGCCTCCGCCATAATTAAAGTGTTGCCGCCAGAAGGTGCGGAATGAAAGATCATGGGCATGGTAGATTATAACGTCTTGAGCATAGATCAACCGATAACCATGATGGAGCCAGCGGTTACAAAATTCACGATCCTCTCCCGCAGCTTGGGGAAAGGTTGTGTTAAAGCCGCCAACCGTGTGGAAGCGGTCTGCTGGTAGAGCGAGATTGTTGGAGGTGAGGAAGCACGCATGATGAGGGTCAGAATTGTAATAGGTATAAAGGTAATTGATAACCAACTGACTGGCTGTGGAATAAAGATTGTCTGGGAGAGCATTAAGGGTCCGACCACCGATGGCATGATCTGGTAGTGTGGTGAAATATGCTGCAAAGTTTCGAAGCCAATTAGGAGCAAGTTGACAGTCGTCATCGGTAAATGCGAGGAAACTCCCATTTGCTCGAGAAGCGCCTGTATTTCGCGCTGATGCCGGACCCCTATGCGATTGTTTAAGAAGGGTTAGATTGATCTGCTTTTGAAAGAGAGAAATTACATCATCCAGGGATGTTTTGCCACCATCATCCACAACAATCACCTCAAAGCGATTGTTTGGATAGTCCAGAAAGGCAATGGACTTAAGGCAAGCAGTCAGTTTCCTTTGGCGGTTGTATGTGGGCACAATAATTGAAAAAAAAGGGTGTTCCTTTTCCATCAGCTACACCTCAATCTTACCTAAAGGTTATTAGGAAGATGCCCCAGAGGGTAAGGTGGTAAAAAGGTTCGCTGTTAACATTCAGAATAGATGTAAGGCTGCTGATCATGGACAAATCCGGCCTGAATCAATGGATCATTGGGTTGGTTGGGGAAATGGGTCTGCTGAGTGAAGGAGATAACCAACACATTCACCTAGAGACCAGGCCACAAGCCCTAATATCAACAGAGGGCATATTTTTAAAAAATGAGCAAAATAGATTCTATTTTTAAGATTCCGCACCCCCACCTTCAGAAGAAGCCACCAAGGGATCAGGAAAAAGAAGGTTCCGTAAAACAATCTTCTCCATTCGGAAAAGTCTTGGCTTTTCATGCGGACCCTGGCGAACGATCGTCCGTGTTCAAATTCATGCCTTAAGAACCTTCCCAATTGATCAATATTGTGATGGAAGACGAGAATGGAGGGAACAAACTGTAAGACATGCCCATTCTTTTCCAGGCGCCAGTGAAACTCTGTATCAGAGGAATAAGTCCCTTCAATGAATCCTCCATATTCTTCAAAAACTCTTTTTTTGTAGGACATATTTGTTCCTGCGATATCTCTGAACGGTTTGGAAGGTGCATTCGGCATCCATTGACTGAACTCACAGAAATAGGCTGCCCATCCGATGGTGCTTTTAGGGTTTCCATTCGCAATGGCACCTCCGATGGCCAGATGAGAGGATTGATGGGCCTTGAGAATTTGATTCGCCCAGTTCTGATCAGCCCTACTATCCGCATCGATAAAAGCAACGATTTCTCCCTCGGCGACAGAAAGACCAACATTACGGGCATCGCCACAGAATTTTCTTTCGGGGAACTGGTATAGTCTGACATTGGGAAATCTTTTTTCGATAAGGGTGGCCATTCCGTCGGAAGAGCTGTCGACAACAATAACCTCAAAGGGTTTGTCTGTTTTTTGATCCTTCAGGGATTCAAGGCAGCGCTCTAAGAGATATCCAGGGTTATAAGAGGCGATGATGACGGAAAGGAGAGGCTTCTCAAATAGCATGGTTCCTATTGTGCCACTCTAAGCGTTTTTCAGATAGAAGGCATGAGAAACACACCGATCTACATTGGCGAAATTCAGGACACAATTTTCACATCTGAGGCCGGATCTTTCCCCTTTAATAAAGCGACCCCGGAGCTGACGAAATCGTTCCCCGAACCAAACCTCACGAAAACCACCGCCATGACCACTAAAGGCATCGCCTAACGTAAGCTCTTGACCTGTATGATAGTCACAGGGGACGACGACACCATCCCGATAAACAGTCGGATGGTTCCACAGTTTCTTGCAGAGATTTTTCTTCTTGATCGGTTGGCCACTGTTGTCGTATTCGAAACGAAGGTATTCTGATTGAAGAGGAAGAAGGCGGCGCCCTTCGGCTTCATTGTCAAAAGTGTTCATGGTTTTGAGAGTGAGCACATCCACCCCGATCTGCTGAGCCAGTCTTTTCATCTGTGGGACCTCATCTTCATTGTCCCTGGTCACGAGCATGCGGAGGTTAAGAAGAGGAGATGAGGCTCCCCGTTCCTTTCTTCGCTGCAATAGGAGCCGGAGTCCCCGGAGTGCTCTGTCGAAATCCCCTTGGTGACGATATTTCTCGTAGGTTTCCCTGGTGACGCCATCCAGAGCAAAGATGAGAACATCCAGTCCGGAGTCGATCAGACGATCAATGCTCTTTTTATCCTCGAAAAAATGGCCGTTGGTGCTGCTGATCATCTTGATGCCTTTATTTTTAGCATATCGAATCATGGAGAAGAAATCCTGGTTGATGAAAGGTTCCCCCCAGCCCCATAGATGGAGGAAGAGCAGATAATCACCGACCTCGTAGATCAGCTTTTCAAAATTTTCCAGGCTCAACAGCCCCTGTGGCTTGTTATCTGTGACGATATGACATACCGGACACCTGAGGTTACACATATTGGCCGGCTCGATCTGAAGATGGGTTGGAAAGGCCCAAGCTCTGTCCGATTTCAAGGAGTAGGAAAGCTCAGCAAGAAACCAATTCCACATTCTTTTCCAGGAGAGATGGGTATAGGTAAAATCGATTTTATCGAACGTGAACGTAAGATTTCGTGTGGCGAAGATTCTTAATGTCTTAAATATTTTTTGCATTCTCAGATGTCTCGTCTATGCTGTGGAGCGGCCGCTTTTTTGACCGGGTTATAAAGGGGGAAAAGAATCGAAAGACCCGGTGAACACGTAGGTTATCCCTGACCAGACAGCAGAAACTGCAGTCACAATCTTTTGTTATCGAAGCCAACCCTTCGCGGGTGAGCGTTCGCCGCCGAAAAGTAAAATAGCCAGAGCCGTTCCAGATTTCTTGAAAACGGTTCTCCTTTAAATGGCCTAACGGTTGGTTCCATTGTCCACATGGAAGAACCGTACCGTCTACCTTGATGCGTGCATGGAGCCACCCGATGTAGCATGGGAATTTATTCCACACGGCTTCACCGATCCGGTAGCGCCAGAGGGTTTCATCGATGTTATATTTCATCGAAAGTGAATTCAACCTCTTCTTTATTTTCATTAAGGAGAGGTATAAAGACTTTTCTTCCTCTGGAGAAAGGGTATAGGTAGCTAACTTTCCGCGATGGGAAAGAAAAGGAGAAAAAGATATGGCATTGCATCCAGTTTCATAAGCCAGATCGGCCATTGCATCGGTCTTTTTAAAATTATGTTTGTGGATAGGTTGGTGCAAAATAACCGAAGGAAACTCACTTTTTTTCTCAGCTTTAAGAATGGATAGAAGTTTTAATCCATTCACAACTCTTGTAAAATAATCTGGGTTTGTTCCCGGGTAGTTTTTTTCAAATTCCTCGCTCGAGGTGGCCCAGAGGCTTACCTTTAAAATATCGAGTTGGGAATCTATGAGGGAATGAATGCTGGCCTCATCAAGTAAGGTGCCGTTGGTAATCATGGTGACATGAAACCCCGAGGCCTTGGCTATTGAAATTGAGTCGATGAGGCGGGGATAAAGCATCGGTTCTCCTTCTCCCATGAGAGTGATGCTATTTGTCCCCATTGTGGCGAATTCATCGAAAAGTTTCTTAATTAAATCGAAAGAGATGTCCAGGATAGTCTGGTCGCCTGGTGCAGGTATGTTCAACAGAGGGGAATGATAACGGCAACCCACACACGTGAGATTACAACGACGGGTCATATCGATGGTCACATAGAGAGGTCCCATATAGGCCCTCTCCCCGGTCAGTAATCCTCTCAGGAGTTTTTTCTTTTCCGTTAAGGTTGCCATTAATTAAATACAAACCCAGGTTTTACTCAAGGTATTCTTGGTTTTTGTTTAATTCCCACAGGTCATGTTTTGCTCCTAAAATATTTTCCACCGCCAACATCCCTGTGAGCATGGAGTGATCCTGATTATTATAACGATGTAGTCCATTACGACCGATGGTTTGTAGATTTTCTATCGTTGGTAGGAAGCGCTGAATTACTTGAAGATGCTGTTGATAATCATTATTGTACACGGGATAAGCCTTAGGTTGACGGTACACCACGCCATCTTCCACTTCGGCTGCTTTCGCCATTCCAAGATGGACGAGCTCCTTCCTGGCCAGTTCCAAGAGTTTCCTCTCAGGCATTTTCCAAATTTCATCGCCTTCGGTGCAGAAATATTCCATCCCTAAACTCGTCTTTTCGGGGTCAGGGACCATCCTGGGACTCCAATTTCTGAAATTCTGGATACGACCGACTTTTACATCGGGGTTATGGACATAGATCCACTGATCAGGGAATAAGTCTCCCCGGTTAATGATCAAACCGACCAGAACAAAAGACCGATAAGTGAGATGTCGAGCTGCTTCCAGGACTTCATCCGGTGCTGGAGGATCGAGTCGGGAAATAAGTTCGGTGAGGGGAATGCTTGAAATGACATTTTCCACGGGAATTTCAATGATCCTTTCACCCTGTCTTAAAGAAACCTCTTGGATGCGATGAGTTGAACGCTTAAAGCGCACAACTTCTGAATTGAAATAAGTTATTCCTCCCTGTCCTTCCATAACCTCCTGAAATCGTTGCCACATGATTCCTGGGCCCAAAATGGGATAGTGAAATTCGTGGATCAAAGTTTTGGCATGATTGTGATTGTTACCGAAGAGAGCATTAGAAACGACGGTCTTCAGGGACAGTCCCTTGATGCGCTGGGCCGCCCAATCCGCTTGGATCGTGTGGCAAGGAATTCCCCATACCTTTTCGGTGTAAGTCTTAAAGAATTTCCGATAAAGTCGTTGACCGAAACGATTGATCACCCAATACTCAAAGGTCTTTTCTTCAGGGTAGGGCCGCCCCTTTGCTCTGAAGTAACTTAGAAGAATCAGCAAGCTTTCAACAATACCCAGGTTAGCAAGGGTATTAAAGATGTTGAGGGGATAGTTAAAGTAACGACCCTGGTAGTAGATCCGCGATAGACGAGCGACCTTGATGAACTCTTCTCCCAAAACTTCTTGCCAGAGGTTCTCTACCGCTTCGAGGTGAGTGAAGAAACGATGGCCTCCGATGTCGAAACGATAGCCCTTATAGTCTTCAGTACGGGCCAACCCACCTACCTGGTTGGATTTCTCGATGACGATAGGTCGAATGTTCCGTTTTACTAACTGGTAGGCAGCAGTCAGACCTGCAGGACCAGCGCCGATGATAATGACGGGACCATGTTCCATCAGCGCCACTCCGGAAATTGAGCAGTTTCAGATAATCCCTTTGAGGGGGCTTCCAAACTGAGCTTAGAGGATTTATGTCGGGAGAAAAAGAATTGGGAAAAACCGATGGTGAAAGCCAAACCGCTATAGAAATAGTAAAACCAATGTCAAGGAATCGTTCCTATCATAAACCAAAAGCCACGCTTGCGGAAAAAAAACCGATATAAGGGAATGTTGATGAGAAAGAGTGAAAGGGCCGATACACCGGCGACTGCAAAAAAAACAGGCCACCGGAAACCTCCGATTAACGCCACCAGAAGAACATAGGTCAATATGACACTGAGACGGTTTGAGAATCGCAGATTCAGATCATTGATAAAACTACGATCCCTCAAAATTAACTCAGTCCAGGGAAGGGCTCGGTCGAAAAAGTCACATTTTAATAAGCCACTGATATCCCAGTGCTTTAGATGTTTGACCTGAAGTTTTTTGGAGAGCCGAATTTGATATCCGGCGTGTTTCAGTCGGTAGCCCAGCTCGATATCTTCGATACAGGGTTTTCGGTAAGATTCATCGAAGCCGCCTAATTCCATGAAAACCTTACGGCGAATAGCTCCGCAGCCGCTCCAAAACGTAGAAGCCTCTTCATGTGAAATCTGATGAACATAATGGTGAAATAGATTCTTATATTGAGATAGAAAATTGTCCTCTCCCGGTTCATCATCATAAGAGCCGAAAAGGGCGGCCAGTTGAGGGCCATTGCTAAAAGCAGCCTCGATCTGGCGGATAGAGTCAGGGGGAATCACCACGTCTGCATCAAGGAAAAAAAGGATGTCCCCTTGAGCGGCCTGGGCTCCTAAATTTCGGGCTCGGGCAGGACCTTGCGGTTTAGGAATTCTTAAAACCTTTATTCCAAACTCTTCAGCGACACGCCAGGAACCGTCTGTATCCCCGTCTGCCACCACAATTATTTCGGCAGAAGGCGAAGCAGCTTCGGTAAGCGCCAGGAGGCACCTTTGAAAACTTATGCCCCCATTCCTTACCGGGATAATCACTGAGACGGTCAACGGAGGGGGTTGAGAAAAAGTTTCTGAAATTAACATGATTTACTAACAGAGCTTCCCAATGAAAAGTAAATTACCCTGTCCTCAGGGTTTAATACATTAATTGATTATACCTTTAAAGTCAAGATATTTGGGATACAATCACAATCCGTTTTACTGTGAGATTGGTTCCTTATAAATTCTACTTTTTTAATATTCAATGTAGCCGCTACCATTTCCACCATTGCATATTTTATGTAAATTTAGTAGCTTCATCTCAATCATTTCTTTGAATACCATATTGGATAGGATCTGCCCCACCTTATATGAGAGGAGATTCGCTCACCTCGACATGAAGTGGTCATTTAAGTGGGGACTTTGGGTTAACAAAATGAAATATCCATTCCTATCGGGCGTCATAAAAGAAAGAAGAATACAGGGTTCACTATTCCTGATTTTAATACTTGGGTTCATTTTAAGATTATATCATCTGGGAGTTCCAAGTTTGTGGTTTGATGAATTAATGACTGCAGGGAGGATTGATTATCCACTTATCCAGGTAGTAAAAAACCTCTTCGTCTCTCCTTTCCCTCCCCTCTATTATATTATGATGCATCTATGGGTGAATATTTTTGGGGTCAGTGAAGTCACCCTGCGATTTCCTTCTTTAATATTCTCGATCCTTTCCATTTTTTTCATTTTTAAACTAGCCAAAGAGCTTTATGATGAGGATGTGGGATTAATCTCTGCATTATTGTTAAGCGTTTCACCCTATAGCATCAACTATGCTCAGGAAGCAAAGATGTACTCCCTGCTGTGGTTCCTGGGGATATTATCTTTTTACTATTTTTATAAGTTTACGAAAGATCATAAGAATAAAGACTTATTCCTTTATATTCTGTTTACAACCATGTCCATTTACACCCTCTATGTAGGGTTTCTTTTTATGATGGTGCAAAATATATTTTACTTCGCTTTTTTTGAAAAAAAATATTTTAAAAAATGGCTCCTTGGGCAGTTAATCATTCTGCTCATTTACCTCCCTTGGATATACATTTTCTTCGTCAATGCACTCGAAAGAACAGGAATAAAATGGATCCCCCAAACACAAAATTATTATAGACATGTTGTGAGGATTTTTTCCCAAACAATGGGGATCGCATTTAGTAAAAGGCTTTTTGTAAAATATTTTTTCCGCGGTCTTTACGGATTGTTAATGATTTCAGCTCTTGTTTCCTTGAGATATAAACGAGACGCAGCAGATTTATTTCATTTAACAAAGAGGGAAATACTGATCTTATCTTGGATCATGGTGCCCATCCTGATTTATTTATTAATACTACTACGTTAAGTTTGTCTTGACATTGAATAACACTTTGGTATACACTCTCGGGTATGAAAGCCCGAGAGATAGAACGATTCCGGTTGAAATTGGAGGCCTTCTTGGCTGATGTAGTTCTGGCCATGGGTCGCAAAGAACGGAGAGAGCATGCCGAGGAATACGTACGAGGCCTCCTGATGGATGGGGAGCGTAAATCCATCGAACCAATGGCTGATCGTCTTCCGGGTGGAGACGTTCAGGCTCTGCAGCAGTTTGTGAACCAGAGTCCCTGGTCTACGAAAGAGGTGCAATCGTCTCTGGCCAGAAAGGTGGAGC
>Ga0315282_10005127_pt1 | contig 22450 bp, 18 predicted proteins | sample YL17G07_20_MG_FD_203693 | JGI IMG/M metagenome (GOLD analysis project Ga0315282, IMG submission 203693) | Sediment microbial communities from Yellowstone Lake, YNP, Wyoming, USA - YL17G07_20 | ecosystem: Environmental > Aquatic > Freshwater > Lake > Sediment | place: USA: Wyoming | collected... | reverse complement strand
TTTGAGCGTCGTTCTCTTCGAGAAAATGCCCATTTTACGGGCCTTCTCGGGCATCGACTGCAAAAACCAGGAGGACGACCTGTTCAACCAGTTGAATCTATTCAACTCTTAACCGGACAGTAGTGATGATAAGAGATTGATCAGGAGGTAAGATCATGCCCGAAAGCCGAGCCGACCTGCCCATTGTGGGCATGACCTGCGCCAACTGCGCGCGCACCGTGGAAAAGACGCTTCGGGAAAAGGTGCCGGGCGTGATCTCGGCCAACGTGAATTTCGCCGCCGAGTCCGCCGCGGTGGAGTTCGACCCGGCGGTGCTCGACATGAAGGCCCTGGCCGAGGCGGTGGAAAAGGCCGGATACAAGGTCGTCCTGCCCGGCGCGCCGCGGCGGGTGGACCTGCCCGTGGTGGGTATGAGCTGCGCCAACTGCGCGGCCACCGTGGAAAAGACCCTCCGCGAAGCGGTGCCCGGCGTGGTCTCGGCCCAAGTCAATTTCGGCACCGAAACCGCCACCGTGGAATACGATCCCGAGGCGGTGTCCATCGAGGCCATGGCCGAGGCGGTGAAGAAGGCCGGGTACGAACTGGTCATCCCGGCCGAAGGGGCCAAGGTCGAGGACGCGGAGCAGGTGGCGCGCGCCCGCGAGCTCAAACAGCAGCAACGTTATTTCCTGGTCGGCGTGCTTTTCAGCGTGCCGCTCCTGATCCTGAGCATGGGCCGGGACTTTATGCTGCTGGGTTCCTGGGGCCACGCCGCCTGGATGAACTGGCTGTTCCTGCTCCTGGCCACGCCGGTCCAGTTCTACACCGGCTCGGGTTTCTACAGCGGCGGCTTTCGCAGCGTGCGGGCCGGCTCGGCCAACATGGACGTGCTGGTGGCCCTGGGCTCGTCTGTGGCCTATTTCTACTCCCTGGCCGTGCTGCTCCTGCCCGGCATGGGCCTCCACGTCTATTTCGAGACCTCGGCCCTGATCATCACCTTGATCAAGCTGGGCAAGCTGCTCGAGGCCCGAGCCAAGGGGCAGGCCTCGGCCTCCATCCGCAAGCTCATGGACCTGGCGCCCAAGATTGCGCACGTGGAGGAGGAAGGCGGCGAAGTGCGGGAGGTGGCGGCCGAGCACGTGCATCCGGGGCAGGTGGTGGTGGTGCGGCCTGGGGAGAGCATTCCGGTGGACGGCGAGGTGGTCTCCGGGGAGTCGGCGGTGAACGAGAGCATGCTCACGGGCGAATCGATCCCGGTGGACAAGGCGGCCGGGGACCGGGTTTTCGGGGCCACGGTCAACCAGCAGGGACTGCTGCGGGTCAAGGCCACGGGCGTGGGCGCGCAGACGGCCCTGGCCCAGATCATCCGCCTGGTGAGGCAGGCCCAGGGCTCGAAAGCGCCCATCCAGCGTCTGGCCGACCAGGTCTCGGCCGTCTTCGTGCCGGTCATCATCGGCATCGCCCTGATCACCTTCGGCGTGTGGTGGGTGGTGGGCGGCTCCTTCGTGCCGGCCATGATCCGACTGGTGGCCGTGCTGGTCATTGCCTGCCCCTGCGCCTTGGGCCTGGCCACGCCCACGGCCATCATGGTGGGCACGGGCAAGGGTGCGGGCCTGGGCATTTTGTTCAAGAACAGCGAGGCCCTCGAGACGGCGCACAAGCTGACCACGGTCATGTTCGACAAGACCGGGACGATCACGCGGGGCGAGCCGGTCTTGACCGACTGGGTGCCGCTCGAAGGCGGGGAGGACGCGTTGGCCTTGGTGGCCGGGGCCGAGGCCGGCAGCGAGCACCCCATCGCCCGGGCCGTGGTGGACGGGGCGCGCAGCCGCGGCCTCAGCCCGGCCGGGCCGGAAACTTTCCAGGCGGCCAGCGGCTTCGGGCTTGTGGCCCGGGTGTCCGGCCATAGTGTGCGCGTGGGAAAACCGTCCTGGTTCGCGGAAAGCGGCCCCTTGCCCGAGCCGGTCTCCCAAAAGGTCGCCAACCTGGCCGGCCAGGGCAAGACGGTCATGCTGGCCGAAGTGGACGGCCGGCTGGCCGGCCTGTTGGCCGTGGCCGACGAAGAAAAGCCCGGCGCCAAGGAGGCCGTGGCCGAGCTTAAGGCCATGGGCCTCGAGCCGGTCATGCTCACCGGCGACAACGAGCAGGCGGCCAAGGCCATCGCCGGCCAGGTGGGCATCGAGCGCGTGGTGGCCGAGGTCCTGCCCGAGCGCAAGGAGGAGATCGTGCGGGAAACCCACGACCGGGGCGAGGTTGTGGCCATGGTCGGCGACGGTATCAACGACTCGCCGGCCCTGGCCCGGGCCGACGTGGGCGTGGCCATCGGCACCGGCACGGATGTGGCCATGGAGGCCAGTGACATCACGCTGGTCGGCGGCGAGCTCTCCGGCGTGGCCCGAGCCATCCGGCTCTCCCGGGAGACCATGCGCACCATCAAGCAGAACCTGTTCTGGGCCTTCTTCTATAACGTGGCCCTGGTGCCCCTGGCCGCCGGCGTGCTGAACCCGGTCTCCTGGCTGCCCGACTTCGTGCGCCAGCTTCACCCGGTCATGGCCGCCGCGGCCATGGCCCTCTCCTCCGTCACCGTGGTCTCCAACAGCCTCAGGCTGGGACGACGCCGGATATGATCGACCAAGCTGCGACCTCGAAAACCAAGCGGCGCTATGACCGCATGGCCTGGCTGTTTGACGCCATGGAACGGCCCATCGAGTCCCGGCGGTTCGCCGGGTGGCGAAAGCGGCTGACCGAAAGGCTCGAGGGGCCGCGGGTCCTCGAAATCGGCGTGGGCACGGGCAAGAACATGCCCTACTACCCGGCCGGCCTCGAAATCACGGCCATCGACCTCAGCCCACGGATGCTAGCCAAGGCCAGGGAGAAGGCCGCGCGCCTGAACCTGGCCGTTGACCTGCGCGAGATGGACGTGCAGGCCCTGGATTTCCCGGATCACGCCTTTGACACGGTCTTTGCCGCCTTTGTTTTTTGCAGCGTGCCCGATCCGGTGCTGGGGATGTCCGAGCTCCGGCGGGTGGTGAGGCCCGGGGGAAGGCTCCTCTTGCTGGAGCACATGCGGCCGGACCGGAAATGGGCCGGGTTCTTTTTTGACGTGTTCAATCCCCTTATCGTGCGGCTGATGGGCGCCAACATCAACCGCCGCACCATGGACAATATCCGCGCCGCGGGCTGGCAGGTCGAGGTCGAGGAGCACCTCTCCTCGGACGTGGTCCGCCTCATCCAGGCCCGCCCGTGATCGGGATGGTTCGATTCTGAATCATTATATATCAGGCGCCAGGTAAAGGCCGAGCGACCCGCCCCTAAAATGTGCGCGGGGTCAGGGGATTTCGGGCAGGTCATCACGCTCAGGCGTGACCCCTACGAAAAAACCTCAGACGCGTTGACATAGACCGTAGGGGCGGGTTTGAAACCCGCCCCTACAATACGCCGTGTTGACAACCCGTGACCCGGATAGGGGCGCCTCCCGCGGCCGCCCGCAATGTGGGCGCACCGTCGAAACCAGGGCGGGAGGGAAGGGAGCCGGGCAACCACGGGGGGTTGCCCCTACGGATTACGGTGCAGGAATGGACCGGGCGACGTCATTCTCGAAGGCGTGATCGCTCCCACGGCCGCGATATTTTTATCATGAGAATCCGTCGCCGAGAGGTAGGGGCGACCGGCCGGTCGCCCATACAGCCTCTGTTCCGTAGTCATAGTGAACCCGCCGTCACGTGTAGGGGCGGTTCGCGAACCGCCCCTACAATCACCCTATCCTCGGCCTCCAACCCATCCATCCGCGGCGCCAGGTCCTTTTAGGAAAATGTTGTTTTGACAGGACCGCGCCGGCTTTGTATGCTAAACGCGGAAAACGTCACGGGCGATCGTTGAAAATGGCGTTGTTTCCTCGTTCTCGCGTGGAGGTGCAGCCATGGAAAAAACCAAAGGCGGCGCGGCCTTGGCGGCCAACCCGGCCCGGATCAAGGCTTTGCTCCGGTGCATTCAGCAGGCCCTCGAAGCCCCGGCCGTTTCCCGGCAGGCTTTGGAAGAGGTGAAGACGGGCTATGCCGATCTGACCCGTCCGGACAAGCCGGTCTTTTTCAATCAGCTCCTGGCAACCCTCGAGGTCGAGCCCAAGGTGCTTCTGCCGCTTTTGGAAGCGGCCCGGGCCGGGCAGGGCGACGCCGCGCACTGGCGTCAGGCCTTGACGGCCTTGCGTTCCCGCATCGAGTCGCCTCGCCTGCGCCTGTTTCAGCGTTTTGTCGGCCTGCCGGGCGGCCTGAAATTTCTCCTGGACCTCAGGGCCGACATCCTGGCCGCCCAGCAAGAGGGGGTCTCCCACCTGGAACCCTTGGAGCATGACCTGATCAGCCCCTTCGAGTCCTTATTCCACGACGGGTTTCTGTCTTTGAAAGAGATCACCCTCGATTCGCCTTATCGCCAGATCGAGATCATCAAGAGCCGGGACATGGTGCACCCCATGACCAGCCTGGAGGAGATGGGGCAGCGCCTCGGCCGGGACCGCCGCTGCTTCGCCCTCTACCATTTGGCCATGCCCGAGGAGCCGGTGGTCTTTATCGAGGCCGCCCTGACCCGCGGTGTGGCCCGGTCGATTCACGAGATCATCGGGCCCGAGGCCGCCACGGGCCGGAAGCCGGAGCGCAAGGACACGGCCGTCTTCTACTCGATCAACAACACGCAGAACGGCCTGGCCGGCCTGGGCCTGGGCCAGGTTTTGATTTACGAAGTGGTGGACTTCCTAAGAAGGGAGGCGCCCGAGATCAAGACCTTCTGCACGCTCAGCCCCATGCCCGGGTTCTGGCGCCGGTTTTTGAAGCCCTTGCTTCAAGGGAGCGCCCGCGACTTCAAGATGGACTCGGCCGCCCTGGAAAAGCTTTTTGAACCGCGCACGCGGGAGCTGCTCGCCGCTGAATTCACGGTCCAGGGAGGAGCGGGGAGCCCGCCGCTGGCGGAGCAGCTGCTGTTGATCTTCTCCAACGTCCGGTGGGCGGAAAACGCGGCCCTGGTTAAGTCCCTGGAGCGGCCGATGCGCCGGCTGGCATACGTCTATCTGGCCGAGGAGAAGGACCCGCGCGGCCGGCCCCTGGACCCGGTGGCCAACTTTCATCTAAGCAACGGCGCCACCGTGTCCTTACGGGACGTGAATTTCCAGGCCAACCGCTCGCCGGTGGGCCTGGAAAGTTCGCTGAGCCTGATGGTCAACTACATGTATACCCAAACCTGGCTGCGTCAGATTCAGAGCACGCTGGAGCAGATCGGGGGCATGCTGCCCGGCCTGACCCGTTCCTTGGGGCTGGCCAGATCGTCGGAGAGCGAACGGCCATGACCTCGGCCGGTCTTGGCTCGCCGCCTTCGCCTCCCGCCTTCATTCCCGCGGCCTCGGCCGGCTGGCGGGACATCTTTCGAGGAAACATCTTTTTTCTCGGCCTGGTCAGCTTTTTCACGGACGTCTCGAGCGAGGCGATCTATCCCTTGCTGCCGATCTTTTTCACCGGGCTGGTTTCGGCTTCGGCGGCCGTGGTCTATATCGGGCTCATGGACGGCATCGCCGAAAGCACCTCCAGCTTCTTGAAAATAGCGGCCGGCCGGCTCAGCGACCGGATGGGCAAGCGAAAACCATTGGCCCTGGCCGGCTACGGGATTTCCACCCTGGCCCGCCCGGCCATGGCGCTGGCCCTGGCCGGCTGGCAGGTGATCGCCCTGCGCTTCCTGGACCGGGTGGGCAAGGGCCTGCGCACCTCGCCCCGGGACGCGCTCATCAGCGAGTCGGTCGGGCCGGACATCCGGGGGTTGGCCTTCAGTTTCCACCGCCTCATGGACCATGCCGGCGCGGTGCTGGGGCCAATGCTGGCGGCCCTCTTCCTCTATTTCCTGCTCGGCGGCGGTCTGCTGTGGGAGCGGGGCGGGACGCCGGCCACGTCCGAGGAGATGAGGGCCCTGCGCCTTTTGTTTGCCCTGGCCTTGATTCCCGGTTTGCTGGCCATGTTCGCTTTGGGGCGTTTCGTGCGGGAAGTTTTTTCCACGCCGGCCGAGGGCAGGGGAGGCGAGGGCGTTCGTTACGCCGCCCCGGCGCCGGCCCGTCTAGACTCCCGCTTCTATCTGTTCCTGACCGCTGTCACCCTTTTCACCCTGGGCAACAGCTCGGACCTGTTTCTGGTCTTCTACGCCCGCACCCGCTTCGGGCTGGGCATCGGCTGGGTGATCGTCCTGTGGGTGACGCTGCATCTGTCCAAGGTCGCCTTCAGCCTGCCCGGCGGGCGGTTGTCGGACCGGGCCGGACGGCGGACGGCCATCGCGGCCGGCTGGGCGGTCTATGCCGCGGTTTATCTGAGCTTGCCCCTGGCCCCGGCCTTCTGGATGGTCTGGCTGCTGCTCGTGGTGTACGGCCTTTACTACGGCCTGACCGAGGGCGCGGAGCGGGCCCTGGTGGCGGACTTCGTGCCGCCGGCCCTGCGCGGGCGGGCCTACGGCCTGTATCACGGCGCCATCGGCCTGGCCGCGCTGCCGGCCAGCCTGCTGTTTGGCGTCTTTTGGGCGACGTTCGGCGCGCTGGCGGCCTTTGTCATCGCCGCCTCCTTGGCCGCGGCGGCGCTGCTGGTGCTTCTTCTTTTCCTGGCGGGCTCGGCCGGCTTAAGCGGCGGGGGAATACGCGCGGAGGTGTGAGCCATGCGGGAGGAACAAATCTTTCCGGGCTTTTTCAAAGAGACGGTTGACTTTTATCGGGGACTCGCCAGGCACAACGACCGGGCCTGGTTCGAGGCCCACCGGGAGGTGTTCAAGGAAAAGGTCATAACGCCGGCCCAGGATTTCGTGTTGGCCATGGGCGAGCGGCTCCGCACCCTCAGACCCCGCGTCCAGGCCGACCCACGCACCAACGGTTCCGGCTCCATCTTCCGCATCCACCGCGACATCCGCTTCAGCAAGGACAAGACCCCCTACCAGACCCACCTGGGCATCCTCTTCTGGGAAGGACCGGGCAAGAAGATGGAAAATCCCGGCTACTACTTCCACCTGGAGCCCGGCCGGGTCATGCTGGCCGCGGGCCTCTATTCCTTCAGCGGACCGGTTTTGAAAATTTTCCGGGAGAGCGTCGTCCATCCGAAGCACGGGCCGGCTCTGGCTCGGGCGGTCAGGAAGGCGCAGGAGGCCTGGGGCTGCCAGCTTGGCGGCCGGCACTATAAAAAAATCCCGCGCGGCTATGAGAACGCAAAGGTTCGCCAAGAGTTTTTGCTGCACAACGGGCTCTATGTCTATATGGAAAGCGACGTGCCCGCCGAGGTCTTCACGCCGGGCTTGATTGACTACTGCCTGGCCCGCTGGAAGGACATGACCCCGGTCCAGACCTGGACCGCGGACCTGCTGACCCGCCTCTAAGCGGTGTCAAAGCTGTAGATAGAGTGTAGCTAAGCGAAACCCAACGATTGTGGTCGGCCTTGCGGGCACACGCGCGGGCGGGTTTCAAACCCGCCCCTACATGAGATTGCCGCGTCGTCGCACCTGCCTCCGCCCGCCTTCGGCGCGCTATGGCGTGGCGGACTCCTCGCAATGACAAAGAATCAGCGCTTTCTTTTGCAACCATATGCTATGCGGCGTCAGCCGTCGTCTTCCTCCCAGCCGCGGGCCCGTTCCACGGCCCGCCGCCACTTATGGTAGAGCCGCTCCCGGCGCCCGGCTTCCATGGCGGGCCGATATTCCCGGTCCAGTTGCCAATTGGCCTCGATGTCCCGCGTGCCGCGGAAGTGGCCCACCCCCAGCCCGGCCATGTAGGCCGCGCCCAGGGCCGTGGTCTCGATGGTCCTGGGCCGGTGCACGACCACGTCCAGGATGTCGGCCTGGAACTGAAGCAGCAGCTCGTTCCCGGCCGCCCCGCCGTCCACGCGCAAAATCTGCAGAGGCAGGCCGGCGTCCGCCGTCATGGCGGCGAGGAGGTCCCGGGTCTGAAAGGCCATGGACTCGAGGGCCGCCCGCACCACGTGGCCCCGGTTGCTGCCCCGGGTCAGGCCCACGATCAGGCCCCGGGCCCGCATGTCCCAGTAGGGCGCCCCCAGCCCGGCCAGGGCCGGCACCAGGTACACCCCGCCGTTGTCCTCGACGGACCGCGCCACCGCCTCGCTCTCCTTGGCCGAAGCAAGCATCCCCAGCTCGTCCCTCAGCCACTGGATGACCGCCCCGGCAACGAAAACGCTCCCCTCCAGGCCGTACGTGGTTTCCCGGCCGATCTGCCAGGCAATGGTGGTCAAAAGCCGATTTTGCGAGGGCACGGCCCGCGGCCCGGTGTTCATCAGCAGAAACGCGCCCGTGCCGTAGGTGACCTTGGCCTGACCCGGCTCGTAGCAGGCCTGGCCGAAGAGCGCGGCCTGCTGGTCTCCGACGATGCCGGAGATGGGTATTCCGGCCCCGCCGAAGTATTCGGGCGCAGTTCGGCCGAAGAGGTGGTTCGAGGGCAGGACCATTGGTAACATCTTTTCCGGGACGTCCAGGGCGTTCAGGAGGTCGCGGTCCCAGGACAGGTCATGGATATTGAAGAGCATGGTCCGCGAGGCGTTCGAGGGGTCGGTGGCGTGCACCCGGCCGCCGGTCAGGTTGTAAAGCAGCCAGGTGTCCACCGTGCCGAAGAGAATTTCGCCGGCCTCGGCCCGCTTTCTGAGGCCCGGCACCTCGTCCAGAAGCCAGCGGATTTTGGTGCCGGAAAAGTAGGCGTCAGAGACCAGGCCGGTCTTTTCCAGCACCAGCCGACCAAGCCCCTGTTCGATCAGGCGGCTGACCAGGGGCCCGGTGCGCCGGCACTGCCAGACAATGGCGTTGTATACCGGCCGGCCGGTCGAGCGTTCCCAGCAGATGGTCGTTTCCCGCTGGTTGGTGATGCCCACGGCCCGGACCTGGGAGCCTTCGAGGCCGAGTTGGCTCAGGACCTCGTGGGCCACCGCGATTTGCGTCTCCCAGATTTCCGTGGGGTCATGTTCCACCCAGCCGGGGCGGGGGTAGATTTGTTTGATCTCCCGGGCGGCCGAGGCCCGGGGCAGGCCCTGTTCATCGAAAACGATGGCCCTGGAACTCGTGGTCCCCTGGTCCAGAGCCAAAAAACAGGTCTCGGTCATAGGTCGCGTCTCTTCATGCGGAAAGGGTGGGGGTGTCTCGGTTACGAGGGCAGTGTAGGCGTCTCGGTGCGGGGTGTCAACTTCGGTTCGGCCCCGTTTCGGGCGGCCGCTCTCCGCATCGGCGAAAAAACTTGATTTTCGAATTTTTCCTTGTCTAAGATGCCATCATACACAGGAGGCGGGATACATGGATGAGGCAATGAAGCCGCTCTATACCAAGGGAAGGCAGACGCCGGGGCAGGTCCGGCCCGCGGATGCGGCCACGATCATCCTGCTCCGGGAGCAGGCCGGGACTCCGTTCGAGATTTTTATGATGCGCCGCCATCAGAACCAATCCTTTATGGGCAGCGCTTTTGTCTTTCCGGGCGGGCGGCTGGAAGAGGGGGACCTGGACCCGGAACTGGCCGCGTATGCCGGCGGCTTGAGCGGCGAGGAAGCGCGGGCGCGGCTGCAGGAGCCGGAGCTTGACCGGAGCGTGGCCCTGGGTCTGTTTTTCGCCGCGGTGCGGGAGACGTTCGAAGAGTCCGGCGTGCTCCTGGCCGTCCGCGCCGACGGGTCGCCCATCGATTTTAAGGACGCGGAGACCCTCGGCCGCTTCGGCCGACACCGCGTCGATTTGTACCAGGGCCGGATGTCCCTGAAGACCCTGGCCGCAACCGAGAACCTCCGCTTCCGCCTCGACCGCCTCACCCCCTATGCCCGCTGGATCACGCCCGAGGTCGAGGGCAAGCGCTTCGACACCCGATTCCTCCTGGCCCGCATGCCGAGCGGACAGGTGCCGGTCCACGACCAGGTCGAGATGACCGCCTCGCTCTGGGTCAGCCCGGCCGCGGCCCTCGAGGGGCAGGCCGCGGGCCGCATCCTTCTCGTGCCGCCCACGCTCAAGACCATGGAGGAACTGGCCGCCCATGCCTCCCTGGACGCGCTCTGCGTTCACGCGGCCTCGCGCGACATCCTGCCCATCCTGCCCCAGCGGTACCAGTCCGAAAAGGGCTTCGGCGTGATCCTGCCCCACGACCCCGAGTACACCCTCGAGGCTTTTAAGCAGCCGCACCGTCCGGGCGAGCCGTCCCGAGTGTTGATGATCGACGGCAGGTGGCGCACCGTGTGCGTGGCGCCCGGTTGAAAACCCGGCGACGCCGCAGCGGCCGGGCATTCCGATCCAAAAGAGGGCGACGAACATGACCATATCCCTGCCCCTTTACGAAATCTCCTTCGACGATTTCATCACCCCCAGCCCCTGGGTGGCCCCGGGACGCCCTTGGCTGAAAAGGTACATCCCCGGCATCCCCTCCACCATCGAGTATCCTGAAATCCCGCTCCACACCCTCGGCCGGGAGACCGCCCGCCGCTTCCCGCACAACATGGCCCTCTATTACGTGCCGGATAAGCGCAAATACAGCTACCTCGAGCTGATGCACTACAGCGACCGCATCGCCGCCGGCCTCCATGAACTCGGTGTGAAAAAGGGCGACGGCGTGGGCGTGTACATGATCAACTGCCCGGAGTTCGTCTTCACCATCTACGGCATCACCCAGTGCGGGGCCATCGTCGTGCCCCTCAACCCCATGCTCAAGGCGCCCGACATCGAGCACATCGTCAGCGACAGCGGCATCCTCAAGACCGTCATCCTGAGCCACCTCTTTTATCCCATCATCGAACAGGTGAGACAAAAGACGCCCATCGAAAACGTGATCGTCAGCGGCGGCCGGGTCCCCGGCACCCTCAGCCTGGAAGAGCTGATGGAAAAAAGCCCGGCCCGGCCGCCCCAGGTGGACATCGACCCCAAGAAAGACCTCTGCGTCCTGCTCTACACCGGCGGCACCACCGGCGCGCCCAAAGGGGTCATGCTCACCCACCACAACCTCACCTCGAACGTCTTCCAGATGGCCGCCTCCGAGCCGGGGGAGCGGGCCGAGAAGATCATGAGCGCCGGCATCGCCGTCCTGCCCATGTGCCATTCCTTCGGGTTTTCCCAGGTGCAGCTCAACATCGCCATGGGCGCGCTCATGATCCTCAACCATGGCTTCAATCCCAAGGAGGTCATGGCCCTGATCGAGATGTACCGCGTCACCAGCTTCACCGGCATCCCGCTCATGTTCCAAATCCTGGTCAACGACCCGGACTTCGGCGGATACGACCTCTCCTCTTTGCGCATGGTCGTCTCCGGCGCGGCGCCCCTGCCCTTGGAGCTGAACCGGCGCTGGAAGCAGGCCACCGGTCTGAACGTCGGCCAGGGGTACGGTTTGAGCGAGTCCAGCCCGACCACGCACATCAATTCGAGCTGGCTGGACGTGGGCGGGGACAGCATCGGCGTGCCGGTGGTGGACACGGACGTGCGCATCGTGGACCCCGAGGACCTCGCCACCGACCTGCCAATCGGCCAGGTGGGCGAGATGATCATCCGCGGGCCCCAGGTCATGCAGGGATACTGGAACAACCCTGAAAAGACCCGCCAGACCTTGGTGGACGGCTGGCTGCACACCGGCGACCTGGCCTACATGGACGAAAACGGCTGCTTCTACATCGCGGGCCGGCACAGCGACATGATCAAGTACAAGGGGTACAAGGTGCTGCCCGACGAGGTCGAGGACAGCCTTTATAAACACCCGGCCGTGCTCGAGTGCGCCGTCATCGGCGTGCCCGACCCGGAGATTGGGGAGACGATCAAGGCCTTTATCGTGCTTCGGCCCGAGTTTCGGGGCAAGGTTACGGAAGACGATATCCGCGAGTGGGCCAAGAAGGAAATGGCCGGTTACAAGTGGCCTCGCGTCATCGAATTCATCGACCAGGTGCCGCGGACCGCGGTGGGCAAGGTCTTCCGGCGAACGCTCAAGGAAAGGGAGCGCCGGGAAAGCGGTTAAGCGGGTTTAAAAACTTTTTTCCTTGACCGGCCCGGCCCGGCTTGGCTAAGGAAGAGGCGGAATTGGATAGGAAACCAAAGGGAGGCGGCGTGAATGCGGCGAACGATCTCTGTTCGGCCATGGACGTTGGGTCTGATCGTGGCAACGGCTCTGTGCCTGGGGCCGGGCCTGGCGCCCGGGGCGTCGGCCGCGCTCGAGTACGTGGGCTCGAGCAAGTGCAAGGTCTGCCACAAGGCCGAGTACGAAGCCTGGATGAAGGAAAAGCACTCGAGGGCTATGGCGAGCCTCAAGCCCGGGGAGCAGAAGAAGGCCGACTGCCTGGCCTGCCACACCACCGGCTACGGCAAGGCGGCCAAGCCGGGCGCCGACCTGGCCGACGTGGGGTGCGAGGCCTGCCACGGTCCGGCCAGCGGATACAAGGACGTCAAGATCATGCACAAGAAGAAATGGCAGAAGGACCCCCAGGGCCAGCTCAAGCTGGCCGTGGCCGCCGGCCTGATCCCCAAGCCGGACCAGGCCCTCTGCGTAAGCTGCCACAACCGCAAGAGCCCGACCTTCAAAGGCTTCAATTTCAAGGAGGCCGTGCAGAAGGTAAAACACAAGTAGAGACTATTGCAAAACAAAAGAACCAGGGCAGGCATCACGCTCTGGCGTGACCCCTACGAGAGGACAAAATTAAGGATTGGCGACTGCCAGAATCCAGAATTCGTAGGGGCAACCCCCCGTGGTTGCCCTCGAAATTCTATATTTTGCAATGCTCTCAAATAAGGAGACGGAATGAATCGTTCGCGGTTGGGACGCACGGGTATCGAGGTCAGCGAGCTTGCCTTCGGCACCCTGATCCTGGGCCGGCTGCAGGCCGACCTGACGCCTCAGCAGGCCGCGCCCGCCATCCAGAAGGCGGTGGAGCTGGGGATCAATTTTTTCGATACGGCCCAGAGCTACGGCACGCAGGAGCACCTGCGCGTGGGGCTCGGCCGCGTGAGCGGCCAGGTGGTCATCGCCTCGAAGACCCACGCCCGCAGCCGGCAGGACGCCCAGGCGGCCTTCGAGACGGCGCTTGAGGAACTCGGCCGGGACTACATCGACGTCTATCTCTTTCATCTCATCAACGACGCTCAGGACCTGATGCGGCGCCGGCCCGTGCTCGACTATCTTCTCGAACTCAAGCAGGAAGGCCGCATCCGGGCCATCGGCGCCTCGGTGCACCGGGTGGAAGGCGCCTCGGCCGTGGCCGCCGCGCCGGAGATCGACGTGCTCTTCCCGGTCCTCAACCGCCACGGCCTGGGCATCATCGACGGGACCATCGAGGACATGACCCTGGTCGTGCGCCAGGCCCGGTCCGCGGGCAAGGGCGTTTACGCCATGAAGCCGCTGGCCGGCGGTCATTTGCGAACCTCGCCGGGCGAGGCCTTTCAGTACCTTCGGGACCGAAAGCTGGCCGACTCCATCTGCGCCGGCATGAAATCGCCGGCCGAGGTGGAGATGAACGTGCGGCTGTTCGAGGGCCGCGCCATCCCCGAGGACCTGCGCCAGGCGGTCGAGACGGTCCCGCGCACGCTCAAGATTTACGACCGGTGCGTCGGCTGCGGGAGCTGCGTCGAGGCTTGCGACCAGGGGGCCCTGTCCCTGGACGAGAGCCAGGTCGATCCGGCCCGGGGGAAGAAGGGCCAGTCGGTCGTGGACCACTCGAAGTGCATCCTGTGCGGATACTGCGCCGAGGTCTGCCCTGAGTTCACCATCCGGGTCGTCTGACCTCCGGGCTGGCGCGGGCACAACGGCCCGGGCCGCCGACGAAATCATAGGTGTGTAGCGCAGGTTCGGTAGGGGCACGGCATGCCGTGCCCCTACCAGGCTAAATACCCGTTTGGGGGGCACGTGGTGGCCGAGGTGACCATTCAGGTGCGGTGCTACGAGGAACTGAACGTACACCTTTCCCCGGACCGGCAAAAGAAATGGTTCACGGTCCGGCTGGAAGAGGCAGCTAGTGTCCGGGAGCTATTGTCCTGCCTAAAAATTCCGGAGTCCGAGGTGGACCTGGTCCTGGTAAACGGGGAGACGGCTGGCAGGTCTTGCCGGCTCGAGGACCGGGACCGGGTGTCCATCTACCCCATGTTCGAAAGCCTGGACATCGCCTCCCTCAACCGGCTTCGGCCCCGGCCGCTTCGCCGCCCGGCCTTTGCCGCCGGCTCGGAACTGGCCGGTCTGGCTCGGGAGCTTGAGGCCCGGGGTCTGAACGTGGCCGCGCCTCAAGGGGAGGCCGCGGACCCCGAGGCGCTCATCCGCCTCTCCCTTGCGGAGCGGCGCATCCTCCTGACCCGAGACCCGGGCCTGGCCGGCGATCCTCGGCTCGAACGCCTTCTGCTGCTCAGAAGCTCCAGCCCGCGGGAACAGGTGGAGGAGGTGCTTCGGCGGCTTCACCTCAAAGGGAAGACGGCCGGGGAATGAAAAAGGAAGGCGGGCGCCTTCCTTTTCGATAGAAAACAAGCGGGAACCCGGGCAAAACACAGGATGCCGAGCCGGAATCGAGGAAGGCGAGGATCGAAGCCGCAGGAATATTAACTATATTTCGAGGACTTCGAGCCGAAGCCCGACAATGAGTCCGGCCGGCAGCCGAAGTTTTGCGGACGGCCTTAGCCTCGGATTCAGCGCAAAAGCTGGTTGGCGATGACCACGTGCTGGATTTCCGAGGTGCCCTCGTAGATGCGCAGCGCCCGGATTTCCCGGTAGAGCTTTTCCACCAGGTAGCCCTTGCACACGCCGTATCCGCCGTGAATCTGCACGGCCTGGTCGATGACCTCCTGGGCCATCTCCGTGGCATACAGCTTGGCCATGGCCGCTTCGAGGGTGATGCGGGATTTGCCCCGGTCCTTCAGGAAGGCGGCCTGGTAAACCAGCAGTCGGGCCGCGCTGACCTTGACGGCCATGTCGGCCAGCTTGGCCTGGATCATTTGGAACTCGCTGATCTTCTGCCCAAAGGCTTCCCGCTGCTTGGCATAGGCCAGGGCCGCGTCCAGGCCGGCCTGGGCCATGCCCACGGCGCAGACGGCCACCGTCGGGCGGAAGAAATCGAGGGTCTGCATGGCCACCTTGAAGCCTTCGCCCTCCACTCCCACCAGGTTTTCCGCCGGAACCACGCAGTCGTCGAAGTAGAGCGAGCCGATGGGGTGCGCCGCCATCAGGTCCAGCCGCTCGCCCGGTTGGAATCCCGGAAAGCCCTTTTCCACGATGAAGCAGGAGATGCCGCGCGTACCCTTGTCCGGGTCGGTCTTGGCAAAGACGGTGTACACGTCCGCGTCCGGGGCCATGGAGATGAAGGTCTTGCTGCCGTTCAGGATGTAGGCGTCTCCCTTTTTGACGGCCCGGGTGATGATGGCCGCGGCGTCCGATCCGCCGCTGGGCTCGGTCAAGGCAAAGGTGTTGATGGTCTCGCCAGTCGCGACCCGCGGCAGGTATTTTTTTCTTTGGGCCTCGGTGCCGGCGATGACGATAGGGCCGGCGCCCAGGCCCTGCATGGTGAAGATGAGCTCGGCGTTGGGGCACGTCCGGGCCAGTTCCTCCCGCACCAGGCAGAAGGAAACCAGGGACATGGTCGCGGGTCCGGGGCCATAGGCGCCGGGCACGACCAGTCCTAGCAGGCCCTGGTCGGCCAGGAATTTCAGGAGGCCTCGATTGACCACGTTCGTCTCGCCGATCTTTTCGTCCAGTTCTTTCAGCGGTCCTCGGCAAAGGCGGAGCACGGTCTCGCGCAGCAGACGCTGTTCCTCGGTGAGCAGACTCAAGATGAATTCCATGACATCGACTCCTGTTGGGCGGGGGGTGACGGCCGCCGGCTAGGCGCCGGGGGTCCAGTCGTTGACGCATCCGGACAGATCGTGTCCGTTCAAACGGGCCGTGGCGAGCGTGCCCGGCCGTTGGGCCGCATAGATGGGCACGAGGTATTCGTGGGTGGTGGTGATCGTGCCTTCCAGCCGGTCGCCGTCCTCGAGCGTCACTTCGAGGCCGCGCACCCGGGCCGGCGGGTCTATGCGGATCGAAGCCACGCGCGTGACCCGGCCGGACCGCACCACGAAGGCGGCGTCCTCGGATTCCATGGCCGTGCCGACAAAGGCCAGCTCCGGCCCGCGCAGGGAGATGTACACAAAGGGCCTCTGCCAGCGCGGGGCCTTCTGGTGCTGCTCGTGCCAGTGGCCCAGGCCGCGAAGTTCGAAGGGCATGCCGTTCAGCCAGACGGCGGCCAGGGCCGGGCCGACCCATTCGCTTCGGTAGCGGTTGGGCCGCCAGGGGGCGTGGCCGGGCTTGAGCCAAGCTTCGATGCGCAGCGGCCGATCGCCCGGGCCGTGCGGAGCCGCGGTTTCCGCCAGCTCATGTGCTTTGAGCCGGATGAAGACGCGCGCGCCGTCCGGCGCGTCACGGGACCCGAGGCGTTGAAACACGGCCTCGTCGTTCTCGTCCAGGTGGACATAGACCGTGTCCGGCGCTTCGACCGGCGAGACCTCGTCCGGGCAGGGCAGGTAGTGGTCGTTAAAGCCGAAGATTTTTCCCGGCAGAAAGAGGAAGGCCCACAACCAGGACGTCTGCCGGTTCGGGTATCGGCAGAGGCGCAGCATCATGCCCGAGAGGCCGTCCGGGCTGACGCAGTCGGCATATACGGACTCGGACCAGATACGCTGGCCGGCCAGGGAATCGATGCCGCCGGAAGGGATCATGCGCGTCTCCTGATCAACAAGGTGGTGGGCCGAGACGGCCGAAGCCGGCTCAGGCGCGCTGGATGTGCTTTTCCAGAAAGGCCAGCACCAGCGGCAGCACGGCCCGGCCCCGGGCAAAGGCGCTCAGATGGTTCAGGCCGGGCAGCATCCGAAATTCCGCGCCGGCCATGGCCTCGGCCGCCCTCCGGGTCACGGGCAGCAGCCGGTCGTCCTCTCCCGCATAATGGAAGGACGGAACATGGAGCGTCTTCGGATCCACGCCGTCCCAGGACAAAAGGCCCAGGGACGAAGCGGCCAGGGCCTGGAGGTCGTTGTCCCCAAAGATCGAGTCTATCAGGTGCGGCGGGACGTTCATGACCCGTCCGATTTCGTCCAGGTCCTCCTCCTTGAGCAAGGCCGCCCGCCTTCTTATGGGCTCCTCCTCGAACCGCTTGGGCGAACCCGGTCCGGCCGCGCCGTTGATAAACGAGGCCACGCGGTGGCCGTGCATCTGCAGGAAGGCGAAGCCGGTCCGGGCGCCCATGGCGTAGCCCCAGTAATGCACCCGCTCCACGCCGGTCTCGTCCAGCACGGCCGCGATGTCCGCCGTGCGCAAGATCATGGTGTGGTCCGCCTCGTCGTGCGGCTTGTCCGACCGGCCGTGGCCCCGGGCGTCCATGGCGATGACCCGGAACCGCGTCTTCAGCGCGTCGATATAACCGGCGCGGCGCCAGCCCTCGATGGAACCGGTGAAGCCGTGGTGCAGAAACACGGGCGGCCCGGCGCCGCACACCTCGTAATAGATGTGCACGCCGTCGTGGTTCGCATAGAAGCCGGCGGGGCGGGCCGGGTCCGGTCCGGAAGGCTCCTTCGTCATGGCAGGTGGCGCCTCCTCTCCACAAGGCGTATGAATCAAGACCCGTTCGGCATCAGGCTCCTCAGACGTTTAAGCATACCAAAGCCGGCGACGCGCTTCAACTTCAAACTCCTGCTGGGACCGGTCGGACGCCCTTTTCCCCGGCGGCCCCACGCCTCTAAACCTTTCCGGTCTTGACGTACCGCCACGCGCAGGTCAGGCCGTTGGGGTCGCGGTCGAAGGTGAGCGGCACGCCGAGCCGGGCCGGCAGTTCTTTCCACCAGATGCCGCAATGCACGCAGTAGTAAGGCACGCCGTCTTTGTCCGCGTCCTTGCTCGCCTCGCGGATGTACCGCCCGCCCGACGGGCACCGGCCCTGGACCACGATCTCCCGGTCATCCTCGCGCAAGGTGAAATCGCCGCCGATCAGGTTCATGTGCCGGCACATGCCGTTCATGAAGCGCAAGGCGCCCACCTCGGCGATGTTTTCCAGGCCGGGCCGGGCCCGCTCCTCGCCGTACTCGGCGAAGAACCGCCGGAGCGCCTCGTCTCCAAAGTTCCGGCCGATGAAATCGATGGCCCGGCCGAAACCCCGGACATAGCCCCACACGCCGTCCAGGAGCAGACGCACCATCTTTTCATGTTCTTTCCTGGAGAGGGTCTCTTCAGCCGCCGTGTCTTTTTCCGACATACGCGCCTCCTGGCCGGGTCATGCCCGGCCGTCTGGGCCTCGGTCCGGGGCTCTTGGCCTCGACGCCGCGGACCCTCAAAGGTACTTTGTCCGGTCGGTCATAAAATCCTTGTAGATGCGGTAGTAGTCCGTGTCTTCGTAGGCCACCGCCCGGATCGGGGCCTGGTCGAAACTGTAGATCACGGCCTCGGGCAAGGCCAAAAGAATAGGCGAGTGGGAGGCGATAATGAACTGGGCCTTTCCGTCCCGGCCGAAGTCCCTAAGCAAGGCCAGCAGTTCGATCTGGCTCTTGGGCGAGAGCGCGGTTTCCGGCTCGTCCAGCAGGTACAACCCCTTGATGCGGTAGCGGGACCTGAAAAAGGAGAGCAGCGATTGCCCATGGGACTGGGTCATCAGGGACTTCCCGCCGAAATACCTGAGCATGCCGGGATCGGCCGCGGCCCATTCATCCAGGTTTTGGGAAAAGTGCTTGAAAATTTCGGCGGCGAAAAAAGAGCCGGGCACCCAGCCGTCGGTCCAAGTGACGGACAGGAAGCGGTGGAACTCCCTTTCGTAGGGATTGATCTCGTATCGCGTCCATTCCGGGGCGCGCCAGATGTGGATGCCGCATTTGCGTGCCACGGCTTCGAGCAGGGTGGACTTGCCCGTGCCGTTTTCGCCCACGAAAAAGGTGACCGGTGTCGTAAAGTCCAGATGGGTCGTGCGGCGAAAGATTTCGAGGTTGAAGGGGTAGAGGTCCAGGCAGGGGAAGGCCTCTCTATAAAAGGTGACCTGTTTCAAATGCATGGTCCAGTCCTTCCTCCTTTCCGCCGCTTCCGCCCGGACGAGCAAGCGCTCCGGCGTCCGCCGCTGCCCTCACTTCTTTCATATCCATCCGCCCGGAGGATGTCAACACCCACGCCGGTGACAACGGGTGGTCCGGACAACTTGTTGTCCGGGTCCGCCGAAGGCGGACAAGAAGCCTACCCCGGGGATTCGATCGGCACGCCCACGGATTTACCTGACAAATAAAACGCGGCCGAACTGAAAGCCCAGTCCCCAGGATGAGCGACGAGGCCGGCTCTGACCGGGTTTTCATGCATGTAACTGATTTTTTCCTGTAACTTATTCATCGAAAAAATATTAAAACTGTAATATCGGGGTTGCCATACCGGATCCTGCTCGCTGGTCGTGCTAAAATAATTCGGTAAATCGTTTTTCATCAGTTTCTTTATTTTTACTGAAGAGCGCTGCTTCCATTGTTTCATAAACTTGCTAAGTTGATCGGATTCTGGAAACCAGAGAATAGCATGAACATGATCCGGCATGACCACTAATCCAGCACATTTGCCATTGGATTTGACAAGTTCTGAATTCAACACCTCGATTACAATTTGTTTGGCTTTATACGCATCAAGAAGACGACGTCGTTTGTAGCACGAGAACGTGACGTAATGGGCATGACCCTCTCGATCGTAGATTACCCGTTTTTGCATATGCATAGACCTAAATGGCCATCAGCTCTCGGAACGGCCTCTTGTCCGCCTCGGCTTCGCCTCGGCGGACCCGGACGAGCGAGTCGTGCGGGCCACCCTTTACCAGCACCGCTTGATCTTTAAGCATGAAGCAAGCTATGGCCTCCAACATTCATTGCCGCGAGGTCCACTATTACTGGCAAGGGGGTAATCCTCATGGTCTCTTGTAAATCGTTGAAGCAAGTAATTCTCAAAACCTGTTTCTTTTCCTTCTGGACAGGCTTGAATTAGAACTCTGGCAGTAAGAATTTCCTTGATTTGCCACATCCATTGCCCGCCTTTATGGTTATCTGCTAATCCCGCTCCGAACCTGGCAAGCTGGCGCAAACGCCGTCGAATGTTCTTTCCCTTGCCAATATAGACCATATCCGTCGGAGCTTTTCGGCAAATGCGTCGCCACTTCCTGCGCAAGAACACAGGGTCGGCTGGTTCCGCATAGATTGCGGTATTCGATCGAGGTAAAAAATAAAAATCTTGATTCACTTGGTAATAAACAACGTAACTCCCTGGTTCATTGGGGAGGTCGGTCCAATGTGCTCTCTTCACCTCTGTTCGGTGAAACAATTCACATAAGGAGTAAATTCCACGATAATATCCGCAGATGGCGGGAACATCTAACGCGCGCATAAATCAATACTCCCGATGTGATGCACCTCTCCCTCTTTCCTATCGAGCGAGCCTGAGCCCACTCCAGCTTATTTCAACTGGTGACGCGAAAAGCCCAGAATATGCCGGGCCACGATCAGGGTGTTGATCTGGCCGGTGCCTTCGAACAGGTCCGTGATCTTGCAATCCCGCATCCATTTTTCGAGCAACCACTCGCGGGAATAGCCCAGCGGACCCATGAGGGCCACGCATTTCTGGCAAATCTGGCTGGCCACCTTGCCCGCCTTGGCCTTGGCCGAGGAAGCCTCGAGGCTGTTGCGTTGCCGTTTGTCCATCAAGGCCGCGGCGCGCCAGACCAGGAGACGGGCCACGTCCAGGCTGGCTTCCATTTCGAGGACGTCCCGCTGCACCGCGCTCAAGGAGTGGATGCCTCGGTCGTAAGGGAAGGTGTAGCCCTCCTCCTCGAGTTTCTCCTTGGCGAAATCCAGCGCGGCCCGGGTCACCCCCACGGCGCCGGCCGCCACGCCCGGACGCGTGGCGTCAAAAGTGGCCATGACCCCCCGGAAACCACCCTCCTTCTCGACAATCTCCGGCGAGCCTAGAATGTTATCGTACGGGATGCGGCACTCTTCAAAGACGATGGCCGCCGTGTCCGAGGCGCGAATGCCCAGCTTGTGCTCCAGCTTGGTCAGCGTGCAGCCCGGGCGGGTCTTCTCCACTACAAAGCTCTTGATGGCCGGCCGGCCCTTGCTGCGGTCCAGCGAGGCCCAGACCACCACCGCCTCGCAGTTCCGGCCCGAGGTGACGAAAATCTTTTCGCCGTTGATGATCCACTCGTTCGTCGCTTTGTCCAGCTTGGCCGTGGTCTGGATCGAGGCCGTGTCCGAGCCGCAGCAGGGCTCGGTGATGGCCATGGCCGCCTTCAAATGGCCGAACCTCTTCTTCTGGTCCGGCGTGGCCACGGCTTCGATGGCCGCGTTGCCCAGCCCGGTCCGGCTGGCCGCACCGCCAAAGGAGCTCGCCCCCCAAGACCGTTCCTCGCCGATCATGACCCGCATCAGGCGGGGGCCCTCGGCCGGCTTTTCCTTCGAGGCGATCTTGGCCTCCACGGCCTTGTTGTTCTCCACCATCCGGCGGACTTGTTCCGCGGGCATCGCGTCGTGTTCGTGCTCGGGCTCGTCGTAGTAGCGGGACAGGCCCCGCACAAAATCGATATTGAAGTCACGGACCATTTTCAAGACGTCTCTGGTCAGGGGCGCTATTTCAAAATTAATCATCTTCTTATTCCTCCTTGCAGTTTCTCGAAAAACCGGTTGTCTGTCTCAGCCGATGGCCAGGCCTTCCATGGTGGCAAAACCGCGGCCGTTCCTGAACCACATCTCGACCGGATGTTCCCGAATGTAGCCATGGCCGCCCAATATCTGCACCCCGTAGTCCACCACCTTCATGGTCTGCTCGGCGCAGTACATCTTGGCCAAGGCCGCGTCCCGCGTGGCGTCCTCGCGCCGATCCAAGCGCCAGGCCGCCCGCCAGGCCAGAAGCCGCATCCCATCCACCTCCATGGCCGACTCGGCCAGCATGAAGGCGATGGTCTGACGGCTGGCGATCGGCTCCCCAAAGGCCACCCGCTCCTTGGCGTAGTTGATGGCGTACTCGTTCGAGGCCCGGGCCACGCCCACGGCCATGGCGCACAGGCTGGCCCGCGAAAGATTAAGCAGCCTCATGTAGTTGATGCCCCGATCCCCGCCCAGACGGCGGGACCTGGGCACTTCGCAGTTGGTGAAGGTCACCGGAAAGAGCGGCAGGGGCCGCAGGCCCATGTTCTTCTCCCGCGCGCCCACCTCGAGCCCCGGCGCGTTCCGGTCCACAATGATAGCCTCGACCGACCCCGGACCCGCTCCCCGGGCCGTGGTGGCATAGACCAGCATCTGCTCCGCCGTCTCGGCCAAGGGCACCATGCACTTCCTGCCGTTTAAAATGAGCGAATCCCCGCTCATCTCCACCGTGGTGTGCAGCGACACCGGGTCGAAGGTCACGCGCGGCTCCATGAGCGCCGCCGTGGCCGGATAAAAAGACTCCCCGCAGAACTTGGGCAGCCACTCCTCTTTCTGTTCGTCGGTCCCAAACTCGAGGACGGGCACCATC
>Ga0315282_10005126_pt1 | contig 22451 bp, 21 predicted proteins | sample YL17G07_20_MG_FD_203693 | JGI IMG/M metagenome (GOLD analysis project Ga0315282, IMG submission 203693) | Sediment microbial communities from Yellowstone Lake, YNP, Wyoming, USA - YL17G07_20 | ecosystem: Environmental > Aquatic > Freshwater > Lake > Sediment | place: USA: Wyoming | collected... | reverse complement strand
GCATATGTTCCCGCAGGCGGAAAAAGCGCTGATGGTGCTCGCCCAGGAGACCGGACTGCTTCCCGACCGCTGGTGGGTCTGGGTTCTGGTCCTCGCCGGAGTGATCCTCCTGATGGTTCTTCCCCGTCGGCTCGCCAAACGCTCCAGGATCCTCGACGACCCCACTCACAAGATGACCCCACAGGAATCGCTTCGCCGGAGCATGGACGAGCTGCTCGTGGAACTGCAGGAGACCGCCCGGGAGATCAACGCCACCATCGACACGAAGATGATCGCGCTGAACCGTCTGATCGAAGAAGCGGACCGCCGGATCGAGACGCTGAGGGAGCTGCGTCGGCCGGGGGCCGTCCCTCCTGGGGGGGCGAAGTCCACGCTCGCGGGCGATGAGAAGCCCCTGGGCGAAGAGGCCGTCAAACGCCGGGAACTCGAACGTGAGATCTACCGCCTGGCGGATGAAGGGAAGACCGAGCTCGAAATCGCCCGCATGACGGGGACGCCGAGAGGGGAGGTGGAACTGGTGCTCAGCCTGCGCACGACCGGCGGGGCCGGACCTTCCACGGAGGACGGGAAAACGTCATGAGGGTCCGTGCGATTTGCTGTGAGATCATCTTCCGCGAGGCGTGTCTCGTCGCCGGGAATTCGCCCCTGGTGATCGACTTCGACTTCATGACGAAGGGACTGCACGACCTCGGAAGCGAGAAGATGCGTGCCCGGCTCCAGGAGAAGGTGGACGCCGTCGACCCGGCGGTGTACAGCGCGACGCTGTTCGGGTACGCCCTCTGCAGCAACGGGATTAGCGGGCTGAAGGCGACGCGGACGAAGCTCGTAATCCCGCGGGCGCACGACTGCATCACGTTCTTCATGGGTTCGCGCACACGTTACCAGGAGTACTTCGACGCGCACCCCGGCACCTACTACCGCACCACCGGCTGGAACGAACGTGGAAGCGCCCTCTACCAGGAAGGCGACATCCACCTCCAGCTCGGAAGCAACAGGACCTATCAGGAGTACGTCGAGAAATACGGGGAGGAAAACGCGCGGTACATCTTCGAAACCCTCCACGGCTGGAAGACCGCCTACTCGAGGATGACCTACATCGACATGGGACTCTTGAACGAGGACGAATACGCCCGACAGGCCCGCGAAGAGGCCGAGAAGAACGGCTGGGAGTTCGACCGCATCCCCGGGGACTGGAGACTGCTCCGGGCACTGCTCGAAGGCGACTGGACCGAGGACGATTTCCTCATCGTGGAGACGGGGGATTCCGTGGAACCCTCCTTCGATGACTGCATCATCCGCCGTGCGAGACCCGCTTTGGAGAGCGGCCGTTGACCAACAACGCGGAGCGGCAGATCAGCGAGAGCAGTTGGAAACGGGCCCGGGCGTTTTCCTGGGTCATGCTCGCCGGCTCGGTCTTCTACGTCGTCATCGGACTCCTCCGGCTCGGACGCGGAAGTCGCCTGTCCGACCTGCACATCAGCGACCTGGTCAAGGACATCGTCTTCGCCGCCTGCGTGGGAGCGGCCCTGCTTTCCTTCCTGCTGGCCGCTTTCCTCCGCAGGTCCCTGCTCGCCGAGGACTACGTCCGGGAGCGTCTGAAAAGCATGACGCAGGTGGCGCAGCACTACCTGCACGCCAACATCCTGGTTTCGTCGCTCTGCGAGCTGCCCGCGGTGATGGGACTGGTGTACTTCCTGCTGACGGGTCACTTACTCCGGATGGTGATCCTAGCGGCGGCGGGAGTGACGTTCTCGATCGTCCTTTTCCCCAGCCGGTCGAAGCTGGAAGATCTGCTCCGACAGGGCGGGCGCTGGGGGGAGACCGAGAGTTGACCACCGTCTTCATCGTCATCGTGTCGGTCGTCTTTGTGCTCTGGGCGGCGCGCATCGTCGATTTCATCAGGACCCGCCACGAGGGCCCGTTCCTGCGGGCCGATGCCGGCGCTCCCCTGCCCGACCCGGCGCCGATGGTGTCCGTGCTCATCCCCGCCCGCAACGAGGCCGCCAAGATCCGCCGTACCCTCGAATCTCTCCTCTCGCAGAACTACCCGGCATTCGAGGTCATCGTGGCGGACGACCGTTCGGAGGATGACACGTCGCGCATCCTTCGCGAGTTCGCGGCGAAGGACCCGCGCGTGCGCGCTCTCGAATTCCGCGAACTCCCCGACGGCTGGACCGGGAAAAACCACGTCCTCTGGCAGTCGGCCCGGAAGGCACGCGGGGAGGTCCTGCTTTTCCTCGACGCCGACGTCACGCTCGACCCGGGCGCACTCCGCGTCATGACCGCCTATTTCCTCGAAAACCGGCTGGACATGCTGAGCTTCCTCCTGAGAGGGGACCGCGAGTCCTTCTGGGAGCAGGTCGTCGGCCCCGTCACCCTCACCGCACTGATGCTGCGATTCCCCCTCAGCAAGGTCAACGACCCGAAGTCCCCGGTGGCGTTCGCCGCCGGTCAGCTCCTCTTGATCCGCGCGGAGGTCTACCGTGCCGTCGGCGGTCACGAGAGCGTCCGGTCCTTCCTGCTCGAAGACATGGCGCTTGCACGACTCGTCAAGAAGAGCGGGCGCCGCCTCCAGCTCGCCTACGGTTTCGACCTGGGGGTGACGCGGATGTACTCCTCGCTCGGCGAATTCTGGGAGGGCTGGACCCGGATCTTCTACTGCAGTCTTCAGGGAAGCATCCCGAGACTCCTCGCCGGCGCGCTCTTCCTCGTCATCTTTTCACTGCTTCCGTACGCGGCGCTGGTCTACGCGGCCGTCCGCCTGGCGGCCTACGGACCCGACACGCAATCGGTCGTGCTCCTCCTCCTCAGCGTCGCGCAGGTTGCCGTGATGATGTCGCTGATGAGCGGGCTGATCCGCATGGGACGCGGCACTCCCCTCTACGTCGTGTTTCATCTTCCGGCCGGATGTATAGCCACCTGCCTCTTCCTCTCCGCCGTCGCCACGCGCTTCTCCGGGAGCATCACCTGGCGAGGCACGCCATACGACGTCCAGGCGGAAAGATGCAACGCCTTTTCCGACGGGCCGGAAGAGACGAAGCATGGGAACCCCGCCCTGGAGGAAACATCCGGAGCGCCTGGGCGAAGTGTCCCCTCTCCCCGCGGGAGAGGGTCAGGGTGAAGGGGGAGGATGAAGGAGTGGGTCAGGGCGAGGGGCATGCTGGAATCACGAAATCCGAATGACGAGTCAAACCCGAGCAAGCGAATGACGAAAGGAGCCCCAGCGACCGCTGTCCTTCATTTGGCATTTCAGTTTCGTCATTGAATCGGCATTCGGGTTTCTGATTTCGGGTTTCCTCCCTCACCCAACCCTCTGGCGGAGGGAGAGGAGGAAACCGGATGTCCGTCCGTCGAGTTGAGGATACCGGAAATTGACGACGTTTCTCATCATTTTGGGGGTGTTCGTTCTTGCCGTATGGCTTTGGCGTCACCGCCAGGTCACGACGGCGCTTCGCGAGGACCCGTTTCTCCGCGCTCCTCGGGAAACTCCTCTGCCGAGTCCCGCTCCGATGATGTCGATCCTCATCCCGGCAAGAAACGAGGCCGACAACATCTCCCGCGCCCTCGACGTCCTCCTCACCCAGGACTACCCCTCCTTCGAGGTCATCGTCGCGGACGACCGCTCGGAGGACGAGACGGCCTCCGTCGTCCGCTCGTTTCTCGGCAAGGACCCGCGCGTGCGGCTCGTGGAAATCCGGGAACTCCCGGAAGGATGGACCGGGAAAAACCACGCCCTCAGCGAAGCCGCCAAGGTCGCCCGAGGCGACCTCCTCCTCTTCCATGACGCCGACGTCGCGCTCGATCCGGGGGCGCTCTCCGTCGTCACGTCCTACTTCCTCGAGAATCGGCTCGACATGCTCAGCCTGATCCTGAGACTCGACAGTCGCAGCTTCTGGGAGAAGGTCCTGCGCGTCCTGGCCGGGAGCGTGCTCCTCTTCCGCTTCCCGCTCCGGTTGGTCAACGACCCGAAGTCGCCTCGGGCGTTCGCCAACGGTCAGCTTATCCTGATGCGCTCCCAGGTCTACCGCGCCGTCGGCGGACACGAGCGGGTGAAGTCCATTCTCCTTGAAGACATCGCTTTGGCGCGTCTGGTCAAGGGCGAGGGACACCGCCTGGGACTAGCGTACGGCTTCGACCTGGCGGCGGCCCGCATGTACTCCTCACTGGGAGAGTTCTGGAAGGGATGGACCCGCATCTTCTATAGCGCACTTCGGGGGAGCCCGGCGAGACTCCTGGCCGCGACGCTGCTCCTCGCCGTCTTCAGCCTGTCTCCCTACTTCGCGCTGATCTTTGCGGGCGTCGTCCTCGCGGCAGAGGGCGTCAGCACGCCGCCGCTCGCACTCCTCGCCCTCGCCGGAGCGGAAATCGCCGTGATCCTCTGGCTGATGGCGAGACTCCACCGCATGTCCCGGTGCGAAAGCGCCTACGTCCTCCTGCATCTTCCGGCGGTCGTGATTCTCCTCGGAATCCTCCTCTGGGCCGCGTCCAAGCGCCTCTCCCCGACCGGCATCGAGTGGAAGGGCGTGCGATACGACACCCGCCGCCGGCTCCATTAAGGCCCTGAACCTCGCCGGCTTGACCGCCCGCCTAACAATTCTGTTAAGCGAACGGAAAGGGGGCGCCACGACGTTTTGAGGATTTCTTGGACCCGGGAGACTCCGGATTCGTCCTAATGCAGTGGCGAGCGTCGCCCGCCTCTATAATGCAAGCTGGCGGGAGATCCATAACTACCTTGTTAAGCAGGGGGGTCTTGCGGCTGCAATAGCAGAATGACATTGCTGCATCTAACCTATGACGCAGTAAGCCCTTAAGACTGTTCGGCCTCCGCTGCGTGCCACGAGCGGCAAGGTCGAAGCTTGCCCGCCCCAACTTTGTGCCACTGGTAGCTTGCTACCAGTGCCTCTTTCCTGGCCTTCTCCGTGCGAGAAAGACACTGGCGGTTCCCGATGCATCGGGACCGGTGCCACAAGGAATACTCCCTCGCCCCAAGGGAGAGGTCGCCACAGACATCGGCGACTAAAGGCCGGGGTGAGAGGTAGCGATTCTCTCAGGGTGGATGCCGGGGCAACTCCTCCGGGGAGTACCGCTGCTCCACGCGCCTCTTCATGCGGGTCCAGTCGCACTCGATCGCACGCTCCGGACACACGCGCTCGCAGTGGTAGCAGTAGATGCACCGCCACGCGAACTTCGGGAAGGGGGCAAGGCGGATGTTCGCGGTGGGGCAGTTCGTCACGCAGACGCCGCACTTCGTGCACTTCTCGGCGCGAATGCGCTTTCGGGGCGAGACGAGGTACAGCACGGGTCTCGTGAGGAGCACCGACAGGCGGTGAAACCGGCCGCGCTCATGCTCGAAAACCGGGATGAGCCCGCGCTCACCCGACCGGATCCGCTCCCGCCGTCCGAGAAGTCCGAAGCCGAACGTCTCGGCCGCGGCAAGCTCCCGTGCGTCCGGGTGCCCGACCTGCCGGTTCTTCCCGACGAACGGGGGATAGGTGTCGAAGCCGAGGCAGCGGAACGCGTCCACGAGTTTCACGCCCTTCTTCGAGAGCATCTTCTGCATCTGGGGAAATGCGTTCCCGGCGTGTCCGCCCTCGGTGAGGAATCCGAACGCGAATTTCCCTTCCATCCCCGACATGCCCCGGAGGAACCACGCGACGTTATAGGGAAGCTTGAAGTAGAAGACGGGGGCGCCCAGTCCGAAGAAGTCGAACTCGCGGAGCTTGGCGGGGTCGGTTTTCTCGAGACGCATGAGCTCGACCCGGGCACCCGCGCGTTCCAGTCCGCGTGCAACCGCATAAGCGACCTTCTCCGTGTTTCCCGTCTGAGAGAAATAGACGATCGCGACTTGCGTCTTTGCCGCAGAGTCCCGATTCATCGGCACGGTCTCCCCCTCGACTCCGCTCGGGGCCCCGAGCGTGTCGAAGGGCGGCTCACCGGCTCGCCTGTTCGAATTCTCAGTCACGGGGTCGGCTCCTCTCGTCCAGCCATTTCACCATGTCGGCCAGGATGGGCTTCACGTCGCTCTCGAATTCGAGGGTGTGTTCGGCGTCCGGGTAGAGGATGAGTTCTTTGGGACGCGAGGCAAAGCGTTCGAAAAGAGTCCGGACTTTTTCGTTATCGACGATGCGGTCGCGCCCGGCGAGCATCATGAGGATCGGCACGCGGAGTCTCCCGGCGCGACGCCGGACGAAGCGGTCGAGCTTCCGCGTCTCGCGGAGGAACCGCGCGGTGCATTTCCGCAGGGAGAGCGCGTCCCGTTCGATATAGGCGATGTGGTCGGGATTCGCGGTGAAAAGCCGGGCGTCCCCCAGGGGGACGTCGAAGAGCTTTCGCCGATTCACGAGGAGGGCGGCGGCCGTCTCGAGTTTCACCGCGAGACTCACGTCCACTTTGGCAGCCAGCCCCGGGGCGACGAGGACGAGCGAATCGGCGAGGTCGGGATGAAGGATGAGCGTGGCACAAGCGAGTTTCGCGCCCCACGAAATTGCTTCGAGGTGAACGGGAAGATCCCCGAGGCGTCGGCGGACGGACGCGACGAACTCGCGGAGGTCGTCCACGAGCACTTGCCACCGGGTCAGGTCGCCGCGGAAGGTCCTGTTGAGCCCGGAGCCGCGTCGGTCGGGGAAAACCACGTCATAGCCCGCCGACGCAAGGTGCGCACACGAGAGCGTGTACCATCCGGAATGACTCCGGATGCCGTGGACCGCGACAATCGCACCCCGCGGCGCCCGAGTTTCCCAGTGCCGCCAGTAGAGCTCGGCCCCGTCGCGCATCGCCAGCGTCCGCACCCGTCCTTCCGATGCTTGACTCACGACTCACCCGCTATTGGATGTTCAGCGTCTCGACGGTGACCGCGTCGAGCTCCTCGGGACGCACGGTGACCCCCAGTCCCGCACCGGTGAGTCTGGGCGCGCGTCCGCCCAGGCCGAAGGTGATGTCTTCCCGCGTCACCCGGCGTCTCAGGAGATGACGGTCGTAGCTTCCTTCCAGGTAGAGGAGATTGCGGACCGAGCAGGCGATCGCGCGGCCGGCCGCCGAGAGGACGCCTGTCTCTCCCGGGTGACACCCGAGCTGGATGCCCATGCGACTGCTGAGGGCGAGCCGGGCGAGATTGAGCACGGGGATCATCCCGCCGTTCTTCGAGATGCGGAGGTTGAACGCGTCACACAGCTTCCCGTCGACGGCGAGCTGTGCGTCGCGCTCGCTTACCACGGACTCGTCCAGCATCACCGGGATCGAGCACTTGGGCCGGAACTCGGAGAGCTCCATCTGGTCCCGGGCACTGACGGGCTGCTCGACGAAGGAGACGCCGAGTTTCTCGAGTCGGCGCATGATCTTCGGCACGTCCGGGGGCGACCACGAGCCGTTGGCGTCCACGCGGAGGTCCATCCGTGGGCCCAGCCACCGGCGCATCCGCGCGACGAACTCGACGGATCGCTCAACGTCCGGCCCGACCTTGAGCTTCACGTCACGGAAACCATATAGACGTCTCACCAACGCACTCAGCGGAGACGACCCCGCCGGCATCACCACGCCGTAGCGCACGTCGTCACGGGCAAGCGCGAGGGACTCGAGGTCGGGGAGGGATTCGACGAGTCGAGCGAGCGGGACGTCGAAGCGGCGTCCGGCGGCGTCGAGGAGTGCGAGCTCAAGTGCCGAGCGAGCGGCGCACTGCGGCCGAAGAGGGTCGGGACCGAAGTCCAGTTCACCGGCTCGCTCCACGGCCTCGGCAAAACTCCCGCATGACGTCCCCACAAGCCCGGTCGCGACGGAGCGCAGGTATTCGAAGCACGTCGTCGGGGTTTCCCCGGTGAGATACTCGCGGGGCACGCCCTCGCCGAAACCCGAGCCGCCGCGCTCCAGCACCACTTCGGCGATGACGCTGTCCGACTCCGTCCGTTCGCCCGTGGCGGTGCGGAATGCCCTCTTGAGCGGCATCCGTATGTGTCGAGCCACCACGCGCTGGATCTTCATCGCTGGTCCTTGAAGACGAAGTCGTCGTCCGTCAGACCCACGTTCAACTTGATGTCCCCCCAGGTGTAGTCCTCGACCATGCGTCCCGCGGCGTCGTAGAACACGGTGTGCACCGGAAGCAGGGTGCCGAGGTCGAACCAGAGGACCATCCTGGAGACGTCGACGTCCAGGAGTGCGGATTCGAGCGTGACGTCGAAACGCTGGAGCTTCCGGCCGGACTCCTCCGCCGGAGGAGAAGTCTTCACCCAAACCAGACCCAGCTTGTGTGCCCTCCCGTAGATGTCGACGATCTTCTTCAGGAGGGTGTCGTACCCGGCGACGTTGGGCGGATACCGCCCGTACATCCGGACGATCGGAGAATCGATGTTGAACCTCAGGGTCTTGCCGATCAGTCCCACCATTCCCTCCGGACGCACCAGGATCTTGTCGTCGTTGGCCCCGGCCACGTAGGTCATCTCGCGTCCCTTGTACCGCTCACCCACCCATTCGAGCCTGAGGGAATGGGGCGTGAAGCGCTCGGAGAAGTCGATCTCTTCCTGGGGCTTGAGCGAGTCGCCGACCATCTCGGTGCGCAGCAGCAGGCAGTGGAAATCCCTTGCGGCCAGGACCTTGCTGAACGCAAAGTCGAGGAACTGCTCGAAACGTCTCGTCCCCGCGTCGTCGCTGGTCGGCTGTTCCTTGTCCCGAGCGGGCTCGGTGTTCTCGGGTTCCAACGTCGTACATCCCAGGCCCTCGAGGAGGAGCAGTGTCAGAAGGACGCTGAGAAGAGCGTGCCGGAAACGCGGCCGGTCAGAATGAGGCCGAAACATGACGGAAATCACCATGTCGTCTCCACATCGAATTCCTGATAGGCTCTTAATCCTTGTCCGTCCGGATGTCAAAGTGCTTGTCCGTGTAGTTCGGGTTGACCTCGATATCGGCGTAGCTGTATTCCTCGAATGCGTTCCGCTCCCAGTCGAGGAGCCGGATGTAGACGGGGACGTGGAGTTCCTCGTCGATGAGGAGTTCGGTTTTCCAGCAGTAAGATTCGGGCTTCTGGGGCATGTATCGGAAGAACTTGTAACAGGGGCGTCCGGCGAAGACGGCCTTTCCCTTGTATTTGCTTCGGACGTCGGCGCCGGCCAGCTTGAACTGACGGTCGAGTCTCTGCATGAGTCTGCCGAGTCCCGCATCGAGCACCGTGTGTCGGGAGTACTTGAGGGCCTCGGGGTCGTCGGGGGCAAGGTTCACCACCATCCATCCGAGCGCTCCCCCCGGGGTGGCCTTGAGCTTTCCGTTGTTTTGTCCCTCGATGTAGGCCACCTTGCGCCCCTTCCCGGGCCCTTCCAGCCACTGCATGTAGATGGAGAACGGGTCCTTGCGCTCCCGGAGGAAGATGACCTGCTTTTCGCCGAGTTCGGTCATGTCCTTGAGTCGCTCGCGTCGGGTGAAGGTGGCCCGCAGCGTCTTCACCGATTCCCACCACTTGAGTCCCTTCGCGATGAGTTCGGGAGCCGAGGGTTCCTTCTCCTCCGATTCCTCAGCGGCTAAGCTCCCCGCTCCGAAGAGCAGCACCGACAAGATCAGTCCCATCCTCCGCAGCCGCGTCATGTCCTCTCCAATGGCGTGCACACGTCTCACCGCAGCAGGAAATACCCGTGTCCCACGACGTCGAACACCCGCTCGTCCGTGATGCGGTACCCGGCACGTCGGAAGATACCGCGCCACTCCCGGGCCGAGAGGATGACCTGGTCCGTCAGGTCGTGCCATAGGCGATGCTCGACGAACGCGGTCGGAGACTTGCGAAGCCGCGCGTGATCCTGCCCGCAGAACTCCGCCACGAGGAGCGCCACGCCGGGAAACCTCTCGTGATACCGTGCAAGGAGTTTCTCAATCCTTTCCGTGCCGCCAAACAGGTGCTCGTGGAACGTATCGCAGGCGGTCATCACGTCCACGTCCTTCCAGCGCTCGAGGAATGCGTCCGCCTCGAACATGTCGCCGTGCTCGACGGTGACGCGTCCCCGGAACGGGGAGTCCGCCAGGCGTCGTCGGGCGTGCTCCACGGCGTCCACCGAGACGTCGATGCCGTAGCACCGCAGGGCGCTGTCCGCCGCCGAGAGCGTGAACAGAAATTCAAGGTCCCCGCACCCGAGGTCGAGCACGCCGCGGAAACCCGCTCGCTTCACCATGTCCGCTAGCACCGGGAACGGGAGCTGACGTCCCAACTCGCCCGACCCCTTTGCGACGAACTCCCCCCGACGCGTCACGTCGCGGCCGAACTTCTTCCGACCTCTCAGGAGTCCCGTGAGTTCGCCGAGCACCGGCTCGTAGCCGCAGGCGAGGTCGAACATCCCGCGCGGCTCCTCGAGGATCGTCCGCCCGAGCTCATCCAGGGAGTATCGCCCGTCGGCGTTCCTCGTCAGGACACGGATACAGTCGAGGTACTCCAGGATAGTGTCCAGGACGCGCTTGTCGAGGCCGAATTTCGCGGCGAGTTCCGCGGCCGAGACCGCCGGACCCCGGGCCATCTCATCCATCACCCCCGTGTTGAGAAGCGCCCAGACCGACACGGTCGCACAATACCCCCGAATGAAGGGCAGCGCCTTGTCGTGTCGACGCTTGACCCGCCAGAGCCGCAGAAGTCCGAACCGCCTGATGAGCTCGACGATCTGTCCCATTCGCAAGTCCCAAGTCGCAAGTCGACAAGTCCCAAGTCGCAAGGCGCTCACCCGCCGGGTTCCTCGGCGACTCAGCGACTCGGCGACTCCAGATTCACCGTCTCCTCGACGGGAAGCGTCTTCCAGTAATCGACCTCGCTGACGAGGAATCGGTGCTTGTATTGCTCGGTGCGGCCGCCCATTTCCGCGAGCCGCTTCTCCTTCATCCGGTCGAACGTTCCGGGTTTCAGGAGGTGAAGCACGGGACCGCCCAGGCGCGCTGAATCCCGCTTCGACCCGTATTCCACGTTCCCCGAGCACAACTCGTCCTCGAACCGCCGCAGGAACTGCCGCCAGGACTGGCCCGGACACCCGTCCTGGTTCTCCACTGCGAGCGAGTACCCGGGGGGATCGCCCAGCATGGGACTGAAGACGCAGGTGTCGCTTACATGGGGCAGTCGGGTGCGAGCCTGCTTAAGGGCCTGGACCACCTGGAATTCCGATACCTTCTCGCCGGTCATCGAGCTGAAGTAGTGTCCCTTGCCGAGGAACTCGATCTCGGGAGTCTTCGCAAAGAACCCGGTCACCCGCACCAGGTCCATGATGTTGTAGCGGTAGAGCCCGCTCGACGTCGTGAGCAGGATGAAGTAGTTCCTGTGCTCCTCCAGTTCGTGGGCCAGGAGCACCGTGGGATCGGTACTCTCCATCTCTTCCTCGGGGATGAACTCGAAGAAGTGACTCAGGACGTCGAGCACGCCGCTCGACCCGTCGTCGCTGAGGGCGATGCTCATCCGCCCCTCGCTGGCCAGGAGTCCGATTTCGCGCACGGGCACCTCGCCGAAGCACTCCGGGTAGCGCGCAAGGTAGAGCGCACAGCTAGCTCCCTTCCAGTTGCCGATGAGCCGGAGCTCGGGCCAGTAATCCTTCGGGAGAAGTCTTCCCGTGCTCCGGATGATGTCTTCGAGCGTTCGAGCCCGTTCGGGACACGGGCTGAGCCAGCCGCGCAGCCGTTCCCGGAGCTCGAGCGGGATCTCCCAGGAGTCATCCACGGTCCCATCGTGGATCTCGCGCACGATCCGCTCGCGGTTCTCGTCCACCGTGCGGACCACCGAAAGCACACTGCTCGGATTGGCACTGGAGATCATCGAGACCCTCGAGGCGACGGCGATGCGGCCGGTGAGGTAGTACTTGCTGGGGGTGTGCTTCACGGCGGCGACTTCCGGCGGGGGGACGTATCTCCGGCGGATGAGACTCGGGAGCATCTCGGCCGTCAGTCCCGAGATGGCCCCGCACGGGATGCCCGCTTCCGTATAGCTCTCATTCCAGGGCGAGACGATCCGCAGGACCTTGTGCTCGAGCGCCGGGAGGTTGCTGACCGCGACCCGGTGTCCCCACACGTGCCAGCCGAACTCGTATTCCTTGAGGAATGTCTCCGTGACGGGGATGTATTTCGGACGGCTGTAGGTGCCGCTGGTGACGGCGAACATAAGGAGACGCTCCCCCGGACCGAACAGCGCACGGGTATCTCCCCGTTTCACGCGCTCGATGTACGGCTCGAACGCGGAGTAGTCGGCGACCGGAAGAGACTTGCGGAAGTCCGCGACGGAGCGAATGCTCCGGAAGTCGTTCGCGCGTCCGAAGTCGGAGTCCCGGTTCCGGCGGATCTTCTTCAGCAACGTCTCCTCCTGCGCCTTCCGGGGATCGTGCGCGGCCCGCTCGAAACGCCGGAAGAGCCGCCGCGCCTTGAATTGAAGAACCTTGCTGGACAACGTCGCGACGCTGATCACACGGACTCTCCCCGGTCAATTAGCAGGACGCTAAGAATGTCATTCTGAGGAGCGAAGCGACGAAGAATCTTGCCCCGCATCCATGAGAATGTCCGATTTCAGCGCGAAAAAGTGGGTGTTTTCCCCGTACAGTGGCCAGATCCTTCGCTTCGCTCAGGATGACACTACTTTTTTAGCAGCCTGTTAGGGACAGTCACCTGTTACTTGTCGGCGCTACCCCCAGTTTGGGGTCACGCTGACGCCATCGCTTGGCCTTGCGCCAAATCCACGACTCATCAGACAAATAACAGGTGACTGTCCCGAATTAACCGTCCTGAATTAACCGCAGGACGCGAGGTTCTGCCGGGTGTTTGCGGAGACGGCGGGTTCCGTCCCCCCCAGGGCGGCCCGGAAGAAGTGCATGACCCGTCGCCCGTATTCGGCGGGGGCGACGTCCACGGCCTCGTTGTGGTCGGCCTCGGGAACGACCCAGAGCTCCTTGGGACCCCCGGCGATCTCGAACAGCAGTTTCGCCTGACCCATCTCGATGTAGCCGTCCTTCTCCCCGTGAATGAAGAGAATGGGGGTCTTCAAGCGACGGAGTGCCCGCACGACCGACACACAGCGGACCGCCATGCGGTGCTCCGCGAGCTTCATGGCCAGCCACCGGAACGTCGAGAGCACGAAGTGGGGCCGACTCAGGACCAGGAGGTACGGGTCCACGAAAATCGGACCCCAGCGTCGCATGTAGTCGTGCAGCGTGTGACTGGTCGAGAAGGCTCCGTCGGAGACGACGGCGACGACGGACGGATCGTCGGCGGCGACGATGATCGCCGTGGCGGCGCCCCGGGACATGCCGAGGAGTCCGATCCGCGCACCCGTCGTATCCCGCCGGTCCTTCAGGAACGTGAGCGCCGCGCGAAGATCCCTGAGTTCGTACTCGGTCACCCAGTGTCGCGGAGAATACCCCACCTGGATCTCGCTCTCGCCGTGTCCGCGGAAGTCGAACGCGAAGAGACGAAACCCGGCGTCCCGCAGGAAAGCGACGTTCTTCACCGCCGAGTGTCGGTCCGCCCCGAATTCGTGACAGAAGACGATCACCGGCGCCGAGGGAAGATCCCCGGGTGCCCGCGTCAGCGTCCCCACGAGCCGGACCCCGTCTGCCGTGTCGAACGCCACCTCCTCCCCCCGTAGACGTTCCGCTTCCCCGGGTTCCGCACGCACCGTGACGTTCATGAAGAGATTGGCGACGATGGGGAGGTAGCGGATCGCGACGAAGACCGTTTCGGCGACCACCATCAGGACGACCGCAGAGACGACGATGGTGACGATCACCGGTCACCTCAACCGGCCGACGGCAGCTTTGAGGAAGTGGGGCTTGGGATACAACCCTCGAGTCTCGCGCCTCAAGTCTCAAGCCGTCGGACAATCAGACTGATGTTCTGTCCGCCGAAACCGAACGAGTTCGACATCGCCACGTCCACGTGATGCTTGCGGGCCACGTTCGGGACGTAGTCCAGGTCGCACTCGGGGTCCGGCTCCAAGAGGTTGGTCGTCGGCGGGACGACGCCGTGCAGAATGGCGTTCACGCACACGATGACCTCGACCGCCCCGGCCGCCGCGATCAGGTGTCCGGTCATGCTCTTCGTCGAACTCATGGGGATCTTGTAGGCGTACTCCCCGAAGACCTTCTTGACGGCCAGCGTCTCCACACGGTCGTTCAACTTGGTGGAGGTCCCGTGTGCGTTGATGTAATCGATCTCGGAGGGCTCGATCCGGGCGTCCGCCAGGGCGTAGGCCATGCAGGAAATCGCCCCACGTCCCTCCTCGTGACTGTCGGTCAGACGCCAGGCGTCCGCACTGCTGCCGTAGCCGATGGCTTCCGCATAAATCCGTGCACCGCGCCGACGGGCGTGCTCCAGCTCTTCGAGGATGAGCATCCCGGCGCCTTCGCCCAGGATGAACCCGTTCCGCCTGAGGTCGAAGGGACGACTGGCACCCTGCGGGTTGTCGTTGTCGGTGCCGAGTGCCGTCAAGAGACAGAACCCGGTCAGTCCCAGCGGATGCAGCATGCTGTGACAGCCGCCGGTGATCATGAGATCGGCGTCGTCGCGTCGGATGATTTCCACGGCCTCCCCGAAGGCCTGGGAGCTCGCCGCACAGGCCGTGAGACAGTTGCAGTTGACCGCCCTCGCGTCGAACGTCGCGGCGATGTGTCCCCCGGGCATGTTGGGCTCCTGCTCCAGCTCCCGCATCCGTTCGAACTTCCACGGACCGAGTCGGAGGATGTGGAGCTTGTCGGCGGCTCCGTCGTGCCACACGGCGGCGAGGGTCTCGGCGAAGGGGCCGAGGTCGGGCACGCCTTCCCCGCTTCCCAGGTAGACCCCCAGACGTTCCGGGTCGTAGTCGGCTTTCTTGAGTCCGGAATCGGCGAAGGCCTCTTCGGCCGCCACGATGGCGAAGATCCCGTTGCGGCCCGACTCCTTCATGAGGGGACGCTTGGCCTGTTCGACGCGCACGTCCAGGCCGCGCACCTCCGCGGCGATCCGCGTGGGAAAGCTCTCGGCGTCAAAGAGCGAGATCCGGTCCACCCCGCTCTTCCCGGCACAAAGGGCATTCCAGAACTCCGTCACCCCGACTCCCACCGGGGTCACGCATCCCATTCCCGTGATGACCACGCGACGTTGACTCATGCTGATGGACACCCGCTATTTGTACTTGCTGATCACCAGGACCGCAACCTGTCCTCCGAACCCGCCGGAACTGACCAGGACGTGGTTCAGTTCCGTCTCGCAGGCGGTGTTGGCGACCACGTTCACCGCGCATTCGGGGTCCGGCTCACGATAGTTGATGGTGGGAGGAATCACGTTCGCCCCGACGGCACAGGCGGCGGCCACCGTGTCGATAACGCCCATGGCGGCGCTGATGTATCCGATCATGGACTTGGTCGAAGTGACCCGCACGCCGTCCGTGCCCCTTCCAAACACCGTGTTGAGCGCCCGGCTCTCGGCCCGGTCGCCCTCCACCGTGCCGCTGGCACTGGCGAAGACCGCGTCCACCTCGTCGGGTCTCCGCTTCGCGTCCCTGAGCGCATTCTTCAGCGCCAGACACATCCCCCGACCCTCCGGGTGCACCTTGTCCACACGGTAGGCGTCGCACGCGGAGCCGTAACCGGTGATCTCGGCATAGATCTTCGCCCCGCGGGCCTTCGCGTGCTCCAACTCCTCGAGAATCACCGCTCCCGCCCCTTCCCCGATCACGAACCCGCACCGCAACCTGTCGAACGGCCGCGAGAGCTCCTCCGGCTTTCCCCCGCTCACGTTCACGTTCCCGAGAAGCTGGTACCGGATGAAGCTCAGAGGGTTGATCTTCCCGTCCACTCCTCCGCAGATCATCACGTCCGCCGAGTTCCGCTCGATTACGCGGTAGGCTTCACCGATGGCCTGGGTGGAGGCGGCGTCGCCGGTCGTGATGGAGTTGTCCGGCCCCTGGGCGTCGCAGAAGATGCTGATGTGACAGGCCGGCATGTTGGGAAGATACTTGAGCATCCAGAGCGGGAAGAAGGTCTTCATGGCCTCGGTGCCGAAGAGTCGGAGGTCGAGACTATGATCGGGTTTCACCGCCGGGACCAGTGCCGGACCCAGTTCATCGACGTCACTGGCGATGGACCCGCAGCCGAAGGACGTGCCCAGTCGCGTCGGGTCCACGCGTTTCGTCTCGGTGATGATCCCGGAGTGCTGGACGGCGCTCAGCGCCGCCGCCACACCCAGCTGGATGTCCCAGGCCATCACCTTGAGGGCCTTGCGGTGCTCCTTGGGGATATAATCACGGGGCTTGAAGTCGGGGGGGATCTCGGCGGCGGCCTGAATGGCGTACTCGCCCACCTCGAACCGCATGACCGGGCGCACGCCCGACGTGCCGTTCACGAGCGCCCTCCAATAGGTATCCACGTCGATGCCGACCGGGGAGAGGATACCCAGACCCGTGATCACGACACGTCTACCCATCCTGTCCTCCGGAGGTCGATCCGTTCGCCTCAAAGCCTGGACATTCCCGGAGAAGCTGCATCAACGCCTCGGTGAAGACAAACACCCCTTGCCCCGCCCCGGAGTTCAGATTCACGAACATCATGCTCGATTCCGCCACCAACTCCCCGTCGACCGTGATCCGCGTCTCCGTCCGGTGTCCCTCACTGCGACTCTCCACGAGCTCGGCCTCGAAGACCATCTGGTCGCCCGGGTAGACCTGTCGATAGAACGTGGCCCTCGACACCTTGGCGAGGATGATGTTCTCTTTGAAATCGACCACGGAACCGGCGAGGATTCCCCCGGTCTGGGCCATCCCCTCGATCATGAGCGACTGAGGCATGATGGGATACCCCGGGAAATGGTCGTGGAGGTGCTCCTCGGCCAGGGTCACGTTTTTCACGGCCCGGGCGCGTTTCCCTCTTTCCAGACGTGTTACCCGGTCAATCCAGAACCAGCGCATGACGGACCCGTCCTGTCTCGTGCTCAGTTCGTGCGAACACGGGATTCGATGTAGCCGACGATCATTCCCACCGTGAAGATGTCCCCGAAGGCGCCCACCGCCGGGTTCTGCTCGAACTTGCTGAGGTCCGCGAAAGGCATCCTCCTCTTCAGCTCGCCGAGACCGGCCGCGGTGAACTTCCCGTCCTGAACGAACTCCGGGTTCGTCAGAAGGTTCTCCGGAAACAGGTCCCCCCTCGGAATCTTGATCCCGAACGACTTCTCCAGACGGAAGACGATGTCCAGAAAGTCGATGGACTCCGCCCCCAGGTCCCGGGTCAGCGAGGCTCCCGTCGTCACCTCGTCATCGTCCACGCTCAACGCTTCCACCAGGCTTTCCTTCACCTTGGAAAAGATCTCTTCCCTGTCGGACATCTGAACCAACCTCCTAGTAGTACCCAAACGGACGATCCAAGACGATGTTCACCCCCGGAGGGGATGAATGCCCTTGCGCAGGCTTCTCCTGTGAAGCAGGTTGCACTTCAGTGCGATATAGGTGCGGAAGTCCCACCTCGGAGGCCAGAGCAGACGTCCCACGATGGACCTCATCGAGTAGAACCGTCGGAACAGGTCCCAGAACCCCTGTTCGAGCCGCTCCGCCGAGAGCCGCTTCGGGACGAAGACGCTCTCGTCCCCGCCGTAGCGACTCCAGTCCTTGTGCAAGAGCCGTCCCTCGCGCTCCAGCCGCTCGAAGAGCGCCGTCGCGGGCGCCGGCGTCAGGATGAAAAAATACGCGATCGGGACCCTGGCCTCCATCAGGAAGTCGTACGTCCGGTCGAAGATCTCCTCCCCGTCGCCGTCCATTCCCATGATCATCCCGACGCTGACGGCGATGCCCACGCGCCGGATCTTCTGCAGAACCCGGGCGTATTCCTCCGCACGGTTGAACCCCTTCCCGTGCGCATCCAGACTCCCCTGTTCCAGACTCTCCACACCGAGAAAGAGCGAAAGACACCCGGCGTCGTAGGCGGCCCGCAGGAACTCCTCGTCCTCACAGGCCGACACGTTGCACTGGGAGCCCCACACGATCCCCAGGGGCTTGATCGCCTCCAGCAGACGCATCGTATACGTCCTGTTGGCGGCGATGTTGTCGTCGACGAAGAAGATATAGGGCGACCCCGTCGAGCGGATGTCGCGCACGACCTCGTCCACCGGCCGCTGACGGTAACTGCCCCCGTGAAAGTGTCTTACACTGCAGAACTCGCAGGCGTACGGACAGCCCCGGGTCGTCTCGACCGGGTACGACAGCAGTGAGTAACCCTTGCGATTCAAAAGATCGTAGCGGGGCACCGGGAGACCCGCGAGGTCCGGATGTCCTTCCGCCCGGTAGACGCCCTTCATCTTCCCGGCGAGAAAGTCCTGCCAGAGGCGGCCCCAGACGTTTTCGGCTTCTCCGACGACCACGGCGTCACAGTAACGGGCGGCCTCCTCGCTGAAGAGCGAGGCATGGAAGCCGCCCATGACCACCTTCTTGCCCCGTCGGCGGAACTCCTGGGCGATCTGGTATGCCCGCGGGGCCTGGGGCGTCATCGCCGTCAGACCCACCAGGTCCGCCGGGTCGTCGTAGTCGATCTCCTCGAAGTAATCGTTGACGATCTCGATGTCCACGTCATCGGGCGTCAGTGCCGCAATCAGCGGCAGGGCCAATCCCGGGTACGGGAGATGTCTGCTATGGAACACCGTGCCGTCGCCCTTCAGGTGCGACGACTGGACCAAGAGGAGTCTCATGTCCCGTCCTTGGTCGCTCCCGGTTAATTAGGGACAGTCACCTATTATTTGGATCGCTGATTTCGCGAGGGCTGGTACGACGATGGACAAATAATAGGTGACTGTCCCTAATTAACCCTCCGTGTTCGAGGGAGCCGGGACGCCGCCGACCGACGTCGTCGAGCGGAGGATCTGGTACCGCCTGCGCATGGTTTCCCGAAGCGACTCGTCAATGTCCGCCAGAACCGGTTTCCTGTCCGCCAGGCTGAAATACTCCAGTTCCAGTCGTCCGCTCACCACGGTCTGTCCGTCCACGCTCCCGCGGCCCTTGAAGTGGGCCCGTCCCTCCTCCAGCTTCAGCAGCTCCACCTCCACGGTCAACAGGTCGCCCGGGTTCACGAACTGACCGTAGCGAACCCCACGGGCCTCCTTGAGCACCACCACCGAGGGCTTGAAATTCGTCTCCAGCCGCACCATCCATGCACAGGCCTGAACCATCGCCTCGACCATCATCACCCCGGGCATCACCGGCTTTCCCGGAAAATGGTCCTGCAGGTACTCCTCCGCCAGGCTGAGTGCCTTGACCGCCCGCAGCGACTGTCCGGGTCTCACTTCGGTGATGCGGTCGATCAGTTCAAACCTCATGTGTGTTCTCCGCGACCATGCTTTCGCGTCGCCGAGGTCAAACGATCCCGTTTCCAGACCTGCCGACGGGTTTTCCGCGGTGCCGCCGACGGCTTCTCACGGGGGATGCAAAAGGACCGGATAGACCTGAGGTGCCTGGACGACCCCCGTGGTGGATAAACTCAACATTATCCATCTTCGCCCCGTGCGTTGCAAGGAAAATCGGCAAAAAATGCCCGTCCATTCTCCCCAGGTCCTGTCAGACCAAGGACTTGAGGATTTCCACGCCCCGCTCAATCTGTTCGACGCTCGTCGCGTAGCTCAGCCGGAAATGAGTGTTCCGCTCGCTGAAAACCGACCCCGGAATCACCAGACACTCCCGCTCGATCGCCCGCTCCGCGAACTCCTGTCCCGTGCCCATCGGAACCTTCGGGAAGACGTAGAACGCCCCCGACGGACGCGTGATCTCGAACGTGCCTTTCAGTCCCTCGTACACCAGGTCCCGTCTGTGCTTATAGTCCGCGATGTGCTCCGACACGTCGCAGTCGAGCGCCGCTAGCCCCGCTCTCTGAACCATCGAGGGTGCGTTCACGAACGAAAACTGCTGCAGCTTCAGCATCTCCTGGAGGATCTCCTTCGCCCCACAGACATACCCCAGCCGCCAACCCGTCATCCCCCAGCTCTTCGAGAACCCGCCCAGGAGCACCGTCTCTTCCAGGTACCGCGTGATGCTCACGTACTCGCCGTCGTAGCAGAAGGCGTCATAGATCTCGTCGCTGATCACGGTGATGTGGTGTCTCCTGGAGAGTTCGGCGACGCCCTTGAGGTCCTCCGGCGGATACACCGCCCCGGTGGGGTTCGTGGGACTGTTGAGGAAGAGCACTTTCGACTTCCGGGTGATGACCTTCTCGAGTCGTTCGGGCGTCAGCCGGAAATCCGGATAGGTATCGACGAAGACGGGTCTGGCGCCGACGAGCTTCGTCAGCTGCTTATAGGAAACGAAATACGGGTCGGGAATGATGACCTCGTCGCCGGGGTCCACCAGGGCCAGAGTCGCCAGGAGAAGTCCCCCTGAGACCCCGGCGGTGATGAAGACCTCCTCGGGCTCCCAGTTCCGGGTCCGGCGGCAGTGGAGTCGCACACGATCGCGAAGCTCAGGGATCCCCTGGGTGACCGTGTACTTGTTGAACCCTTGGTGGACGGCCTCGATGGCGGCGCGTTTCACGTCGTCGGGCACGTCGAAGTCCGGCTGCCCGATGCTGAAATTGACGGGGCTCTTGAGCTTGGCCGCCAGGTCGAACACCTTGCGGATGCCCGAGATGTCGATGTCCCCGGTTCGACGCGCGAGTTTGGACACGTCCGGAATCCCTTCGAAAAAGCGACGAGCCCCGAGCTCCTCGGGGCTCCTCTTCGGGCCTCGTGACCCTGTGACGTCTCGGAACTACTTCTTCTCCCGCTCTCTCCCTCTCTCCTTCTCCCGGTCCCTTCCTCTTTCCTTCTCTTTTTGCTTGGGTTCGGCAGGCGGAGGAGCTTCCGCGGCGGCGCCTTCGGCGCCCGGAGCGACCGCTTCACCCGGCGCCGCGGCCGCTTCCTTCTTCGCCTTCTTGTGCTTCTTGTGACGCACCACCTTCACCTTGGGAAGGGCGAACACCGACCGTGTGTCCTCCCACCGCTCCTCCTCCCGGAGACGCAGAATCCGCTCCCAGCGCGACAGCACGCTGCGCTGTCGCTTGAGACGCATGCCCGATGACAAACTCTTGTGAAGAGACATGTTCCGCTCCGGGGTTCCTGTTACTGCACGGGGACCACCTGGGCCCCGCTGAATTCCAGTCTGCCGTTCAACTTCATGAGACGCAGCCGTCCCGCTAGACGCTCCGCCGCGTCCCGCTGATCCTTCCCGAACGCCCCCGCAAACAGCGACACCTTGTCGCCTCGACGGTTCACCCGCTTGATCACGTCCGGCACCTGCTGTAGACGCAGGAACTGTGCCGCGTCATCGAGAGAGCGCACGCGCGCCGCCACGTTCTGGACCGTCAGCAGCTGCACCCGGTAATAGACTTCCACGGGCTTCGGCTCGACCGGCTTCGGCTCGACCGGCTTCGGTTCGACCGGCTTCTTCTGGGCTGTCTTGTTCTCGACCGCCTCCCTTACCCTTGGCTTGGTGACCGCAGGCGCCGAACGTGAGCCGATCGTCTGTCCCGCAAAAAACAGAAGCATCGCAGACATCACGAAAACGATGATGACCAGGATCAGCCAGTTGTAGCTCAGGGCGAAGACCACTTGTGGCCGCTCACCGAGCGGCAGGAAATGCACCTCATCGGAATCCATGAACGCCCGGAGCCAGCCCGGCACGGTCTTGCGAAGCGGTGCGCCCGCGCCGACGGACGGTCTCACCTCCCGCGTCCTGACCCTCGGTTCCACGGGCCTGGTCTCGACCGGCCTCACCTGGACCGGTGCGGGCTCCGGAGGCTTCGGTTCGACCGGCTTCACCTCGACCGGCTTCGGCTCGGGGACCTTCATCTCGACGGGTTTCGGCTCGACCGGTTTCTTCTCGGCCGCCTTCTTCTCGGCCGCCGCCCTCTTCTCGGCGGCCTTCGCCTCCTCCATCTTGCGTGCCTGCTCGCCCCTCGCCCGACGGAAGGCCTCGAACATCTCCGGCGAATCTTTGTCCCGTGCCATGGGACACCCCCACACGCGCCGAACCGGTCCTCGGGACTCCTGAACACTTTCGATTATTCATTCACCGCCCGATTTGTCAAGCGAAATCGTTTTCTCGAATCCTCATGCCGGGGCGGGGCGGAACAACAACACCCCACGCGACCATGACGACGTAGTGCAGGAAACAACAAAGCCGTCCCGACGAATCGGAACGGCTTTGCGTGCTTCGACGCATCCGAGCGGACTCAGTTCATCCGACGTCTGCGGAAATAGCCGAGGAGTCCCAGCACACCCGTGCCTAGAAGCAGCAATGTGGCAGGCTCGGGAATCACCACGTTTTCGTTCGAGTCGAACTCCATCTCCGTGGTAGTCACGAGGGTGAGCCCGATGTCGCCGCTGTAGATCCTCTTGTAACCTTCGGCGCCCAGGGTGTAGTCCCCGTTGTCGTCCAGTTGCAGAACCCAGGCCCCCTTGGGCATACCGTACCCCCCGGTCAGCAGGTTGACAAGAAACATGGTGCCGTCCTTCATCTTGATCCACTCCAGGTCCGCGCTGTAACG